>OFLR01000012.1_pt1 | contig 200506 bp, 195 predicted proteins | sample 1540871 | NCBI WGS metagenome assembly OFLR01 (sample SAMEA4413043, study PRJEB24355) | metagenome | biome: human; feature: gut; material: faeces | place: United Kingdom | collected 2010
AATGCTATCTGTTCTTCGGTATAGCGGGTCTTTTTCATGGCGATGTGCCTCTCTGTGAGATGGAAGAAAGACCGGAGACTTCAGTTTAGCCTGACACTGTTTTCAGGGAGGAGATCAAAGGTTAAGCGGGATACTTACAGAGAACATTTCCCCAGCAATGGCACTTGAAAAACACAGCATACATATGATTAATGAAAAGTATCTAAACAAAGCTACTGACCTCAATATCATTAAGGACTGGAAGGGAGTATCTTTGATCTTATAGACTGGCAAATGGACCTTCCTAAAAGCTTATAGCTAATAATTCCATCAACATTCAACTCATTCGTAAAGATATGCCCAGGGGCTTTTGAGTCGAACGTATAAATAAATAACTTATTATCTTTCATTGCATAAAAAAGAACTCCATCGAAACCAGAAACTTGATCATCAGAGTAAGATGATAATACTTTGGCAATCTGAGTTCTGGATGATAAATCTGTTATGGATTTTATTAGTATATTGTCATCAATACCTTTTGGGAGCGTATTCAAATATACGTTATCAATATAAGGGGTATAATCATTTTGATCGCACGAAGGAGTGTGAGGATTGTCCACACCGTAATAATTTCTAAAAAAGCCATCAAGGACATATTTATAATCATTTGCAGAAGGCAATGCCTTTACAAGTAAGGATATTCCTCCGGGATCACCTGCTATCACTCTCAATGACAACAACAGTAACATACTTATAGCTATAAAATTTTTCATCGACCGCCACCTTCATCTTTCACAGATTTAGTTTTGCTATCAAATCCGAAAAAATTATTGATTTTACTGAGGGTTGATAATCCATGCTTATCCTCATGAGAAAGTATGATTGGGATCAATTGCTAATGATTCACGAGGAAATTTTTTGCGCTGATAGTAAATAGCCATTTGAAAAAGCATCATTTCATATTGATAAGCTCCCCCCCCCCAATTCATCAAGTGTTTTCTCTCCCGAGAAAAGCTGTCGGCATTTACTGTCAATTACAGCATCATCTTTATCTCTTGGGAATATAATTTTCATTTTTCTTGCTATATCCCACACACCTGGGAATGAATCAACCGCACAATCCAAATCGTTTGGCGCAATATATTCTCCATTGACAGATATTTTCCCTAGATATATTGAACCACCAGGGTAAAACAAGCTATTCTGATCTGGCTCAGATGAGGAATTACTCCAAAAACCTTTGCCTGACAAAAGGTTTTTATTCCCATTAAACTTAGATACTATCGCCTGATATGACCTAAAGTGAGCATCAATCACAACTAATGCCAGAACTAATTTTTTTTCAAAATTAACATCTATAATAGAAGAAATTGAATTATTAAAGTAATGAATAGAATGAATTCGAATTGACTGTCCTTTGCAATCTATAAGCTCCTTAACATCAAGATATTTATTTCCTGATGCTAAAAGCACGCCTAAATGATCACTAGTTAGAGAAATACCTCCAGCACCAGAGATTAATGAATCATTCCAATTTTCTATTTTGCATGAGTAATCCGTATTTAATTGATCATCGTGAACATTTACATATCCAGCTTTATCCTTATCTAAATGGATGCTTACACCATCGATATCAATTGTGTTGTAATATCCAGCCCAAGAATTAAGAGCAGTAGCACAAAGCATCATAAACAAAAATGAATTAGTTTTAAACTTCATCATCAATCATCTCTTTTGCTTTTTTAGTAGCTATTTTCCTTTCTGCAATTCCTTTATCTGCACCATTTATATTTTTAGTTACTTTCAAAATAATGCTGTCATCATCAGATTTCCCAATTTTGTCCTCATCCATAATTTTGAGAACTTTAGACTTAAAACAAACTATAAAAAAACCACCTGTATCAATACAGTTATATGCATTTTCTGTCACTTTCTGAGGGTTTCCTATTTTTGGTGGTTTTTTCTTCATACCGGCTGAATTTTTTTTCTTGTACTCCGGGTCATCCCACCAATATTTATCAAAGTCATTTTTTGACAACCAACCTCGATATACCCAGTAGCTTGAATATGTGTTAAGTCCAGTTAGCATTTTAAACCCTCTACCTCTGAATTTTTGTGCATCTACATCTCCACAGTTACCGTTAATCCAGCTATAGGATCCTGTGATATACCCTCCACGGGAATTGTATTTTTTCCCGGAGAAATAGTATCCTTCTCGGCTTTAAGAGCTCCGTACCAATGACCTAGCTTAGTAGTTTCATTAAATGTTGATGCTTCAACAATCACACCACCTTGCTGAACACCATCAACAATAATTTGTTGCTGGCTAGTTTCTTGCATGGACAATAAATAACCTGATTCAACTGCACCCTGCCCTAAAAAATGACAAATTCTATTTGCATCAGATAAGTTATACTTTCGCATGATTGTATTTATGTCCGCATAGTACTCTAATGTAATATTTTTAATACCTTCAAGTGCATTTTTATTTTTTTTACTAGCATTCGCCGTCATTACTTTTTCAATTACTCCAGAGTCGAGCCAACTACATTTCCTGAAATGTCGAATAAATGATTTTGGCTCAAAATGCCACAACCGGTCAGAACTCAACGCTCCAGAATCAAAGCATAGTGCTTCCGCATGGGATTTAAACTTTGCATAATCGGCTTCCGTCATCGGTTCATGCTCTTCATTTCCCGTTTTCAGCCACGAAAAACGGATGTCGATCGTACTTTTTTCCCATTCAAATGGGAAATGACAGATTAGCTTCCCGCACTGGTTATCGAAGTCACCAACTTCGTGAAGTTTCTTGATAATAGCTGAATTACACTGGCTGTTGCTATCACTATCGTCATCTACCATCTGCCAGCCCGTCCAGTGAGGGAAATCAGCGTCACTAAACTTTTTAATACTGGAATCAGCAAGGTTGATCACCCCTTTACCACCCGGGTAATTGACTGTCATCCATAATGGTGCGTCTGCCGGTACCAGTGTTTCATGGTCCGTGTTGATCACTCGCCCAAAGCGAAGTAATTCAAACCCGGCACTTGGGCTCTCCTTATAATTCCGCATCGCGGTTTTATAGAGATTGTATTCGTAGTCATCACCATCTGCATTAACCAGTGGTTCACCCAGCAGATCATATTTTCCGTCAGTCTGCGTATTTTTCTGACGAGTAACCATCGTGCACTTGCCTTGGGCCAGAGTCATGCTGGCATACAGAGGCACATTGCTGGTATATAGTTCAGAAAGTCCGGTGGTAGAAATGCTGTTATCTGCTGGAGCCTTGTCATAAAACTTTGTCTGCGGTGGCAGATAAAAGTGAATATCACCATAAACCGCATCGGTGCGGCCATTCTTCGAAATATCCAGCTCTCCTGTTTTCCTGCCCGTTAGCTTGCTGATGTTGTCATCATCGCAGAAAATCTGGAAATGGAAAGCATTCACTCCATCAACCATGCCTGGAAGGCCTATAGGATCCTTACGGTAAACTTTATCACCGGCTTTAACAGTTTCAGCCAGCGACTTCAGATGCATGTATAAGGAATAGAAAGCCACTTTTCCTTCATCACCGCTACCGATCTCGGTTTCATGCTTTATGAGCACATAACCATCATTACTCCCCTTTGTATTGGGTTTATCGGCGTTGATGTTGAATGGTGCTAGGTCGCGCTTGTCTGAGCTTTTGCGGAGTGAAACGACGGAACCGTCAGCTATCGCCCGCACGCTCTCAGCAGGCCTTCCAAGATGTTATTACCTGTTTATTTCTGAATATTAATCTCATATTGTTTTTCAAAATATTGCCCCGCACTAGCAACAACCCCGCCCCTAATATTAATTGTTACAATCCCTTGCAACTGAGGCTTACCTTCTATAGTAAAGTTATTATATACATATTTTGTGTAATATTTTTTTTCAGAAAATACTAATTTCAATCCAGAATTTGATGGGTGAATTTCATAACTCAGTTCAACAACTGGTCCTGTACCTCCAGAGATGGTGATTGGAACATAATATTCCTGATCTATATATCCATCTGGTAACTTATTAGGCTCAAATACAAGGTGATTGCCACAGCCAGTTAGAAAGAAAGAAATTACAAAAGCTCTTAGATAGTGATTCATTTTTAATCATGATATTTTTTTAAATACCATCCCCCCAAAAGTATGGTTTAGAAATTCTCCTAATTTTAATGATACTCGAAGCGAGTTATCTTTAACTTCACCCCATGAAAAAAGTCTCAGCGAGACAAGCTCTTCTAAACTCGTTTCGTTAGTGATTATCCAGATTAAATTCCTTCCTCAATTTTCAAAAAACTCCATCTCTAAATTACCAGGGATAAGATCTTTCGATTATTTCGTCAGGCTTTTAGGATTACGGTAAAAAAACCTGGTGTTACTTGTGCCCACCTTGACATACCCACTCTTTTAAAACCACTCGATATCACCCCTCCAAATTGTAATACCGGCGACCACATTGTCTACTTTAATATCATTAAAGACATGATCTAAAATAAATTCAATCAACATTTATTTGATATTTTTTAGTAAACACCTGTGATTTTGAATACATAGATGCATATGTTTTTGCAACTATTTCAACGGTTATCACACCTTTTATTCTGGGCACTCCACTTATTACAAGTTCGTTAGGGCTGCTACCTTTGTTAAAGTCATTTTTTTCATTCCCCATAAAGCTTGGTTCTATATCCAGACCGGAATTATCAGGAGTTAATTTTGCTCTAAAATTACTTGAAATAAAAGAAATAACCTCTCCACTCCCCTGAAATCTCATAACCAAACCTTGCTGATAAAACGTCCCTATCTTGGCATTTTTCAACCGCCCCCCACTTGGATAAAACTCTATTTTACCTGAAGAGCAGGATGCTAAAAAAACAAACAAACAGATTAGATATTTTTTCATAAAACTATTCTAGTGATTTAAACACCACCCCTCCAAAAATGCTTCCCATTACATCTGAAAGAGCAAGATGCCTCTTAATCTGATTTTTTACCTTACCCCAAGAGAATAATTTCAATTGAACTAACTCATTTTCCTTAGTCGTTAATGAAATGACCTCACCATACTGTGTGGTTATAGGTCCATCCCAAACAATCCAATGATTCTTAGCCGTGACAGTGGAGTCAAATCCATCAAGTATACCAGCTGATATCAAAGTAACAACTCGACAACTTTTTCTAATATACTCATTGAGGGTACTTAGTTCTTTCAGATTTACGTGCGATAGCCCGACATTACTAAACTCTTTTTGATAACCAGCACTTACAAACCATTCAGTAAGCGCTCCCCATAATGTTATCCCTGAAGCCTGGTCATCAATTTCGTCATAACTCATAATGGAATTTTCGGAGTCCCTTAAAGAAGCGAGGGTTATCCAATCGATCCCCTTCACTCGTTCTCCATAAGCATCATAGAAAGCCCCCATAGGATGCCGACAACTATTGCTTGGAACTATATTTAACGCACCTATTTTAGTTTTCCCATACAACCAAAGCTCATTAACTGCTTGTTTATAAATATCAGGTCTATCCATTAACAGGCAATAAAAAAATGATGCTGGCCCACACAAACTAGTATCCCCTTGATTTGGATAACTACTGCGATTCATCCTCGAAAGGATCTGATGTTCTATCTTATTTTTATCGAAGGGATCATCAGGACTACCTACAGGATACTCTTTTGCAATAAACGCTCTTTTCTGACAGGTAATCTGCACAGTATGTATATTATCCTCACCCTTATCATTAACCGGTTTTGTCTGCGCCTTTGTTTCAAAATAACAAACATTTTCACGCTTATTTTTAGAATATGCTTGCCCTGATGCCATTTCACCAAGTGTGTACATCTTTTTCGCAGGCGAGGAAAGCACAGAAAACAACTTACCTCCGTGCTTGCGATATAAGTTCATTTCCATTATGTAGATTACAGACAACCCATCCTCTGTGTCATTTGTTTCATGGGACTGAGTTTGATAATTTGATGTTACTGGTTGTTGCGCCACTGACAGTAGTATATGTTTTTTATTACTGGCATCAGTTCTGTAAACATTCAGATCGTAAAAAAGGTCGACTGCTGAAACATTCGATTCAATCTTTGTATAAATATTATATTTAGGCATTGATGGCCTCCGGTATCATATGCAGCAGAACATCCTGTACCTGTGCAGAAGTAAACAACTTCGTATACCCCTCGCCATCACTGACACCCTCTAATACCGAGCCATCAGCCAGAAAGGCCCTGTAAGGTGTATTCAGCATCGGCATCCCATTATCATCTGTACACAGGTAGCGAATATTATGGCTGCCGTCATTTATCGCATTAGCTAAAGGTGCAATGTCAGGCTTATGCTGCGCTTTTTCCCGCCTGACGTAATACCCGGCCCTTGTTCTGTACTCACCTGCCGTCGCTGATTCAATGCCACTGGCATTGAGCGTGATATAACTTCCCCCGCCGTTTATCGTGACCCGTTTTTTCGCAATAATTTCGATACTGTCTTCCGTGCTGACAATGCTGATTTCCTTCCGGGCAAGCAGCGCCATCAGGTCATTCTGCGCCTGCATCTGTACCGGTCCCTGGTTCGCTATCAGCCTGATCCCAAGCTTTCGCACAAACACGCTCAGCGCACTGCCCACCCCGATGAACAGATTTTTCACCACGCTGACGTCTGCATTCTTTCCGGCTGTGGCAATCAGGTTATGCCCGGCTGAGACCTGCAGGTGCTCCCCGCTGGTCAGCGCTATCCCCTCCGGCGCGCTGACCAGCAGTACCGATTTTTTGAGGTCTGTCAGCTGCTGCTCCAGCAGGGTAATTTGCGCCTGGAGATCGGCCGGGTTCGCGGTCGCCTTCTGCGCGTCACCGGAGATGGACATCATCTGCTCCCGGGCTTCGGCCAGATTGCTGACCGCCGGCTCCATATCCAGCACCTGCCCCTGAGCCTGCGCCTGTCCGTCCGCGCTGATAAATATCCCTTTCTGTGCCCGGATAGCTCCCCAGCTGTCGGTTCTCAGCTCAAAGCCTTCGCCGCGCGGCTGCCTGTCACTGTCCACCAGGTGCCCCAGGTTCAGCTGGCTCTTGCCGCCGTACTCCGTCGAGAGCTTGATATGCTCTTTCCCGCGCTCGTCGTCGAGGCGGATTTTGTTGTTGGCCGGGGTGCGCAGGACGTTACGTTTGTCATTGCGGATGGTGACGTGGTCGCCGTGCGCCGAGTCGTGGAGGACGCCCGCGATATACGGCCGGTCAGGGTTACCATCCTCAAAGCCAATCGCCACCTCCGTCCCGGCCAGCAGCGGCAGGTGCAGGCCGTAGGTGTCTCCGGCATACGGCCGCGACTGGCGGACCCACAGGCTCTCGAACCCGGTTTCCCAGCGCGCCCGGTCAAACAGCATATTCACCCGGTAGCGTCCGTGTTTGTCGATATGCCCGTAGGTGTCGTTTTCCCGGGTGCTGGTCACGCGGGCCGGCAGCGTCCCGGCCATCACCGGACGCGCGCCGGGCTCAGGCCGGTAGCCGACGTCCGGGCTGTCCGGTATGCCGGCAAACTCCACCGCAAAGTCGGCATCGCGCCGGGCGTGGCTGTGCATCGCCGTGACGAGCACGCCATCAGCAAACTCCCCGGCCACCTCCTCTCCGCCGGTGACCTTCAGCACCTGTCCCGGGCAGAGCGTCGGGCAGCTGGTGGTGGCCTGCATCCGGGTCTGGCCGTTCAGATAACGCTCATGCCGAAGCCGGGCGTAAAACGCCCCGGACTCCGGCGCCGGATGGCGGTCATGGACATTCCCCGCGGTCAGGTAGTTATCTCCCCAGTGGTAAGCCTCACCAAAGGTGGTGGTCTCCCCGCGAGTGACATCCACCTGCGCGTTCATGTCCGCCGTCGCCTCGCGGTAGTTGTAGTCGCGGGTACTGACCTGCTGCTCCACGACGCGGTGGCGGCATGCCATCTCCCACACCGCGTCCACCCCGGCCGACTGCTGCCCTGACGGCGGGACCGAAGGCAACGTCAGCCCCTTCTCATAGCCCTGCTGACTGTCGCAGAACTCAGCGACGTCGATGTGCAGCCGCGTGTCGGCGGTAAAGCGAAACCAGATCCCCACCTCACCCAGCAGCCGGGTGATAAAGCGCAGGTCATCCTCGCCGTACTGCATCACCTGCTCGCGTCGCGGATACGTTTTTGTCAGCGAGAACAGAAAATCCTGACCGCGCAGGCCGTGGCGCTCGCGGAGGATTTTTTCCACAATCTGCGGAACGGACTGGTCCTGGTAAATGGCGTTCTGGTGCGAGCGGTTAAGCAGCGCCAGGCGCGGCTGAAGCGTCAGCGCGTAGTGCGTTTCATCCCTGGAGGTACTGAGCCGTTCAAACCCCGTCACCACACCCTGGATCACCCGCACGGGTTGCTGAACATTGATGCCGAAGCCCTGAGCCACCGGCGCCTGCAGCGTCAGGGAGGCTGCCTTCATCAGCATCATCTCTTTGCTGATGGCATGGTCTGCGCTGGTGAATTCAATACGGTAGCGGAACGGCTGGCTCAGGGCTTCATCGCCCTCGAAGGCCAGCACATCAAGCCCGGCTTCACATCCCTTCACCGAAAGCAGGTGGTGGTTATGGCTGAACAACAACGATTTCACGCTACTCATCGGATATTGTCCCCTCGTCAAACGCCATCACGACGCCTTCCTCTTCGTGATACCCCAGCGTCACCTGGCGCGGTTTCTGCCCCGCCGCCATATGGCTCAATAGCTGCTGACTCAGTGCCGGCAGGATCTGCTGATTGAGCAGACTGTCGACGTTACGGGCGCCGGTATCCGGCAGCAGGCAGGCCTCGGTCAGCGCGTCGAACAGGCTCTCGCTGAGGGTGGTGGTGATTCCGTAATGGCAAGCCAGACGCTGACTTACCTGCCCGAGCTTCATGCCGACAATGGCGCGCAGCGCTGCCGCCGGCAGCGGACGGTAAATCACCGTCTGGAAGCGGGCCAGCAGCGCCGGCTGGAAGTGGCCGCGCAGCACCGGGCGCAGCAGCTCGTGCAGGTCTGATTCGCTGGCCTCCGGCTGTTCATCCAGCAGCTGCATCAGGAGGTCGCTACCGAGGTTGGCGGTCATCAGGATCACGGTGTTGCGAAAGTCGATTTCACGCCCCTCGCCGTCGCGCATTACCCCCCGGTCGAAGACCTGGTAGAACAGGTTCATCACATCGCGATGGGCCTTTTCCACCTCATCGAGCAGCACCACGCTGTAGGGGCGTTTGCGCACCGCCTCGGTCAGGATCCCGCCCTGGCCGTAGCCGACGTAGCCCGGCGGAGAACCCTTCAGCTGGCTGACGGTGTGCGGCTCCTGGTACTCGGAGAGATTGATGGTGATCAGCGCTTTCTCGCCGCCGAACAGCGCATCGGCCAGGGCGAGCGCCGTTTCCGTTTTGCCGGTGCCGCTCGGCCCGACCAGCAGGAACACCCCCTGCGGACCGTTCTCCGGCGTCAGGCCGGTTTTCGCGGCGCGCAGGCGCCGGGCAATAGCGCTCAGGGCCGCCTCCTGGCCAACCACCCGTTTGCCGAGACTCTCTTCCAGACTCAGCAGCTCCGTCTGCTCATCTTTCATTAGCGAGGAGAGCGGCACGCCGGTCCAGTCGGCAATCACCGTCGCCACGGTGCGGACGTCGACGTCCAGCCCGAGCAGCGGATTGCCCTGCTGGACGGCGATAAGCGCGGTTTGTAGATCGCTAATTTCCGCCTGGCGGGAGATATCGCGGCGACAGGCGAGCAGCGCTTCCGTCAGCTGCAGCTCCTGACCATACTGAGTTTCAAGGGTATCCAGCGCCAGAATAAGGCGGATCTCCTCCTGCTCAATGGCCGCCAGCCGATCGCCGCGGGCGCTGTTGCCCAGCGCAATATCTTCCAGCAGCGCCTGCTTCTCCATTGCCAGCGCGGTGAGCTGCGCCTTCATGCGGGTCAGCGGCTGAGGCACGGTATCCAAACTCATACGCAGGCGGGCGGAAGCGGTGTCGAGTAAATCCACTGCCTTGTCCGGCAGCTGGCGACCGGTGAGATAGCGTCGTGACAGCGTCACGGCGGCGCGCACCGCATCATCCGTGATATGCACGCCGTGGTGGTCGGCATAGCGGGACTTCAGGCCGCGCAGCATCAGGCAGGCGGTGTCGTCGTCCGGCTCATCCACCTTGACCATCTGAAAGCGGCGCTCCAGCGCGGCGTCGCGCTCGAAGTACTGCTTGTATTCAGACCAGGTGGTGGCGGCGATGGTCCGCAGTTCGCCCCGGGCCAGCGCCGGCTTCAGCAGGTTGGCGGCATCCGCGCCGCCCGCCTGATTACCCGCGCCGATGATCGTGTGCGCCTCGTCGATAAACAGCAGCACCGGCGAAGGCGACTGCTGTACCGCCTCAATGATATTTTTCAGCCGCTGCTCGAACTCGCCTTTGACCCCGGCGCCGGCCTGCAGCAGACCGAGGTCGAGGGTGCGCACCGACACTGGCTTCAGCGCGTCGGGGACGTTGCCTTCGGCAATGCGCAGCGCCAGGCCTTCCACCAGAGCGGTCTTGCCCACGCCCGGCTCACCGACGAGGATTGGGTTGTTTTTTCGCCGACGGGAGAGAATATCCACCATCTGGCGGATTTCCGTGTCGCGTCCGAACACCGGGTCAATCTGGCCGTCTCTGGCTTTGGCGGTGACGTCGAGAGTGAATTTGTCCAGCGCGTTCTGCAGCGCCGGGTTGAGCCCATCCGCATTCAGTTCGCTGCCCGCAGGACGCCCCACAAATTCCACGTCCCCACCATGGAGCTGCGCAAGCGCCGCTTCCTGCTGCGCTGGCGGACGTTCGTCGGACTGGGCATCCAGCAAGGGGCGCAGGCGTTCCAGCTGACGCTGGCCCAGCGTTAACAGCGGCCACAGGCCATCGCACTGGATCAGATTCTGTTTTTCAACCAGCGCCATCAGCAGGTGAACACTGCGGATCTGCGCTTCGCCGCTGAGAGAGGCAATCAGCCAGGCCTCCTGCATCAGCCTCAGGGTATGGTCAGAGAGCTGGGGACGATGACGTACCGAGCGCGGCTGTTTATCCAGCCAGCTCAGCAGATCCTGCCACAGCGCATCCATATCCCATTCATAGCGCCGCGCCAGCACCGTCAGATCGCCTTCCCCCTGTTCCAGCAGCTTAAGCAGCCAGTGCTCGGGCAGGATCTCGGCATGCGCCCGGGTCTGGCACAGGGAGGCCGCCCCCTCCATTGCGCGGGCACAGCAGGGATTAAGACGGCGTAACAGGCTGGCTGGATTTTCCATGAGATCCTCTCTTATTGGTTCCGGACACGCTACCGCCCGTCGCTGTTCCTGAACAGGAACCCCAAGCGCACAAGGTCAGGCAGACAGATTGTGTTTTTCTTTGCTGAGAACCCGTATCTCAGGCGTTCAGCAAAAAACGGCGGGCAGAGAAACGCTGCCCGCATCAGGCGATCGCCCGCAATAATCCCCGGCCGCAGAGATAACGATGCGGCCGGGATGAGCGAACGTCGCCTGCGCGCCAGCGGCGCGAAATATGACGGGCAATTACGCGGTGGCGCGTTCGTTCCAGCTATCGGAGTGAATGATGTTGCCGTCTTTATAGGTCCAGGTGATCTTCTCGTAGCGCAGCTCAATCTGTTCCAGATGGTTGTGCTTCTCGTAGGCGGGGTTTTTGATGTCGTGCATCAGGGGATTCACTTTCACCACCTTGACGTTCTCAAGTTTGGTATTGAAATACTCCACTTCCTGGCCGGCATCGTTGATTCGGTACCACTTAAACTCGGCGGACTTCAGGGTCTGACCGGTGGTCACCGCCTTGTACAGGTAGGGGCTGGAGGAGTCGATCTCCTTGGTGAACAGGAACGGCGTATGAATACGCGTGCCGGTCAGTTTGCCGGTGTTGTTATCGGTCGGGATGTACAGGTTATGCTCCTGAGCCACCACTTCGATACTGCCTTCACGATCCTGAACGTCGACAGACCCTTTAATGTCCGCGCCGCCGTCGTCTTTCAGCCAAAGATAAACAGGAATTGCCATGGAATTACTCTCCATTGTGTAGTGAAGCGCCATCATCCTGGGATGACGCAGAGGGTTGGTCCGGTAACCGGCAGGCGTCTACCTGCGGCACCAGACTGATTTCGACACGACGGTTCAGCGCACGGCCTTCCGGCGTATCGTTTGTTGCAATTGGTCGGCTTTCGCCATAGCCCTGAACGGCAAAGCAGCTGTCCGGCACGTCGCCGGTATCGCGCATCCAGTCGCGGACCGATTCCGCACGTTTCAGCGACAATAGCTGGTTGGCTTTTTCCTCACCCACGCTGTCGGTGTGACCCGCCACCACGATCAGCCACCCGGGCCTGGCCTTAATGTCCATCAGCGAGCTGACCAGCCGCTTTGTCGAACCAGGCTTCAGTACCCATTTCCCGGTATCGAATAGCGACATGCTGTCAAGGCGGATGACGTTCGGGGCAACGCGCTGCACCGGCCTGGGCGGAGGCGGAGGCGGCACGTAACCGCGAATCGCCTCCAGCAACGGCAGGCGAATCTGCTCCCCGCGATATAAGCCCAGACTCAGGCGCAGCGGGACGCCGTTACGCGCCCAGCTATCAAGCAGCGCGGCATCTTCACGCAGCACCCTGACAGCGCTGGCTTTTGGTCGATAATCATCCATCGCAATCCGCTCATAACGCGCAATATCGACGCCAACGCGCTGCAGCAGTTGTCGATTGTTCCAGCCACTGCTGAGCAGCGCGGCGACAGCCGCGAGGGTGAAAATCGCGAGCGCCGCGCGCCAGGCCCTGCCTCGTGGCGTGAGTCCCCGTCCCGCCGGTAACTGCGGCAGGATGAATTCCGGCAAAGCTGAAGCGTCCCCGGTGTCGCTCTCGCCAGGCTGCCAGCCAGCTACCCGCGACAGGCCGCTATGTCGGGATAACCACGTCGTCCAGGCCGACGACGCCAGACTTCCAGGCAGCGAGGGCCCGAGGCCCCACAGCACGGCCGCTGGGGTCAGAGGCGGCAGGTCGATATTCTCTTCCGTCAACACGGCATGGACGTGCTGTTCAAACCAGCCCATCAGGCTGTTCATCAGCACCTGCTGCTCCAGCGCGGCCGCCCCACCGGCGCGTACCCAGGCCGGTACGAAACAGGGGGCGCAGGAGGGCTGCCAGACTTTCACCGCTTCACCCGGTATCGCCGCCTGCCACAACAGGTCGCGACTCATCGCGCTGCCCACCTGCCCCTGCAGCGCCAGCGGTACGGCATACCCCGTCTGCTGGCGCAGCTGGCTGAGTTGCCAGCGCAGGGCCAGCAGAGCGCTGGTCAGCGCATCGCTTTGCACATGCCGCTGCGGGCAGACGCAGAGCAGCACCGACAGCTGAGGCCCCCATTCCGGCCGCTGGCTCAATACCTGGCGCGCGACCTGCTGCAGCTCCTCCGTCTTTTCCACGCGGATCCAGCAGCCCTGTTTGACGACTCGCACCGGTGACGCTGGCGGCCAGACACACGGCAGGTCGCCGCAAACGAGGACCACCGGCTGGCGATAAGCGCCCTCCGGGAGAGGGTCCAGGGTTGATGCGACGTTACGTCCGGTACGACGACTGGCGATGCGCCAGCTCCCGATGATCAGGGCCAGCGTGACCAGCAGAATGAGCCACGCCCCCCAGCGGGGAACCGGCAAAAATAGCAGGCACACCAGCGCACTCAGCAGACTGGCCCACAGCGCCAGCCCACGCTGCTGCGCGGGGCTCATTTCACCTCCCCCGGTAACAAGGTCAGCAGCAGGTGATCGAGCCAGTGGTTGAGTCCCCACCACAGGGCGAGTACCACCACCACGCTCAGGCCAATACGTACCGGCCATGGGGCCAGCCAGCCGCTTATCCCCAGACCGGCGCGACTCTCTACCAGTACGGGAGCGGTAGCCGGGCACTGAAAAGGAGGAACACGCTCACCGAGCGCGTTGACCAGCTTCAGGCGCTCGGGGTCGTGGAGGGAGCGAAAGCTGCCAATAAAACCCAGCAGCATCACCCGCTGAAAACAGGTGACCACGGCCAGGTTGGGCGCCGGTTCACGCAACACATCACGCATCCGCTCGCACAGGGTGTCGCCGGCGTCCATGGTGCCGAGGAAGTGCCCCTGCAGCGGAATGTCATACCACTGCAGGCAGGCCTCATCCTCCACGCCGCGCCCTTTCACGGCTTCATCGAGCAGCGCGCACTGGGCGGTGAGAATATGCTGACAGCTGGCGTCATCAAGCCCGCTCGCCTTCAGCTCATGTTGCACGCGCTCGACATCAGCAATACAGCGCTGCCATAGCGTGTACCCTTCCTCATCGCGGAACTGCGGGCCGTGGCGCAGGCTGATAACCTGCAGCCAGGTGTTCTGCAGCAGCGCATCAATATCAATGGACGCGGCGTTGCCGCGTTTAGGCTCATTCACGTTCGTAGTACCGCAAAAAGTTCAAGTTCAGGCTCACCGAGCATCCCCGGGACGTAAAACATACAGGTGCCGCTCTGCAGCATTTCCGTCGCCAGAGGGTGGGACACATCGAGGCTGAAATACTGATTTTCCAGACGTAGCGGGATCGCCGCCGGCACATGACGCAATGGCGTGAGGGGCACCCCTGTCCGCGAGGAGTTGACGATGGCTTTGACATGATCCGGACTGCCCACTTTGCACTGTCGCGGAAACTGCTCCTGCAGTTGGGCGACCGGTACCGACGAACGAACCGACAGGTAGTAATCAGCCCCTTCCCGCAGCCGGGCATCGTGCAGACGCGCCTGCCAGAAGTGCAGCCGGGCATCATGCTCCAGGGCAATCGCCACCACCCGCGATGGCAGGCTCGCCTCCAGCAGGTCGCTCAGTAAATCAAACAGCGGCGGAAAAACCGCGTTCAGCTGGTCATGCTGATAGATCGGGACGGCATTCGCCTGATGGGTGAGCGAAAAGGTCAGCAGGCTACCAGCCAGGCGCGCCAGCTCCGGGTAGAGGCGTTCCGGCGGGCTTTGCCGGTAACGCAGAAAGTACCCCAGCACCGGCTCGGCGCTGTTCAGCGCATTCAGCAACCAGAACAGAGAGACATCAGCCACGGCAAAATCAGCCATCCGTTCATTGCTTTCGCGACGCATGGCCATCAGGCGCGTCAGACGAGCCCGGAGCTGGACGAGCAGCTGTTCAAGCTGCGTCGCCAGCCAGCGGCTGCCCTGGATCTGCAGCAGCGGCGGGAGAAACGTCTCGTCGATAAGCCAGGCCCCCTGCGAGTCCCGCTGCAGGCGAACAAGCGGACAGGTCAGGTAATCGCTGTTGTCCTGGTGGGCGAAGCGGAGGGTCAGCTCCGGCTGTATGACGGCAATCTGCCGGGTATCATCCCCGAACTGGTTGCGGACATCGCGCCAGCGCTGCCGGAAGCGCGCCGGCCTTTCGGCCACCTCCTCCGGCTTCAGACAGTTGCCGCCATTCGCCTGCATCAGGGGCAGCGCCAGCACGATCACCGCCTCGCCGGACGCGCCGTCCAGCGACAGCGCGGACGGCAGCGCATCGGCATTGTCCGTATCAATCATCGTGCCATCCTGGAACCGGACCTGCAGCCTGTGAGCCTGCAGGCGGCCCAGTTTGAGCATCTCTGGTTCAAAGGTCGCCTCAACCACTCCCCAGGGGTGGTTAAGACCCATCCGGGCAATCACTTCCGCAGTCCAGGCTGCATACGCAGCCTGCTGTTGAAAATGCTGAGGCGACACCATAATGCCCCGGCCCCACAACGGACGTTCCGTTTTCATCATCGTCCGAACCTACGCCTTCGCCTTTGGCATCTGGCTAACCAGCGACAGATTGACGTCCATCCCCTCGACCTGGAAGTGCGGCACCGCGTACAGCTTCACGCGGAAGAAGCCCGGGTTATCCTCGATATCTTCCACCACCACGCTGGCATCGCGCAGCGGATGGGAGGCCTGTAGCTCGTCGCCGGGGTCGGTCATTTCGGTCACCAGGCTCCGCACCCAGGTGTTCAGCTCCAGCTCCAGCAGACGCCGGTCCTTGGTGGTGCCGATATTCTCGCGCTGGATCATCTTCAGGTAGTGCGCGATGCGCGACAGCAGGAAGATGTAAGGCAGACGCGCGTTGATACGGCTGTTGGCGGTGGCGTCGGCGGTATCGTACAGCGCCGGTTTCTGCGCGGAGTTGGCCGAGAAGAAGCAGGCGTAATCGCGATTTTTGTAGTACGACAGCGGGATAAAGCCCAGGCTGGCGAACTCAAACTCCCGCGTTTCCGGGATCATCACCTCGGAAGGGATCTTCACCTGGTTGCCGGTGCCCAGATCGTACAGATGGATAGGCAAATCTTTCACCGCGCCGCCCGCCTGCGGACCGCGAATTTGCACGCACCAGCCGTTGTTAACAAAGCTCTTCACCATATTAGATGCGAAGGAGAACGCCGCGCTGGTCCAGAGATATTTTTCGTGATCCGGGCCCTTCACCTGCTCGACATAGTTGAAGCTGCGCACCGGCACGGTGTCCGGACCGTACGGCAGACGACCCAGCACGCGCGGCATCACCAGGCCGATGTAGCGGGCATCGTCAGTTTCGCGAAACGCCTTCCAGCGGATATATTCCGCACGATCGAAGTAGTTGCCGATATCCTTAATGGCAGCCACCTCTTCCATGGTCTCTTTCAGGAAGAAGGCCGGGCCGACGGCGCCGATAAACGGCATATGGGCGGCCGCAGAGACGCGGGAGATATTGCGCAGCAGCGCCACATCCTGCGGGCTGGCGTCGAACTCATAGGCCGAGATCACCGAGCCGATCGGCTCGCCGCCGGGAGTGTCATACTCCGCGGTATAGGTGTGCCAGTACAGGCCGCTCTGGATAAGCTCCGGCGCGTCCTCAAAGTCCTGGCGCAGATCGTCTTTGGCGACGTCGAGGATCTCCGTTTTGACGTTCTGCCGATAGTCGGTGTTGTCCACCAGCTGTTTGAGGCCGCGCCACAGGGATTCGACCTGCTGAAACTCCTGATGGTGCATCACCGCGTCCAGCTGACGGCTTATCTGGAAATCCAGCTCGGCGATATGGTGGTCGATCAGCGTTTTGTCGAGCTTTTCCACCCGCTGGCCGGACTGACGGATGCGTTCCATAAACACCTGCATCGCCGCGGTGAGACGTTCCGCCGCCGGCGCCTCGGAGAGCGCGGCATCGTCCAGAAAGTCGTTGATATCCCCGAGGCAAGACGCCGGGGTGAGATTAATTTTTTCAAACAGCGAGGCGTAAACGCCCTCGCCCGCGCTGTTTTCCTGCAGCGTGGTTTGCCCCTGAACAGGGGCGTTTTCTGTGGTAACAGACATTAGCATTTTCCCGGTTAATCCATTAACAGACTTGCCCCGCACTTATTTCGGGGCAAGCGCACTCATTTCGTCGCGTAATTCCTGGGACAGCGCCGGATCTTTCAGGATTGCCTCAAGCTCTTTTCTGAAAGTGGCGTTATCAAGCAGATTGGATTTGAGATCGCGTAATAAATTACGCATCGCCAGCATGGCGCGGAGTTGCGGAATTTGCCGGGCAACCTGCTCCGGTTCAAAATCTTTGATGTCGGTAAAACGCAGTCTGACGTTCTCCTCTTCGCCATTGCCGGCCAGCGTATTCGGCACCGAGAGGTTAACTTCCGGGCTAAATTCCGAAAGTACGCTGTTAAAATTATTTTTATTGACGTTGATTTTTGCTCTTTCCGATAAAGGCCGGTTTTCCTTCCCATGACTAAAATCGCCAATGGTAAGCAGCTTCAGCGGCAGTTCGACCTTCTTTTGCGCGCCGCCGGTATGAAGAGATAATTTGAGATTAATGCGCGCCCTGGGGACTTCATTCTGGAACGTATCAGCCATAGCAGTTCCTTTCCTTAAGGAATAATTATTGAAGATATATTGATGTGAAACGTGACGATGATAAAGCAAAAATGGATTACCGATCAACTTAACCACCTAATAATTATATTTATTCATAAACACCCCCTTTCACCACGAAAATAAAAGCACCATGAATATCAATATTTGAAATGTGTAACAACAGCCAATGATAAATTCAATAAATAATGCACCAAAGGAATGTTTGCAATGGATACTATAAGGCGTACTAAAACATTAAGCGGATGAATAAAGGAAACCATAGAGACGACCGGGGCAATATAATTCGCTCATTATGCAAATTTAGCGTAACAACGCAATAAATTACTCAGAGGGATAATATCTGGCTTCCATCCGATTGCCCCTTCGCGGCGGACGCTTAATAGTGCAGGCGCGAAATCTAAACGGTAACAATATTCTTCTGCTACCCTTACTCCCCACAAACCGATTTTTTGCGGATAACGAGCCACAGCGCGATGTCGGACAAAGTTGTCGTTAGCAAAAAAACATGAGCCCGGTTACAAGACGCACATGACACCGTCGTCGGCATCCTGAACGGTTCGCATTCTGCAAGTCGCCAGGCTATATCTAAGACACCTTTCGCCCACAACGAGACACAAAGATGAGCAAGAAAATCCTAATGCTGGTCGGCGATTATGCCGAAGATTACGAAACGATGGTTCCTTTTCAGGCGCTGCAGATGATTGGCCACCAGGTCGATGCCGTCTGCCCGGATAAAACCGCTGGCGACTATGTCATGACCGCAATCCATGACTTTGACGGCGCCCAGACTTATAGCGAAAAGCCGGGCCATCGCTTCACGCTGAACGCTGACTTCGCCGCAGTAAAGGCCGAGAACTACGATGCGCTAGTGATCCCCGGCGGCCGGGCGCCGGAGTATCTGCGCCTGTACGAGGAGGTTATTAAACTGGTACAGGCATTCGACGCCGCGCGTAAACCTATCGCCGCCGTCTGCCACGGCCCGCAGCTGCTGGCCGCCGCCGGTATTCTGCAGGGACGGACCTGCAGCGCCTATCCCGCCTGCGCTCCGGAAGTGCGCCTGAGCGGTGGGCACTATGCGGATATTGGTATCGACCAGGCGCATGTGGACGGTAACCTGGTTACCGCCCCCGCCTGGCCTGCTCATCCACAGTGGCTGGCGAAATTCGCCGCCCTGCTGGCGGAATAACCATACTGAGCCGGTGTTTTTGTTGAGCCACCCGCTCCCCTGCGGGAATCTATGCCTCAGCGCGGTGTTTAGTCTCGGGTAAACGCGCTGTTGTATGTTATGCCGATGGCGGGGATGCGCCACGATTTACCGCTTATCTTCAGGGGCCGGTTAAAAAACCAGCCCCTGAAAGATTTATCGCTGCCCTGACGGGCATCATCAATTCAGCAACGCGATCTGCTTGACCACTATTTCATTGATTTTATAGATTATTTCAGGAGTTACGCGTTCTTTGATATCGCGGTCAACAAATACCCGAATGCAATATTTGATGATTTGATACTGATTTAACTTATCACCACATTCAATTAACGGTTTTATTTCGTAGCGGTTCTTAAGATCTTTCACCAAAAGCTTAACTTCGGTTTTATCCAGGTCTTTAAAGGCGCAGTCGGAGACAATATCAACGGCAAATTCATGTGGTTTGAAATGAGGCTGTAATACAGAAGTCAATAACCCGGTGAGTTGACTCTTCCACGCCTTATTTTCCTTGTCAGCGATGTTAGCTTTATACACAGAGTGTTTGGCCTCATAGACCTTCGACCATGGGTGTCGGTTAATAATGTCATCAATTATTTTTTTATTAACCGCCTCGGTATCGCTGATATCTATCCATTCACCAACCTTGTCATTCAAAAAATAATCATCACTGCACGCCAAATAAAAATCCTTCAGCGCGTCGATGAAGCTTTCATCGCTATGGTCAACGATACGGTCGGTAACGTCAGCGATAATGACATTTTGTGGATCCTTGCTTTGCATAATCTCACATAATGTGCTCAACATCGTCGCAAAGGCGCGGTTTGTTTTATGGTAATATACCTGCGAAAAAAGGCTGGAGCGCGCCCCAATAAACTCAGCGATCGAATCAATCCCACACTCTTTGTAAGCAAGGTACAATTTTCCCTGTTCCTCGACCGGGACAATTGACATAAACAAGCGATTGTAATCGTAGATGCCACACTTGACGCCGGAGAAATAGCCATCTCTGAGCAAGTAATCCATCCGGTCGGCATCGATCGGACAGGAAGAGATGATCGAGGTCATTAACGGCAGGATATCTGTTGCCTTTCCATTAATTTCCTCAATGATCTGTTGGTCACCGTATCTTTTTTCGATGATTTTTAACACATTTTCGATATTTATTTCGTCATCGACCTTACCTTGTTTTCTCAGATCATGATAAATCATCAGGCTGAACAACAGCGAAAGCTGTTCATGTTCAACTTTCTGTTCTGGCTTGCTTAATACATCAATGATTGAATGGTAGGCTGTGGGGAGAACATCGGAGAATTCGTGCTTACCAGGCATAAAACTCTCAAACTGGTGGGATACCGGCCCGTGCCCGATGTCATGCATCAGGGCAGCGAGTCTCAACTCCTGAATGTTGTGTTTTGGTATCTGATCGATATGACCAAACACATGGCCATCATCATATTTCTTTTGATACCGTATCGCATTCAGGCGTAAATTATTGAGTATTTCACTTGATAAATGCAGCACCCCGAGAGAGTGTTCGAAGCGGCTGTGCACCGCAGAGGGAAACACCTTATATAAAAAAGAGTTCTGTTTAATGTTGCGTAAGCGCTGGAACAGGGGGTGATTGATAAAGGCAATCTCGAGTGTCGTCAAACGAATAGTGCCGTGAATGGGATCAAGGATCTTACTGGTCAATTCATTTTCAAAATCCATATCTTAAATCCTTTCATACGCGCATTAAATATATTTAGCATATTGACTGTTTATTCAACAATAATCTTGCGCATTCAGGCAATAAGGTCAATCACTAATATTTAACGAGCAATGCGGCAGATCTTTATTTCCTTATCTCTCCACAGCGTCGCGCTATATCGGCATCCACTGACATATCGATTGACTACGGATGAAAACAGCCCCGGTTTTCTTCGCTCAGATGCGCATTCCACCGGACACTTCAATTCGCTGGGCATTCACCCAGCGATGATCATCGGATAACAGCGAGGCGATCATCGGCCCGATATCCTCTGGCAGGCCAGGTCGGCCCAGCGCCGTCATGTTCGCTACCGCCTGAGCGACCTGCGGGTTATCCCGCACCACCCCGCCGCTGAAATCGGTGGCGATGGCGCCGGGCGCCACGCAGTTCACCGTGATCCCGCGACTGCCCAGCTCAAACGCCATATAGCGAGTCAGGGTTTCCACCGCGGATTTCATGATCGCATAGGGCGCCCGGTTCGCCATCACGATGCGGGTGAGGCCGGACGAGACATTCACTATTCGCCCGCCATCGGCCAGCAGCGGCAATAGTTTTTGGCTGAGAAAAAAAACGCTCTTCACGTGGATGCGATACAGCGCATCGAATTCCGCTTCCGTGGCGTTAAGAAATCCCATGCCGCTGGCGTTGCCGGCATTATTGACCAGATAATCAAATTTATCGGCGCCCAGCTCCGTCAGCGCGCCCTGAAAAGCGCTAACAAATGCGTCAAAGGTGTCGATTTCGCCGGCGCTGAAAGGCAACGCGATCGCCCGGGCGCCCAGTGCTTCAACCCGTGTAACCACCTCGTTCGCCTCGGCAAGACGCGTTTTGTAGGTCAGTACTACATTTACGCCGCGCTGTGCCAGCGCTTCGACGGTCGCGCGTCCCAGGCCGCGGCTGCCGCCTGTCACCAGGGCGATTTTTGCGCTATTGTTCATGTTTTCTCCTTTTCTCTCTGCTGAAAACATGAGCGATTATAAGCCCCTGAATGCCGACGATAAGACCGCGTTGGGCGACAGGATAGTTTTGCCAGCTGGAACAATGTCATGGATAAACTGGATACTCTGACCTTGTTTGTGCGCATCGTCGAACGGGGCTCATTCAGTGCCGCCGCCGCGGATCTGGGGGTTTCCCGGCCAGTAGCGACCGCGGCTATTAAAGCGTTGGAGGTCAGTCTCGGGGCGCGGCTGCTACATCGTACCACCCGGCACGTACGGCCGACGGCAGAAGGCTCGCTGTATTATCAGCGCTGCGTGTCCATTCTGGCGGCCCTTGAGGAGGCCAACCGCAGCGCCGGGGGGAGCATCTCCGGCACCATTCGGGTAGACGTGGCGGGCAACCTGGCGCGGACCCTGCTTCTGCCCGCGCTGCCGCAGTTTCTCGCCCGCTACCCGGACATTACGCTGCAGATCGGGGAAAGCGAGCGTGACGTCGATCTGGTTCGCGAGGGAGTCGACTGCGTCATTCGCGGCGGCCATCTCCCCGACAGCGAGATGATCTGCCGGCCGCTCGCCGGGTTGCAGGAGATCACCTGCGCCAGCCCGACCTATCTCGCCCGGTACGGCACCCCGTATACGATTGAAGGACTGACGGGCCACGTGATGATCGGGTTTGTTTCATCGCGCACGCAACGTACCTTGCCGCTGAGCTTTACCCTGGATGGCCGTCAGAGCGAGGTCAGTTTGCCCTGTCGGCTGCTGACCTCCGATGCCGACGTCGGCGCCGAAGCGGCAAGGCTTGGCTTTGGCCTGTATCAGGCCCCCTTGCCCCGCCTTGAGGCCGATCTGGCGTCGGGCGCGTTAACGGAAGTGCTGGCCGATTTTCGCCCTGCGCCGCTGCCGCTCTCCCTGCTCTATCCCAGTAATCGGCAGCTCTCTGCCCGGGTACAGGTATTTATCGACTGGGTGACGGCGCTGATGAAGCCTCACCTGGCGCAGCAGGCATCCGGAAGGCTAAAATAACGTTTGCTATTATTCACGGCACGTGCGTTAATCGTTGAGTCGATTTACCAGACAAAAAGTTATTATCTGAGTACGTGTTCTCATCTCCAGGCGTTATCCCTGATACCACCTTCCTTTGAGCAGTCCCGTTAGTAGTTTGCTTTTTCTGTAAACAGGCCCTGTCAGATCCTTGTCGGCTCCTTAAAAAGTCCGCCATCTGACCCAAAACCCGGCTTACCACCAACTAAAATCAGCCGCGTTAATTTTCCTGAAACGACCATTGTCTTTTCAACAGAACATCACCCATACAAGGTTTACATTATGATCGAACATATCCATTTTAGATGCCCATGCTGCCATGGCTCCCAGTACAGAACGTCCCAGTTTGACGTCACTGAAAAAAACCCTTTTGGTGCGAAATGCATTTTCTGCAAATCAGCCATGATGACATTAGATACCATCCGTCCTCATCACCTGGGCGTGCACTCCGCTGCCCAGGCACAGCAATAAGATGATGAAGCCGGTGAACGCGGGTGGGGAAATTTTCCCGGTGATTCGCCCGGGGGCAACATCTGTTCCCTCACCCGCAGCGATCGTCGGTGGCATGGCTTAGGCGGGTACCAGGCAACGCTTCTATCAGGGTAGTCACGTTCTCCCCGGCGCCAGTTTCCACATTAAAATAGTCCACCGCACGCAGAATAAGCCGCAAGCCCCTGCCGCCTTCCGCTAACGGATCGACATCAAAGTGCTCATCGTTACGCGCCAGCGCCAGGCGTTCGGCAGGAAAGATCTCTCCCGCATCGATAAAGCGCAGCGTCACGCGGTCATTGGCAGCGAAAATTTCCCGGGAGACTGCCGCTTTAAAGGCCACTGCGACGGAAGCATCCAACCGACATGTCACCGGCCAGAGGATCAACTGTCACCAGTCAGCTGCCCGTGACGATCGACTACCGCATTGACAACCATCGCGGCAAACGCGTGGGCGCTAACCAGCATACTGAACCCGTCGCCGCAGCGCAGGCGAGGAGATGGATATCGAATCAGCCGATGCCGCAATCAGTCGTGGATTTTCACCCCCAGACATCCGCGAACGAACTCAGGGTTGAAGTGTTTTACCGCTTCGCCAACATAGCCTAAATCCAGGGCGCTGATTTGCGCCATTTCGTTATCTGTTAATACGAAATCCCAGATAGCAAAATTTTCTTCAATGCGCTCCTGGCGGGTGGATTTAGGGATCACCGTGACGCCACGCTGCACGTTCCAGCGCAGAACAACCTGCGCAATGGTTTTCTGGTGCGCATCGGCGATCCCCCGAAGCAATGCATCTTGATACGGATTATGTCTGCCACCGCCTAACGGCGCCCACGCTTCAGGCTGAACGTGATAATGCTTCATGGCTTCCAGCGCCGCGGGCTGCGCGAAATAAGGATGCAGTTCAACCTGGTTCACCATTGGTTTAATTCTGACAGTTTCGCAGAAGTTAGCTAACACATGGGGGTAAAAATTGGAGACGCCGATCGCTTTCAGGGTACCGGCCTCATAGGCCTCTTCCAGCGCACGCCAGGCGCTGAAATAATCGCCCATCGCCTGATGTAGCAAATAAAGATCAAAGTATTCCAGGCCCGATTTTTTTAATGACGCGGCAATCCCGGCTTTCGCCATCCCGGTGTTGGCCATGTCCTGGACCCACAGTTTGGAGGTAATAAACAGCGCCTCGCGGGTACACAGACCTTCGGCGATGGCTTCGCGCACGGCCTCACCCACCGCATCTTCATTATCGTAGACGGCAGCGGTATCGATGAGGCGATAACCGGTGCGAATGGCGTTCAACACCGCCTGCTTACACTCCGCTTTATCGGTCACCTTGAAAACGCCGAAACCCAGCATCGGCATTTTGCGAGCGTTACTTAATACTGAATATTCCACGGTGAAGCTCCCCTCTTGTTAAAACACCATGGTAAGACAGGAACGCGGTCACGATTAGCCTGTCATTCCTGATTTGACTTATGCATTCAATTCATTAATCGCAGTGCGCTGAGATGATCTGATTTTGATAGAGAGCAGAAAAGTCACCCCTGCCGCGCCCAGCAGTAACAGACCGCTCAGTGCAAAAGTGCTGTGCCATCCCAGACTATCAAACACCAGGCCGCCTACCGTTGACCCGAGGGCTATCGATAGCTGGATCACGGCGACCATCAGCCCGCCGCCCGTCTCCGCATCCTCGGGCAGCGTCCGCGCAATCCATGTCCACCAGCCGGTGGGCGCCGCCGTCGCCAGCAGCCCCCACAGGCTTAACAGTACGGCGACCGATCCCGTGTGGTGTCCGGCCAGCAGAAGCGTTCCGGCAATTGCGGCCATTAACAACGGGATAGCCACCAGCGTCGGATAAAATCGGGCATTCAGAACGGTCGTAATAAGCAGCGTGCCGATAAAACCGGCGATACCCATTGTCAGCAATATCAGGGACAGACCAGAAGGACTGACCTGGGTCACCGTCTCCAGAAACGGTCGCACATAGGTAAATAAGGTAAACTGTCCCATAAAGAACAGTCCGCAGGCCAGCAATCCCAGGGATAGCGTAGAAAGACGGAACAGACGCAGCACCGATCCCTGCCGCTGTGGTGCGCGCGGACTTTTCATCGACGGCAGGCTAATGCATTGCCAGACGAAGGCCACCACCGCCAGCGGGACAAGACATAAAAAGGCGCCGTGCCAGCCGACGGTGGCCCCCAGGTAGCTGCCCAGCGGCGCTGCCACAACGGTGGCCAGCGCGTTGCCGCCGTTAAAGATGGCCAGTGCGCGGGGGACCTGGCGTTGCGGCACCAGCCGAATGGCCGTTGCCGCCGACATCGACCAGAAGCCGCCGATGACGATCCCAATGAGCGCTCTGCCCAGCATATAAACCGGGAAACTGGACGCCAGGGCAATAATCACCCCAGAGGCTGCCATCAACGCCGTGAGCCCCAGCAGCAGCCATTTACGGTCCAGCGATCCGGTAAGACGGGATATCGTCAGGCTGGTCAGTACCGCCAGCGCGCCAGAGAGCGCAATGCCCTGACCGGCTAATCCCTCGGTAATGTGTAAATCACCCGCGATGGGTGTCAACAGACTGACCGGCATAAATTCTGAGGCAATGAGCACAAATACGCAGAGCGTCATCGCCAGGACGCCGCTCCAGTGTGCCCGGGTGTGACCTAATGCAGACATTATTTCTCTCCGACAAGACAAAGCCGCCCGCAGGCGCGTGGCGGCTTTGGGGATGTCTCCGGCACAGGAGATCTATTTCAGGTTGGTTTTAAAAAATTGCGCGAACGTCGCAAAGGGAATTTTGCCCGCGACGTTGTCATAGAGATCGACGTGGTTTGCGCCTGGGACAATCACCAGCGCTTTCTCTTTACTGCCGATGGCCTTAAAGGCATCTTCGGCAAAATAGCGTGAATGGGCTTTTTCGCCGGTCACGATAAGCGTCGGAATAGTCACTTCGCTGGCGTAACTCAGCAGCGGCATATTCATAAACGACAGCGGCATCGTCGCATTCCAGGCCCCGGTTGAATTAACCGAACGCGGATGGAAACCACGCGGCATACGGTAATAATCGAAGAACTCTTTCAGGACCGGGTTGGGGTTGGCGGGCAAGGTTTCCGGCAAAATACGATCGGCAGCGCTGACGTTGCCCTTATCATCAACATAAATGTCATGCCCACCGGGGACGAAGGTGCCGTTTGCCGCATCTTTCCAGCGCTGCACGTTCAGATAGCGCAGTACGGCGCGACGATCGGCAGTGGTATAGCGGTCTTTGCCATCACCCACTCCATGCCCCATCGCGCGGCTCATGTCATACATTACGCTGGTCGCCACCGCTTTGACGCGTGTATCCATCGCCGCGTCGTTCAGGGCCATACCGCCCCAGCCACAAATGCCGAGCAAACCGATACGGTTGCGATCCACCTCTTTTTGCAGGCCCAGAAAGTCCACCGCGGCACTAAAATCCTCGGTATTGATATCCGGTGAGGCCACGTTGCGTGGGTAGCCACCGCTTTCGCCCGTATACGATGGGTCAAATGCCAGGGTGACAAAACCTTGTTCGGCCAGCGTCTGGGCATACAGGCCGCTGGACTGCTCTTTTACTGCGCCGAAGGGACCGCTCACGGCAATAGCTGCCAGTTTGCGTTCACCGCGATCCTTCGGCAGGTAGAGATCGCCAACTAAGGTTATCCCGTAGCGGTTCTGGAAGGTCACCTTACGCTGATCCACTTTCAAGCTCTCAGCAAACGTTTTATCCCATTGTTCAATCAGTGAAACAGGCGCATTCGGGTTAGTTGTCTCAGCAGAGCTCATCGTTGTGACTCCAGTTAATGAGGCGCAAAGCAGCATGGCGGGTATCGCGGCTGTCAGTTTTTTGGTGAAAACCGTCATCAAAATTCCCCTAAATAAACGTGATCAATGCAAGTCTCCAGTAGACAATGCAGCTTTGCTTTATTGTCGTGCGCTTAGTGTAGCCAGCAGTAATTGTTCTTATTAGGGGGAGAAAAATGCTAAGATTAATACCATATTTTTCTAAATGGCATGCGGATGACGAGGCAGGATAATGGCGAAACGGGAAAACTATAATGACCTCTATCTGTTTATGCAGGTGGTGCGGGAAGGCAGTTTTACCGCCGCAGCGCAACGACTTGGCCTGGCGCAGTCCGGTGTAAGCCGTGCGGTTCGTGAACTTGAAGAACGCCTGGGCGTTCAGCTTCTGGTGCGTACCACCCGCCGGTTGTCGCTCACTCAGGCAGGTGAGCAGCTCTATCACAACGTCGAATCCGGTTTCGACGCCTTAGATATGGGACTCGCCACGCTGGCCCACTATCGTCAAACGCCCTCCGGTACGGTACGCATCAATGCCAGCCAGCATGCCATTGATAAAGTCCTGCTGCCGAAGCTGGCAGTATTTAAACACCGCTATCCCGATATCAGACTGGAACTGATCAGCGAAAGCCGGTTTGTCGATATTATTGCGCAGCGATTCGATGCGGGCGTGCGTCTGGGCCCGGAAGTCGGGAGTGGCATGATTGCGGTACGCATTTCGCCCGATATGGAGATGGCGGTGGTGGGTACCCCGGAACATTTTCGCCGCTACGGCTTTCCACAAACGCCCGCCGATTTAGTCGCCCACCCCTGCATCGCTTATCAGTTCGGCGACGGCAGCCTTTACGCCTGGGAACTTAATGTGGATGGCAAAAAAATCACCCACCCACCTCAGGGACAGTGGGCTTTCGCCGATAGCTATATGGAAGCCAAAGCGGCGAGGCTCGGTCTGGGGCTGGCCTATGTCCCGGAAGAGCTGATTACCGACGATCTAGCCCAGGGCACACTTATCCGGGTGCTCCAGCGTTATAGCCAGCGTCTGGAAGGTTCATTTCTCTATTACCCGCACCGCAATGTGTCGCCCGCGCTGAGAGCGGTCATTGATACATTGCGAATGTAGCTGAGGTTGCCTGCAGGCAGCAGGCAACCGGTAGTGGCCGGTGACAGCTTCTGTACTCGGACCTGTCATTTAATTCCGATCGATGCAAACAGTAATGCCAGACGGAAATGAATTTATATAAATATTAATTTTGTGAGTTATGTACTTCATTATAAAGTTTAGAAGCAGCACCTCTGCGTAACAAGCTAAAAAAGCAAATAATCGTAAAGATGAAGGGGTAAATAGCCAAAACCCATGCCAGTTTTTGATTTTTAATAATATTATTTATAGTATCACTCAACGAACCACTTGAAAAGTTCTCACAAATCCTGTCAACCGAGCGCACACTTATCCCCGCTTTTTCTGAGAAAACCGTTTTATCGAAATCTTCACTTTCACACTGTTTTTTATCGAGCTTCCACTCAGTCCAGTTCAGGGGAAGGTAATTATTGGTCCAGATCGAACTCTCAGCAATATGATCATTAATCCAAACCCATGACTTGTCGTCGCCTAATCGTACTAGTGCGGATGGCTTCAATGCCAGCAACATAAAATTTGATAATAGCAGCATAGTTAACACACAAGAGACAAATACACCAACATTAGCGATAAATAATGGTTTTATTGCCTTAAGCGTTGATATTTCAAACCATCCTTTCGCGGCTGTGACATGACGAATATCTATATTTTTCTTTTTCGTCCAGTTAATCAGTGACTTGATCTCTTCTTTATTTCTTGCGCCGACATTAAATAAAACATTAAAACGTTCAACATCATTTCTCTCATTGAAATATGCATTTATTTTACCGTCGTGAAACGTTTTCCCTCCCAGGCAGAACTCCCATAGCCGGTTCAATAAAGAATATGCGGATCCTGCCCGTTTCCAGATAAACACTCCTAATAAACCAAAAGTAACAAAAATTAACGCGATATTTATCAGTCCATCAAAATTCCATATCGAAGAAATTAAACTTTCCATCTAGCCCCTCTTAATCATCCCGCTAATCGTATGCTCAGCAATCACACCACAGCATCATTACAAAATAAATATTTTTTAACTGCAACTTTTCTTATCCAGCGCACAAGGTCATTGCCGATATCTTCTTATACGCAGGCCACAACTATACGTCACGCTCTTCTGCTACTTGAGCCTTACATTCCACCTCAGTGCTGCTACGCTATCTCTGAGAAAATGGCGAAGGAGATATAATGAAAGTCCTTAATATCCTGATCCGTCGATGCGTGCTGATTGCCCGCTTTGAAGAAACCGTTTCGTTTTATGAACATCTCATTTCGCAAAAGGCAAGGTTACGTTTTGACTATCCCGAATACGATCTCAAACTGGCGCAGGTGGGTTCCGTGCTTTTAATTGGCGGAACCGAGCAAAGCCTGGCTCCGTTTCGCGCCACCGAGGCCACTTTCCTGGTAAACGACATTACCGCCTGGGAGAAACATCTGCCTTCCACCGGGGCAACGATTATCAACCCGGTGAAGGCCGTGCCCACCGGCTGGAACATGCTGGTTCGGCATCCGGATGGCATGGTTGCCGAATACGTTGAGCATCATGATAAAAACCCGGCGGATGAGATCTTCTGATGCTTCGCGACCAGATGGTAGAACCTGGCATCATTTGGCCATACTGCCAGAAAAGTGAGACTTTCTACTGTGGCGCGAGAAGGAGAGCAGGAGAAACTGGCGCGGCAAGACGCGCCAGCTCTGGGTTTATACGTGGTTACCTTGCGTTATCAGGCAACCAGTACCGGTTAGTGCTTCACGATATACATGGTACGGCTGTAGGCCACATCTTCCGGGTTGGTGATCGGGTAGCCTTTCAGCCACGGCTTAATCAATCGGCCGTTAGTGTACTGGTAGATCGGCGCGATCGGCGCTTTGACCATAATGATCTTTTCCGCCGCGTTGTAATCGTCGTTACGCGCTTTGGCCGAATTCTCTACCGCCGCCTGGGCGAGGATTTTGTCGTACGCAGGATCGTTAAAGCGCGAGATATTGCCGCTGTGGGTGGAGGTCAGCAGCGACAGGAAGGTGGACGGCTCGTTGTAGTCTCCCACCCACGAAGCGCGGATCACGTCGAAATTGCCGGTGTTACGGCTGTCGATATAGGTTTTCCACTCCTGGTTCTGCAGCTTCACTTCCACGCCGAGGTTTTTCTTCCACATCGACGCCACCGCGATGGCAATCTTCTGGTGGTTCTCAGAGGTGTTATACAGCAGCGTCAGCTTCAGCGGACGATTCGGGCCATAGCCAGCGGCAGCCAGCAGGGCTTTCGCCTGGGCATTAAGCTCAGCCTGACTCATGCTCTCAAACTGTGACGGCTGGGGGGTGAAGCCCGCCGTCACGTCCGGCGTGAAGCGCCAGGCCGGTTTTTCCCCGGTCCCCAATACTTTCTCCGCCATCACCCGGCGATCGATGGTCATGCTCAGCGCCAGGCGTACCCGCTCATCCGCCGTCGGCCCCTTTTGGGTATTGAAAGCGTAATAGTAGGTACCCAGCTGCGGCGGGGTATACACCTGCCCCGGAATATCCTTCAGCAGTTTCTGGTACATATTTTTCGGGAAAGACTCGGTGATATCGATATCCCCTGCAAGATAGCGCTTGGTGGCGGCGGACTCCTGGTTAATCGGCACAAAGGTGACCTGCTGGATCACCGTTTTGGCGTTATCCCAGTAGTGCGTGTTCGGCACCACCACCAGCTTCTCATTGACCACACGGTCTTTCAGAACATAGGCGCCGTTGCCCACCAGGCTGCCGGGCCGCGTCCAGTTCGCCCCGCTGTCGACATTCGCCTTTTGCACCGGATAGAAGGCAAAGCTGGCGGTCAGGTTGCTGAACCACGGCAGTGGTTTATCCAGCTGCACCCGCAGGGTGTGGGCGTCGACGGCGGTGACTCCCAGGGTCTCCGGCGCGGCTTTGCCGTCAATAATGTTCTGCGCGTTAGCGATCCCCGCCAGCGCCGCGAACCAGGCGAACGGCGAAGTGGTTTTCGGATCCACCAGACGCTGCCAGCTATAGACGAAATCTTCGGCAGTAACCGGCGTGCCGTCGGACCAGCGGGCGTTATCACGCAGGGTAAAGGTCCAGACGCGGTTATCGTTGCTCTGCCAGCGGGTCGCTACGCCTGGAACCAGGTTGCCTTTCGCATCCTGATTGACTAAACCTTCAAACAGATCGCGGATCACCTGGATTTCCGGCAGGCCCACCGCTTTGGCGGGATCTAACGAGGCGGGTTCATCTTTGATATGGCGCACTAACAGCTGTTTTTCCGCCAGTACCGTGCCCGGCGGTACGTCAGCCGCCCAGGCCAGAGAAGATACGCTGGCTAACCACAGCGCGCCGCATGTCAAAGCGACAGGATACTTCATAAGATCCCCTTTAAAATGAAAAAAATACCGCCAACAGAGCGATAATTATTTGTTTCATCACCTGAAATTGCAAACGACATATGATAGAAAATTGATGTGCCGTCGGATTTCACGCCTCAGGGAATGGGTTTGATCCCGATACGCTTTTCGCCAACACTAAATAATAACGACACACAGGAAGCCCTATGTCTATTTCACGTCCTCGCCCGCAGCGCGGCGACTTTCCGCCGGGAACCCGGCAGTATGGCAGCTCGGAACTGGGCGCGCCGCTGCTGTGGTTTCCTGCGCCGCAGGCCGACAGCCGTAGCGGGCTGATTATTGCCGGTACCCACGGTGATGAGAATTCGTCGATTGTGACCCTCTCCTGCGCCCTGCGCACCCTGAAACCCGAGCTGCGCCGCCACCACGTGGTGCTGACGGTCAATCCTGACGGCTGTCAGCTCGGGCTGCGCGCCAATGCCCGCGGCGTTGACCTCAACCGTAACTTTCCGGCAGCCAACTGGAAGCAAGGGGAAACGGTTTACCGCTGGAATAGCGCGGCGGCGGAGCGCGACGTGGTGCTGTTGACCGGTGAGCAGCCGGGTTCGGAACGGGAGACCGAGGCCCTGTGTCAGTTGATCCATCAGATTCATCCGGCGTGGGTGGTCTCCTTTCACGATCCGCTGGCCTGTATCGAAGATCCGGGCCACAGCCCGCTGGGTCGCTGGCTGGCCGACGCCTTCTCCCTGCCGCTGGTGGGCAGCGTGGGCTACGACACGCCGGGCTCCTTTGGCAGCTGGTGCGCCGATATCGGACTCCCCTGCATCACCGCCGAGTTTCCGCCGGTCTCCGCAGACGAGGCAACGGAGCGTTACCTGCCGGCGATGACCGATCTGCTGCGCTGGCAGGCTTAAAGATGAAGCACGCCGGTGCTGAACCGCAGCGCCGGCTCAACGTCCACCGCCAGCCATGTCGGGCCGTCGAGGTCAGCGAAGCGCGCCAGCGGCGCCAGAGGGAGCGCGGCGGCGATCCCGCGCGAGGTGCAGAGCATACAGCCCAGCATCCGTTCAAATCCCTGCCGTTCCGCCTCCCCGGCCAGAGCCAGCGCTTCGGTCAGGCCGCCCGTTTTATCCAGTTTGATATTGACCATCTCATAGCGCCCGCGCAGCCGCGGCAGGCTCTCCCGGGTGTGGCAGCTCTCGTCGGCGCAAATCGGCAGCGGATGAACGAAGTTTTCCAGCGCCGAGTCGTCGTCGGCGGGGAGCGGCTGCTCAAGCATCGCCACACCGAGGTCCGCCAGCAGCTGACAGCGCGCCGCCAGCCCCTCGCTGTGCCAGGACTCATTGGCGTCAACAATCAGCGTAGCCTCCGGCGCCGCCTGGCGGATAGCGATTAGCCGCTCGCTGATCAGTCGATCGTCGAGCTTCACCTTCAACAGCTGGGCCCCTGCCTGCCACAGCGCCGCGGCGCTGGCCGCCATCTGATCCGGCGTGCCAATGACCACCGTCTGGGCGGTAATCACCCGGTCAGGCAACGCCACGCCCAACAGCTGGGCCAAGGTTTTGCCTTCGCGCCGGGCCTGCAGATCCCATAGCGCGCAGTCAATGGCATTGCGGGCGGCGCCTGCCGGCAGCAGCCGCTGCAGCTGTTCGCGGGTAAGCCCCGCCTCCAGTTGCTCGCCGATCGCCATCACCTGGGCCATGACCGAGGCGATGCTCTCGCCATAGCGGGGATAGGGTGTGCATTCGCCTACCCCTTTCACGCCGTCCTCTTCCAGTTCCACTACCACCACTTTTGCCTCGCTGCGGCTACAGCGGGCGATCACAAAAGGGGTATGGAGCGGCCAGGCTTCCTCATACACTCGCACGTTACGCATTCCCTTGTCCTCTCTGGTAAATGTTAAATAGGGTTTGCCGTGTAGCTGGCGGATGTCATACACTACTCGCGACGTTAACTATATGTAAACAGGAAGATAACCATGTCACAAACCGTGCATTTCCAGGGCAACCCCGTTTCTGTTCAGGGCACCATTCCGCAGGCAGGCGCTAAAGCGCAGCCGTTTACGCTGGTCGCCAAAGATCTCTCTGACGTCGCGCTGAGCCAGTACGCCGGCAAACGTAAAGTACTGAATATTTTCCCGAGCATTGATACCGGCGTGTGTGCCGCATCAGTGCGTAAATTCAACCAGCTGGCCGCTGAACTGGACAACACCGTAGTGCTGTGCATTTCCGCTGACCTGCCGTTCGCCCAGTCCCGCTTCTGCGGCGCGGAAGGCCTGAGCAATGTGGTCACCCTGTCCACGCTGCGCGGCGCGTCCTTCCTCGCTGACTACGGCGTCGCCATCGCCACCGGTCCGCTGGCTGGCCTGGCTGCGCGTGCGGTGGTCGTAATCGATGAAAACGATCAGGTCGTCTACAGCCAGCTGGTGAACGAAATCACCGAAGAGCCGGACTACGACGCCGCGCTGGCCGCCCTGAAAGCCTGATAACAGATTGCCCGGGCGCATCGCGCTCGCGGACATTCGAGCTGCCCAGCCCCCGCTCTGCGGGGGCTTTTTATTGCCGCGGCGCATAGCGGGAGATAGCCCGCGCCATCGCCGGGCCGGTCAGCAAAATGGTAAACAGCCGCAGCGTCTGTAGCGCCATAATAAACGACATGTCCGCCCGGGTGCCGGCGGCGATAATCGCCACCGTGTCCAGCCCGCCGGGGCTGGTGGCCAGATAGGCGGTCATAAAGTCCATCTGCAGAATGTGGGTCAGGGCAAGGGCCATCAGGGCGCACATCAGGATCAGTCCGATGATGGAGGCGATAATCTGCGGCAGCGTCTTGAGGGCCAGCAGAAAAATGGCTTTATTAAACTGGAGCCCCACCGTCCAGCCCAGCACCGCATAGGCCATCGCCAGCAGCCACTCCGGCAGCTCCAGCATCAGCCAGCCGCCGCCCTGGGCCAGCGCGCCAAGCAGCATCGGCAGCAGCATGGCCCCGGAGGGGATGCGCAGCCGCATGCCCAGCCAACAGGCCACCGCCGTCAGCAGCAGCGTGAAAGGGAAATTCAGGGTCAACGATGGAAACCAGACAATATCCTGAGTCATTTCCTGTGCTTCATTGCCCAGGGCATAGCGCACCACCAGCGCCGCCGCGCCGACGACAAACAGCACCCGCAGATACTGCATCAGCGCCACCAGCCGCACATCGGCCCCGTACTCCTGGGCCATCACCACCATTGCCGACGCGCCGCCGGGAGAGCTTCCCCAGGCGCCAGTGGCGCCCGGCAGCGCGCTGTAGCGGACCAGCAGCCAGCCGGTAAGGCCGCTTATCGCCAGGGTGGTCAACAGGATCGCCAGCACCAGCGCCCAGTTGTTGAACAGCACGCCAAAAACAGAGGGATTAATCGCCCGGGCGATCATGCAGCCGACGATGGCCTGCGCCGCCAGATAACAGGGGCGAGGGATGCTCAACTTCACCCCGCGCAGGCTCAAAATGAGACCGGCGATCAGCGGCCCCAGCAGCAGCGCTGCCGGCAGGTGTATTCGTAACAGCAGCGAGGAAAAGAGAACAGAGAGCAGCAGCAATATCAGCCAGTGCCCGATCGCGCGACGCGACGCCAAGATGCACCACCCCGGAAAAAGGATTAAAAAACCAGTATATACAGGTTTGGCCCGCTTTGCAGGCCGGGATGCCGGCGACGTGGGTCGCCGGCCTGGCGGGATTATTCGTCGCCCTTTTTCTGACTCAGACCATATTCACGCAGCTTATTGGCGATGGCGGTATGCGACACCCCCAGCCGCTTCGCCAGCTTACGTGTGCTGGGGTAGCTGCGATAGAGCTGGGTCAGCACCGAGCGCTCAAAGCGGCGGGTGATGTCGTCCAGCGACCCTTCCATGGCCTCCTCGCCCACCGGCAGCGAGGCGACGTCATGGTCCGGCAGCAGAATGTCCTGTGGACGCAGCTCAAATCCTTCCAGCTGGGTCAGTGCGCGATAGACGGCATTCTTCAGCTGGCGGACGTTGCCGGGCCAGCTGTAGCGGGTAAGCACCGTACTGAGATCGGCAGAGAGCTTCGGCCGCGGGATCCCCTGCTCGTCGGCAAAGCGGGCCACGAACAGCTCCGTCAGCGGCATGATGTCCTGCGGGCAATCGCGCAGCGGCGGCAGATACAGCGTCAGGACGTTGAGGCGATAGTAGAGATCTTCGCGGAAAAGCCCTTTCTGCACCAGCTCGATCAGGTTTTTCTGCGTCGCGCAGATCACCCGCACATCGACGTGCACTTCATGATCCTCGCCAACGCGGCGGAAGGTGCCGTCGTTGAGAAAGCGCAGCAGCTTAGTCTGCATCCGCGGCGACATCTCGCCAATTTCATCCAGCAGCACCGAGCCGCCGTTGGCTTGCTCGAAGAAGCCCTTCTTGCCCTGCAGCGCGTCGCCAAACAGCTCGCTCTCGACCGCGTCCTCGGGAATGGAGCCACAGTTGAGCGCCAGATAGGGTTTGCCCGCCCGCGGACTGGCCAGATGGCAGGCATGGGCCAGCAGATCTTTACCGGTGCCGGTGTCGCCGACAATCAGCAGCGGCGCGCTGAGCATCGCCAGCTTGCGCGCTTGCTCCACCACGTGGCGCATTTTCGGCCCCACCGCGAGGATCTGACTGAAAGCGCTGGTATCCTGGCTGGTCATGGTCTGCAGCTGGCGTCCCATACGCACGGTTGAGCGCAACATCGCCACGGCGCCGGTCAGCACTCGCTCGTTATGCTCTCCTTCCAGATAGACCGGAGTCACTTCCAGCAGGTAGTTCTGCCCATTCACCACCACATGCTCCGCATGCGTCTCCTGCGGGCTGCTCTCCAGCCAGCGCTGAACGTTAAAATCGGCGATCAGCTGGGCCACCGGGTGGTTACGCAGCTTCGCCTGGCTTTGGCCAAACAGCAGGCAGCTGGCGGGGTTCGCCAGTTCCACCCGACCTTTGGTATCCAGCGACAGCACCGGCTCCGGCATCGCTACCAGCAGCGCGCTGAGCGCCAGGTGTTCACGTTCAGACGGCATCCACGGCACGGTGCGCACGTCCGTCACGCCGGCGATACGGCGGATCTCAGCCATCAGGCTGCTGAACGTGGCGAATTCCAGTTCGGCGAAATTGAGGTAAATTCGGCCAATAGGGTCAATATCGATACCGCGCAGGTCAATACCACGCAGCACCAGCAAATCGAGCAATTCACGAGTCAGACCGAGACGGTCTTCACAAAAGACTTCAAGACGCATGGGAGTGTTCACCCTAAAAGTGCCAATGACGGGAGAATAATAGGCCAGGAATGGGTTTTCGGGAAGCTAACTGTCAACAATTATTGACAGTGTGGCGGAAAAATGGGCGCTGTGGCGTAAAGTCAGACGGTCAGTGGTTAAATCACCGGCCAGGCGGCCGGTGAGTCTTGGGTCAGGCGTGGAAAGCAGGCAGCCACTGACGGTTCTCAGCGATCACCTCATCCAACGCCAGTTCGAGCTTCTCGCCGCTGACGATCAGCGGATTCAGCATCAGAGCACGCCATGCGGTGTGGCGGTTGCCGGTGAGCGCGGCCTCGATAGTCAGCCGTTCAAATGATTTCATCAGCTGCAGCAAACGCAGGGTATCTTCCGGGAACGGCGCCACATTGAGAGGTAGCGGACCAGAAGCGGTAATCAGCGAGCTGACCTCTACCGCGCAGTCATCCGGCAGGCCACTGATGGCGCCGTTATTACGCGTATTGACGTGCATGATAATCCGCTTGTCGTTGTAGATGGCATTCATCAGCTCGCAGGCCGCCTCGGAATAGTACTGGCCGCCGCGCCCTTCCAGCGCCTTCGGTTTGACTGCCAGGTGCGGGTCGCGGTACTGGTCAAACAAGATTTTTTCCAGCTGCTTAACCACTTCCCCGCGGGTTCCTTCGCCGCCCGCCTCCGCCAGCTCCTGGCGCAGCAGATCGTCTTTCATGTAGTAATAACGCAGATAGGCGCAGGGGATCATGCCTAAGCCCTGCAGCAGATGCGACGGCCAACGGAACGGCGGAATGTTGCGCGGCACCAGCGGATCCCGACCGGCGTTGATCTCGGCTATCACCTCCGGCAGCCATTCTTTACCTTTGTGCAGGATCTGGCGCACGAAGATAAAGTGGTTCAGGCCGGCGACCTGCATCACCACCTCTTTTTCGTCAGCGCATTGCAGCAGAGTGGTTATCCCTTTTTGCATAATCACCGGCACGTTACACAGGCCGACGGCTTTGATGCGGCTGTGGCGCAGGATCGCTTCGGTCACCATCCCCGACGGGTTGGTAAAGTTCAGCAGCCAGGCGTCGGGACACAGTCGCTCCATATCGGCAGCGATCTCCAGGGCGATGGGAATGGTGCGGCAGGCGTTGGCGAAGCCGCCAAGGCCATTGGTCTCCTGGCCGATCAAGCCATACTTGAGGGAGATACGTTCATCGCTGATCCGGGCGTCAAGGCAGCCGGCGCGAAACTGCGAGCAGACGAAATCGGCATCGCGCAGCGCGCTTTCCCGGTCAAGGGTGGCCACCACTTCAATAGTCAGCCCGGCTTTGGCGATCATTCGCCGCGCCAGTCCGGCGATAATCTCGACTTTCTCTTTGCCCTCTTCAATGTCCACCAGCCATAGCGAAGCGACCGGCATTTCGTGATAGCGGTTGAGCAAACCTTCAATCAGTTCCGGGGTGTAGCTGGAGCCACCGCCAATCACCACAATTTTGAGTCCTGACATGGTATACCTCGGTTTAGTTACGATATAACTATTTAAAACCGGCAAAACTGGCCTAACAAACGAATTAAATCGGCCTATGCATGAACTCAATTAATGCATAAGGGAGACAATCTGTGCTTGAGCAACAAAGCATCCTTGCGCTGCTGCAGACCTTTGAGGTGACCGCCCGCCACCTGAGCTTTACCCTTGCCGCGCATGAAATGAACCTTACCCAGGGAGCGGTCAGCCATCGGATCCGCAGGCTGGAGATGCACATCGGGTTTCGCCTGTTTATCCGCATGACGCGTAAACTGGCGCTGACAGAGGAAGGTAAGCGGCTGCTGGCGACGTTAAGCCATTCGCTGCGGGCGATTAACGATGAAATTGAGGATATTCGCGATCAGGATCTGCGCGGCACGCTGCATATTGGTATTGCGCCGACGCTGGCCCATCTCTGGCTGATGCCGCGTCTGCCGCGCTTTCAGGCGCAATGGCCGGGACTGAATCTGCAGTTTCGCGTGCGCGCCGGGGTGATGGATTTTAACGAGGAGCGGGTGGATCTGGCAATTTACTACGGCGCCACGCGCTACCCCGATCTTTATCAACAGCGGCTGATGGCGGAAAGTTTGCTCCCGGTCTGCTCCCCGCGTTATCGCCAGCAGTATCGTCCGCTAAGCGGCGGCGACCCGGCGGCGCTCGTCTGGATCCATGCGTGCGAATCCACCGACGTACAGGATCAATTTGCGGAATGGCGCCTGTGGTGCCAGCACAGCGGACAGGCGTTACCTTTTGACGGCCGGTATTACGCGGTGAATAACCACTCGCTGGCCATCGAGATGGCGCTCAATGGACTCGGCGTGGTGATGGGGCGTAAAACGCTGATCCAGCCGCTGCTCGACGCCGGCAGGCTGGTGGCCTTGTCTGAAAATGAAGCGCCCTCGCCCTTTGGCTATGACCTGATTTGTCCGCAGGAGAACCGTTCCCGCCCGCGCTTTCGCGCCTTCAGCGAGTGGCTGGCGGAGGAATGCGCCTAATCGAATATTGCCAGGGTGCGCGTGCCAGAGCTTGACGTCGAAGGCCGGGCAAGGCGAAGCCGCCGCCCGGCGATGTCTCTCAGCAGGGGTTAGTTTTCCGGGCGGGTTTTGCTTTTCTGCAGGGTCTCTTTCAACTGCCCAATCAGCTCGCGACGAAAATCGCCGAGCCGCGGTTTATCATCGGCGATCCACGGCAGCGGGCGGCACAGCTCCATCGCCTTGATCCCGAGACGGGCGGTCAGCAGGCCGGCGCCAATGCCCTGCGCGGCGCGCGCCGACAGCCGGGCCGCCAGATCCTGCGACATCCAGTCCATCCCCACCTCGCGCACCAGTTCGCTGGCGCCAGCGAAAGCGATATTAAGCAACACCAGGCGAAACAGTCGCAGACGGCTGTAATACCCGAGCTCAATGCCGTACAACGTGGCGATTCGGTTGATCAGCCGCAGGTTCCGCCAGGCGATAAACGCCATATCCACCAGCGCCAGCGGACTGACGGCAATCATCAGCGTCGACTCCGCCGCCGAACGGCTGATTTCCCGCCGCGCCTGGGCATCGAGCACCGGCTGCACCAGCTGCGCATAAAGGCTCACCACTTCGCGATCGCTTTGCGTTTCGTGGATCGCGGCATACCAGCGCTGCAGCGCCGGATGCGATTGATCCAGCCCGGCCTGCTGCGCCAGCTTCTCACAAAACGCTTTCGCTTTACCGACCGCGTGACTGTGCAGCATATCGCGCGCTTCATCGCGTTCGTGGGCGCGCTGGCGCAGTCGCCACAGACGGCGCCACTCGGTGGCCACAGATCCGACGCCGGCCCCGACGATCAGCGCCCCGGCGACGCAGCCGCCCAGCGCAATCCAGTCCTGGGTCTGCCAGGCGTTAGCCGTCCATTGCACGCCTTGCGCCACGACGCTGACGCCGAAGATCGCCAGTCCGGCGCTGACCATCCGCCGCCACAGGCTGCGTTTGGGTCGCAGAACCGACTCCACCACCGCTTCCGCCGCCCCCTCTTCCTCTTCGCCGGTCACCAGCCGCGCTGGCGCGAAGTTGTCGGCCTCCAGGGTGTCGAAGGCGCGAGCGCCTTTCAGCGGCGGAATTTTCTCCGCTTGCAGCGGCCCATCAAAATCAATCCGCGGTTTTAACGGTTCGCTCATCGCAGTTTATCTCCAATCAAAAATTCCAGCGCCGCGTCGAGACGAATGTGCGGCAAAGGCCGATCGACATCCATGACCTGCGGACGAAATTTTTCAAACTGAAATCCCTGCTGCTGCCAGAAGGCCTGGCCCGGCAGGCGCGCCGGCACCTCACCGGGATAGATGGTCAACGGCTGGCCGTCGCTCAGGCGATTGCCGCGCAGGGCGGGAATTTTCTCGCCATTCACCTCAATCAGCCCGCTCTGGGTCGCCTGAATGGACGCCAGCCCCAGGCAATCCATACTGATCCCTTCAAAGGCGGCGTTCTGCCACGCGTCCTGAATCAGTTGCTGCAGGAGCGACACCATATTGCTGTGCTGATCGATCGTGACGTGATCGGCTTTGGTGGCGGCAAACAGCAGCTTGTCGATGACGGGCGAGAACAACCGGCGAAACAAGGTGCGCTGCCCGTAATGGAAACTTTGCATCAGCTGGGTCAATGCCAGACGCATATCGTTAAACGCCTGCGGCCCGCTGTTGAGCGGCTGCAGACAGTCCACCAGCACAATCTGCCGGTCGAAGCGCAGGAAGTGCTCTTTGTAGAACCCCTTCACCACCCTTTCGCAATAGTATTTGTAGCGTTCGCGCAGCATGCCGGCGTTGCTGTGTTTATCGGCCTGCGCCAGCTTGGCTTCGCCGACGGCGTCGACGTCAGGCCACGGGAAAAACTGCAGCGCCGGCGCGCCCGCCATTTCTCCGGGCAGGACAAAGCGCCCGGGTTGGATAAAGTGCAGCCCTTCGCGCTTACAGGCGTGGAGATAGTCCGTCCAGGCGGCAGCGATATCCGCCAGCCGAGCCTCGTCGGCAGGGGCTAGCGGATCCAGCCCGGCGCACAGCTGCCGCCAGCGGGCCGACCACTCCGCACGCTGGCCCTGCAGGAGCCCGGTCATCTGTCGCGACCAGCTCAGATAATCCTGCGCCAGCATCGGCAGGTCGAGCAGCCACTCGCCCGGATAGTCGACGATCTCCAGATACAGCGTGGAGGTATCTTTAAAATGGCGCAGCAGGGAGTCATTCGAACGGTAGCGCAGCGCGAGACGGATCTCGCTCACCCCGCGCGTCGGGGTTGGCCACATGGGGGGCTGGCCGTACAGCTGGGCCAGCCCTTCGTCGTAGGTGAATCGGGGAATGCCAAAGTCCCGCTGCGGCACGCGCTTGACGCCGAGCAGCCGCTCTTCGCGTGCGGCGCTCAGCAGCGGCAGGCGGGCGCCGGTGTGGATATTCAACAGCTGGTTGACCAGCGCGGTGATAAACGCCGTTTTACCGCTCCGGCTCAGGCCGGTCACCGCCAGACGTAAATGCCGGTCAACTCCGCGGTTGACCAGCGCATTCAATTCAGTTTTCAGTCGCTTCATCGCCAGTCCGTTATGCCCTGAAGGTATGTCTCGTCATCATAAGCGATCTGCCGGGGATAAGCAGGACAACGTTAATCCTTTTGCGCCTTCCCCACGGCGGCATTATTTCATCCCGCGCGTGACGCGGTTGGCCAGCCGGCTGAGCAGCGGCTCCAGCGCCACCGCCAGCAGCATTTTCAGCGGCCGACGCGCGACCGATTTAACCGCCCAGCCGGCAACGCCCGCCGGGCCATAACGCAGCGCGGTCAGCAGCGCCAGCTTACCGACGATTTTCAGACCGGGCTTCACCTGCTGCCCGGCGCGTTGCCATTTGCTATTCATGCGTTGCCTCATTCGTTAGAAACAGGGTTTACAGCTGGCGAAAGCGGCTGCGCAGCGTAAAGGTGTCGGAGGTCACATACCGCTCCATTTCACGCAGACGCTGTTCACCGGAGGCCAGTTCGGCATCCACGGCGGCCAGCAGATCGCCATTGCTCGGCGCTTTATGACCGTACAGCTCGCTGTCCGGTATCGGATCCAGAGCAAAAGTCAAAATGATGTAGGCCACCAGGACAAAGAAAAAGAGGCCGAAAATCATCGCCAGCACGGTAATCAGGCGCACCAGCTTCACCGGGACATCAAGATGCTGAGCAATGCCCGCGCAGACGCCCTTTACCATCCCGCGCTGCGGGATACGCCACAGTTTTTTATTCAGATCCAGCCCGGCCATTATTTGTCCCTCCAGTTCGGATGTTCGGCGTCCAGGATCGCTTCCAGCGCCTGAATGCGTTCGCGCATCCGCTTCGCGTCATCGGTCAACTGCAGCAGCCGTTGCTGCTCATTTTGCGTCAGACTGCCGTTGGCGCCGCGATTGTTGTAGTGCAGCCACAGCCAGACCGGCAGAACAAACAGCACAAACAGCGTCAGCGGAATGGCGAGAAAAAGCATGCTCATGTGTACTCCTTACAGGGGGTGAGCCGCGGCGCAACGCCGCGCCGCGCAATCATACTTACTGGTTGGACTGATTCATTTTGGCTTTCAACGCCGCCAGCTGCTCGCTGATTTCATCGTCCGCTTTCAGTTCGGCAAACTGCTGATCCAGCGTCTGCTGCTTGCCAAAGCGGTGGCTCTCCGCTTCCGCTTCCATCTGATCGATACGACGCTCAAAGGATTCAAAGCGCGCCATCGCCTCATCCAGTTTACCGCTGTCCAGCTGGCGACGCACATCGCGGGATGAACTCGCCGCCTGATGGCGCAGCGCCAGCGCCTGCTGACGGGCGCGGGTTTCGCTAAGTTTGTTCTCCAGCTCGCCAATCTCTTTTTTCATCCGCGCCAGGGTTTCATCCACCAGCTGCACTTCATGATCCAGCTGAGCGATAAGGTCGGTCAGCTTTTGTTTTTCGATCAGCGCCGCCCGGGCCAGATCTTCTTTCTCTTTGCGCAGGGCCAGCTCGGCTTTTTCCTGCCATTCCGCCTGCTGGGCGACCGCCTGCTCAATACGACGGGACAGCTGTTTCTTTTCCGCCAGCGCGCGGGCCGATGTCGAACGCACCTCAACCAGCGTGTCTTCCATCTCCTGGATCATCAGACGCACCAGCTTTTGCGGGTCCTCCGCTTTCTCCAGCAGGGAGTTGATGTTGGCGTTCACGATGTCGGCAAAACGAGAAAAAATACCCATAATTTCAATCCTCATAGTTCTGGTTTCAGGCATTCACCTGTGGCTTAGCTAATACAAATGGCGTGCCAACTTTTTATCTTATTGATTTTAAACAAGGTGGTTGCGAAACGTGCTGGGCATTGCTACAGTCACCTGGTTAATTACACTACTTAATGGCGAAATTCATCATGGCGCAGTACAAGGATAATCTGCTGGGCGAGGCCAACAGCTTTCTCGAGGTGCTGGAACAGGTTTCCCGGCTGGCCCCGCTGGATAAACCGGTGCTGGTCATCGGCGAGCGCGGCACCGGGAAAGAGCTTATCGCTAACCGTCTCCACTACCTCTCCAGCCGCTGGCAGGGGCCGTTTATCTCGTTGAACTGCGCGGCGCTGAACGATAATCTGCTCGACTCGGAGCTGTTCGGCCACGAAGCCGGGGCTTTCACCGGGGCCAGCAAGCGCCATCCCGGGCGCTTCGAGCGCGCCGACGGCGGGACGCTGTTTCTCGATGAGCTGGCGACAGCCCCAATGCTGGTGCAGGAGAAGCTGTTAAGAGTGATTGAATATGGCGAGCTGGAGCGCGTGGGCGGCAGCCAGCCGCTGCAGGTTAACGTCCGGCTGGTGTGCGCCACCAACGCTGACCTGCCGCAGATGGTCGAGGAAGGTCATTTTCGCGCCGACCTGCTCGACCGCCTGGCCTTCGATGTGGTACAGCTCCCCCCGCTGCGCGACCGGCAGAGCGACATCATGTTGCTCGCCAACCAGTTTGCCATCCAGATGTGCCGCGAACTCGGTCTGCCGCTGTTTCCCGGCTTTAGCGAACGAGCGACCGCGACGCTGCTCGGCTACCGCTGGCCGGGGAATATTCGCGAACTGAAGAACGTGGTTGAGCGCTCGGTGTATCGCCACGGCGACAGCGAACATGAGCTGGACGCGATTATTATTAACCCTTTTCGTCAGTCCCCCGGCTCTCCGCCGGAAGCCGCGCCCGGCGATGAGCTGCCCGCGCTACCGCTGGATCTGCGCGATTTCCAGCTCCAGCAGGAAAAACGCCTGCTGCAGCGGAGTCTGGAGCAGGCGAAGTATCATCAGAAGCAGGCGGCGGAGCTGCTGGGATTAACCTATCACCAGCTCCGCGCGCTGCTGAAAAAGCATCAGCTGTGAGAGGCGCGCGGCAGCAGCAGCGCGCTCACCGCCATCGCCCCCAGACATAAGACGGCGTTAAACCACAGGGCATACTGGGCGGCATGGGCCATGCCCAGCGGTAAAAACAGCGCGAAAAGTGACGCTGTCACGGCGATACCCATCGCCCCGCCCAGCGAGCTGCCCATCTTATAGATCCCCGAGGCGACGCCGATTTTGTTCTCCGGGGCATTGGCCACCGCGGTATCCGTCGATGGCGTGGCGTAGCAGCCCAGCCCGAGGCCAAACAGCACGTTGCTGGCGAACACCACCCCGATATACAGCGCCTTTTCGAGAAAGGTGCAGGATATCAGCGCGATGGCGATAGCGGTCAACACCGGACCGGCCATCATCGGCAGCCGGGCGCCATAGCGCTGCAGCAGCTTCTCGCCGACCCGGATCATCGCCAGGACGGTCACCAGATAGCCGAGGGTCATCATCCCGCTCTCCAGCGGCGTCAGGTGGTGCCCTTGCTGCAGCCAGATGCTGGCGATCATCATGGTGCCAATCGCCCCATTGAGCAGAAAGTTCGACAGCACTGCCGCACCGTAGGCCCGATTGCGGAACAGCGCAAAATCAATCAGCGCCGCCTCGCCTTTGCGCATGCCGTTGCGGATAAATATCGTCCCAGCCGCCAGCGCCCCGGCCAGCATGGTCAACGACAGCGGGCTGCTCCAGCCCCAGCCGTGGCCCTTGCTGATAAACAGATTCACCAGCACCAGCGCAACAATCAGGCTCAGCAGACCGCCGACGTCCAGCTTATGCTGGCTGGCGCTGGCGCTGCGGCTCTCCGGCGTGCCGCGCAGCAAAAACAGCGCCAGCAGGGCAACGGCGATCGAGAAGACGAAGATCCAGCGCCAGCCCAGACCGGTGGCGATAGCCCCGCCGACGAAGGAACAGAGATCGCTGCCGCCCCACGAGCCGATGACCCAGAAGCTGACCGCCCGCTGCCGCGCACGCCCCTCATACCAGGTCTTAATCAGCGCCAGCGTCGCCGGCATAATGCAGGCTGCCGACAGCCCCTGCAGCACCCGGCCGGCCAGGAACAGCCCCGGTCCCTGAGCAACCACCAGCATGGCGCTGCCGACGATACTCAGCCCCAGCCCGAGGGTGGTCATCCGCATCCGGCCAAACTTGTCCGCCAGGCCGCCGCTGGCGACCACGAAGCAGCCGCTGAACAGCGCGCTGAGACTGACGGCCAGAGTTAAGGTTTCAAGAGAGATATCAAGGCTGCTTTTCATCGCCGGCACCACGTTAATCACCGACTGGGCGAACAGCCAGAAGGTTAAAACGCTTAACACAATCCCCACCAGCAGGCGATCGTTGCCGACAAACGGGGTGTCGCTTATTGTGACAGTGCTCATCGCATGGCCCTCCCGTTTCTCGTGATTAGCGCAGATAGCGTTCCGTCAGGCCGCACCACAGCGCCGCGCCGGTCAGCAACAGCGCATCGTTGAAGTCATACCCCGGGTTATGCACCATGCAGCGGTCAGGCTCGTCGCCGGCGCCGATAGTGAAATAGCTGCCATGCGGGTGCTGCTCCAGCATGAAGGCAAAATCTTCACTGCCCATAAACGGCTTCACCTCGCCCACCTGCTCTGCGCCAAACAGCGCTGTCGCCACCTCCCGCACCATGGCGTTCGTCGCCGGATCGTTACGCAGCACCGGACTGCCGTTGACGTGGGTCAGCGTGGCGGTGGCATTGAAGCTCTCCGCCTGGGCCACGGCGATATCATGGATCCGCTGCAGCACGGTCTCGCGCACCTGCTCATTGAGGGTGCGCACCGTGAGCTTCATCAGCACGTGATCGTTAATGATATTGGGCGCATGACCGGCCTGGATGCTGCCGACGGTCACCACCGCCGGTTCAAACGGGGTGATATTGCGCGAGACAATGGACTGTAGCGCGAGGGTAATATGGCAGGCCACCAGCGTGGCATCCACCGTATGCTCCGGCACCGCGCCGTGGCCGCCAACGCCCTTCACTTCAATATGCAGCGTATCGGAGGAGGCCATCATCGCCCCGTCGCGCAGGCCGATCTTGCCCAACGGCTGACCCGGCATATTGTGCAGGCCGAAGATGGCGTCGCAGGGGAACTGATCAAACAGACCGTCCTCGACCATTACCCGCCCGCCGTACAGCAACTCTTCCGCGGGCTGGAAAATCAGCTGCAGCGTGCCGGTAAACTGCCGGGTGCGCGCCAGATATTCAGCTGCGTAGAGCAGCGTGGTGGTGTGCCCGTCATGGCCGCAGCCGTGAAAGCGCCCTTCAACCTGGCTTGCCCACGGCTTACCGCTCCGCTCCTGCATCGGCAGGGCATCCATATCCGCCCGCAGGCCAAGGCGTTTTTTCCCCTCGCCGACGCGCAGCGTGCCCACCACTCCGGTGCCCGCCAGGCCGCGGTGAACCTCGTATCCCCACTCGCCAAGCAGTCGGGCGACCTCGCTGCTGGTCTGGTGCTCTTCAAAGCCGATCTCCGGCTGCTGGTGGAACCGACGACGCAGAGCGATAAATTGCGCCTCGTTAACCTGCAATGCTTCTAGCAACGGATGTGTCATTTTTGTTATTCCTGTGTTGTGTTTGCACGACACCTTCGAGTTTATGCGGGTGCCTCAGCTTGCAGGCGCGCTTTTTTGTTTTATATTGACGAAAAATCAATGAGTGTTTTTCATACATATCGGTTATGACAAAAAACAACCGGTTGTTTTTTGTCTACAGAGGAGAGTCATGTGGAGCAGCATTCAGGCGACTTTAGCGTCACCGTACGCGATGTGCGTCAGCTGACCCAGCCGGAAAGCGATCTGCTGACGCTGCTGTGGGTACTGGAGGGAAGCGTAAATCTGGCGGTGGCGGAAGGTGCGTCGCAGCCGCTCGCCGCCGACGGGCTGGCGATCGTTAACCGCAACCGTCGCTGGAGCCTGCGCAGCGCCGGGGCCAACGCCGTGATGATCCTCACCCTCTCCGCCAGCTGGCTGGCCCGCCTCGATAATGCCTTTTTTGCCGTCGATTACCAGATAACGCCGCGCACCCGGGATGCCGATGACGGCCTGCGCCGCCTGATGCGCCAGCTGCTGGTGAGCGGCCTGGTCAATCATCCTGGCCATTACCGACTGGAGGCCAACCGCTGGCTGAGTGAGATAGCGCTGCTGCTGGCCACGCGCTTTAGCCAGCCCATCGCCTCCACGCCCCGGCGCGATACCGAAAAATGGAGCCGGAGAATAGCCAGCGTGGTGGCGCGGATCGACGCTAACTATCAGCGTCGCCTCTCGTTGCAGGAGGTGGCGGCCGCGGAATTTGTCTCCGAGGCCTGGCTGTCACGCTTATTTCGCAAAGAGGTCGGGGTAAGTTTTGTCCAGTACCTCACCGCGCTGCGCCTGCGCCACGCCGCCGACCAGCTATTAACCACCCGCAAAACCGTCCAGCAAATCGCCCGCGAACAGGGATTCGCCAGTACGCGAATGATGAGCGATTTGTTTAAGCGCCAGCACGGCGTGACGCCGCGCCAGTATCGTGAACAGCATCCTCTGGAGCTTGCCCGACCGCGCCCGCCGCAGGCCGATCGCTGGCAGCCGGTGGCGGCCGACCGGCTGTATGCGCGGCTCAATGAGCCGGAACCACGCGACCGGGAAAGTCCCCCCCTGCCGATCAACCCACCGCAGACCCGGGAGATCAATCTGCGCGATCGTCCAGCGCGCCCCGTAGCGCTGCGCCATACCCGGATGGTGGTGACCGTGCGCGAACTGGACGATCTGCTGCGCGAAGATGTGCGCCGGGAACTCGAACAGCTGCACCACGCCCTACCGGTGTATGCCATCGATATCAACGATCCCTTTCTCAGCAGTCGGCTGTTCGGCACCGGCTGGGACGATCCGCAGATGGCCGGCTACGCCTGCTGGTACAACCTGCAGCAGATTTTTAGCTGGCTGGCGGAGATGGGCTGGCAGGTGATCCTGCACACCGGCGTCACCACCCGCAGTGACCTGCTGCAGCGCTTCCTGCAGCTCGCCGCCAACCATTTTCCGCCAGCCACGCTCAACAGCTGGCGCTTTGTCTGGCACTGGTCGCCGCAGGCCAGCGAAGCTGCGCGCCAGGCCGCCTGGCGGCAGCAGCGCGGGGTCCTTCATCGCCTGCTGCCGCAGCCGCAGCTGGGGATCTGGCACCGCTTTGCTCCCAGCGATCCCGGGAACGATCCGCTGTTCCACTCGCCGCTGCTGGCAGAGGCGGATTTTCTCGCCTGCCAGGCAGATGCCAACGAACAGCTGGATCTGGCCCAGGCAGACAGCAGCCGCCTGGCCTCCAGCGAACATTACCCGCTGCACAAGCTGCGGCAGATCCACAGCGCCCTGCGCCAGCGTCAGCTCAACCTGCCGCTGTGGCTGCTCTCCTGGAATACGCTGACCGGCGATACGCGGGATACCAACGGCCGCTTTTTTCGCGGCGCGCTGCTGATGGATAATCTGCTGGGGGTGGCGGACCAGGTCTGGCTGGCGGGCTTCTGGTTAAATTCAGGCCTCCAGGGCGAAGCTCGCGCCAACGGCAAGCTCGATACCTCCAGCCTGGCGCTGCACTATCTGCACGGCCTGCCGCGCCCGGTTTACTGGGTACTCTGGCTCTGGCGGCGGCTGCGCGGCGAGATCCTGGTTCACGATAAAAACCTGCTGCTGCTCCACCACCAGGGTCACTATCAGCTGCTGCTGCGCAATACGGTGGTCTACAATCCCTGGCTCTCCAGCGAAGCGGCCTTTATCCAGCGCTTCAGCCAGCTCTACAGCGTGCGGCTGCAGGGCCTGGATGGCAGCTGGCGCATCAAACAGCACCTGTTCGATCAGCACCACGGCGCGTTGTTCCCGCTGGTGGACGCCTTTCGCAGCCGCAGCGGCCCTGACGCCGAGGATTATCAGTGGCTGATGCATCAGGCCCGTCCGGCGCTCAGCGTGGATGAAGCCAGGCTCGATGGCTATTGGCTGCGGATCGACTCGCTGCAGAGCAATGCGCTGGTGCTGTATGAATTTACCCCTCAGCTCTCCTCCGGCGCGGATCCCGCCCCCTGAAGTAAACCGTGAATTTTCCGCTGGCTCTCCGTCGTTGCCGGATTAAAGACCAGCAGGGAAAGATCGGGACGGCCCTCCACGGCAAAGGAGGTAAATTCCAGGTCGAGCGGACCCATCTGCGGGTGGTTAATGCGCTTATAGCCTTCTCCATGACCGGCGACGTCATGGCTTTGCCAGAAACGGGCGAACTCGACGCTCTGCTGGCTGAGCTCCGCGATCAACTGGTCAGTTTCTTTCGTGGCGCCCATCCGCGTGACGTCGGCGCGGAAGGCGTTGACGATAAGCTGCCCCACCCTCTGCCAGTCCTCCAGAGTGCAGCGGGCCTCCGGCCGGGTAAACAGGCGGCGCAGCACGTTGCGCTCCGCCAGCGGCAGTTGGCTGTAGTCGGTCAGCACCCTGGCCGCCGCCGCGTTCCAGGCGATGACGTCCCAGCTGGCGGTGCGGATAATCGCCGGAATGGTGAAAGCGTCAAGCACCCGCTGCAGCCGCGGCGTCATATCATCCGTCACCGTCAGACGCGTCTGCGGCGGATGGCCAAAGGCGAGAATAAACAGATGCTCGCGCTCCGGGGTGGTCAGCCGCAGACCGCGGGCGATCCGCTCCAGCACCTCGCGGGAAGGCGCCCCACCGCGCCCCTGTTCAAGCCAGGTATACCAGGTCGGGCTGATGCTGGCGAGCTGCGCGACCTCTTCGCGGCGCAGCCCCGGGGTGCGCCGGCGTCCCGCCGGGAAGCCAAACGTTGCCGGATCGAGGCGCTGGCGGCGGGCGCGGAGAAAATCGCCTAAAGCATGGTTGTCAGAAGTGTTCATCATCTGCCTGTGGGTTCTGCCTGTTAGAATTTATACCCCGATAATGTCTCTACTTTTATAGTATGACATCGCAGGTAGGATACGCCTGAAACCCATTCAGGAGATCCATGATGCGTATATTTCTTACCGGCGCGAGCGGATTTATCGGCTCACGTATTCTTCCGGCGCTGCAGGCGTCGGGCCATCAGGTTATCGGCCTCGCGCGCAGCGAAAGCACCGCACAGGCCCTGAAGGCGGCCGGCGCCGAGGTGCATCGCGGCACGCTGGATGCCCCGGAGTCGCTGCTGGCTGGCGTCGGGAACGCCGACGCGGTGATCCATACCGCCTTCGACCACGACTTCAGCCGCTTTGCCGCTAACTGCGAGAAAGACCGCCAGGCGATCCTGGCCCTGGGCCAGGCGCTGCGAGGCAGTACGCGGCCGCTGGTGATCACCTCCGGCACGCTGATGGGCGACGACGGGAGCGGCGCCCCGGCCCGGGAGTCGTTCTTCAACTCAGCGCACCCCAGCCCGCGCACCGCCTCAGAGCTCGCCGGCCAGCAGTTGCTGGAGGCGGGAGTGGATGTCAGGGTGGTCCGCTTACCGCAGGTGCATGACACCGTGCGTCAGGGACTGCTGACCTGCTACATCGAACGCGCGGTCGCCAACGGGGCGGTAGCCCTGCGCGGCGAGGGAAGCAACCGCTGGTCAGCCGCCCATGTCGATGACGTCGCACGTCTGTATGTCAGCGCGCTGCTTCAGGGCGCGGCCGGCGAGCGCTATCATGCGGTGGCCGAAGAGGGGATCGCGTTACGCGATATTGCCGCGGTAATTGCCCACGGATTAAACCTGCCGCTGACCCACCTGGATGACTCGCAGGTCGACGCCTGGTTCGGCTGGTTTGCGCCGTTTACCGCCCTTGACCTGCGCGCCAGCTCGGCATGGACCCGCGAGCGCTTGCAGTGGCAGCCGGTTGGCCCCGGGCTGCTGGAGGACCTGCAGAACATGGACTATCATAAAGTGACACTGTCACAATAATCGAAACACGCTCCCCCTGTATCACCCCCGACGGGTACGGCTAGTCGCCCGTCGAGTCATCGGCTTTCTCCCCGCTATACTGAATCTATTCTCTAGCGTCCGCACATCGTCGCCGTTTGGTCAACCGCGGCCAAACAGAGCTGACTGGCGATATCGGCGATAAAAAGTTACCATGTTTCACTATACAGACTTGGTTCCGCGACTATTTTAATCAATTGACTGAATACTATACGCACCCGGTAACCGCATTATCCCTCAGGCTTGTTGAAGGCGGTGGTGAATGTCTATTAATCTTAATAAGATAGAGTTCAGCTCTATAATCAAACAGAAAATATGCGCCTGAAATTGTCATCTCTCCTGGCAGCCGTTTCCCTGCTGTGTGGGCCAGCTTTTGCCGCCCCTGCGCTCCCCGACCGCGCCGATATCCGCGATAGCGGTTTCGTCTATTGCGTCAGCGGCCAGGTTAATACCTTTAACCCGCAGAAAGTCAGCAGCGGCCTGATTGTCGATACGCTGGCCGCTCAGCTCTACGATCGTCTGCTTGACGTCGATCCCTATACCTACCGGCTGGTCCCCGAGCTGGCGGAGAGCTGGGAAGTTCTCGATAACGGCGCCACCTACCGCTTTCACCTGCGCCGCCACGTCCCGTTTCAACGCACGGCGTGGTTTACCCCGACGCGGGACTTTAATGCCGATGACGTCATTTTTACCTTTGGCCGTATTTTTAACCGCGACCATCCGTGGCACAACGTCAACGGCAGCAGTTTTCCCTACTTCGACAGTCTGCAGTTTGCTGACAGCGTGGAGAGCGTCCGCAAGCTGGATAATCAGACCGTGGAGTTTCGCCTCAAGCGGCCGGACGCCTCGTTCCTCTGGCATCTGGCCACCCACTATGCGTCAATTTCCTCTGCCGAATATGCCGCCCGCTTAACGCAGGACGACCGCCAGGAGCAACTGGATCGCCAGCCGGTTGGCACCGGCCCGTTCCAGCTATCCGATTACCGCTCCGGACAATATGTTCGCCTGCAGCGCCACCCCGGCTACTGGCGCGGCAAACCGTTGATGCCCCAGGTGGTGGTCGACCTTGGCTCCGGCGGCACCGGCCGCCTGTCGAAACTGCTGACCGGAGAATGCGACGTGCTGGCCTGGCCAGCCGCCAGCCAGTTGACGATCCTGCGTGACGACCCGCGCCTGCGCCTGACGCTGCGCCCGGGAATGAACATCGCCTGGCTGGCCTTCAACACCGCCAAGCCGCCGCTGGATAACCCTGAGGTGCGCCATGCCCTGGCGCTGGCGATTAACAACCAGCGCCTGATGCAGTCTATCTACTATGGCACCGCGGAGACGGCGGCGTCCATGCTGCCGCGGGCCTCGTGGGCCTACGATAATGACGCTAAAATTACCGAATATAATCCGCAGGAGGCCCGCGCCCGCCTGAAAGCCCTGGGGCTGGAAAACCTGACCCTCAAGCTGTGGGTGCCCACCAGCTCGCAGGCGTGGAATCCCAGCCCGCTGAAAACGGCGGAGCTTATCCAGGCGGATATGGCGCAGATTGGCGTTAAGGTGATTATTGTGCCGGTAGAGGGACGTTTCCAGGAGGCGCGCCTGATGGATATGAGCCACGACCTGACGCTCTCCGGCTGGGCGACGGACAGTAACGATCCGGACAGTTTCTTCCGACCGCTGCTAAGCTGCGCGGCCATCGCCTCGCAAACCAACTTTGCCCACTGGTGTAACCGGGAGTTTGACGACGTGCTGCAAAAAGCGCTGCTCTCGCAGCAGCTCTCCTCGCGGATGGACGCTTACAAAGAGGCGCAGCGCATCCTCGCCCGCGAACTGCCGGTCCTGCCGCTGGCCTCGTCGCTGCGGCTGCAGGCCTACCGCTATGATATGAAAGGCCTGGTGCTCAGCCCTTTCGGTAACGCTTCGTTCGCTGGCGTATCGCGGGAAAATACCGAAGAGGTGAAGAAGCCATGATTATTTTTACCCTGCGCCGTCTGCTGCTGCTGCTGATCACCCTCTTTTTTCTGACCTTTGTCGGTTTCAGCCTGAGCTATTTCACCCCTCATGCCCCACTGCAGGGCGCTTCCCTGTGGAATGCGTGGCTGTTCTGGTTTGAAGGGGTGCTGCACTGGGATTTCGGCGTCTCCAGCATTAACGGCCAGCTGATTTCTGAGCAGTTGCGCGAGGTGTTCCCGGCGACCATGGAGCTGTGCATCCTCGCCTTCGGCTTTGCCCTGCTGATAGGCATTCCGGTGGGGATGATCGCCGGCGTAATGCGCAATAAATGGCCCGATACCCTGATCAGCGCCGTTGCGCTGGTCGGTTTCTCGATCCCGGTCTTCTGGCTGGCGCTGCTCCTGACCCTCTTCTTTTCCCTGACCCTCGGCTGGCTTCCGGTCTCCGGTCGCTTCGATCTGCTGTATGAGGTGAAAAATGTCACCGGTTTCGCGCTGATCGACGCCTGGCTTTCGGACTCGCCGTGGCGCCATGAGATGATCGTCAGCGCCGCCCGGCATATGGTGCTGCCGGTATTGACCCTGGCGGTCGCCCCCACCACTGAAGTGATCCGCCTGATGCGCATTAGCACCAGCGAGGTGTATGACACTAACTATGTAAAAGCGGCCGCCACCCGCGGCGTGTCGCGACGCAAAATTCTACTGCGCCATGTGCTGCACAACGCCCTGCCGCCGGTGATCCCGCGTCTCGGCCTGCAGTTTTCCACCATGCTCACCCTGGCGATGATCACTGAGATGGTGTTCAGCTGGCCTGGACTAGGCCGCTGGCTGATCAACGCTATTCGCCAGCAGGACTACGCGGCGATCTCCGCCGGAGTGATGGTGATTGGCGCGCTGGTGATTATTGTCAACGTAATTTCCGATATTCTCGGTGCCATGGCTAACCCACTGAAACATAAGGAATGGTATGCCCTACGATAGCACCTACAAAATAAATAATTTTGTCAATTAAAAACAATGAGTTAAATTTTCAAATTGTGCAATTTTCCTGATTTTAATACACAATTTTGTACACATTGTTTTTGACGTCATCTCCGACAGTCATCAGTTAGATGGCTGTCGGAGTTCCCTTCCTACGTTTCCCCCACACCTTCTATACTTTCAGTCTGAAGACTGGAGGTACCCATGTGCGGACGCTTTGCTCAATCACAAACCCGTGAAGAATATCTGGCATACCTGGCGGATGAAGCCGAGCGCGACATCGCATACGACCCTGAGCCGATTGGTCGTTATAACGTGGCGCCGGGGACTAAAGTTTTGCTCCTGAGCGAACGAGACGAACAGCTGCTCCTCGATCCGGTTCAATGGGGTTACGCACCCGGGTGGTGGGATAAACCGCCTCTGATTAACGCACGCGTCGAAACGGCGGCTGCCAGCAGAATGTTTAAACCTCTCTGGCAACATGGCCGGGCGATCTGCTTTGCCGATGGCTGGTTTGAATGGAAGCGTGAAGGAAGCACGAAACAGCCTTACTTCATCCACAGGAAAGACGGTAAGCCCATCTTTATGGCCGCTATCGGAAGCACACCATTTGAACGCGGAGACGAAGCCGAAGGCTTTCTGATTGTCACCGCTGCGGCCGATCAGGGGTTGGTCGATATTCACGACCGCCGGCCGCTGGTTCTGACGCCGGAAGCAGCGCGAGAATGGTTGAGGCAGGATATAGGCGGGAAGGAAGCTGAAGAGATAGCAGCCGACGGAGCAGTGCCCGCCGGCAAGTTTATCTGGCACCCGGTATCGCGAGCTGTAGGCAATGTGAAAAATCAGGGGCCTGAATTGATTGAGGCTATCAAAAGCCTGTAGCTTTGATGACGTCCGGAATGTGCCTATAGCGGACATTGCTGGCTCATGGTATGTTAGTTTAAGTAGGCAGGTCATGCTCTTTATTTCGCTGTTGTAAAATAGTTTCGCAATTGATACAAGGGAGCGTTACATCGTGAAAATTGTTTTCGAGGTTAATGGAAAGAAAGTCCCACTAAAATCTTTAAAATACATAAGCAAAAAAGATCAACTCGAAGCAATGAAAAACTGGTTCTTTGAAAACTTTGAAGATCCCGCAAATGCTTGTCCGTATGAAAGTAGAGAAGGTGGCTATGCTTACATATATGGCGGGCCGTATGATGCGAGCGAAGAACTACAAGCCATGTTCGAACAATATGTTAAACCTGAGTATATCGAGGAATTAGTAGATGACTTACAAACACAATGTTTTGACTGGTCTGGAAACTCAAATAATATAGATGATTGGTACGATGATGATATCTACGACGCAGTAACGTCTTCCGGCAATCCGTATTTAAAATTCATTGACAACATCGATAAAATAAAAAAACTTGCAAAAGATAAAACTGACCAACAGCAAAAGGACCACTTGCTTAGTTTGCTCTACACGAATGTTATTACAGCTTTGGAAACCCTTTATGTTGAACTATTCATTAACTCTATAGAGAAAGATGATGTTTACATAGCAAATTGCATAGAAAAAGGTAAGACTGAATTTAAAGTAAGCAAAGATATTGCTGCATTACCTTTCAAAGGTGAACCCATCGAGAAAATTAGGGGAGAGCTAATCAGGTCAATCAAGGAACACTTGATCAGTGCAAGCTGGCATAGCACTAAAAAGGTAATCGACCGCTATGAAGCTACATTCGATATAAAATTACAAAAAGACTGTCCGGTAGAAGCTATTGAATTGGCAACCCTCAATCGAAATCACTTAGTGCATCGTGGTGGAAAGGATAAAGAAGGAAACCTCGTAGTGATTACAGACCAAGCTCTTGAAACGCTGATTGAAAATGCGTCGAGCCTAGCAATTATGCTCTACGACAGTTTAAATATAGCAACGAATAAAACCACCATTTTACAACCAGATGACAAACCGTTCATTCATGAATTTTAATAGCGCAGGTCTAACATGGATATTCGCACACGAAAGACAAAATTTCTAGAGTCGTTAGATTCAACTGAAGTGATACGCAAAGCAGTAAGTCTCGCTATAGATTGCATTATTGATAATCATAATAGTAATGAAGATACCCCCTTAGTTATTACCAGCTATGATGATTTGTGTAGACTCAAGGTGTTAAATTATGTACAGGAATTTTGCGAAGCTGCATTCCCCGATATGGATGAATGTTACTTTAATCCTAGCATACTTCGCATCTACGGCAAGACTAGTGAAGAAGCCTGTATTAACTTAATTAAACTCTTAAGAAAGACAAAAGGCATACTATTCTGGTCAGATGCCTCATCGTGGTTCGCTAGCCTCCCAGACGGACTATTTCATGTTGTTAACATTGATCAAAAAAACGTTACTCGCGGCCTTAATAAGAAAGACTCTAAGCCGACAATAATCAATAAAGAGTACAGCGTAGATACACTACTATCAGAGCTATTTTTGAATGGCACGCACATGGAGCAAACCAACGTACACAACGTTTCTGAGGGAGACATGAAGTTCTATTGTGAATGCCATGCTGGATTAATCAGACCAATACCCGCTCCAATAGGCGCGTCATACGATGAAGAGATCACAATTAATTCTCCAGATTGGCAAAAACTCGCGTGTGTAGCTTTACGCCGCTATCAGTCGAAGGAATGTCATGACGGAATGCAATGGGATACAACCGATAATGGTTGGACTGATGTAATCGCGTATCCATTCATCGATGAAATACAATCAATGGATAATAGTGGTTATCGACAATGTTTAGTTGGGCTAGTCACAATAAACAATTCAAATGAAAATTCCCCGTACCTATCTACCGTTTGGATACATCCATTTTATCGCAGGGGAAGATTATTAAGTAAGTTATGGCCAAAATTACAAGCGTTATATGGAAGTAACTTCGAAATTGAGCAGCCTAATGAAAATATGAAAGCATTTTTGAAAAGTGTGAAACACGCAGATTACTAATTGATGAATCAGCTTGTGGGGTTAGGGTTGGAGTGAACAATTAGGGTAACAGCCTCAACGTAATGCTTTGCTGACTAGCTCCCTGAAAATTCACACCGAACGCTGTTAGCAATGTCCGCAGATCGCTCTAAGCAGACTGTAGTAACAGCATAACCACTACCGTTAATGGCCGAATCATCTAACTTTGAGCAGGTCACAGAACCTCGTAGTATAGCGCGGGGATAGCATTTCCCGCTTCATCTGCCAGGCAGTCTGGATCCCCTGCCCTGCAAAATACAGAGTTCCTCTTCCGCCTTTCGCATTGAGATGGTCGAGAACTTCCATCAGTTTCTCGCTATTCTTCCGTGGTGCGTTGTCGTCGAAGAGGTTGAGCTGGGCCACGCCCTGACTGTAGAAATCCCCCAGCATCACGCCTGCTTTCTGGTAGCGATGCCCGTCTCGCCAGATTACATCGAGGCATTTCGTCGCCGCGGTAATTATGTCCCGACTGTCCTGGGTCGGAGTTAGCAGCTTTACTGATGCGCTGTTTCCGTAGTATGGCTCGTTAAGCGCAAAGGGGCTGGTTTTGACGAACGCTGAGATGAACCGACAATATTGATGCTCGCCACGTAGTTTCTCCGCTGCGCGGGACGCATAGCTGCATATAGCCTGCCTCATCTCATGGTATTCCGTGATACGACCGCCGAATGAACGGCTGCACACGATTTCCTGCTTTACCGGTGCGAACTCCTCCAGCCCGAGGCATGTTTCGCCTCGCAGCTCCCGCACAGTTCGCTCCAGAACCACATTAAATTGCTTCCGGATAAAACGGATATCGGTATCCGCCAGTTGAAGAACCGTTTTAATGCCCATTGCCTCCAGTTTTTTACTGATGCGGCGCCCGACTCCCCAGACCTCATCCACCGGAAGCAAAGCCATCAACTTCCTCTGCCTTTCCAGATTAGACAGATCCACCACTCCTCCGGTCTGTCGCTGCCACTGTTTCGCAGCATGATTGGCCAGCTTCGCCAGGGTTTTAGTCTGGGCTATGCCGACGCCGACCGTGAGGTGCGTCCTGCGCAGAACCGTCTCGCGAATTTCCCTGCCAAAATCGGTAAGATCGCGACAGTTACGAACACCAGTCAGATCGCAAAATGCCTCATCAATACTGTAAATTTCGCAGCGTGGAGATAGTTCCTCCAGCGTTGTCATCACTCGGTTGGACATATCGGCATAAAGCTCATAGTTGCTGCTAAACGCGATAATACCGTGCCGGCGAAACATGTCCTTTTGCTTGAAATAAGGCTCACCCATTTTGACGAAGGGCTTCGCCTCTTGCGAACGGGCGATCACGCAGCCGTCGTTGTTTGACAGGACGACCACCGGCCGCCCCTTCAGGTCAGGACGAAATACGGTCTCGCACGATGCGTAAAATGAGTTCACATCGCAAAGTGCAAACATTTCAGCCGGCCGATTTGATGATGTAAGTTACGACCCCGAACACATCGAGAGTATCCTCGCTACCGACGACTATCGGCGAATATGCAGGGTTCATTGGGTTAAGCTGAACCCGCGGATGCAGCTGCAGCTTCTTAACGGTGAATTCCCCATCCACTGCAGCGATAACGATATCGCCATGAACTGCTGTCCTTGAGCTATCCACAACAAGAAGATCACCTTCCCCTATGCCGGCATCCTTCATGCTGTCGCCGGCGGCTTTGACAAAATACGTTGCACTGGGGTGGTTAACGAGCAACTCGTTCAGATCGATACGTTGCTCAACGTAATCCTGTGCAGGGCTTGGAAAACCACATTGCACAAGGTCACTGTACAACGGGATCAGCATGATCTCACGTAACTCAACGGGCGTGTAAAACTGCATAATTGACTCGCTCAGATTAATACTGTTTTTATATACAGTAGTTTTAACAGAGCGACAGATCAATATAGGTTCTGGCTATCAATTTGTGTCATTGCCGTAACACATTGATGTAACGAGTAAGGTAAGTCTTAAAGTGTTTTCAGGCCTTAGCTGTTTGATGGTTTTGCGAACAATGCGAGGTTAAAATTTTTCAGCTATGGCAATGCCTTCATAGCAAATTGCTCACCTGCGATCTCTTGCATACGGTTGGCAGGTGAGCAAACTTAACCGGCTGGAAAATATTTATAAATCGTCTGCACCCCTCCTATTACATCGGCTACCGACCCAATGTTTTAACTGCTCAGACCAGAAATATCTGGAAGCTTTAGGCATCTTCTTGGAAGATAGATGAGCGCAAAGACGCACACAGCAATGATGTTATGTAGTATTTTCCCCTTGAGTGTGCCTGCTCAAGGGGATTTTTTATCGCCGTATTGTACTGCCAAATATTTGTAAATCGTCTTCACTCCCACGCCTGTCACATCGGCCACACGCTACTGGACGGGCGCTTAGTCCGGTATGTTTCTCGCGCTACTACTGCTTACGTTAACGTCTGGTAATGATCTAGCGGCGCGACGTAAAGCGGCGTTGAAAGCAATTATAGTGACCGGCCGGCGATGGTACTTCACACGGTTAGAATGACTCTGAAATAAATAAACATCTTCTGGATAGCGTTCTCTTCTACGAGCAATGATCCCCTCCACTGGAGGGGTTGATTCAACACGTAGCTCTTTCAGGTGACCCTGTTTTCGTATCAGTATCAAGCCATCATCAATATCATCATATCGAATACTCAGCAGCCTTCCAGCGCTTAAACCTGTGTGAAAAATTAACGCCCACAAGTCTGCCCATGTATCTGAGATGGAAACAAGATTGCTGTTAATAGTTAAAAATTGTTCAAAACTTATTGTTTTCTTACCGTTCACGAACAAACCAAACTGTTTTCAAAGCTGAATGAATTGATTAAGCCAAACGTAATATATCAGGAAAAGTAGTGAAATCTTTGTCTTCAAGTCGCCGGGAGGTACTTGTAGATTGTTTTCACGTCCACGCCTGTCACATCAGCCACCTGCTGCCGGGTAGCGCCGTTCTCCAGCATTCTGCGGCACTGCTCCACCACATCTTCAGTCATTACCCGGCGACGGCCACCGACTCTCCCCTGCTCCCTCGCTGCGGCTAAACCCGCTCTGGTTCGCTCGACGATCAGCTCGCGCTCCATTTCCGCCAGGGCGCTCATGACGTGGAAGAAGAATCGCCCTGCTGGCGTACTTGTATCGATGCTGTCGGTCAGACTGCGGAAATTCACCCCGCGCGCCTGCAGCTCCGACACGAGCGTAATCAGATCGCGCACGCTGCGGCCAAGCCGATCAAGCTTCCAGACCACCAGCACATCACCCGCTCGGAGCCGCCGCAGCGCTCGCTTTAACCCTGGCCGCCTGGCATTCTTCCCGCTGGCCATATCCTCGAAAACCAGCTCACATTCTGCGCGGATCAGCGCGTTTTTCTGTAAATCGAGGTTTTGATCCCCGGTCGATACCCTCGCATAGCCAATCAGCACTATCTAACTCCTTGAAATATCTGATTGTAAAAAGCTGCGGCCATTCGTTCAAACCCTCGTTTGGGCGAACGCCTTTTTTGGAGCAAAAAACATGGCCTTTGATCCGCCACTTGGGAGCACATCTCCCGCGGTGCTGCTCGATAACGCCACTCGCCTGGATAATTTGCTGAATAGCCTGGCGCTGGTCTACCCTGACCGCGAAGGGGCTGATCTGGATACCTGGCGAGGTATCATGTTGCGGGTTTCGAATACACTGGACGATATCCGGCAAAATCTGATCCCTCTCAGCCGGCAGTACATGACCCTGGCAGCAGCCCAGGCGGATATCGCGAATATTCCGGTGGGCTCGACCACGTATTACCGCAGCCCGGACGATAGCGCTCTCGCTATCGAGGTCATAAATAACGCCGGAACGCTGGAGCCAACCGGGCGAAAAATGCCTTCACAGGAGGCAATAAGCGAACTACAAAAATACGTTTCTGAATTAATCAGCAATGATCCGTCCATCAGCGCATTCGTTCAGTGGGAGGCCGTTGGCGGGTTTATTCTGGGGCAACTCTCAAAAGATTCGCTGAAAACTGCAGGTTTCGAAGTCGGTGCCAAACGTCTTTCAATGGATAGCATGGAAACGCTTGCCATAGATGAGCCTGAATTGGTTTTACAGGATCAGCATGGGTTTGTTATTCAACGACAAACATCCGAGTATCTGGAAAATAGCGCGGGTAAATTCATCCCGGCAGATAATAACGATTACGTTATTGAAGATGAGCATGGATTCCATATTTTTTCAGCAATGCAATCTGGCTCTCCGACCTCTACGGAAGACAAGACTGCCGCGCGTGATGCATATATTGCAAAAATGGATAATCTGGCGCTTGCGGTCAGTTCTGCGGTGAACAACACGCTGGTTACCGGCATTCAGAGGCCCGTATTTGATTTCAACCTGGTTATTACATACGGACAGTCGTTATCGACCGGGACGGAAGGATGGGCGGCGCTGTCAAATGAAGCATTTGAGGCTGAAAACGTTCTGATGTTTGGTGACGCCGTTCGCCCCACAACAGACCGGGACACAGGCGGGAGTGTTTGGAGTCCCGTAGGTGGTGCAGCACTTAAACCCCTCCGGGCTGTTACACAGGCGATTGGCGGCGGCAGTATTCTGACTGCTGCAGAAGAAGCAGTACTCACTCCCGGCGCCACAAACGAAGGCGAAACATTTGACGTGGGGGCTGTGAATTTCTGGCGCAGATTACAGAACGATTTTCGTGGGTTAAGCGTTAACCCTGAACGGAAAATCATTGTCCTTAACTGTGGTGTTCAGGGGCGGACTGTTGAGCAATTATCGAAAGGGAATCCATTAAATCATTACAACCGTGTTATTCAAGCCGTAACAAAGGTAAAAGCCTATATCGCAAGTCAGTATCCGACTGCAAGTGTTGGCATTACCGCGTTTCTTTACGCTCAAGGGGAATGGAATTACTGGGCAGCCAGTTCAGGGACGCATGATCGGGCGACTTTCCTCGAACTGACAAAACAACTTCGCACCGATCTGATTACTGATTGCGCCTATGGTATTTGTGGGCAAACCCTACCGCCCGCCTGGGTGACTTATCAGACCGGGGCCGGATATACCGTAGACACGCAAGATTTAGCCATTGGGATGGCTCAAATTGATATGATAGATACGGTCCCTGGTTGCTTCATGGCTACACCAGTTTATCAGCTTACTGATAAAAACGGTCATCTTGACCCGAATGGTTATCGATGGGCCGGGATGCAGTTTGGAAAAGTGCTGCACCGTATTCTCGACCGGGGTATAGACTGGAAACCGATGAAGCCGATCAAAGCCGTTCGTTATTCAGACGATGAGGTTCTTCTCAGTTTTTTAACTCCGTCTCCACCCGCTCAGTTTAAAGAAACCTACGTGGTCAATACGGCCACAATGTACCCCAATAAAGGTTTTCTTGCGAAAGATGATATTGGAGTTGTGGACCTCTTATCCGTAGCAATAGTAGGCCAGTGCTGCCTGTCCATAAAACTTAGCCGACAGACTTCTGGCGATGTGTATATCTGGTATGCGCCAGGGACAACTTATCGCGGGAACGGAAACCTGTGTGACAGTGATACAACTGTTTCGCCATATAACTATGAATATCGCGCAGGTAGTGGTCAGTATCCATCGGCAAATATTGCTGCATTGGTTGATAAACCCTATCCACTGAATAACTGGTGCTGTGCGTTCAGAATTAAAGTTGAGGAAAAATAGAATGGGTCAGAGACAAATTATTAAAGGTGTGGACGGTTCTGCTATTGCCATCGGATTTTCGCCGGCGGTACCAACAGGGGTCCAGTTTATTAATTTTTATGGTGGCAGCATCCCACAAGGTCGTAATCTGGCACCGGGAGGCGGAGCTGCACGTGTTGTGGGTAGTCCGGTAGTGGGTAGTATGGCGGAAGGCCTGCTTTGTCAGTCGCACACCGATTATATTCAGAGCCCGGCGGCACTGTCTTCCAAAATGACCGTAATAGGGGTGTTTTGCCCGACCACAGACAGCAGGGCATATGCGATCTCTAATGCCAGCACCTTACGTCCTATCGGGTTTTCGGTATATTCGGAACCTTCAGCTACAACGGGAGTACAAAACCTGCGGGTGCAGATGGGCGGGAAACAAAGCAGCGATGGAGCAAATGCTGTCGCAACAGCAGCCGTGGCAGCAGCGATCACAAATAATGTTCCAATGGCCTTTGCTGCTACTGTGGATTATTCGAACCTTGCCGAAACAAAGGTCATGGTCATGAGTCTTAAGGCGGGGACAAAGAATAACGCTGTATCGTCATTCACCCAGGCTGGTTCCGGACTGCCAAACCTGTTGATTGGCTCTGAAATGGATGCTGTTACTTATGCAGGTACTCGCGTACTGGCGATGGGGGTATGGAATCGTATTTTGACTGACAATGAAATAGCCTCCCAATACGAACAATTTAAATCCTATTATCATGACATTCATGGAGTACAGATTTAATTCCAAATGAACAGGTGTGGCGGCTATCACCATTGATAGCCGCCAACGTATATCATTAGTCTTAAATCATAGTTAACCTACCCATAAAACCTTTCAAAAGGGGAATTTTTACTGCTGCATGTCTCCCCTAATTATTTATTTGCTTCCGGCAGATACAATTGCAGCCTGAACAGCTTTAAACATGATGCGATAGCCGTAGTCATTAGGATGCAATCCATCACTCAGCCAGGTCTCACCCTGCATCTCCAGCTCTAGTGTTGGAGAGTACAGATCGATAAAACCACACCCCAGAACCCTGGCCGCCCGTCGAACTGCGCGAGCTATCTCGTCGCTGGAACCATACGCGCTGTCAGTTGGTGCATACGGCGGTGCGATGAGTATGATCCGCACTCCTGGATAAGTGCTGCTCAGAGAATTCACGATAGCGTTGAGGTTAACGAAGGTGCCCTGAGCACCGGCCATATAACCAGGGCCAGTCGCCATTCCCCTGTCGTTTGTTCCCAGTTTAATCAGGACGTGAGTGACGTTTGCAGGCAGCGCTTCCGGTACCAGAAGCGTTCCGCCTGGTAGCCACTCCGCCGTGTTGGTCCCAATCAGGCCGCTGTTCATAACCGAATGGCGCTTGTTCCTGACCAGGTACTGCAGGCGCAGTGGACTACCTGCGGATGCCGCGCACTCAATTCGCATCGTATGAATGGCATCGGTAAGCCCTGAGATATCCAGTCTCGTACCAAACGTCGGTGTAACTGTTCCATCCGTAACCACAGACGCATTCAGCACGCCATCGATGTAGATCGACGCATTCAGGTTCTGAAGTGTCGCGTACACCAGGCTGATGGCAGTCCCGGAGAACTGGAACGACACTGAGCGCCCGGCGAGAATGTCGATACAGTGATTAGCTCCAAACGTACGAATGGTTTCCGCCTTTGTCTGGGTCAGCAGCCCACTGCTGATGTCAGCAGGCGTGAAATCTTTCCATGCATCCTGGACTTCTACGTTTACCGCATTGTAATAAGTGGAGAGGCCGGTGGCCTGCGTATCCACTTCATTTTTCGCATGACATGACAGCTCAGCAGTCCATTTGCGGAACAAATTCACCCAGGTCCGTGAGGTGAAATTGTTGCGCGCATCGGACAGCTGATGTGACCGCGGATCGATAGATGCAATGCCTGTGGCACCCACCCCCCAGTCAATTGAGTCACCGATATGCCCGATGTGCGAATCCCTCAACGGGTTGGTGATAGCGTCATACAAGTCCGCCAGCACGTCGATATTTTTCGGTCGCTGTGCCTGAATAACAGATAGCCCACCAAACACCCGATAATTCATCGCATCCAGGCGGCCATAAATCTCCATTACCGGGAGAATATTCACAGCAGGGATTCCGCTGATGCCATTAACTACTTTCAGCGTGTTAGATGCCAGGTCGATATAAATCAGCCGGTAGTTCGTTCGCGCATCCCGGAAATCCATAGTGCTGAACGTAATTTTCGTATACGGCCCCTGGATGTTATCAACGGCCAGGCTGTTACTCAGCGTGATTGAGCGCTGCTCAGCCATCGAGCTGTAATTCATTGCACGCGGAACGTAAATGGCGTTCGCTGTTCCGTTGACACCCTCAGCATCAAAAATAATCGGGCGCGCAGCGGTGAGATAAAGCCCATCGGCATTACGCAGAAGTCGCGATATCATCGCGTTTTTAACGCTTTTATCCTGCTCTGCATTACCTGCCAGGTAGGACACAGCAAACCGGACACATAACACTGATCCCGTCTGAGCGGCAAATGAGGATGCCGGGATGCTGGCTGGTATAGTGCTGTCCGGCGGGGAGTAAATGGAGTATCCCGCGTCCGCAAAATTAACGCCAAAATTCACCAGACTGTCGAAACAGAGCGGAGCTGAAAAAACCAGAAAATCTCCCGCTTTAACGCTCAGATACAGCGGCAGTACCGCCACCGTATTATCAGCCGGGATGACGGTCACCACCTGAGAATCAACCAGCGTATAGGTCGAACCCGAGAGACGATAGGCCATCGCCCTGACCGTCTGACTGCCACCCCCTGCGTTATTTGCCAGCCAGGTTACGCCCGTCACCACCCCATCAAATTTGACTGGGGTAGTCAGCATGAACATGCGGTTGCCGTCTCCGGCGCGGGAAGGCGCGGATAAATTGTCAAAACGCGATGCCATGCCGATCAACTGCGTATTTAGGGCATCGGTAGCAATTGACATCGCATTTCCGCGCAGCGCAGTCACGCGCACCTGGAATGTGTAGCTGTATGTTCCAGTAGCCGTTGACGTGTCCAGGGTGGTATCGCCAGCCGGCACCGTAGATGCCCAGCGATAAACCGTGCCAGTTATCGTCGCAGCAGTGTTGAAATATAAGCCTCCCTCCGTATAAACCCCGATGTAATCCCCGTCGTCAGCCAGCATCTCTGGCGTGAGAGAAACTGTCCCGGCAGCTACATCAAAACTTTTCACCTTTTTCCTGGTAAATACATTCCCCGCTTTTGAGAACGTAGCAACATAGATCTTCCCTGCTGTCGCAACGGCCAGTTCAACTTTTGAAATGAGGCCAGCCGTGAGCGCATCCGGCAGAATAAACCAGCTGGCAGCAACGCTCGAAGCCTGTGCAGTCGGCGCAGTCTGGCAATGCACTGTTTTGAACCGGTATAAATTTGGCAGTGCATCAGTCAGATAGCCCAGGATATTTTTATGGCTTTCGTCTACGGATTGCTGAGATGGCATTCTGCGCCCGGTTGCTGTCAGTGTCCCCGCCACATTCATGTACTCGTCAGCCAGCGCGCTGCCGTCCGGGCTACGCACGTAGGTTGTGGAGTTCACCGGGATATTCACGATGTCTGCCTGTGCCGCTGCCAGCGTCATATATTGTTTACTCAGCGGGATCAGAGTTTGATGGATACCTCGCCAGGTATACAGCTGTTCACCAGCACGGTCAGGAAAGGTTAACTCCGTGGACTGCATAAGCTGATCGAGGCGCCTGACGTTATCCATAAAAATCTGAGGATCGGCGGTGCCCAGCGGCGGGATAAACTCGGCCATGTTTTTGCTCCAAAAAGAGGCTTCGCGCAAACGAGGGTTTGAGCGAAAGATAAAGTTGAAAGGGTTTTTTTTGGTATTAAGCAGCGTCGCCGGGGTATGTGGCGTCGTCGTACTGGTAGAACGATTCGAGGTATTCTTTAGCAGTGACCTGACAGGTTCCGTCTGACTGCGGAGCGATCTCCTCTACAATGGCGTCGTAGACATGGCGCGTTGAGCCGCAGAACACCAGGCGGATCGGCTCAATGGTTGCCGATGACGGGTCAACCTTCATCGGATCATCAAACTCGCTCAGGTGCGGGACTGACAGCTGAAAATCACCCACCCTGCTTGCCACCATCAGCCCGGATGCAGAGCCATCCTGATAGCGGATCAGCGCGCGGGGATTTTCGAAAGACCAGTCCAGCGGCTCCGTAACGGTGAACGTTGTCACGCCACCAGCCGTTGTCATCGCCTCCACCAGACAGGAAATCGTGTTGTTACCCGGAATATCATCCGTGAGCACTATGCGATCGCCCGTGTTGTAGCACAGCGCGTCCAGCTCGGTAGTGGTCTGGAACGTCACCCGCTGCTGCAGGTATTTCATCAGGCGGCGCATCCCGATTTGGTAGGCGTGATCCTGATTCAGTACCCCATCGAGTTTGTAGTTCTCGATTTTCACCGGCGTGGGATTATCAGGCGTCCGGCATTTAACGGTCTCCTCTGCCCAGGTAGTCCCGTTGATGTACGTCACGTCGACACCATCAAAATCATCGTCTGACGGTACGGTAAATCCGCTCTGCAGCTCCTCCACCATCTCATGCGGAGTGATCACGCCAGTCCATGGCTTAATCCCCTCGCGGTTGACCGTCGCCAGGCCATCACTCAGCAGAAAACGTGACTTCCCGGCGTTGGCAATCTTCTGCAGCATTTCCAGCGCCGAGATACTGTCGCCCGTGGCGAAATCGAAATTTTCGCCCCGTGGCGTCCAGTACGCGGATTCCAGCGCGTTGATGGTGTCGACATCCATTTCCAGCCCAAGAGAGTTCGCGACATGCAGCAGCGCTCCCGAAATGGTTCTGGCCGTTCCTGAGTCGTAGGCCCGCGTGGCCACAACGTTTACGCGGCGGTCCGACTGCGCCGCCAGCTTCCCGCCCGTCTCAACGGTCACCGCCATCAGCGACACGCCGGGATAGGATGAAGGGCGCGTCAGCAGTCGCCCGCGCAGTGCCTGCCAGTACATACTGTCTCGCGCGTTGTTTGAGCCCTGCTCATTGCGCCGACGGCAGCGAACCTCTACCAGCCCCGGAGAGCTGAGGGTGATCCGCTCAGTGAAACCTAACCCGTTGACGTTTTTCAGCGCATACTCGCCCTGGTGACTCACCCACCCCGATCCGGAACCGTAGACGCGATACTGTATCTCCCACTCAACATGCCGAAGCCGCTTTTTCCCCTTGCTGTCAAAGCCACAGATGCCGTTCGGGAAGGAGAAATTCACCTCGAACGCATCCACTACTTCATTTTCAGGGCAAACCAGGAACGGCCCCAGCCAGCTCAGCGTGTCGTTAAGACCAGTGGCCTCATAGTCGATCATCGTCCGGGCGGTGAATCCCGGCCATGACTCATCAACGGCACCATTAACCAGGCGCGCCACCGTCGCCGTCGTGCCGTCAGCTGACACAATCCGGTACTCATTCCCGCGGTGAGCAAGTGAAAGCCGTTGCACCCCCTCCGGCATGCCGGAAAAGGCCGTTCCCGTGGCGCTGTTATAGGCAAGCGTCACATTCGCCGTTACCGCCGGGCTGCCGCCGGTTGATGCCGTGCCGGAGGTGTAAACCGGGGCATCACCGAAAACAGCTGCAGGCAGCGAAGAGGACGTGATCGCCCCACCCGCGAACGGACTGGCCGACTCGGTTATCAGTACGGTGCCGCCGTTGTCCTGCGCAACCAGGCCGGAGCCGGTGAGTCCCTCGGTGATGGCCGCCAGCAGTCCCGACATCGAGACGTAGTTAGCCACCAGCGACACCGGGTAGGTAACCCCCTGCCAGGTGATCGTGAACGTGCTGGAGCTGGTCGAAAAATCGTAGGTGGTCGGGGCCGCACTGGCCTGGACTTTTGCCGCACTCCCCCCGGTGCCGGGCACTGCAGCCTGACCGGGGGTATATGACGCGATAAACAGATCGTAATCGACAGAGTTAAACCCCAGCGTCACCGGCATACCTACTACCGGCGCGATCTCCGTCAGCAGCGGGCTTGCGATAACGCTGTATCCGGCCGCCGTGGTGATCTGGTAGTTCGCCGGGGCTTTAAGTTCGACCACGGCGCCAGCGACCCAGCTGGGCGGCAGCGCGTTATCGTTCTCGTCATTATCGTCATCATCATCCGTATCCAGCCCCGTAAACGTCACGCTCGATCCGGAGACGGTCATGCTGTCTGCGATAATGTCGTCTGCGTCCGGCGACGTCTGGGCCATATCCAGCCCGGTGCCGGATGACGTCCCGCCCACTTCGGTGGAGTTGACCCAGTTTTCGCTGCGCTCATCACCGGAAACGTCCGCGCCTGGCGGGTAATGGGTGCTGCTAAATCCAGGTAGCGTTGAAGCTGGCGTACTGCCAACCCTGATATCGCCATTGGTATAAATCAAATCACCGACACCGAGACACAGCAGCATCTGGACGCGCATTTTCGTAGGATCGGCGGCATCAAACCGGGTAACCGGCTGCACCACATAATCAGGGTAGATACGCACCCGGCCAAATACCTCACGAATGGCATCACCGAGTTTTGCGGAATTCGCCTTTGCCGGGTTAAGGTCGAGACTCCGCCCTGTGGATGAGGTATAGCCGCCCGTATCGATGGTGCTCATCATAAACAGCGAATAGGCTGCAGCGGCAACGGAGATACCGACGCCGATCCACGCGATTGTGGCGGCCTCCAGCCCGAAGGGAACCGGATAAAGCCTGACATCACTATCAGGGCGAATCACACACTTAGCCCACTCGCCTGGCGGAATTAACAGCCCCCCAACCTCAACGGTCAGCGGTGGGACATCCCGATCCTCGTAGCCTTCAACATTTGCTACCAGCCAGCTGCGAATACTGGTTACACCATGCTCATGCGTTTCGAGTGGTTCACCGGGAAGCCGGGACGGGTAAAAACGAATGGTCATCGCCAGAACTCCACTTTGACAAATCGACGCTTAAACCGCGGCAAGGGCAGAAAGGTGACGTTCGTGCCTGGGTTGCATTCCGCCACATGCAGCAGGCCACCGATACTGACCACGATCCCTACGTGGGTGACGGTCGACCCGGAATAGCAGGCCACCCCGGCCCCTTCGCAGGGTTCACAACGTTTCAGCGAAAGCATCAGCTTTCTCGCTTCCCGGTCGAGGCCCCCGCCGTCTTTGGTGACCCCTGCAAAATCGGGCCATTCGGGTAAATTCAGGTCGCGGCGTATCTCATTCACAATGCCGAAACAGTCGAGTTGCGGGTATACGCGCCCGCCCTTCAGCCAGGTGACTGAACGGTATTTATCAGGGTTAAACATTGGGATTCCTTAGCTGATATAACGCAGTCCGGGGAATACAGGGAGCGTGTAGCGGTATCGCGGCCAGGCGGTATCGAGGATATTCATGTAGCCCGCAGTGATCTGCACCTCTGTCGCCGTCCAGGAGCCCGACTTGATTTTCAGCGTATACGGCACTTCCGCAGGGGCCGCTAAATCCGTGGAGATATAACGCCGGTACGTCAGAAATGCAGACAGACGGTTAGCCAGGGCTTTGCGGATCGCCGTGGACACAACGCCGTCGATATTGCACAAGGCAAATTTGAGGTCCTGCGTGCCGTCCGCATTGCGCGCCGGCAGAGCAATGTCTATCGCACAGGCGGTAAACGTTACGGTATCGCCGTTCTCCGTCGTTGCCGTGATGTTGTCGTAACCCTGGCAAAGGTAGTGAACATCAGAGCCAATGGTGATCTGCAGCGTTTCAATGATCACCTCCGGTCCGCTGCTGGCGTAGAGGCGTTTAATCTGCGTCATGCTTCGGCCACTCCTTATTCAGCGCAATATCCAGCAGTGAGCTGCCGACGATCCATTCCGGGTAATTACCCCATGGGGCAGGAGCAAGGGGGCGTTCCCATAATTCAAGCGTCGCTGTGTACTTCCAGTAAATCGGGGCCACCAGTACCGGTCCCTGATAAATATCTGTAAAACGGCATTTGTAAAACTTAATGCCTGCCGGCGTCTGCAGCTTCATCATGAACCATGCAGTCCCGTCAGATAACGCATCACGGAACCAGGACTCAAACGCCAGTCCCTGCGCATCGGTTTCCATAAACCAGGTGATGCTGGCCTGCGTCGGTGTGGACGTATAAGCTCGCCTTTGCCGCGCGCGGCCGGTGGTTAACTGGGTTCGTTTTAACGGGCTTACAGGCTGGAATCCGTATCCTTCCTGTAATGGCATCGGAAGACTGTCATGCGGGTAGTAGATATCAGTCATCATTCTAACCCTCTGCCTGGATATTTACTGCGCATTGCCTTACCAACTTTCCCATCTCCTCTCAACACTTGCGCAGCAACCTGATCAAGGGCTTCCGTTGTCGCCCGCTTCTGCGTTTGAGCCATGGAGAGAGCCATCTGATCAGGTGTCACACCGGGCGGGGTATGGAAATGCTGCTCAATGGGAGCATGGATGGTGGTCTTGCTGCTGTTGTCGCTGTTAACGTTCTGAACACCAGTACCAAACCCTGTACGCCCCAGAGTTGCATCTAGCGGTTGGCCATTTCGAAGTGCCTCAAGCTGAGACACGCCGATCCGGTTCGTTGACGCCTGGTCAAAGACGTACTCTCCTTTATGAACAATACCTGCGGGCTGATACTTACCGCCGGGGCCGGTATAGCCGCCAGAGGCAAAGCCAGTATCAGCAACCGCTTTTATGTTTGAGACGATATTGGCGGTCTCCATAGCAACCGTTGCCATAGCCATCAAATTTGACGGGAAGGGCAGACTTGCGGCCTGGGCGATACCCGCATTGATTGCCACCATAGACTGTGCGATCGCATAGGCTTTACTGGCTGCGAACGCTGCTTTGTAGATGCCGGATTGCTGACCAAAACCATCAGCCAGAATACTTAATCCACTGTCCATCATGCTTTGCGTAGTGCTGGTAATGATGGCGTTTTTTTGGGCCTCTATAACCGCAGCAGCGTTAGCAGCATCGGCGCGAGTTTTTTGCATTCTCGCTTCGCCCTCAGCTGTGATAACACCGGCTTTTGCGTAAGCCTCTTCCTGCCGGGAAAGCCAGGCATCCAGATCTTTTTGTGCCTGATCGAGTTGGCTATATTGCTGCTGCATTCCTCCGAATGTTCCTGACAGTTGGCCGCCAGTTGGCGTGGTATTACCCACAACATTACGAACCGTCGAGGGCAGTTGCATATCGGTGTTTTGATAAATATCTGCCCGTGTTTTTTCATATTCACCGGGTTTTAGTTGCCCGGTTGCTTTGGCTTTCTCCAGCAGTTCAAGACGGGTTTTAAGCAGATCGTTGGTCCGCTCATCCTTCGTCTTTACCTGTTCCTGCATTTTCCGGTAATCATCCAGGGTTTTTACGGAGTTTTGCAGTGCCTCCTGCTGCTTATACGCTTGGAGGATTTCATCTGAACGGGAAAGAATCGACTTCTGGTCGGCGGTTAGCTGCGTTTTAGACTTAAGCTCTGCGATCTGCTGTTCGAACTTAACCCGCGCCAGGGTTGCGCTACTTAGCTTATCGCTGGCATCCAGTTGGTACTGCATGGCAGCTGTCTGCTGGTTTATTTGATCAAGCAGCCGGGTTGCCGCGTCCTCGGTATATGCTTTACCCTTTGGCGTCTTGGGTGATTTCGGGTCTTTGTAGCGGTCATTTATTTCAGAATATATTCTGTCATATTCTTCTTGAGTATATTTCCCGCGATACTTGGATAGCTCAGCCAACTCTTTAGCACGTTGCTGCTGCCGTGTCTGATATTTCTGAGAAAAGGCATCAGCCTTCTGCTGTAGTTTTATCCCTTCCTGCTGTTTTTTAAGGTATGGGTCATAGGATTCATTAATGGCGTCCTGAGCCATTTTCTCGGACTGCAATGAAGCTAGTCGCGCTTTAGCAGCATCGACCCCCTTTTGAAGCATGGAAAGGTCGCTAGACTTCCATGCTCCATATGGCCCAGCATATTTTGATTGTCCGGCACTTAAATCAGAAAGTGACTTTTGCGCCCTACCCAGTTCGTCCTGAGCTTCTGCTATTTTTTGCTCTATAGATTTTTCACGACCTATATCAAGCATGGCATCCCAGGCACCTTTCGCGGCATCACCCAACCATTTCCATGCCTGCTCCAGTGATCCGAGGTTACCCTGAATCTGGTCAGCACGCTGCTTCATAGTCGCAGCATACGTCTCTGTTGCCAGTCTCGCAGCCTCTTGCTGATTACCCTCGTCCTGCAACGCCTTAATCTGGTTGTAAGTTGCCAGAGTCAGGAAGTGATATTTGTCGTTCAGTTCTCCGATAGCGGCTACCGGGTTTTGTGCGATTTTCTCGAAGTCTGCCACCATGCTATCGATAGATTCATCGGTCGCATCGTTCATTGCGACAACGGCCTCTGTGACAGTCTGCATTGAACCTGTAGCGATTTTACCACCAGAGACAACACGGTTTAGTGCCTGAGCGGCGGCGGCTGTGGTATTCCCTGTATTATCTGCGACCGATCTCGCCATGTCTGCCAATTGCCCGGTGGTTACCCCGGCAATATTCCCGGTCAGAACAAGGGACTTATTGAACTCCTGTTGCTCCTGGCTGCCTTTGTACCAGGCATATGTGAGAGTACCCACAACTGCGACAAGAGCGCCGATCCCGATAGTCATGGGATTCAGAAATCCAGTCAGTTTTTTGGCATTCTCTGCATTTTCAGACAATGAGTTAGCGTTAGCTGACAGGGAATCGCTTGATTCATCGGCGGCATCTCCGGCCCCCAGCAACTGCTGTTTTATGATCTCGAACAGATTACCCCAGCCGCCAAACGAATCAGCGATCTGCGAACCCTGTTGCATGAAGATAGTGAACAAAGGCATACCACCAGCCAGGCCAACAGCAATATCATTCAACTGCGCGGGGAGTAACCGCATGGCATTTTTATACTGCCCTGCCGAGATGGCCCCATACCGCATTTCATTGCTGACCTGATTGAGCCCTTTCTCCGTCAAATCCAGCTTATTTGAAAGCTCTGCGTGGTATTCAGGCGTAAGCAGCCCGGCATCTTTGGCTGCCGACAGTTCAGCTCGCTGTTTCTTGATTTTATCTAACGCAGCTGAGAAAGGGTCAAGTTGGCCAACTAACCGCTGCAACGAAGCACGCTGCTCTTCCTGAGCCTTTACTGCCTCACGTTCTGCCTGCGCTTCTCCGTTCAACTCACGGCGGGCTTCGGCAATTTTGGCACTGTAGGCATCATACTGCTGGATACTAAGCGCACCACTATACGTATATTCGAAAATTTGCCGCTGCTGCTCGTCAAGAGCCTGTAATGCGTGGGTTACGGGATCAAGGCGAGCCTGTAATTGCGTGAGAATTCGCTCTTGCTGCGCCTGTTGCGCTGCTGAATCCTGAGCAGCTTTCGCAGCTTCTCTCTGGGCCTGCGTATACCCAGTCAATTCATCCTGAGCAGACTGAAGACGATTGCGGGTTTGATCAATGATGGAACTGTAGTGGCTGAATTCCTCAGCCCCCAGCACACCAGATAGATTTGCCTTTTTCAGCCGCTCCATTGCTTTATCCAGCTCATCAAACGCCTTTGATGTAGGATCCAGCTTATCCAGTAATTTTTCTATTTCTTCCCGCTGCGACCTTGTTGACTTCGCATTTTCGATAGCGTGTTTTGGTCCAACCTTAAGATGTGAGTTCAGATCTTTAGTAGCTGCGGAAAGATTATCCGTTGCGAACTCAGCTTTTTCACCCTCTGCTGTTATTTTGTTTAGAGCACTGGCTAAACTATCCGCATTCTTTTCTGCTCCGGTGCTATCGAGAATAATAGCGAGGCGGGATGTTTGTTCAGTCATTACCTATCTCCGGGCAATAAAAAACCCGCCGATTAAGCGGGTTTGGAAATGTTTAAACAATGATATTCTATAGCTACCAGCAACTCTTTCTCCACCTCAAAGCAGCATCATAGCCTTGCGCCATATATGCGGATACCATCTCTATCAGCATGAAATATCATTGCCACTGCCTAACTTAAGATAAATCAACTTCCTCAGAAAGGTTTATGTTCACTGCCGGGACTTTTTATCTTGCTCATACTCAGATGCTATATGCTCGTAAGTTATCTTGGCATTGAGACATTGCTTGGATGTGTCGCCGTCCCTAAGGCATTCACCATGATATCTAGCAATATTCGATGCCATACTAATTGCTGATATAAACATAGATTCACATGCCTTATTTCCATTGCACGCTTGAGATTTCATGCTATCCAAAAGCTGCACTTCCTCAATCTGAGCAAAAGAATAAGTACAATAAAAAGACAATACCAATCCTACAATAATTGCTTTCATACTCCTCCCCTCCCATAAGCAAAAAGCCACCCGAAGGTGGCCTTATCAATCAGCTTGCGTTCTCGCAACCCGGCAGGCTGCGGTCAATCACAAGATTCCCCTCAACACGCAGACCAATCTTACCGAACAGGAAGGAATGGTTAAGTTGAGTGACAACTACGTCAGACAGACCAACTGCACAGCGATCTTTTTCAATCGCTCGATCAGCGGCTGTTTTAACGTTCGGGATGCCAAGAGGGAAGATGATAACCGGATAGCTATCTTCTGCTGTTACACGTTTCCCTTTATAGAACTTACCCCCATTGAGGTTGTAATTTTTAGTGCTCGCCACAGTCAAATCTGCAACACGCACTGTACAACCAGAAAGTAACAGCGCTCCAAGCGCCAAGGCGATGACTTTTTTCATTATATGTTTCCTTTGATTGCAATCGGAAACATCCTATCATCGACTTTTAGTAGCATGGACCACCATTAATGGTAGGTCAGTTGCTTCCTTTCTTATCTGCTGCACGTTTCTGTGCCTCTGCCCACTCAGCCCTCCAGGCATCATCAAGAGCCAGTATCGCTGCGTCAAACTCAATGCGGTCGATCAGGATGGTGCGCGATGCCAGGTAAAGCTCAATATCATTCAGGGATAGAGGGAGCGGCACTCCGGCCATGCCGGCATACTTCCTGCCGCGCGATATCATGGCGTAAGCGTTGAGGATCTCCCCAGTGACCGCATCAATTTCAGGCTCCGGAATGGGCGGGAGATTTAGTTTCTCCCTGCGCCACTTTGCTTTCTCGCCCTGCTCGCCAGCGAATTCCTTTAGCCACTTTTGGGCCTCTATGGCTTTTTTACGGTTTCCTGAGTCTGCTGCTCCTTACCCTGAGCAATATTCGCCGCCTCAGCCAGAATAAGCCAGTACAGAGAGGGGTTTTGCTTCAGTAACGCAACACCACGCTCCGGTGTATACGCTACCGCCGTCTCCGCACCATCCACCAGCTCCCCCACGCCTTCCCAGTCTTTCAGAAGAAAGCGCGCGCAATTGTCGATGAGAAGATCATCAACCGAGTCAATCTCGCCCACACTGGCGAGATCGAAAGCATTCGTACCGACCTGGTAGCTCGCGTCCATTTTGTCGATATGGCGCCGCACCAGCGCATTGCGTGAGCGGTATTGTGGATTCTCGCTACTGGCCACCAGCAGACGGAGTTTAAATAGCGCCTCGTCTTCCGGCGTGAATTTCTTTTTACTTCCTGCTGGCTTTTTGTAAGGGAAAAACCAGCGTTCTCCGTTCAAATCAATTTGAGAAGAAATAATCAGCATAAAGACTCCCAAAAAAGCCCGATCCGCGATGACTGCAGAACGGGCCAGGTAAATTAAGGCGCGGTAACGGTGATTTCAGACGTTGCGGTAAAGGTGCGAGCCTTACCAGTGATGATTGCAGTACCGGCTGCGTTACGCGTGACCTTCGCTGTTTTCTGCCCTGTAGAAACCACACTGGCGATAGTCGGATCCGATGACGTCCACTGGACGGTATCAGTTGAATCAGCTGGCGTAAGCGTGGCGGTTAACGTCACAGTAGAACCCACGGCCCCAGTTGAAGTGGCTGGCGCAACACTGATTGCCGTCGCCGGCACTTTAGGCACGCGCGTAATCGTCGGCGGAGTATTGGCCGCGGTGATATCCAGCTGAACCTGAACAATGTCAGTGCTCCCCGCATCCGGCCAGTCGCCGGAGATCTGCACTTCCGGGAAATCGAAGGTATAGGAGCCTTCAGCATTCTCCAGGGAGAAGCTAAACGGCACCGTTTCGCCGGTGAACGTTTTTTTGTAAACCTCCCATGCAGCCTTTGACCATGACAGCGTGATTTGACCTGACGGGGTAAAGGTTGTCGGAATGTTTGCGCCGGCGAATGCCGAACCGGTACCGATGCAGCGCTGAGTCTGCATATTGTTGTTGAACTGGATGTTGAAGGTGTCGACGCAGAAACCTGTCCCGCCATCAACACCATTTAGCCGGATGTTCGTGACCTCCTTGAAGGAGTAGCGCAGGGCCCCCGCTAAATCAACCGGCGTGGTGAAATAGCTGGTATCGTCCCCCTTCGTCTCCCAGTCCAGCCCTGCAAACGTAACGGTTGCGGTGATATCACCATCGGCCGGGATTTCCATCTGGAAGGTGCCAACCTGGCAACCGCGGGCAATCTGGGCGATCCCCACATCACTGGCAAAAGTCGCCACGGAGAACGTAATGCGACCATTACCCATCGTCAGCACGTTATTTACCCATTCGGAACCGAAGCAGCTGGCAAGAAAATCATCATGCTGGTTCCAGCGAAACCGCGTGCCGACATCGCCGCCGACATCCACTGTGCCGCGTGAAACACCCTGCGCCATGCGGTCACCAGCGATTTCGTCATTGTCGTTGGTGTTCTGCGTTGGTTTCAGACCAAATGAAGAACGACGCAGCAGGTTCCACGCCCCTGCTGTAGGCGTGATTCCTGGTGTTGTCTCGCGAATAAACGCGGCTACTACTTTTGCACCTGAGCTCACAGGAGCCTCCTGTTTTTTGTGCGCTACAGAGCGCGATAAGGAATTTGAAGATTGAGCTGTAACCAGCCATCGGTCTCACCCGCCGGCACAGCAGAAACAGCGAAATAACTCAGCTTTCCGTCGTCCTTAAACTCGAATAGCTCCGTTAGCTGATCGGCCGTTCGGGAGATAAGCAACGTCCCGGATCCGACCGGAACAAACAGCTGAATGATGAGTAAGCCCGTCCTGTGGACGACCGGCCCATTCCCGATCTCGGTTGCGCCAGCCTGTCCTGCAATGTTGGTGAGGCGGGCCCAGATATCGCGGTTGTTGGGGTCAAATACAGGACCATTGGGATAATCCACCGCATCAGAGGCAATAGCGGTCTGTGCCGCCATTCGGGAAATGACAGCGTTTCTGATTTCTGTAAGGGTCATTTGTAGGCCTGAATCACACCATTAAACGAGACGGCATAGACGCCTGTCGGAGCCTGTGTTGAGTGGCCATTCTCCAGAGGCACGGAGTAAGGCAGGTTCGACTGGATGTAAATCACCGAGTAGGCTGGCGCCTGGTCAATAATATTTTTGCCATTAAGAAACGTCATTGTCCCGCGCGGATCCGGTTCGGTCGGGACGGAGTGATCGGGTGCGCCGATGCTGACAAAATGCGATGCCCTGAAGGTTCCTGCGCGATACTCAGCCGGCCGCCTGATATCCATGCTGTCATTAACACGGACTTTCTTCCTGAGCCTTCCGGTTTTGGTCAGGTTAGCAGGATCGGCATAAAGAGATTCGTTCCATTCCCCAACAGCTTTGTTGTATTGAACCGCTGTCGCGTTGATGGCCCACAGCTCCGGGTTACCTACAGGCGATCGCTGAACGATTTCATTCAGCAGCTGAATAGCGATTGTCCGCTGGCGCAGTTTGACATCTTCGGCCACCAGTCCGGCGAATGCCGCCGGGTCAATGTTCCAGCCCTTAGCCATATCACACCCTCCGCAGTTGAATGGAGTACGCAGCGCCAGCAGAGTCGGCAGAAGCAGTGATGACTTCGTAGCGCTGAAGCTCTCCCGTAATCGGATCCGGTGCGGTGATGATATGCCCGACGGCCGGCTTATCAGTCACCTCGTTAACCAGGGCGGCTAGCTTCACATCACCATGCAGAATGTTAACGCCATCGATACGGCGCAGTTTATAGCGCGCCAGCACTCCACGCCCCGAGTAAGTCACCTTCGTTTCAGTGCCGGTTTCCGTCACCGGATCCCAGGCACCCCGAACGGTGTATGACCCAGTGAAATCCTTAACGGCATCCTGCAGGTCGGTATCGAATGCTGCGGCGACTTCGGTTTGCAGCTCGTCACGAATTCCCATATCACGCCCTCACAAAGAACGTCTGAAACGGGTTAATCATCCACGGTTTGAGCATATCCAGTGCCAGTTGCAAATCCGGATCGAGTAATTCAGCGCTAGTAATTGAAATCTCGGCAAACGTTCGGGAAACCTTTACATCATCAGCCTCAACGCTTTTGCTCGTCACCACGCCGGAATCCGTTTTTTGCTGATACAGATTGCCTGCAGCGGCAACGGAAGAGATAAACGCTCCGGCCTGCTTAACCTCTTCGGGAATATGTTCCTGGTCGATATCCTGAAGGTTAAGCGCCGTCATCCAGGTGTTTGCCTGGAGCACAGCTTTACCCTTTTTGTCGGCGGTAGCCCAGGTATCCCCCAGCAACTCGTCAACGTCCTGGATTGTTATATAAACGGTCATCGGATCCTCACCAAAAGAAACGGGGCTTTCGCCCCGTCAGTTAACCACCCGCTGGAGCAGTGAACGCGATCGCTTCAGTTGTTTTCACCACGCCGTCAACGGTAGCCGTCACCGTCAAGGAGCCGGCCGTAGCAGAGGTGAGTTTCACCGTCGAGCCACCAGCAGACCCTGTCTGTGACGTCGAAGCACTGAGTGTGCCGCCTGTAGACGTCCACGCCACAGATGCGCCGGAGACTCCGGCACCATTTCTGGTGTACTTGAGCGAAACGGTCACCGCGTCGGTACTGTCAGCAGTTGCGGAAGTTTTATCCACTGACAGGGTTACTCCCCCGCAGGGGCTTCCAGCTTAATCAGTACGCCTGCAGTGGATTTGTTACTGGTGAAATGTTTCTTCCAGTTCGCGCCGGTGCCGATTTTGGTCAGGTCAGGGTTAGCGCCCTTCGTCTCATCCCAGCTGTAACCCAGCAGTTCAACGTTAACCGTGCCCTCTGCGCGATAGCCAATGGCAAGGTTTTCCTGGTCGTTGATATCGTAGGAACGGAAGCCCGGAGCCTGTGATTCCGTTACGGATACCGCGCCGGCCACCAGCCCCAGAATCGCATCAACTGGCATTGTGTCAGTTACCAGCACCGGTTTACCCAACGTGCCTGGCTGTCCGCCATAAACCACCACGCCAGCTTCTTCGTAAATTTTGTTGTCGATAGCCTGATCAACAATGTCGAAATAGGTCGTGGAATGCATAACGAACAGCGCAACACGGTTAAATTTATCGCCGTATTTACGCAGGCCACGGGTCAGCGTTTTCTTACCATCAGTGGCAATATCCGCGGATACCGTCATGTCAGCATTTGCGCCAATGGCTGCAACAAGACCCTGTAGGGCATACTTGATATAACCTTCAAGCGTTGCATCAGCGACGTCGACGCCGATCACCTCGGAGAATTCGCTAACGTCGCGACCCCGACGTTTAAACGCCTCCTCCGTGGTTTCATACGGGCCGTATTTCCACGGCGCCTTAACGCTGACAGATTCACCGGCACCGATTTTTTTACCCGTTACCGGGTCGGTGGAGTTAACGTTGCGCGATTCGATAGAACCACCAACTTTATAGAAGGTGCGCTTGCGAAAATCACCCTCGATCAGTTCGTTGTCGAGAATGATTGCGCCGTTTGAAGCGGCGTTGAAGACTTCCAGATTATCCTGGCGACGCTCAAGAAACGCAGTCTGCGCGAGGTCGTCATAGATAATCAGGTCACTGTTTACGGTCGTAGGCATTGATTAGTCCTTACTTAGGCAATTTGAGATAGGCCTGCTGGCCATGTTTGCGGATGTAGTCCGCTTTGTCGCTTGAGCTCATTTCTGAACGTTTCAGACTACCGCCACCGCCACCGGGTTTATGACCACCAGCCCCGGAGCCTTCGGCGCGCGGGAACAGGTGCGGGGCCGTCTCTTTCAGAGATTCAGCCCACTCAACCGGGGTGAGCGGAGTTTTGCCGTCTTTACCGAACAGAACATCGCCATTTGCATCAACTGCTACGGCCTCGCCTTCGTCGTTGAGCTGGAATGTGCCTTTAGCACGAAGAATCAGATCGTCGGATGCTTCTGGCAGCGCGCCTGCCTTAAGCGCTGCACTGCGGATAGCATCACCCAGGACACGATCACGGAATTTGTTGGAGAACGCTTCCGCCTTTTCAGCGCGTTCATTAGCGGCTTTGATTTGCTTATCAACATCAGCACGTAGCCGCTCAGTGCGTTTATCCAGTACCTCGTCAATTTTCCCGGCGGCGATCAGTTGCGCCTCTTCATCATCAGAGAAACGCTGGAGAATAGTTTTCACCGCGTCAGGATCGATACCTTCAAAACGCTTAAGCGACTCAGTGGACTCTTTGAGCTTACCGAGTAACTCACTATTTTTATTTTTCAGGCCTGAAACCTGAGCACTGACCTGCTCATCGATCAGCTTTTGGATTTCCGGCGTAATCTCGGGCGCACCACTACCGGATCCACCGCCATCACCACCTTCACCACCAGCTGCCGAATAATATTTAATGAGCATGTTACGAATAAGCATGTTGTCCCCTTGGGATAGTTACTGTGGGCCTGGCCCAATAAAAAAGGCCGCCCGAAGGCAGCCTGATTGAATAAGATATGTTGGTTAAAGCCTGGCGTTTCTGAATGCCTGCTCATCCTTTGAGCGCAACTGGTCCAGCGTCAGCCACTCGCCCCTGTCGTTGTAGAACTCATCGGGAGACATGCCGCCATCACGAATCAGCCTGGCGCGCGTTTCTCCGACAATCTCAGCTTGTCGCGTGAACGACTGCCGGGAGAACCAGTCCTGGTAATTCGTGTCAGCCGGAACCTGTCCATCCATGCTGGCGCGCGAGCTATCCTCGATTTCGCCGACTTTAATACCTAATTCCTCGGACGATTTCAGGATGTAAGTTTCGGTGCTCCGACAGCAAAAGTGGATTTTCCCAGGTCCCTGCAAATAAGGCACCTTGTGCCCTATCGGTTTATTATCCAGCGTGTACTTGAGTCGGTCGCGGATCCGACAATCCTTTGATGTCCGGTTATCCAAAGTAGATAACCACTGCTTACCCTTCAGAATGTCGTCGTTCGCCGACGCAAAGCTTTGTCTTGCTGTTGATGCAAGATGCCCTACTGCTGTTTTCGCTATGCTGGCCGCATTGGCCCGGCTCATCTGAAGCGCACCATCCTGGTAGCCGCGGTTAGCATGTCCACGAACCTTTTTTGCGATCTGCTCATGCGTATCGCCCAGGAGAAAACCCTGCCGCACCGTATTGGATATGCGCGCCATACGATCAGCTTCGAGGTTGCTGGCCCATTCGCTTAGCAAACGTCCCTGGAATGGACGCCCCATCGCCGCGGCATAAACCGCATCCGGGGAGATGCCCACCAGCGGATGAAGAGCAAGAACATCGTCGGGAATAGCAAACTGGAAGAGGCTCATCTGAAAAGTGGCTTCGTGCTTCGCCAGTTCCTGCAACTCGGCAGTAAGAGCTGCATACATCGACTGAATCGCATCCTTGTTTATCGCCCTGACGCTTACCAGTAACGCTTCCAGCCTAGAAACGGTAAAGCTCTCAGCGTCCAGCGTATCAATAGCCACCAGCAACCTTGCGGTAAGTTCGGCGTCGCTGTCATTCAGGACTTTTATCATCCTGTTGGCAACGCCGGTGCTGTAGCGACTAACCCATATAGCGTGGGCTATGGATTCATCATGCAGTTTGTCATTCGCCGTTGCCATTATTGCCACCAATCAGGTTAGGCGCGCCGTTACGAATAGCGTCAATGACAGTTTCAGGGTCGTCAGCAGGATCTATCAGGTCAAGCCTCTGCAGAGCTCTGACCATATCAGTGTCGCGAATCGCACCGTACTGCCAGGCATTGACGATTGCCGTTACCATGCCGGATTCTGCGACTTTGGCGATAAACTCCTGATTGATGCTGTAACGATATTCCTCGCCTTTTATGCCGAGATATCTGGCGCACCAGCCGAGCGCCAGCGTATAGGCCTCCGAGACATTGGAAACGCAAATGCCGAGCACCGATGTGGATGCGGTTTGCTCGCCGCTGGATTGCGTGGCGGTTTTAACCGCGCCGTTCTGCTCGATAAGCCGGGCGCCAAGCTGAACAGAATAATCACGCTTACTGTCCATCGCCTCTTTAGCCAGGGTGTTTGGTTGCGCCTGAGCATAGGTAAAACTCCCCTCCTTCGGCAGCAGGAATGGAGAACGAGAACCGACACGAATTCCCTTATCCTGCAGCCAGTCACGCCAGGCGGTATCAAGCCCGGAAATCACCGGCTGAACCTGACCGCAGAAAAATACGCTGTCTTCGTAATCTGCCGAATTACGATAATGGCCAAGGTTAATTTCAACGAGGGCGGCTAAAGGCGACTCGTCGATGGTGGGATCATTATTCTGCGCACCAACGAAGGTAAAGGGGATCTCATCCCAGAAATCCTCACCTTTTGGCTTAGGATGATACTCGGAAGTGACGGAAAAAGAGCCTGCGTCAGCTGACTTTCGCCATACCCGGCAGACAAACTTTCCGTTCTCCAGAGCCAGTTCGCGATACTGGATTTCATCCTCGTACGCAAAACCATCTTCCTTTTCCATGCATTCGCGTAAAACCACCAGCACCAGTTGATCACGTCCATTGATGCGTTTGGTGCGCCAGTTAATGATGCTTTCCGCCTGATAACGAAGGATGATCGCCTCGTCGGTCTCAGCTGCATAATCCGTATAAAGCCCCTCGCGCGCGGCCTCCAGAATATTTTCTGTAACCTGCTGGGACTGCTGATAAATGCTGGCACCAGCACCATCGGCGTTGTCACGAAGATAATTCAGTTTATCCGGCGCGGTCATGGTCGGGTCTTTTCTGAATGCCAGCCCCAGTAGACCCACTTTTGTATTGCCCGTTATCGCGTAGAAAACGGCGCGCTGAATGTAATCAGCATTGCGCTTTTTATTGCGTGCAGACTTATCGGACGGATCCAGAAAAGGGAGGTATTCATTCCCGGCGGCCTTTACAGCATCAGCCCCTTTGCACACGTCACGAATTTTTTTCCACACGGGCATCGCCGCCCTGACCTCAGGGCGAACATAAGTAATATCGTTATTGGCCATCAGAATGTCGTGTCCAGTGAAATAGAGAATGCAGGTCGAACGATTGGGAATTGCTTCACAATGAAGTAACCGGCGCCATCGTTGGGGTGATCGTTATCACTCTTTTTATCCGGCTCGCCGTTTTTATCCCACACCTGTTGTTCCAGGCAGTCGGCATAGACCGGGCAACGGGCCACATTCACCTTGTACCGACGATCACCATTACCATTACAGAACATGGCGTTCATGGAGTTGATGCGGTCCTTTACCGGCGGGTTAGCATCATCAACGATGACGTTAAATCCGGCCTGCCGGAGCTGCTCAATATCTGTTTTGCTGGCGTTGTTTGACTTCCTGGAATCACCAGAGGCATCCGGATAAATATAAATCTCGCGGACCTTGCGGTAGTCTCCGTCGGCATACAGCCAGAAACGCTCCTTGATGATGCGTATCATGTCGGGCGTATCGTAAGCGTTGATAATCTCGGTTACCGCGTGCGGTAAGCCGAGCCGCAATACATGGACGATCCCTGCCATCTTCCCGACGTTGAAATCCATCCCGATATACAGCGCTTCACCTGGCTGCTCTTCCTCACTGGAATTATTCAGCACTCTGTCGAACTGATGATAAATGGTGCCGCTGGTCAGGTTAGTAAACTGGCCGTTCAGATATGCCTTGATCAATTCCGGCGGGTAACTCGCCAGAAGCGAAGGAATATAGTCATCCGGCAGGTTCTTTTCGTTGTCGAATGTCGAAGCCTGTACCAGACCATACATCGACCTCAGTTCAGGCTTTTCCCTCACAGCCTTAACAAACTGGTTATAGACGAACTTAAATCCTTCAGGTGTGGTAGTCACGTCAATGCCATTACGCAGACCATCAACTTTATAACGCATACGCGCGATTATTTTTCGCCACGCCTGACGCGCCTTATCCGCTTTCAGAACGTCGAGTTCATCCACCAGCGCATTGCCGATTTTAAAGCCTACTATCGTGTCGGGCTTTTCCATCGACCGACAAATTGTCGTGCCGCGGTACTGGCGCCCACTGTAGAAATGGACCTCTTTGTTGCTTTCAACGATTTTGACTTTCAGTCCCCAGTCGTGAGCAACTTCTTCCACCGTGGGGTAGAAAATATCGCGGATCTGAGGATAAGTCGGGGCAAAGTAGCCTTGGTTTATTTTGGGGAACTCCCAGAACCCTTTGCATATTCCACCGCAGCCAACCCATGTCTTACCGGATCCAAAACCAGCTACATAGGCTTTGAACTTCTGCTGCATAGCCAGAAAACGAGCCTGGGGAACGTTAAGCGTCGGAGCTATCGCCATCCTCTTCCCTCACTCGCGCATCGACTACGTTGATATTGATCGCAACTGGCGTTGGTTCGTCATCTTCTGGGTCAGCGGCCAGCTCTTTACGGAGCTTGTCGATCTCCAGCTGCCGGCGCTCGATTTCAATCTGCTGTAGACGCTGGGCGAACTCACTATCAGCCAGGCCGAGACGTTTCATCACCGCCTCGTACATGCGCTCACGGCTGATGGCGGTTATCTCAACGCCATTCTTACCAAGCTTCACACCGGAATAGGCAAGCGCAGCATCCGGCGCCAGCTTGCGCGTATCGGCGAAGAAAGGCTGGCCGATGCCATCACCATTACAGCGAGGACATTTCGGGTTAGGCGAGCTGGTATGGTCGTAACCGTAGCCGCCTCTGTCGTTTGGCTCTTTCCCTTTCTTCGCTAAAGCCTCAGCCAGCTTCTCTTCGAACTCAACCGCATCGCGCCATTGATACTGGTGACCGAAGCCCCAGCAGTAACGGCAGCTCCCGCGGCGATACTGAGAAAGTTGGTTGGCGTCGAATGTTGCCAGCCGCCACATCTGCTCAAGCACTTCATCCGCGCTGCCAAGCGTGCGCACAATGGATGCTTTCTGCTGCTGCGCAATGGCCTGCGCAACTGAAGTTTTCTGAAGCAGCTGATAGCCAATTTGTTCAGCAGTCTTCTTGCTGTACCCGGCACGGATAGCGGCCTGCGTGGCGTTGTGGTCCTTCAGGTATTCTGCGACAAATAAACGTTGCTGATCGGTGAGGCCATCATCATCCACCAGCTCTTCTGCGCACTTTTCCTTTTGCGCAGTGCGCAGTTTCTTCTGCGCAGGTTTTTGCGCAGTTTGCGCAGTGGGTTTCTTGATGTATCGGCGGGCAGTAGCGTAATTCAGTCCCTGCGCTTCACACCAATCCTTCGGTGATACGCCGGTTGCGGCATGATCGGACAGGAACCGTCGCTGAAGCTCGCCCCAGTCCGGTTTTGCCATGGATTATTCCTATTTAACGTGAGGGAGAAAAAGGAATTACTGATTCTCCATAAAATATTCACTTTTTTGTTTTGGAATTAAGGCTCTTTAGTTCAGGAGTTATTATGAAAAGAATTATGCTTGCTGTTTTTGTGATCTGTGGTGCGCTGTCTCTTTCAGGATGTATCCTTCCCCCTGGGCCTCATAGCGGCGGACATGGTGGAGATCACTTCCATGGTCCAGAGCATCGTTAACCGCCTGAGGACTTTCATTTTACAGAAATGAAAAAGGCCGCAAAATTATGCGGCCTTTGGTCACTACCAACCAGCGTATAAAGAATCTCTCAGGAGCCAACAGAGAGAGGTGCATCTATCCGGCTAACTAACCTCTGGCGTTCTGATGTTGGCAGGCAGAGACGTTATGAGAGTATTGAGTATTTCAAAATACACCGGGAGAAACAGACAATGATATCAGTCCATTGTCTGACGGGCATTATCACAGGCACTCAATGAATACCTGCTGTAATGCGGTCAGATACCAGTTTATAACCTGACCAAATGTTACTTAGATCACAATCCATAGAACCACCCACCAATGCCAAAGGCTGCAGCGATCACCAGACAAGCAATTGCCGTTTTAGGCATTAACACACCGTAAAATGCAGGAGACAATCCCAGGAATAAAACCATTAGCACTGGCCACATACTAAGCAACAGGAAAAAGTAGCCATTTATACCACCGCTGCTAAACATCACATTCACTCCAAACCATTACCCGGACTTTCCATAGCTTGGTTGTTTCGTTGCATGATATCATACAACTGCCCCTTATACAGGAGCTTTAACATTATCACAGGCACTCGATGAATGCCTGCTGTAATGCCTTAGCTGACTTTCTCAGCGGCAGTATCAAACAGCGCCAGCGCTTCGGTCGCTTCCTGGATTGCCTTACGGGTCTTCGAGACAATCTCACTTTCCGTGAAAACACGATCGAAAGAGTCAGCGAATAGCTCAGACTTCAGATAGCTGTCGCCTACCCAGTCAATGGCCAGCTTGGCCGCTGCGGTGTCATAATTAACTTTCTTGATTATATCCAGGCGGATTTGCTCGGATGCAGTGATCTCTGACATGTCTTACCTCTGTGCGATGTGGGGAGTATTATCGAAGCCATTCGACAAAATAGCCTCTGTGATGCTTTTGCATTTATCTTTGCCGTGTGTACAAGCTGAACGGTTTCCTTACGGATGCCTGTTACGCACAATAAAAAAGGTCGCATAAAAAATGCGACCTTTGGTTGGTACCAGTTAGAAAACTAAAATCTCTCAGGAGCCACCCGGGAGAGGCTTTTCTGCTTTTTAACTGACCACTGCCGTTTTGGTGTTGGCTGGCAGTGATAACGTGGTGATAGCTTCATTTAAGTTATCGAAAGCATTTAAATATCGAAAGAGCTCATTGAACCAATCATTTTCAACTTGCCGGAACATTCAACCAGAGCACCAGGCATCTCTGCTGGTCTTTTGATGGCAATTCTCAGCTCTCCCGAACGAGGCCGGTAACTAACAATTTATTCGACAGTTCCTTCGGCATTAACCCAAAGATCTAGATGCTTGATGTAGCGTTGGATGGGCACATAAATAACCACCCCATCTACAAGGTTAACGGACTTGATAACATATCCCTGCGGAGCTAAATAATCCCCATCACAATGAGGGTGAATAGAGTGCTCGTCACCGTATCGATAACCATGCGGAAGTTGAGGGAGTGAATTTCTTGTCATGGGCAGCTTCTTAGATAGAAGGAATTGAAAATCCATAGTGCCTTAATGCACCTGACTTAGATACCAACTTTTCATTTTTCAGCGCTCTGTTGTCTCGTATTCTGATTTTTTGTTCATGTGGCCATGTAAATTTCAATACCTAAAGTGTTCTGCGTTTGTAGCTGAATTACCTGGAACCCTTCTCTGTGAGCTGCGAGCAATTGGCCTGCACTGCTTTGTTGTGCGCCAGGATGTCACGCTTGGTCTGCTTATCCAACACATCGATATCGTGGTCAGTCAGGTAGATGATCCGCACCCAGCTGCAGGCCGTGTCAACGACTACCGGGGCGGGTAAACTTTTCGCGCAACTCCCGATCAACATCGTCATCGCCCATACGCTTAACGTCTTCCTGTACATCGCTGGCCCCTTTCGTGACTTCAGCACGGCGTTCTGCCGCGGCGACAGTAGCAGCGGCGTTCTCTTCGGTACGTTGCTGATCAGCTTTGGCTTTCGCCTTACTGGCCCCGCGAGCATGACCAATGCCGAACGCGCCAGCAATAGCACCCAGGATGACGACCACCAGTCCCGCGATAATTTCAAAGCTCATTGCTGCTCCTTCAGTTCGTCGGCCTTTTCTTTCAATGCTGGCTGGCGTACGTATTGCGATAGTACGGCCAGCACCACCAGCGCAGGGCTAATCAACGCAACGATGTTTGGCGGCAGGATGTTTTTGATATCCGGCGGCAGCACCGCCCAGGCGTGCAGCGCAGCATCCGGGAACGACTGCGCCCATACACCAACCAGCGCGCCGATAGCTCCCAGCTTTACAGACCACGTTTTCAGCAGCAAGCTGGCATGCCCTACGAACTCCAGCCGGGTATATTTGCGCAGAAGTAACAGAACGAGCACAGCCACCAGCACAAGCAAAGCGAAAATGATCATCTTCACAGGACACGCTCCTTAACCCAGCCGTAGAGAAAATCCTCGTTGGCTTCGCGGCCCTCCGCCAGTTCGAGGTATCTGGCACCCTGGCTGCAGTTCAGCGCACGCACCAGAACCTGTTCACCCTCTTTCCCGCGGGCGGAAAGGTATCCCTTAAGCGCGGTGATGGTTCGGGGACCAATGGCGCCATCCGGAATCAGATCGGGATACAGCTTTCCGCGCATATTCATTGCGGTCAGCCAGCGCTGGAAAAACTTACTGGCTACAGATGGCCCCATGTTCACGCCAGTGTCGCAAAGCTCATCTGCCAGTAACGTAGATAGAGCTGCCACCTGGTCAAACCGGGGGCCGGTCCAGTAATCGCTCAGCAGGATTTGCTTTGCTGTTTCCCTGGGCAGGTTCCGCATATCACCGGTGTAGCCATGTGCACGGGCGGTGGTCTGCGTGATGCCCCAGCGGGTCGGCCCGCCTTTATCCGACGGATGATCGACATAACCATCCTCCTTGCCGAGGATCCCCTCGATAATCTGGTCTGCTGTCATTGTGCTTTCACTCCGGTGATTCGTTCCCAGAAATACGTGAGCGCTACGGAGCCCATCGCGCCGCTTATCCCCGCGGTTGCCAGAATCATGTAAATGCTCAGTCCGCTTTCAATGCTCACCAGGCCAGCAATAACGCCGGTAAACCCTGAAACCACCATTTGGGCAAGAGCATTGATCAAGCTCCATGTTGCCTTGCTCTGCTTCACATCTATCAGGTAGCGGACAAGTCCACCCCAGCAAGCAATGATCAGCAGAACCAGCCAGGACATCCCGGCAATGCTCTCTTTGTCTTGCATACGCTTAGCCATAGTTACCGCCTCCGATGAAAGATCGGGAAGCTGTGTGTGAGAAGGTCAGGCCCGTCAGGCTGGATTTAACAACGAAGCATGTCGGTGATGATTTCCGCGGGACCTGATAATAAAAAAGCCATGCAAATGCATGGCCTTGTGATTTGAATCCGTTATTTACAAAATGTATTCGAGACAGTATCTTTCGACTTCCGGACAAAAAACATATACCGGGACAAAATCTAAATGTAACTGCCTTGCCTGCATGAAACCATGCGGGCTTTTTTTTGCCCAAAGAAAAAGCCCACCGAAGTGGGCCTTACAGCTATCATCATTTTTTATTAGGTGTGGTGCCGGGTGCCTCCCGGTAAGTCGCCGCCAGTCCACAGACGACTCGCAATGCGCAAAAAAACATATCAGACTGGCAATGCCCCTCCGCATAGGGGGATTCACCACACCAAAAATTTAACATCTGATGAAACTCGTTTCAATGCTCTACGACGATGTGACAGGGGTACTGATGCAATGCATCTCGCGAATACCCCTGTCGTGTCGCCGGAAAGCAAAAAGCCCAAGGCGTTAACCTCGGGCTTGAATTCTTTGTGTCGACAATCGAAGCTATGGCGACGATATCAGATTTACATGAAATATATGCCTTTCAGTTCGGTTTTGCAAGACTTACATCTAAATTTGTCGCCTTTTGTTGTGAACGTGATCGCGTTACCGATATGAGAGCGTCGCTATCAAGCTTCACAAAACTGCTGCGCAGCGCCAGCCAATGAGGGAGGTAGGTTTCTGTCCATGTGGACTTTGCTACACCAACCAGCTCCGCCAGCGCCTGATATTCATACGCCTCCCGCCCTGCCAGCTCGGCTTTGACATCCTGCGCGGCCAGCCAGATAAGTTGGCGCAGGCGATCGACTGTTTTCTTTGCAATGCGCACGCCGGCCAGCTTTTCGTTGAATTGCCCCCATGCCCACCGGGTGATCGTCTCCTGGTGTTCCCAGCGGATATTATCGCTGTAGTTCCACAGCAGCCACGCTTTCTGGTGGTCTTCCAGCGACAGCAGAGCCCGTCGCCAACTTGCCGTCGAATATTCAACGGGCAGAACGAGAGCGATTGATGAACCCTTAGCGCGGGACTGGCTGCCGCTCATCGGCGGCCCATCCGGGTTAACCATTTTTTGCTTTACTTCGCTATAAACCTTCTTCCTTCCCCGGCTGCGCGCCGTAGCGGTGAATTGTGCGTTCTCTGCAAAGGCAATCAACTGCCCTTTCGTCGCACCGCTCAGATCGGCGGTGGCCACTATCAGCTGCTGGCGAACAAATTCCAAGTATTGAGCTGTCATGCTTCTTCTCCCAGGCGCTTATAGATACGGACGAAATTGCGTAATATTTTGTAGTCAACCAGCACGGTGCCTCGGCTACGCAGGAGGCGAAGCTTTTGCCAGCGGTCGCGGATGCGTTCGATAACGTCACGGCTCATGCGGCCTCCATTTCGGTAATGGTTAGCTCAAGCCGCCCACCTTTGACGACAGGCATTCTCTTCACGCTGTAGTAGTCAACCTGCTGGTCATCGAGCCAGAAACCCGATTTCGTCAGGGCGTCGAATGCAGCTTTTTGCAGGTTGTCCAGGTCACGGCGCCGGCGATCCGGCATGTGGCACTCAATACGGATTCTCAGTGGCGTGGAAAGGCCGATATCAAGCATCAAGTCTTTGATGATTCTGGCGACACTGTCGCGGTATGCCTGCCCTTCCGCGCTGATGTGTGTGCGCCCCCGGTTATGCCGGTAGTAGCGGTTGTTGCTTGGTGGCCAGGGTAATGAAATTCGATATTGGTTCATGCTTTTATCAGCCCCTCTTTCATCCAGATAACCTGCGTTCTGGCCATTCCCTCCAGCGCGCACTCCTTCGCATACTCCGCATCTACCAGGCGCGTGCGGCGGTCTATTTCATCGTGACAGGATGAACAGGCGATAGCGGCGATCAGATCAGGCGGCTTAATCCCGGTCCCGCACAATCCAGCAATGCGGATATGGGCCAATACCGTGGTTTCAGGGTTACCGTTGCAGACGCCCGGGATACGAACCTGACATTCGCGGCCGCGCGCCGCTTTGCGAAGGTTCGCCATACTCACCCCCACATCCTGTTGCGCCAGCGAGAGTCTGGCCGAGGCGGATTTTTGTCCTCCACCAGCTGCGCGCTGACGGTCCATGTCATAAAGTCAGGGTTTAAGCTTCGTTCGACCTTTACGCCCCGCTGACGATATCTCGCTACCAATTCGTCGGCCTGCTGCGTTGTGCATTCGAGATGGTGAAACCATGAGTGTTTCATCGGCATCACCCCGCGAAGCTTAAAAGCTGGTTTGCGGCGTTCTCGGCTTCCTGCAGGCTGTTGAATGAACGAGAGAGGATCCACCGCCAGAGAACATCCAGCGATGCTTTGTACAGTTCCTGGAACTCGCATTCGTCCATGCTTGCGAAAGAAATGCTGCGAGGGTGTTTTTTCAGCGTGCCGTCCGGCAGCTGTATGGCGTCATAGTGGCCGGCTTCAACGATGACCCACGCCCGGTAAGCATCGAAGGATTTGCAAATACTGATATAGCCGGATCGCTTCTCAGCTATCCGGTCGAGATATTGCCCGGCGGCATCAAGCAACGCCGATTCACTCCCGCCATGTGCAGCAAGGTATTTGGCGTAACCTGTGATAAGCCTGCGCTCGTTAGACGAAATCGCCCCGCCGGTAGGTTCCCAATATTCAAAGCCGAGATTGAGTAAAGCAAAATAACGGCGGTGAAACGCCGGATTGCGGACAAGCTTATAATCGGCTTCCAGAACAGATCCGAGCTTGCATTTTGATTGCAGAAAATCACTGGTCTCCGGCGTCGCGGGGATCAGGATACCTTGAGATTGTTTTATTAAGTGCAATTGCGCCATGGCTTCTCTCCGTGGCGCAGTAGGTAACGGTTGTTCAGGCCGTTGATTTCATATTATCAGAAGGTGGGAGAACTCGGTAGCCAAGTCGTTCCGCAAATTTCATAAATCCGTTTAGAGTAAAAACTTCTTCTTCGGGCAATAAAGGTCGCATTGAAATTATGCCATTAACCCTGTAAATCAGATGCCTTCCTTCGGCCGGGAAGCTACAAATAATGGCGCCATCTGATCTCCTGACAACATCGTACCAGGAATGATTAGTAGGAACCTCAATACCATCACTCACACTACCCCCTGAGCGACATACAGACGCAAAAAAAAGTCCGGTGACAGCATCAAAGGGACACGCTTATTGCGATGCTTTGGGAAATGCCAGCCACCAAAAGGTGAATCAGTAAAACCAGTCGTCCGCGCTTTCCCACGTCTCTTGCAGAATTTGCTCAACGCGTTTTTTATCGCCATCAGCTCCGCCCAAAACGCTAAGGCCATCGTTGCTTGTGCGTCGAATGGTTAATTTGCAGTCATCATAAGACTGGGACAAGCGGCGCAGCAATTCTTGCTCAAGCGCAGGTATGGCGCCATCAGGGAGTTTTTTATGTTTATCAATTGTGACTTCAACTTTCATGGTTAGCACCTCACATGAGTACTGTACAAATAAACAGTATACCGGTTGCATGAAATGTTCAACCCCTCTGCAGCACTTTTTGCCAACACCATGCTTATGTTTAGATTGATGTTTTTCCATAATAAAAAACCCGCCGAAGCGGGTTTTATCATGTTGCAATACCTTTTTTCAGGCACATCCACCAGCAACAGGCTTTCCAGTTCCTGCAGGCGTTTGCAGGCATATTCCAGGGAAGAGTCCATCACCTCACCTCCTGCGGGGCGGCCGGCAGCGGCATCCAGTGAGTTACCAGCACGTGCTCTATGCAGCATGCTGCTGGCGCATCAAGCCTGTCGAAAAACAGCCCTGAGTGCTTATCGAAGAATGATACAAAGCGATGGCCCATTTTGTTTATGGTGAGCACCTCCTGCTCATCCTCCGGCATCCGCTCGCTTACCGGAATCCATCCTTGGTTTTGCGCCGGGCAGCAATCGGATTGCGCCGGAGATTTGGTGTGCAGCACCTGCACATTTTCGTCACTCCTGCAGATCGCTTCAGTTCCTGCACTTTTTTTTAATTCCTGCCGCATGGCGGCGCGGAAGGCGTTCCAGGAATCAGCGGCCGCATTTCGCTGGTCTTCATCCCACTGAAATACAGCGTGGTCACGACGCCTGGCGCTGGCAAGAATCTCGATACTGTCCGGAGTAGCCTCTTCCGGCACTACCGGCGCTGGCTGCGCGTGGCGATAGAGCAGAATGACACGGCGAGGATCAGCGTGCAGCGTGATCGGATTGGCTTTAAAGAGATACCCGCAGCCATCTTTTTCAACGTCACGCAGCTCTTGCTCGTCAGTCCATCCCACCGGATCGCTGTCCATTGTGGCCAGCGCCATACGGGCCAACTCTTTGCTTTCGCCATGCTTCAGGAATCCATCTTCAGCGATTTCCTGCAGGCGCTCTCTGGTTAATTTGCTGGTCATTGCTTGGCTCCTGGCTTATTGATGCGCGATGTTATATTCCGACCGCAGTCGCAGCAGTAGAATGCTTTCCCGCCGCGAATGCCGCTGGTGTGCTGCCCCTCAAGGAATGAACCATCCCAAGCATAAAACCGCTCGAAATCCACAACCTCTTTCGTGTGGAATCCATTCTCACCGCCGCAGTGCGGGCATGAACTCGGGTTTTCTATAGCCATCACTCATCCTCCATCTTGATGCCAGCGGCGGCAGCTGTACGCACATAAACGAGCACGCCGTCCTCGGGGCGTTTGCGCGGCAAAAAGATACCAGGGCGCGGCCACAACGCAATAAAGCGACATTCGCTGTTTTCAAGACGGTGAAATGCTTTCTCGCTCATTACACCGACTGGTCGAAGATGCTCCTGTTCGCGCTCCAGCTCGGCGATGCGCTGGCGCAGTGCTTCAATCTCCATCTCTGCAGTATCGGCATAATGGACGTTTTCATGCTCCAGCGGCGGCAGATCTGGAGTGTTCACGCCAAACAGCGCCGCCAGCGCTCGATAGTTCTGCTCGCTGTGATAGCGACCTTTGCAGCGGACCAGTTTTTCGGCTGCTGCGTTGATGGTCTGCGCCTTCTCCAGCTTTTCACCGGTCGACTTAGCTGTTTTTCTCCACGTTGCGCAAATACGTTTCTCTGATTCCAGTGCCTCTACCAGCTCCATGGTCTCCGCCGGGGAAAGATGCTCACCGCATTCAGCGTTGATTCTGGCTCTCTGCGCCAGTTCGGTGATATCAGTCATGCTGCATCCTCACATTCGTGACTTTCCGGATCGTCGGCTTTGTAATAACCGCCGCACAAATTGCAGCGGACTTCTGTCACATCGTCATAGTTAGTAGTCCCGGTTATCATTTGTCAGCCCCCTCATGCAGCTGCTCTGCGATGCACGAAAAAAAAGACTCTCTCGTATGGCTGTTAAGAGCTGGCGCAAAGGCCGCATTAAGTACGGCAGCATCACAGCCATCATCGATATAGAGCGCAATTTTTTCTCCAGGCGCGCTTTGGCTTCCTGCAGCTGCATACCCCGGCAGGCACGCGGGATATATTCCGCAATCTGTGAAATAGCCTTTTCGTTCTGTTTAAACATGCTTCACCCCGATAGGCTTGATGGTGTCGAGCAGCAGCCGGCGGCGCGTATTTTCTGCAAAGTGACGGCGCCCGGTTCCTTTGTGGTAAAACTCGTTTTTGCCGACGACCCACATCCGCACTGTCTGGTGCAGTTTTTTTACCTGCGGACCGTCTTTAGTGATCACGGTGCCGGTATGGGTTTTGATAATTGTCATACGGCCTCCCCAAGCACCCAACGGAGTGCGCTCGCATACTCACCCTCGGCAGATTCCAGGGCTTTTGTGATTTCTTTGCGGGTTTTCAGGCGAGGCTTTGCATCACCGAGAATCTGGCGCTGCCGACGGGCTTTTTCGTGGCCGGTGGTACCAGCTGTCGCCGCTTCGATTTCAGAGACCTTCTCCCGCTGCTCTTCTGGTTTAAGCGATGCCAGCTGACGCGCCTGGGTAACGGTGACTGTGCCAGCCTCCACCGCTTCCCTGACGGCCTGAGTAGCATCGAGGAGGGAGAGCGTTGCTCGAACGGTCTGAACGCTGCAGCCAAACAACACCGCAATGTCGTCCTCATCGAGCCCGCGGTCGAGCGCATCTGACATTTTTTTAGCCCGGCCAAGCGGTGTATCAGGTCGGCGAATTTCGTTTTCGCTGACCATGTATTTAGCCATCTGATTTGCTGATCCGCGCTTAACGACTCCAGGTACAAGCAGTGGGTCTTTGCCTTCTTTCAGACGGAGTTTATTTGCCTCCAGGGTATGTTTAACGCGCTGACGGCCAACAACTACGCAGGTGAGCCCCGTTTCAGGGTCTTTCCAGACGATGATCGGCTCCAGTACACCCAGCTCCGCAATGTTCAGTACCATCCCTTCCTCGATAGGCAGGTGTACACGCTCATCGTAAAGTGGGTGGGTCTTATCGGTGACCAGGTGCAGGTTTTCAGGCTCGAAATTGAGCACGTTTGTTTTGCCGCTGGCACCGTATACATCGATTGAATTCTTAGCCATGAATAGCCTCCTGAACATCTAAAACTCGCTGAAAAACAGGACTGCCAAGCAGGCTGTAATTCATCCCAACAGCAACTTTCGGCACCAGGCCAAAACGCTTCATGTCAAAGTCGATGACGGCCCGCTGATCGCGGAAAAGCCCCAAACGACCATGCCGGACAACCTCGCCGGTCGCTTCTGCTTCGGAAAAATACCGCTGGACAGTAGCGCGGCTCAGCCCCAGTTTTTTCATTGCTTCGGAGGTCGTGAGACGCCCCTGATGCCTGGTGATCCGAATCACTGCGCGGACGTACTCTCTGCGCTCAACTGCTGACAATGCTCTAGCCATGATTCCGCCCTCTGCCTAAACCGAATTTCGCTCGAATTTCCGCAATTTTGTTTAAGCCCTGCTCGTTACTCAGCGGACGTCCGCCAAGCTTTGGGATCTGTTTAACCGGCTCGGGAATCACTTCCCCGGAATTCAAGCGACGAACCATACGCAGCAGCTCATCCTGCGCCTTACGTCGCAACTCAGTGTCGCTGAGGCCGTTTGCGCGCATGTCTGCGTACAAGCCAGTAACCATCCAGTAGCAGGCTTTGTGTTTCAGCGTTAACGGTTCGATTTTGTGCTCAGGCCATGGGTACGACTCAGCGTCTGGATACTGGCCGCGAGTCCGGCAATACTGGTAAACCATTTCAACCAGCTCACTCGCATCTGGCAGGCCTACAGTTACCACCTCCTCAGAACGACACCAGGCGACGAACTGTCCCGGTGATGGCATGAATGGTTTTTCCTGTTTGCGCGCAACCCGCATCCCTGCGTTAATCTGCTCAACTGTGGTGATCCCGTTCTCTATGAACGCCAACAACCACTGGCGACGCATCTCGTTGAGGTCTTCCACAGATTTGTTGGCCAGCACCGGGAATACGGCAAGCAGCTGGCGGAATAGCTCGTTGAAGATCTCCGCAGTCTTGGCCGCCTGGCGCTTTACTGCCTGCTCGTCCTGCATTTCCGGAAGCCCGGCAGCCACTCGCTGGAAGTTTTCACGGTCGAAGTTGTGCATGCTTTCTGCGATAGATTTCATTCGAGTACCCCGTCGATCCAGTCTGTGTTGTCCAGCGCACTGGCGCCTGATGAGTTTCTTGATGGACCATGGCTGCGCAAGCGTTTAGTTGTGAGCTGATCCCATTTCTTACGTAGTTTTGAGGGGCAAAGGATGTTTTCCTGCCAGAAACCGTCCTCATTTGCCCACTTGAACAGTTCGCAGATCTCATAGTGAGTGCGCTTGTCCTGCAGGCGCATCAGGCGGATGGTGTTCGCCCATTCAACCCAGTTCGGCTCAGAGAGGGAGGCATTCACGGTAAGGGCTTTATCGAAAATCCATCGCGCGGCTTTGAGGTCGTCAGCTGTTCCCCAGGATTTACCCGCAGGGGTATAAATCCCATCGGCCGCTTCTGGATGACGAGAGAGAAACTTCAAGGTTTCCTCGTTTCGGGATTCTTTAGAATTCCGAGACGAAGAAGATCTTTTACTATTGTTCTTGTTCTTGTATTGGGTGTCTCCCGTTTCCGGGAAAGGTTTTCCCGTTTTCGGTAACACTTTTCCCGATTCCGGGAAGAGTTTTCCCGTTTTCGGTTTGTCTAAAATCCACTCAGATAGCTCAGTATTTATACCGACAATTTTCATCACTCCCTGCTTATGAGCGAAGATAATTTTCCGCTCCGCGAGAGATTTGATTGTGTCGGAAATATGCGACTCTCCGAGGTCTGTCAGCTCAGCAATCACCGTGTTTGTTACTCGGTCCTGCTTCTTGTTCCATCCATAGGTAAGCCAGATAACAGCCTCAAGACACTGCCACTCACGACCTGACATCCGCAGACGCGGCTTGAGCTTCTGTATCTCGTTTGCGATCTTGGTATACCCGTTAGCCAGGTCGGCCATTTGACCTCCCGAACGCTCGGTTTTAATCGGAAAATTGATAACTTCAGCGGTATTTGACATACTTCATCCCGTGAATTGACCCAATTAATTCACCCGAAGACTGGCTGTGTTGGCGCACAACAGTCTTCACCCTTTCAGAACAACCCAGCCTGGTCGCCGCCCTTTCGCACTTTGCGCTTTGCTTCCCGGCGTTCAGCTGCGCTGGTCTGCTTCTCTGCCCATAACTTTGCGTGTCGCATAACATCGTTAAACATTCCCCCTTTGCGGCTTGCCTGTAACATCCGCTTGTACATATCGACCGCCTGGTATGCCCCCCCCTGAGCCACTGCTTGCGTGAAGCCCTGGCGAAGAAGTTCCTCGCGGACGTTCTTTTCAATAAATTCGATGTGATTCATGGATACCCCGCTTACATCACGCCGAGCATTGAGCTCACGATCGTCATCAGTGCTCCTGTCTGCTCAGGCATTAGCCTGAAAAGCGACGCTATTCCCTCACTCACCTCCTTCAGTTTCTGGTGCTCTGGCGCGTTCAGCATCACCGCCTGCTTTGCTTCAGCGCATTCCTTCATGGCCGAAGACAGGCGCGACAAAATATCCTCCTGAGGCATCAGACGATGTCGGAACTCCAGCGGAAGAACGGCCATGATTGCCGGGGTAAGAAGGCGAACGTACTCGCGATAGCGCTCAGAATCGGCAGGGTTGTCCAGGTAGCGAAAAAGCTTCTGTCGGGCACGGCTGATATCATCAGGGAACGCGATCTCCTCGCCGCCCTGCTGGTGCCACTCATCGATGATGTGTGCCGACACAACATCCTGGCCCTCAGCTGCAGCCCAGGCGCGAACAGCAAAGCGAATAGCGTCGTGATCTGACTCTCTCAGCTGATTTCGCTTTATCAGGGCGCCGGTGTTGAATCCGGTATTTTGTTGAAAGGAAAGTGTTTGCATAGTCAGCCTTCCTGTTTCGGCAGGCCGTCAGTGGGGTTTGGGTAAAGATCTGGGCGTAACTCATGAGGAGTCACTCCGGTCGCATCATAAATTTTGATTACACGTGAGGATGGAACCCCATTTTTGCGCCAAAAAGAAACCGCCATTTTCGTTACGCCCAGAGCAAAACCCAGCGCGCTTGCAGAACCAGACTTTTGTATAGCTTTTTCGATACCAGTCATATGACCTCCTTAGATAGCGCAAAGTAAAGCATTAATTTACTTTGCGGTCAACCTAAGCATGCCTACCAAGGAGTAAAGCAATTATTTACAATGAGAACATGAGCGATAAAACCCCGACCGAAGGCCTGATCTCTAGGCTTACAGAATTGAATGCTAAAGGGATCTCAAAAACTGAGATGTCCCGAATTGCTGGCGTCAGTAAGCAGGCAGTCTCCGGCTGGTTCAAAACAGGGCGAATCAGTAAAGAATCTGCATTGGCAATCGCCGATGCTGTCGGAGTTTCGGTTCCATGGTTGTTAGGTGAGGATGTTGGGGAGAAAAACGGGCTCAAAGCTGACGAGCAACGTCTGCTCGAACTCTATCGACAATTGCCCGAAGATGAGCAGCAGAACATGTTGCGGATCGTATCTCTGAGGCTGAAAGAACTCGATGAGCTGTACGCCAAGTACATGGGGCGACGGATTAAGGGCGACGGTGAATGAACTGTAAACATCTGAATGATTTACGGGCATTAATATAATGTGAGATTTTCGATTATAAGTGAGGGCACATGGATAGCTTAAGGTATGAAAGTTTCTCTCAATTTGATCATAACGACCCATTTTTTGATTCATTGAAGAGTGATTACAAAGAGTTCCCCGATTGGCTCAAGAAAAAAGCCGACGCTAATGAATCCGCCTACATTCTCTACGATGAAAATCACAAAATTGAAGGATTCATGTACCTTAAGGAAAATGATGATGCCAACGACATAAGCCCCAAATTGCCTCACGGCCGTCATTTAAAGATAGGTACATTTAAGTTCGAGTCAAAAGGAACACTCAGGGGACAGCGTTTCTTAAAAAAAGCCTTTGACCATGCTTTTTCATCTGGTTCTGATGACATATACGTCACAGTGTTTGATAAACATGCCCACCTAATAAAACTCTTCCAAACCTATGGTTTTTATGTTCATGGTGAAAAAGAAACGCATAATGGAAAAGAGTATGTATATGCTCGCTCCTTGCGTGATGTCTACGGTGATATCCTGTTGGATTATCCCAGAATATTAACAGCGAAAGTAAATAAATACCTTCTTGCTATATATCCAGATTATCATACAAGACTATTCCCTGACTCCAAGCTTATTAACGAATCACCAGATATTGTTAAAGACATCTCTCACGCAAACAGCATACATAAAATATACATTTGTGGGATGCCAACAGTTACCCGCATGAACAGGGGCGATATTATTGTTATCTATCGCACAGGAGATGGACAAGGCCCAGCGCACTACCGTGCAGTCGCATCCACGGTTTGTGTCGTCGAGTCAGTAAAAACCATTGATGATTTTCGAAATGAAGATAGCTTTGTCGAATACTGCCTTCGCTTTAGCGTCTTCTCTGAAGAGGAACTCAGAGGTTTTTACAAAGATAAGCGTTACCCCTATGTTATACGCTTTTCCTATAACATATCTTTACCTAAACGTCCAAATCGTGCTAGTCTGATTGATCAGGTCGGTTTAAATGGTGCTCGTGGATTTAGATGGAGTCATTTTCAACTTACTGATGAGCAGTTTTTTAAGATCATAGAGTTAGGTCGTATAAATGAAAGTTTTATTATCCATTAAGCCAGAATTCGCAGAAAAAATTTTGGACGGTACTAAACGATTTGAGTTTCGAAAAGGTATTTTTAAAAATCAAGAGATCAGCATTGTTGTAATCTATGCCACAATGCCTCTTGGTAAAGTCGTTGGTCAGTTCCAAATAGAAACTATCCTTTCCGGAGAGCCAGAGTCTTTATGGAAAGAAACGAAAAAATATGCTGGTATATCAAAACAGTTTTTTGATAGTTACTACTCGGGCAGAGACAAGGCATACGCTATAAAGATCGGTGAGGTCGAACGCTATCAGGAGCCTCTCCCCATCTCTGACTTAGGCGGAAACATTAAACCGCCACAATCGTATCTCTACTTACCCGCTTAAGTTTTTTACTGACCCGGCCTCCGAGCCGGGTTTTTATTGCCCTACTCTTTTGGTCGCGACAGAACGTCAATAGCCAACTCCACAGCCAGATCGACCTGGTCTTCCTGCCACGATACCTGAATCATCTCTATCAGAGCCTCTCTTGACGGCTCTTGCTTTTCAACCAGTAGCTGCAAAACCGCTATCCCGATAACCTGCGCTATTTGCGGGTGCATCTCCACGAAAAACTCATCCTCATACCCCATACTATCGGCCCATTGATGTCTTTATGGGCATAACACATACGGAAAACCTCGACTAAAGCCATGTACCCCATCGCCAGATACAGCAATGCTTTACAAATCAGTTCATCTAAACTTGACTAAATGGTAAAGCAATGTTTTACTTATTCCCAGCAACAACCCACCAAGGCAGGACGCCCACGAAGTAGCTGCCCGGAGCATACGAATGCCGGGATGAGGTGGAAATATCAATGCGCAGTAGGTAGTAACGTTCCGCTAGCCGGCGACAAGGCAGAGGTTGAAATGAGTAAACAAGGCATCAGAGCCATGGTCATTTCGGCAGTAATTGGGCTCTTCATCTGGATCGCGCTTTTCAGCGTACTGAGGGAGATATTTCTATGAATGATTTCGCACGCAAACCCGCTCGTCAGCAGGCTGTTCGTTTAAGTCCGCTGTCAGCTTTCATCCGCCGGGTGTGCTACATGCTCGCGCAAAAAGGAGACCCTTTATGAGCACGATGTTTGCCCTGGTTCTCACCGTCAGCATGCTGACGGGCGGTAATCAGGATGTCCTGCTCGGCGTTTACGACACTGAGAATGACTGCAAGGCAGCTGCAGAAGAGCAACACGTGAAAGCTGAATGTTATCCGCTGAAAGGTGTACTGGACGAGCATCCGGCCGGGTTCACGGTGCAAATGTAGGGGGAAGAATGCAGAAGAAATGCGGTTACTGCCGTAAAGCAATCGAGGGAAAACCAGTGGTAAGCACCCTGTTGTACCTCCAGGGGAACCAGCTCGCACGGAAAGAAAAAGAGTACTGCTCTGAACGCTGCGCCTCTTACGACCAGATGGCGCACGAGGGCTAACGTAAACCCGCCGAAGCGGGCTGTACGTCCGGTGCCACCGACCAAAGTTACACCGGAAATTACCAAAACCAATGACCCCCCTGAATGGGCGCTACCAATGGCCCGGGGGATTCTACATCCAAAATAGAGGCTATCACATGGAATATTTTTATCTGATAAAAGCGACTCAAAAATCGGGTAAAGCTGATGCCGTAATCTGGCGCACTAATAAATCAGAAGCTCGCGCCCTTCTGCAGCTGGACGTCGATCTGGAAGACGCTGGGATAGAAACAGGCCGCGGCAAAGACTATCAAAAACCAATTCGCACCGATTTCCCGGTATTCAATGACCTGCCGGCGGAAGGTGTTCTCGATTACTCATGGTGCGAACGCTACCAGCTCGGCGATGATGGTCGCACCTGGGCTCTGAAGCCAGGGCAGGTGCCTGCGGATCATCACATCGATGATGCAGGAGTAACCTCTGAGGCCGTTACTGGCGAGCTGGTTGATGCCAATACCACTATCGACGCGGTACAAGATGAGACCGTGGAAACTTTCGGTAGTGATGAATACCAGGACGATTCCAGCGCGCTTTTTAACGTGGCAGAACTCCCCTTTCGCGCTCAGTTGCTGGCGCAGTACATGGCTGAAGAATGTCACGTTTATCATATCAGCATGCCTCACCGGCAGGAGCTGTCAGCTCTTGAAATGGACACTGATAACGCAGCCGTCCAGGATCTGATTCTGGCCGCCGAGAATGTCCCTGAAATCAAAAAATACGATATGCCGGCGCTCTGGAAATTCACCAGCGCCAATAAAAAAGTCTTCCCGGAAGGGAAACGGCATGAGCTCGGCAAACGAATTCAGTTTGCAAAGCTGTGGTTCGCCACGAACGCGATCGACCGCGGCATTCTCACCAGGGAATGGGCTGCCGGTAACTGCATTTCTTCGGTTTTGAAAACTGATGCAGGAACTAATGCTGGCGGCGGTAATAAAACCGATCGCAACCCTGACTACACCCATACCCTTGATACGCTCGATGTAGAAATAGCCCTAGCCACAATGCCAATGGATTTCGATATCTACAATTTCCCGGCATCAATTCACCGCCGGGCCAAAGAGATCGTTCAGAAGAAAGAAAGTCCATTTAAAGAATGGTCTGCAGCATTACGGAGCACACCAGGCATCCTTGATTATTCCCGTGCAGCGATTTTTGCACTAATCAGGGAAGTATCCAGTGGAATAACTCCTTTTCCAGATAGGTTGCGTGGCTACATCAACGCGAATCTGACTGAACATAAGCATGATACTCCAAGCGCTGAAACGCTTGCCAAGGCGGGACATATTCCATCTGCTGCAGTCACTCTGGATGCAATAAACCAAGCGATCGCCGGAGAGGATAGCAGCGCAAAACTGGAAACACTCTCCTCCGATTTTAAAGCAGTTGGTACCGAACTGGTAAAAGAGGCTCAAAAGCAACGTCCAGACGCTAATCAGGTTCTGGCCTCCGAGCGCGGCGAATATGTTGAAGGGATTAGCGACCCTACGGATCCGAAGTGGGTAACCGAAGACCTGACCAAACCCAAACAGCCTGAAGTTTCAAACATGGGCAATGGTGTTTTTTCGATTGATGGTCTGATGGATAGCCAGCCAGCACCAGCACTTTCTATCGTGGACCAGGCGCGCCAGCGCGCTGCAGAAGAAAAATTACATCCAGCTAATTCCGGGGAAACCACCAGCGATGTGCAGATGGAAACGGCTCAGCCGGTCGAAGACGAAAATGATAATGCGGTATCAACAGGCGAAGGCGCTGATGAACCTCCTGCGCAAACAACTGCCGTGAACATGAGCGAAATACTGGCTGAACGCTGCCCGGATCTTACCGCCGAAGTGCTGAAAAGCCAGGTTTCTGAGAATGCTCACAGTGATGATGAGGAAGATGCTGAACAAGCAGCGTCAGCATGGCCGGAGTATTTCGAGCCTGGTCGATATGAAGGCGTGCCAAATGAGGTCTACCACGCCGCTAACGGCATCAGCTCCACGATGGTTAAAGATGCGCGGGTATCGCTGATGTATTTCGAGGCGCGCCACGTATCCAAGACCATCCAGAAGGTACGCTCCCCTGTTCTGGATATGGGAAATCTGGTGCATGCACTGGCGCTGCAGCCTGATCAGCTGGAAAAAGAATTCAGTATCGAGCCGGAAATCCCGGAAGGCGCCTTCACCACGACGGCGACGATCCGCGCATTTATCGACGAATACAACAACGGGCTTCCGGTTTTACTCAGCGCAGATGACATCAAAAGATTCCTGGAGGAATACAACGCGAACCTGCCCGCCCAGGTTCCCTTGGGTACATCATTTGAAGAAACCGGCCAGGGTTATATGTCTTTACCTGCTGAGTTCCAGCGCATTGAAGACGGTCAGAAGCAAACCGCCAGCGCAATGAAGGCCTGCATCAAAGAATACAACGCCACCCTGCCCGCCCAGGTGAAAACCAGCGGTGGCCGCGATGTCTTACTGGAACAGCTGGCGCTTATTAATCCTGACATGGTTGCTCAGGAAGCACAGAAGGCGCAGCCCCTGAAAGTCTCTGGCACAAAGGCCGATCTGATTCAGGCCGTGAAATCGGTAAAACCGGATGCCGTGTTTGCCGACGAGCTGCTGGATGCATGGCGCGAGAACCCGGAAGGAAAAGTGCTGGTTACCCGCCAGCAGCTGGCTACGGCGCTGGCCATTCAGAAAGCACTGTTGAATCACCCGACCGCTGGCAAGTTGTTGACGCACCCGAGCCGGGCCGTCGAGGTGAGCTATTTCGGCATTGATGAGGAAACCGGGCTGGAAGTTCGTGTGCGTCCTGACCTTGAGATAGACATGGGAGGCCTGCGCATCGGTGCAGACCTTAAAACCATCAGCATGTGGAACATTAAGCAGGAAGGCCTGCGCGCGAAGCTGCACCGGGAAATCATCGAGCGCGATTACCACCTGAGCGCGGCTATGTACTGCGAAACCGCAGCCCTTGACCAGTTCTTCTGGATATTCGTCAACAAAGACGAGAACTACCACTGGATCGCCATCATCGAGGCATCCGAAGAACTGCTGGAACTCGGCATGCTGGAATATCGCAAAGCAATGCGAGCCATCGCGAACGGTTTCGACACTGGCGAATGGCCGGCGCCGATTACCGAAGACTACACCGAAGAACTTAACGATTTTGATATGCGCCGTCTCGAAGCGCTGCGCGTACAGGCATAAGGGGGAACAGTCATGGAAAACACTAACATTGTTACAGCCGAACAGCAGGCACCAAACACCATTTCAGCTAGCAACGCGATCTTTAACGTTCAGGCTCTCGGTCAGTTAACTGCTTTCGCAAACCTTATGGCTGATTCACAAGTGACAGTGCCAGCTCACCTTGCAGGTAAGCCAGCCGATTGCATGGCCATCGTTATGCAGGCTATGCAGTGGGGCATGAATCCCTATGCAGTCGCGCAAAAAACGCATCTGGTAAACGGCGTGCTCGGATATGAAGCCCAGCTCGTCAACGCGGTAATCGCCAGTTCCAGCGCTATTAACGGTCGATTTCATTATCGCTACGGCGGCGACTGGGAACGTTGCACAAGGACGCAGGAAATTACCAGGGAAAAACACGGTAAAAATGGGAAATACAGCGTTACAGAACGGGTGCGCGGCTGGACTGATGAAGACGAAATCGGGTTATTCGTCCAGGTCGGCGCGATTCTGCGCGGTGAATCAGAAATCACCTGGGGGGAGCCACTTTATCTCTCTGGAGTCGTCACACGTAATTCTCCTTTGTGGGTTTCTAACCCGAAACAGCAGATCGCTTATCTGGGCGTCAAATACTGGGCACGGCTGTATTGCCCGGAAGTCATCCTGGGTGTTTACAGCCCGGATGAAGTTGAACAAAGGACCGAGCGAGAAATAAACCCGGCGCCGGCGCAAAGAATGTCTGTCGCAGAGATCACCAGCGGAACAGACATCACCACCAGCGCGCAGGATTCAGCTCTCAATATTGATTCCCTGGCAGATGATTTCCGTGACCGCATTGAGCGCGCCGAATCGGTCGATGCAGCAAAAGCCATCAGGGCGGATCTGGATAAAGAGAAAGCTGTGTTGGGCACTGTTCTTTTCACCGAACTGAAAGGTAAAGCCGTGCAGCGTTATTTCATGGTAGACGCCCGAAACAAAGTTGAGGCCGCGATCAACTCTCTACCTAATCCCGGAGAACCGGAAGCCGTCGAACTGTTCGCTAAAGCTGAAGGCATTCTCAACGGCGCGAAACGCCACCTCGGTGATGAACTGTATGACCAGTTCCGCATCGCCCTGGACGACATGAAACCGGAATACGTGGGTTAACCAGATTGGGAGGGGAAACTCTCCCGATAAAGGAATGTATATGCGATTGATTAACCGAAGCAGACACTCCCCTCTGGGCAGCCAAGCGTGCGATGCGGCACTGGCAAAACACGTTGAGCTTTATGGAGCCTACGGGCGACAGAAAACAAAGAGAACTTATACGGTGGTGGTTCAAGGCTCAAAGATCACTGTAGAAGTTGTTAACAGAAAAAGTAGCTATGTGGCCACAGCCATGAGCTGCGCGCGCCGGCTACACCATCTGCCTGGACAATGTAACTAAGGGGTTTTTATGACTAATACATCTCATAAATCAGATGAAATTTTGATAACCGATGACGTTCTGTCCAGATACAAAATATCGCGCAGCACACTTTATTTCTGGAGCACCCCATCCCGGATGCCCTCTTACTTTGCTCAGCCATTCCCGCAGCCTAAAATAAATGGCAGCCCTAAAAGGTGGAGACTTTCAGACTTGTTGGCCTGGGAAGATAACGTGGGGATCAAACCAGAGGCTGACCAACCAGCTTCTCAAGGTGATCCTGCCAAACAGCAAGCCAGTGACGCTGATCATCCAGATAATCATGCAGGTTATAACGTGCCATGACACCTGCCATATGATGGCCAAGCAGTTTTTCCACAACATGTGGCGGCGCACCTAATTCAGAAAGGCGTGTCGCCACTGTTCGCCTGAGGTCATGGAGAGACCAGGGCTTCATGCCTGTTTTAGCTATAATCTGAGCAGAAAACAGAGCGACGTTTGGTTGTAGTGGCGGTCTGTCATCTTCTGGCCCTCTGTAGCGTGACAGTGTCACAACGTGTTTTGAAACTGACGTTTCCTTCTCTGCTAACATCATTCTTACTACTGCCTCGGGAAGTGCCCTTCTGACCGATTTCCCGGTTTTATAATCGCTTGCCGGAATGGTCCACGTTTGCTCATGAAAATCGAACCACTCCCATCTTGCTGTCCTGATCTCCGTACTCCGGCAGCCAGTCATGATGAGAAACTTCATTATCAGCTGTTGTCTGTATTTCAATTCAGGAAGGATATTCCAAACTGTTTTGATTTCCTCATCACTCAATCTGCGATCTTTTACGGATGCTGTGAGACCTACGTCAGAGCGCCTAAGGCTCTCAATTGGGTTCACATTAATTACCCCTCGATTGGAGCAGAAACGGAACGTACGCTGCATCAGCCCCAGCATCTGACCAGTGACAACTCTTCGCCCCATGCCATCAAAAAGGTTAAGCCAGTGCGCTTTAGTGGTCTGATCTACAATCATGTTCCCCAGCACAGGCGCTATATGGTTATTGAAGTCCCGCCGGTTAACCTTGATTTTCACAAGACCTTCAGGGATGCAGTAATACTTTTCCCAGTAATCGAAAGCCTCTTTAACGGTGAGTGCTTCGACTTTTTTCTGTTTCTCCAGAACTGTTTGACGTCTCGGATCGAGTCCTTCTGTCAACCAGGCCCTGAACTGCTGTCTACGTTCGCGAGCTTGAGATAAGGAGGTGGTGGGATAATCGCCAATCGTTAGCTGAGCGGCTTTCCCGTTCCATCTGTAGCGGTAAAAGAATGTTATACTGCCGGAAGTAGACAACCGGACATTCAGACCATGAGCGTCCGATATGACCTCGATCTGGTCTCTCTTTTTGCCAAGAGCTTTTCTTAACTTTGTGTCGGTAAGCAATGTGTACACTCCGGAAGACGATATACACATCAGTGTACACATTTTACTTAAATTGATAACCTTCAAATCAATGCAGAACACACAAAGTTAAAGCACTCTATGCTGGCAAGGTGTTGGTATTAGCGGAATTTTTGAAAAGACTTAAAGCATGACTAACAAACTTAAAACGGATTCATATGCCCTACGATAGCGTTTATCTGGAAAAGCGTCCGCCCGGCGCGCTGCGCACCGTATGGCGTAAGTTCTATGGCGACACCACGGCGATGATCGGTCTGTACGGCTGCGCGGGCCTGCTGCTGCTCTGCGTCTTCGGCGGCTGGTTCGCCCCCTACGGCATCGACCAGCAGTTCCTCGGCTACCAGCTGTTGCCGCCGTCGTGGTCGCGCTATGGCGAAGTCTCCTTCTTTCTGGGAACCGATGACCTCGGCCGCGATGTGCTGAGCCGACTGCTGAGCGGCGCGGCGCCCACCGTCGGCGGCGCTTTTGTCGTCACCCTCGGCGCCACGCTGTTTGGTCTGGTGCTGGGCGTGATTGCCGGATCGACCCACGGCCTGCGCTCGGCGGTGATGAACCATATCCTCGACACCCTGCTCTCCATCCCCTCGCTGCTGCTGGCGATTATCGTCGTCGCCTTTGCCGGGCCGCATCTGAGCCATGCGATGTTCGCCGTCTGGCTGGCGCTGCTGCCGCGCATGGTGCGCTCCGTCTACAGCATGGTCCACGATGAGCTGGAGAAAGAGTACATCATCGCCGCCCGCCTCGATGGCGCCTCGACGCTGAATATTCTGCTGTTCGCCATCCTGCCCAATATCGCCTCCGGCCTGGTGACCGAGATCACTCGCGCCCTGTCGATGGCCATTCTGGATATTGCCGCGCTGGGCTTTCTTGATCTCGGCGCCCAGCTGCCTTCGCCGGAATGGGGAGCCATGCTGGGCGATGCGCTGGAGCTTATCTATGTGGCGCCGTGGACCGTGATGCTCCCCGGGGCGGCGATTATGCTTAGCGTACTGCTGGTCAACCTGCTGGGCGACGGTATTCGCCGGGCGATCATTGCCGGGGTAGAATAATGCCGTTACTCGATATTCGTCACTTAACCATTGAATTTAAAACCAGCGAAGGCTGGGTAAAAGCCGTCGATCGCGTCAGCCTGACGCTGACCGAAGGCGAAATCCGCGGCCTGGTGGGGGAATCCGGCTCCGGGAAAAGCCTTATTGCCAAAGCTATCTGCGGCGTGACCAAAGACAACTGGCGGGTCACGGCCGACCGCATGCGCTTCGATGACATTGACCTGCTGCGACTGTCGAACCGCGAGCGCCGGAAGCTGATCGGCCATAACGTGTCGATGATTTTTCAGGAGCCCCAGTCGTGCCTCGATCCCTCTGAGCGCATCGGCCAGCAGCTGATTCAGAGTATCCCCGGCTGGACCTACAAGGGCCGCTGGTGGCAACGGCTGGGCTGGCGCAAGCGCCGGGCCATCGAGCTGTTGCACCGCGTCGGCATTAAAGATCATAAAGATGCCATGCGCAGCTTCCCCTATCAGCTGACCGAGGGCGAGTGCCAGAAGGTGATGATCGCCATCGCCCTGGCCAACCAGCCGCGTCTGCTGATTGCCGACGAGCCGACCAACGCCATGGAGCCGACCACCCAGGCGCAGATTATTCGCCTGCTGACGCGGCTCAACCAGAACAACAACACCACCATCTTGCTGATCAGCCATGACCTGCAAATGCTCAGCAAATGGGCGGATAAAATCAACGTCATGTACTGCGGGCAGACGGTGGAGAGCGGGCCCAGCGAAGAGCTGATCACTCTCCCACATCACCCCTACACCCAGGCGTTAATCCGCGCGATCCCGGATTTCGGTAGCGCCATGCCGCATAAAAGTCGCCTCAACACCCTGCCTGGAGCGATCCCGCTACTGGAGCAGTTGCCTATCGGCTGTCGGCTGGGGCCGCGCTGCCCGTACGCCCAGCGGGAGTGTATCGAAACGCCGCGTCTTACCGGGGCGCGCAACCATCTGTACGCCTGTCATTTCCCGTTGAACATGGAGAAAGAGTGAAATGGTCGAAACATTGCTGGAAGTTCGCCAACTCAGTAAGACCTTTCGCTACCGCACCGGCTGGTTTCACCGTCAGACGGTTGAGGCGGTTAAGCCGCTGAGTTTTACCCTGCGTGAACGGCAGACGCTGGCGATTATCGGCGAGAACGGCTCCGGGAAATCGACCCTCGCGAAGATGCTGGCGGGCATGGTGGAACCCACCAGCGGCGAACTGCTGATTGACGATCATCCGCTGACTTTTGGGGATTACTCCTACCGCAGCCAGAAGATACGCATGATCTTTCAGGATCCGTCGACCTCTCTGAACCCGCGCCAGCGCATCTCGCAGATCCTCGATTTTCCGCTGCGACTGAATACCGATCTCGACGCCGAGGCGCGGCAGAAGCAGATAATCGACACCCTGCGCATGGTCGGTCTGCTGCCGGACCACGTCAGCTACTACCCTCATATGCTGGCGCCCGGTCAGAAGCAGCGTCTCGGCCTCGCCAGGGCGCTGATCCTGCGCCCGAAGGTTATCGTCTGCGATGAGGCGCTGGCCTCGCTGGATATGTCGATGCGCTCCCAGCTTATCAACCTGATGCTGGAGCTGCAGGAGAAACAGGGCATCTCCTATATCTATGTCACTCAGCACCTGGGAATGATGAAACACATCAGCGATCAGGTGCTGGTGATGCATAACGGCGAAGTGGTCGAGCGCGGCAGCACTGCCGATGTGCTGGCCTCGCCGCTGCACGACCTGACCCGGCGCCTGATCGCCGGCCACTTCGGGGAAGCCCTCACCGCCGACGCCTGGCGCAAAGACGGGAAATAGCTGACAGGCAACGGCAGGGGCGGCCCTCACGCCGCCCTTGTCATTCAGGTGGAAGGGAAAAGACTCTGCGCCGGCAGCGACCGGCGGTCAAAGCGGCGCAGCGCGTAGTAAAGAACCCCGGTGCCAAACCAGCCTATTATCCATGAGACATCGTTACCGGCGAAGATCCACGTGAGCGAACCATGGAACAACGGGTTCTCAATGAACGGCAACTGGATAAGCACACCGACGATATACAGGGTGATCGCGTACAGGTTCCAGAACCCGTAGCGTTGCTGCGGGTCGCTTAGCGCCGGAATATCGATGGCGCCCTTCGAGATAAGATAATAATCCGTCAGACAGATGGCGCTCCACGGCACGAAGAACGCCAGCAGAAACAGAAGAAAATGCGTGAAATGCTTTAAGAAAGCGGGTTCGCTAAGCAACGCGATAATGCAGGAAGCCGTCACCATCAGCACCACGAATGCAATGCGACACTTTTGCGACAGCACGGTTTGCCGGCGGAAGGCGGAAACAATGGTGGTCAGCGACATAAAGCTGCCGTACGCATTGAGGGTAGTGAAGGTAATTTTACCAAAACAGATGGCGAAATAGATAACCATGGCCATCGCCTGACTCTTACCTAATCCCACCAGATAGCTCACCTCGTGACCAGGGAACGCGCTGCCGGCAATGGCCGCTGTCAGAACCCCGAGCGTCATCGACGTTTGGGTACCCAATACGGTGCCGAAAAACACTGAGCACCACGTTTTCGTGGCGGAAACATCGCGTGGCAGGTAGCGCGAATAGTCGGATACATAGGGGCAAAAAGCGATCTGCCACGATGAGGAGAGCGATACGGCTAATAAAAACGTCGGCAGCGAAAAATGGTTATTGTGCGCGAGCGCACTGAGATCGGCTGAAAGTAGCAGCGTGATGAACATATAAACGAAGGCGAGAATTCCGACGATACTCGCCAGTTTGCCCAGCTTGTGGATCACCTTATAACCGAGGACGGCGATAACGATAATAATCGCACTGAATATCAGCATCCCGGCTACGTGGCTGATATTCAGTAGTTTAGCCATTGCCTGCCCGGCCAATACGGTGCCGCTGGCAGAAAAACCGATATACATGACGCAAACCAGCACCAGCGGCACCACCGCGCCAAAAACCCCAAACTGGGCGCGGCTAAGGATCATTTGCGGAAGTCCCAGTCGCGGTCCCTGCAGCGCATGCAGAGACATCACCGCCGCCCCCACCATCTGACCGACCAGCAGCCCGACCAGAGACCACACTACATCGCCGCCCAGCACAACGGCTAAAGCGCCAGTGACAATCGCCGTAATTTGCAGATTGCCGCCAAACCAAAGGGTGAACTGGCTAAAAGGGTGTCCATGCCGTTCGCTTTCCGGGATGTAATCAATCGACCGCCTTTCACTCATTCCAGCATAATTGCTCTTTGACTGCCCGTCTGTAGACGAAAACGAAGACATAGGTTCCTCACTCAAGTTATTAATATCACCTCACTCAATCGTTCTTGTATATACAAGCATTGACAACTCACCGCCTTGCATGCACTCTCATTTTGTGATGAATATGTAAAATATTTGTATTGCAGAAAGTTACTAAACTAGCTCAAGGCGGTGCTTATTTTTGACGCCGGAAGCGATTAACTAAGGTATGCTGCCCATGATGATCCCTTTTCAACTTTCGACGCTCCCCGTCACGCCGTGGAAAAACGGCGGCGGAGAGACGCGCGAAATCATCTGCGTACCCGCTCCAGATGCCCCTTTTCTCTGGCGAGCGAGTATTGCCACCCTGCAGGCGGATGGCCCTTTCTCCCCCTTTCCTGGCGTCGACCGGGTCATTACTCTGCTGGCGGGGCAGCCGCTACGGCTGTGTGGCGAGAATATCGACCAACCGCTGGCGCTCTGGCAGCCGTGGGCTTTCCCCGGCGAATGGGCGCTGTCCAGCGTCGGGATCGTTGCGCCAGGGCTGGACTTCAATATCATGACTCAGCGCGGGCGCGCGTCGGCGACAGTTCAGGTCGTTAGCGACCTGCAATGCCCTGCCAGCGAGGGGGTCGCTTATGTTCTACAAGGCGAGTGGAATCTGGCCGGGCGACGCTGCGCGGCCGGCAGCGGCCTCTGCTGGCGCGGTGGATCCCCGCGGAATCTGCGTCCCGTGGGCAGCAATGGACGCCTGCTGCTGGCGGAGATCGCGCTCAAATAATCGTCAGGAGAGATGATATACTGCAGCTATCGCGATGTACTTTTGCCCCGCGCGGCGCGGACCGGCTGAAAAATATCGTGACACAAGGGGTCGTCAGTGGGATATAATTCCCGGCTAAATTTGAGTTATTTTGAAATAACAATGTTAACGTTATGATTGTTAAAGTAAAAATAAGCAATAACGATAAGGATTAAAGCTATGGGTTTTCTTTCCGGTAAGCGCATTTTGATCACTGGCGTCGCCAGCAAACTGTCCATCGCCTACGGCATCGCGCAGGCAATGCACCGCGAAGGCGCGGAACTGGCATTCACCTATCAGAACGAGAAACTGAAAGGTCGCGTAGAAGAGTTTGCTGCCGCGCTGGGTTCTGACATTGTGCTGCCGTGCGACGTTGCTGAAGATGAGAGCATCACCGCGCTGTTCACCGAGCTGGAAAAAGTCTGGCCAAAATTCGATGGTTTCGTCCACTCAATCGGTTTTGCCCCGGCTGACCAGTTAGACGGCGACTACGTTGACGTTGTCACTCGCGACGGCTTTAAAATCGCGCACGACATCAGCGCTTACAGCTTCGTAGCAATGGCCAAAGCCTGCCGCGGCATGCTGAACCCGGGTTCGGCTCTGCTGACGCTCTCCTACCTGGGCGCAGAGCGCGCGATCCCGAACTATAACGTGATGGGTCTGGCCAAAGCCTCTCTGGAAGCTAACGTCCGCTATATGGCTAACGCCATGGGTCCGGAAGGCGTTCGCGTCAATGCCATCTCTGCCGGTCCTATCCGTACGCTGGCCGCGTCCGGTATTAAAGATTTCCGTAAAATGCTGGCGCACTGCGAAGCGGTCACCCCGATCCGTCGCACCGTCACCATTGAAGATGTGGGTAACAGCGCAGCCTTCCTGTGCTCCAACCTGTCTGCGGGGATCTCCGGTGAAGTCGTTCACGTTGACGGCGGGTTCAATATCGCCGCCATGAACGAGCTGGAACTGAAATAAGTTCCTTCCCCTCCTCGCCCCGGTGAGGAGGGTTCTTCCCTCCCCCACGCCTTACGCCCCACCTGTTATTCCAATCGGCTATTTGTTAGCACGTATCAATATTTTCTCCTGCTTCCGGGTTACGCCAGGATAGTTCTGCATAAACGATCCGCGGAACGGCGGTTCGCCACATACCGAACAAGGAAAGCCCATGGAGCCACGCCGCGTGAATGGCAAAAATCACTGGTATCACGAAACCCAGTCAACAATCTGCCCGGTGGATGTCCTGCCGCTCGTCCCTGAAGCCGCCCATGTTGAAGACCGCTTTTTGCTGGACCTGACGCTGCCGGCCGCCTGGCTACGTGCCCACGCTGACTGGCTACACCCCGCACGCCAGCTGGCCGAACTGCTGTTTCCCGACCAGGTGGCGGTGAGTCGCCTGCAGACCTTTACCGCTTACGATCGACTCAGCACCGCGCTCACCGTCGCCCAGGTCTACGGCGTCCAGCGGCTGTGTAACCACTACGCCGCCCGCCTTGCTCCCCTGCCAGGCCCCGACTCCTCGCGCGAGAGCAACCGTCGTCTGGCGCAAATCACGCAATATGCTCGTCAGCTTGCCGGTTCGCCCTCGGTTATTAACGCTCTCTCCCGTAGCCAGCTGGACGAAGTGGGCTTAACCAGTCGGGACATTATTCTGTTCAACCAGATTATCGGATTCGTCGGCTTCCAGGCGCGGACGATTGCCGTCCTGCAGGCGGCCCAGGGCTTTCCGGTGCGCTGGATCCCCGGTATGCCCCAGCAAGAGGAGGCACCCGCGGAGCTGTTCGCCCCGCCGCCGGGAGCATGGCAGGCAGACATTGCGGATCCCGACCTGCAGTATGCCGATGATGAGCGTCAGCGGCGCATCGCCGGTTGGCAGTCGCTGCCCGGTCTGGACGAGCTGGCGCCGCTGCTGGCCTGCGACCCACAGTTATTCGCGCCTCTGGAGACCTTGATCCGCCAGCTCAGCACGGATGATACCTTTGGCCCGCAGGTCGCCTTACTCACGGCGCGCACCAATGGCAGCCCCACCTGTTTTGACGCCTGGCTCCCCCACTGGCAGGGTGAAGAGGAGTTCGCCAGCCATCTGCGGGAGGGCGACCAGGCCCTCCATCACTGGCTCCAGCAGCATCCTCAGGCCCGGTCTCTCGTGACCGCGGTGCAGCTGTTAACCCGCTCGCCTGACCGGTTTAGCGCCGCCCAGTTAACGCCCCTCGCGGAATATCGACTCTCTGCGCAACAAGCAATCGATCTGTTGATCTGGAGCGGGCTGTGCGGATGGATGAATCGTCTGAAAATCGCCCTCGGCAATGTGCGTCAGCAGACGTAAATTGCTGAAACAGCGCTTGCTGCGGCAGGCATATTCGCGTAAAAATGTCAGCCGCTCTTTTAGCCACGAAAATACCTAATTATGTTTCAGGATAACCCGCTGCTAGCGCAGCTTAAACAGCAACTGCATTCCCAGACGCCGCGCGCGGAAGGGGTCGTTAAGGGCACGGAAAAGGGCTTTGGCTTCCTCGAAGTGGACGCTCAGAAGAGCTACTTCATTCCGCCGCCGCAGATGAAAAAAGTGATGCATGGCGACCGTATCGTCGCGGTGATCCATTCTGAAAAAGAACGCGAAAGCGCCGAGCCGGAATCGCTGGTTGAGCCCTTCCTGACTCGTTTTGTCGGTAAAGTCCAGAAGAAAGACGATCGCCTCGCTATCGTTCCTGACCATCCGCTGCTGAAAGACGCCATTCCCTGCCGCGCCGCCCGCGGCGTTGAGCACGATTTTAAACAGGGTGACTGGGCCGTCGCCGAGATGCGCCGTCATCCATTAAAAGGCGACCGCGGATTTTACGCGGAGTTGACCCAGTTCATCACTTTTAGCGACGACCACTTCGTCCCATGGTGGGTAACCCTGGCGCGCCATAATCTTGAGAAAGAGGCACCGGACGGCGTCGCCACCGAGATGCTCGACGAGGGGCTGACGCGCCGCGACCTAACCGCCCTCGACTTCGTCACCATTGACAGCGCCAGCACCGAAGATATGGACGATGCGTTGTATGCCGAGTCCACTGCTGATGGCAAACTGCTGCTGACGGTCGCCATTGCCGACCCGACCGCCTGGATTGCCGAAGGCAGCAAGCTGGATAACGCCGCAAAAGTGCGCGCCTTTACCAACTATCTGCCGGGCTTCAACATTCCAATGCTGCCGCGCGAGCTGTCGGACGATCTCTGCTCCCTGCGCGCTAACGAAGTGCGCCCGGTGCTGGCCTGCCGGATGACCCTGGCGGCCGATGGCGCCATCGAAGACAATATCGAGTTCTTTGCTGCCACCATCGAATCGAAAGCCAAGCTGGCCTATGACGACGTCTCTGACTGGCTGGAAGGCCGCGGCAGCTGGCAGCCGGACAGCGAGGCGATCGCGCAGCAAATTACGCTGCTGAAGGACGTGTGCCAGCGTCGTAGCGAATGGCGTCAGACCCATGCGCTGGTGTTCAAAGACCGTCCGGACTACCGTTTTGTTCTCGGCGAAAAAGGCGAAGTGCTGGATATCGTCGCGGAACCGCGTCGCATTGCCAACCGCATTGTCGAAGAGTCGATGATCGCCGCCAACATCTGTGCCGCCCGCGTTCTGCGCGACAAGCTCGGCTTCGGCGTTTATAACGTTCATACCGGTTTCGACCCGGCGAATACCGAGCAGTTGGCCGCCCTGCTGAAAACCCATGATGTGCACGTCGACCCGACGGAAGTGCTCACCCTGGAAGGGTTCTGCAAGCTGCGCCGGGAACTGGACGCTCAGCCGACCGGTTTCCTCGACAGCCGCATTCGCCGCTTCCAGTCGTTTGCGGAAATCAGCACCGAGCCGGGCCCGCACTTTGGTCTTGGGCTTGAAGCCTATGCCACCTGGACCTCGCCGATCCGTAAGTATGGCGACATGATCAACCACCGTCTGCTGAAAGCCATCATTAAAGGCGAGACCATTGCGCGTCCCCAGGATGAAGCCACCGTGCAGATGGCGGAGCGCCGTCGTCTCAACCGGATGGCCGAGCGCGACGTCGCCGACTGGCTGTACGCCCGTTTCCTCAACGATAAAGCCGGGACCGATACCCGCTTCGCGGCGGAGATCATCGACGTCAGCCGCGGCGGGATGCGCGTGCGTCTGGTGGACAATGGCGCGGTCGCCTTTATTCCGGCCCCGTTCCTCCACGCCGTGCGCGATGAACTGGTGTGCAGCCAGGAGAACGGTACCGTGCAGATCAAAGGTGAAGTAGTCTATAAAGTGACTGACGTTATCGATGTCACTATCGCTGAAGTTCGCATGGAAACCCGCAGCATTATTGCGCGTCCGGCGGTCTGACGCCCCTTCACAGCGGTTCCTGCGGGAACCGCTGCTTCTTTCCTCTCTATCCAGCCATTTCCGTCGCACCGATTAAGGTTGTGCGTTTTTTTCGCTTCTCTTTTTCATTCATTTTTAGCATCATTGATTTCATTCGTTTTTGTTACCAGGATAATGCCATGTCAGATGTGAATGCCCACCTGCTCGCTCAACGTATCGATACCGTGCTGGATATTCTGGTTGCCGGTGATTACCATTCTGCGATCCATAATCTGGAGATCCTCAAAGCGGAGCTGCTGGCGCTGGCGGCGGACGATGCTGAACAACAAAACCAACCCAAGGCGCCCTGGGAAATCTGAATATCAGCCATGCCGCAGCCGGCCATATGGACCGGTTGCTCGCCATATAGCCCCCTAACAGTGATGTTGCTATGAACGCCCGACAACAAAGTATTTTGCAAGTGGTCATCGATAAAGGCCGCATGAGCGTCGCCGATCTGGCGAAGATGACCGGTGTCTCTGAGGTTACTATTCGTCAGGATTTGAATTTGCTGGAAAAGCAGAGCTATTTGCGCCGTACTCATGGCTATGCCGTACCGCTGGACAGCGAAGATGTCGAAACCCGCATGATGACCCATTTCGCCATTAAGCGTGAGCTGGCCAGCCGGGCTGCGGCGCTAGTGAATACCGGTGAAACGGTATTTATCGAAAACGGCAGCAGCAATGCCCTGCTGGCGCGTACGCTGGCCGAGCGCGGCGATATCACCATCATTACCGTCAGCAGCTATATCGCCCATCTGCTGAAAGAGACCCCAGGAGAGGTGATCCTGCTGGGCGGAATTTATCAGAAACGCAGTGAGAGTATGGTCGGTCCGCTAACCCGTCAGTTCATCCAGCAGGTGCATTTCAGCAAAGCCTTCATCGGGATCGACGGTTGGCAGGCGGAAACCGGCTTTACCGGCCGCGATATGATGCGTGCGGACGTGGTGAACGCCGTGCTGGAGAAGCATTGTGAGGCAATTATTCTTAGCGACAGTTCAAAATTCAGCGCGGTACATCCCTATCCGCTCGGTCCCGCCGGCCGCTTTAATCGCGTTATTACCGACGATCGCTTACCGGACGCCTGTCGCGAACAATTGCTCCGCAGCGGCCTGACCGTCGATATCGTGCCCTACATCTGATCCTCCGCCGCCCCATCTCCTGCCAAAGCGCCGGAAGGGGCGCTTTATCGCTCTGAGAGTATTCCGAGCCGCTAATTAAGACTTTTTACCTGACGATAAATTTTAAAAAAAGTAAAATTATTATTAGCGATATAACAGGAAGTGACTATCACCTGCGTGATTTTCGTGACACCTGCGCACCTTAACTTCATGGAATTGCCCTAAAGCTGCTTTATCAGGCTATGCTTAGAGGAGCGCTGTAATCCATGAATAGATTATTCAGGAGAAAAAAATGATGACTTCAACGAGCAAAAAAATGGCTGCTGTCGTTCTGGCTGTCACTGTAGCAATGTCTCTGAGCGCTTGCTCTAACATGTCTAAACGCGATCGTAACACGGCTATCGGCGCTGGCGCCGGCGCTATCGGTGGTGCGGTGTTAACTGACGGTAGCGCGCTCGGTACCCTGGGTGGCGCAGCAGTCGGTGGTATTATTGGTCACCAGGTCGGAAAATAATTTAATTATCTGACGAAATAAAAGAATAATTCACACGAATTGACTTACGCACGTTAAATCATTCAAGGCCGCGGCATTTACCGCGGCCTTGTTATTTCAACCAGACCATTGGAGCAGAGGGAAAATAGCGATCAGCCACCGGCTAACTTGACCTTCATCCCTTTCGCCTCAAGCAGCGACTTGAGTAAATCCCGCTTATCGCCCTGGATCTCGATCACGCCATCTTTCACCGCGCCGCCGCAGCCGCATTTCTTTTTCAACTCTGCCGCCAGAGCGGTTAGCGCAGCATCATCGGCATCAATCCCGCTAATCAGACAGACGCCTTTGCCCTTGCGGCCGCTGGTCTGGCGCTGGATCCGCACAATGCCGTCGCCTTTCGGGCGCACCGGCGCCGGTTTCGCCTCGTCGATACGCCCGGTTTCGGTGGAGTAGACCAGACGGCTGTTGGAATCGCTCATTATGCCCCCTTGCGCAGAGAATCGTTGATCGCCCGCAGCGTCGCGGCTGGATCCGCCGACTGAGTAACCGGGCGACCAATCACCATATAGTCTACCCCAGCTTCCTGAGCCTGCTCAGGAGTCATAATTCGCCGCTGATCGCCAGCGTCGCTGCCCTGCGGACGAATCCCCGGGGTCACCAGCTTAAACGCCTGCCCCAGCTCATGCTTAAAGCGCACCGCCTCCTGGGCTGAACACACCACCCCATCAAGGCCGCAGCGTTGGGTCAGCGCCGCCAGCTTCGCCGCGTAGTCAGCCGGAGATAAGGTAATGCCCAGATCCTGTAGATCGCTGGACTCCATGCTGGTGAGTACCGTGACAGCGATCAGCAGCGGCACATCTTTGCCAAACGGCAGCAGCGCTTCGCGCGCGGCGGTCATCATTCGCGCGCCGCCGGAAGCATGGACATTCACCATCCATACGCCCAGCTCAGCCGCTGCGGCCACCGCGCGGGCGGTGGTGTTGGGAATATCGTGAAACTTAAGGTCCAGGAACACCTCAAACCCACGCTGATGCAGATCGCGGACAAACTGCGGGCCCAGCAGGGTGAACATCTCTTTGCCCACCTTCAGGCGGCAGTCGCGCGGGTCGAGGCGGTCGACAAATGCCAGCGCTTTATCGCGATTATCATAGTCGAGCGCAACCACAACGGGAGAGGATGTGACAGCGCGGGAAGATGGGATAGCTGTAGACGTCATGACCAGACCTTAGTGTTGATGGGCGCCGGGGTGGCGCAAAAAAGGTAAACGGGCAGCATTCTACCTGTGAAGCGAACAAAATAACAGACTGCCGTACCTGCCCTGACCGGACGATGGCGCTGCCGGGGCCGCGCCTGGAGAGGAGTGAAGCGATAAGTATGTTGTAACTAACGGAGGCCTTTTTTTTGGCTTTACTGGCCGTCGAGACCGCGAATGGGTTTAATGGTCGCCCACGAGCGGCAGGACGGACAATGCCAGTAGAGTGTATGAGCGGTAAACCCGCATTTCTGGCAGCGATAGCGTGGTTTGCTACGCACCTGCTCACCAACCATGTTTCGCAGCACCCCAAGGCTTTCTTTCGCCCGCCCTTCTTCCGCTTCGTTGAGATGGTAGTCCATCAGCTTATGGAAGACGCGCATGGTCGGGTGGCGTTCCAGCTGCCGGGTGACGTAGTTTTGCGCCGCTTCGACGCCTTCCCGTTGCTCAAGGATCTGCGCCAGCATCAGTTCGGCGGTCGCCCCGGCGTTCTCCTCCACGCAGCGGCGCAGAAAAACTTCCCATTCATCGGTTTTGCCGAGCTGCTGGTAGCAGGTCTGCAGCATCTCCAGCGTTTCTCCCACCAGCTCTTTATCCTGATCGATAACCCGCTCGAGGCTCTCCACCGCTTTGGCGTAGTCGCCCTTTTCCATCCACACCCGGCCCATCATGATCGATACCCGGGCGCTGTTGCGGTCCGCGGCGGCGCCTTTTCTCAACAACGCCATCGCTTTATCCAGATCGTTGGCTGCCATCTGCTGCAGGGCCAGTTCGCACCAGAAGTTGGCGATTTCGCCACGATGTTTCTCTTTCCCTAGCTTCACCAGCCGTTCAGCCACTTCAATAGCCGACTGCCAGTCGCTGGTCGCCTGGTAAATCTGCAGCAGTTGCTGCAGCGCGCCGAGGCGGAAATCGGTCTCATCCACCAGCTGTTTGAACATGTCTTCCGCGCGGTCATACAGTCCGGCGGCCATATAATCCCGTCCCAGCTGCTGCACCGCTAACAGGCGCTGATCGTAGGTTAACGACGCGCTTTCCATCAGGCTCTGGTGAATTCGGATCGCGCGGTCGACTTCGCCGCGCGAACGGAACAAATTACCGAGCGTCAGGTGCGCCTCAACGGTACCGGTATCCTCTTTCAGCATATCAAGGAACAGGTCGACGGCTTTATCCTGCTGGTTGCTGAGCAGGAAGTTAACCCCCGCCACGTAATCTCGCGACAGGCGGCTCGCATCGTCCTGTTTGGACTGTTGTGCACTTCTGCGCCCCATGTACCAGCCGTAAGCGGCGGCAACGGGTAAAAGCAGAAACAACAACTCCAGCATAAGAGGTTATTCCTTCACCGCAGGCACGCCTGCGTCGACAGCCGCCGGGCTGACGGGGGCAATCTGATGCTCAAGACGCTTAATTTTCCGCTCCGCGCGCGCCAGTGAGACACGCACCCGCAGCCAGAACAGGCCGCAGATCAGCCAGCCAATGGCAAAGCCCGCGGCAAACAGCACCGCCAGCAGCGTCGATATGCGGAATTCACCCTGAGCGAGTAAATAGTTGAAAGTGACCTGTTGGTCATTCTGCGCCCCCAGCGTCACTGAAATGACGAAGATTGCTAACACCAGTAAGAAAATGAGTAAATATTTCACATGACTTCCCGTTATGTGGGTTGCGCGAAAAAAGCCCGCTTTCAGCCCTATAAAGTATCATTTTCGCCGCAGCGGTGGAATGAAAAAGCATGGCAACTCTTCAGGATATGCGGTCGGATGCCGCTAAAATCAACATTATTCCGCTTCAGGCATCCGTTTTTTAATATCCTGCGCCTCTTCTCCGGGCGGCGAGAGCGGCCCACAAAGGCGCTGCGTCAGCCAGCAGGCCACCGTGACCAGCAGCCAGGAGATCAGCGTGGCGACGATGAGATCCAGCGGCCAGTGCATGCCCAGCGCCAGGCGACTGCCCATCACCGCCGTCGCCCACACCAGCAGCACCGCGATTGTGCCCCAGCGGCGACGCGGCCACAGCAGCCCCGCAGCGAGTAACGCCCAGCTGGCGGCAAACATGGTGTGACCTGACGGGAAAGCAAACCCCGTCTCCTTCTGCCAGTGTTTGCGTAAAAATGACGGAATGTCCTGCGCCTGCGCCAGCTGTTCATGCACCAGTTTAGCGCGTTCTTTACGCTTTAACGCGTAGAATTGCGTCACCGGCACCTGCCTTGTGTTTTCCAGCCAGATGACGAACGGTCTCGGCTCCTGGACCCGCGCCTTGACCCAGGATTTCGCCCCCTGTCCCGCCAGGATAGCGGCGGCAAGGATAAGGAACAGGATCAACGCCGCGCGCAGGCGAAAGCGCAGACACCAGAGGAACCAGCCGCAAAGCACGACATGAGTGATAATTCCCCACGGCTGGGTCACCGTTTCCGTCACCCACCACAGGCTTTTCAACATGGCAACCGGCAGTCCAGGCTGCCACAGCCACCCGGAAAGCCAGACCGTGAGGGGCATAACCAGCAGCAGCGCCGCCGCGAGAGCAGTTCGTCGGGCTATCAACAGCATTTTCTCTCCTTCTCCTTGTAGATGAACATCATAGCGGAAAGTAGATCGTTTGTGCGCTTTCCACACGGCTAACCGTTCGCGATTAGGAGAACGTCCAGGCGTTGTGGCAAAATAGCGGGAAACAGAAAGCACAGTCAGGTGCTGACAGAATCTGGAGAATCACATGCAGCTTAAACGTGTGGCAGAAGCCAAACTGCCAACCCCCTGGGGCGATTTCCTGATGGTGGGTTTTGAAGAACTGGCAACCGGACAGGATCATGTCGCGCTGGTGTATGGCGATATATCAGGGCAGTCGCCGGTCCTCGCCCGCGTACATTCAGAGTGTTTGACGGGCGATGCCCTGTTTAGCCTGCGCTGTGATTGCGGCTTTCAGCTGGAAGCGGCCCTGTCGCATATCGCTGAAGAAGGTCGGGGGATCCTGCTCTATCACCGCCAGGAAGGACGCAACATTGGTTTATTGAATAAGATCCGCGCCTACGCGCTGCAGGATCAGGGCTACGACACTGTCGAAGCGAACCATCAGCTTGGCTTCGCCGCCGATGAGCGCGATTTCACCTTGTGCGCCGACATGTTCAAATTGCTCAACGTTGAGCAGGTGCGGTTATTAACCAATAACCCGAAAAAAGTGGAAATTCTTACCGAAGCCGGGATCAACATTGTGGAGCGGGTGCCGCTGATCGTCGGGCGTAACCCGAAAAACGCTCACTATCTGGACACCAAAGCCGCCAAGATGGGCCATCTGCTGAACAGCAAGCCGACGGAATAAACCGGTGGAATAACCGAAAAAGGGCCAGCGATGCTGGCCCTTTGTTTCACAGCATATTACGAATAACGTAGTGCAGGATGCCGTCGTTGCGGTAGTAGGTGAGTTCGGTCGCCGTGTCGATACGGCACCGACAAGGGATCGCTTCCTGCGAGCCGTCAGCGCGAGTCAGGGTCACCGGCACCGTAGCGCCAGGCTGAAGCGACTGCAGATTGCTGATATCAATCCGCTCTTCCCCGGTCAACCGTAGCGTTTTGCGGGTGACGCCCTGCGGGAACTCCAGCGGCAAAATGCCCATTCCGATCAGGTTGGAACGATGGATACGCTCGAAGGACTCGGCGATCACTACCCGAATCCCCAGCAGGCGCGGCCCCTTCGCCGCCCAGTCACGGCTGGAACCTGAGCCATACTCCTTACCGGCAATCACCGCCAGCGGTGTGCCCTCAGCCTTGTACAGCATCGCCGCATCGTAGATCGCCATCGGTTCAGGATCCGGCAGATGGCGGGTCATGCCCCCTTCCACCCCTGGGACCATTTCGTTACGAATGCGGATATTGGCGAAGGTGCCACGCATCATCACCTCATGGTTACCGCGACGGGAACCATAGGAGTTAAAGTCGCGCCGGGCAACCCCATGCTCCTGCAGATAGCGGCCTGCCGGACTATCGGCTTTGATGCTCCCCGCCGGCGAAATGTGGTCCGTGGTGACTGAGTCGCCCAGCATGGCGAGGATCCGCGCGCCGCGAATATCCTCTACCGGCAGCGGCTCAACGCCCATCTCGTCAAAGAACGGCGACAAGCGAATATAGGTCGAGTCCTCCTGCCAGTCGTAGGTATCTGACGCCTCCACCTTGATCGCCTTCCACTCCTCAGTGCCGGAAAACACTTCCGCGTACTCTTTGCGGAACATCTCGGTGGAGACCTGTTCCACCGCGCGGGCAATCTCCTCCCCGCTCGGCCAGATATCTTTCAGATAGACCGGCTCGCCATTCTTGCCCTGTCCCAACGGCTCGCGGGTGAGGTCGATATTCATGTTCCCCGCCAGCGCATAGGCGACCACCAACGGCGGCGAGGCCAGCCAGTTGGTTTTCACCAGCGGATGAATACGCCCTTCGAAGTTACGGTTACCGGAGAGCACTGCCCCGACGGTCAGATCGCCTTTTTTGATCGCTTCTTCGATAGGTTCAGGCAATGGACCGGAGTTACCGATACAGGTGGTGCAACCATATCCCACCAGATTGAAGCCGAGCTGGTCGAGGTAAGGCGTCAGGCCGGCATGGGCCAGATAATCCGACACCACTTTCGAGCCTGGGGCCAGGGAAGCTTTCACCCACGGCTGCGGCTGCAGGCCGCGTTCGACGGCTTTTTTCGCCAGCAGGCCGGCGGCCATCAACACGCTGGGGTTAGAGGTATTGGTGCAGGAGGTAATCGCTGCAATAGCCACCGCGCCATCCGGTAGCGAATAGTGATGCCCGTTCAGCGTATAGTCAACCGGCTGACGCTGACGCTGAAGGTGGTTAACCTCCAGCTCGCCGCTGGCGGCGAAGGCTTTCGGAACATCGCCCAGCGCCACGCGATCCTGCGGTCGCTTCGGCCCGGCGAGGCTCGCTTCGACGCTGCTCATATCCAGCGCCAGGGTACTGGTAAAGACCGGCTCATCGCCAGGCTGGCGCCACATGCCCTGGGCTTTAGCGTAGGCTTCCACCAGCGCGACCTGTTCTTCGCTACGGCCGCTGAGACGCATATAGCTGAGCGTTACGTCATCGATAGGGAAAAAGCCACAGGTGGCGCCATACTCCGGCGCCATATTGGCGATGGTCGCCCTGTCGGCAAGGGGTAAGGTATCCAGGCCGTCACCGTAGAATTCAACAAACTTGCCGACGACGCCATGCTGACGCAGCATTTGGGTAACCGTCAGTACCAGGTCAGTGGCGGTGATGCCTTCGCGCAGTTTGCCGCTGAGCTTAAAGCCCACAACATCGGGGATCAGCATTGACACCGGCTGGCCCAGCATAGCGGCTTCCGCTTCAATCCCGCCCACGCCCCAGCCCAGCACGCCAAGACCATTAATCATGGTGGTATGGGAGTCGGTGCCCACCAGCGTATCCGGCCACGCCATCCACTGGCCGTTCACCTCCTCGCTCCAGACCGCCCGGCCAAGGTATTCCAGGTTCACCTGGTGGCAAATACCGGTGCCCGGCGGCACCACGCTGAAGCGGCTGAAGGCCTGCTGCCCCCAGCGCAGAAAAGCGTAGCGTTCGTGGTTCCGCTCCATTTCCAGGCGGACGTTGTCTTCGAAGGCCTCGTCGTCGCCGAAGCGGTCAACGGTCACCGAGTGGTCGATCACCAGGTCAACCGGCGATAGCGGATTAACCTTCGCCGTATCGCCGCCAAGGCGTTTCACCGCCTCGCGCATGGCGGCCAGATCCACTACCGCCGGCACGCCGGTAAAGTCCTGCATCAGGACGCGTGCCGGACGGTAGGCGATTTCCCGGTCGGCATGGGCCTGTTGCAGCCAGCCGGCCAGGGCGCGAATATCTTCTTCAGTTACCGAGTCACCGTCCTGCCAGCGCAGCAGGTTCTCCATCAGCACCTTCAGCGACTTGGGCAGTCGACTGATCTCGCCCAGCTGCTTCTCCGCCAACGGCAGACTGTAGTAATGCCAGGTTTTATCGTTGACCTGCAGCGTATCCTTACTGGCTTCTCGTAGGGTTGACGACATAGCTCCTCCTTTATCTCAGGGATGGCATACCCTGATTCTCCTCAGGGTCTCCATTAAAGATAACACATACTGAGCATAACACTTTGATAACAACCCAAATTGCTAAATACGACGAGACAGAGAGAGAGGAAACGGGAATTATCCGAGAGCAGGCGAAATAGCACCAAAATAGTGCAAAGAGGGCGTATGCCGATATTGTATTAGTACACGAGGACAAAAAAAGAGCTAATCGGCCAGCGGGCAGTGATTAGCTCTGGTGAGTGATTTCAGGTTGGATGAATCCAGCGGCAAAATATATTCTCCCTGTATTGCCGGTCACTGATTTTATATTACAGTTTCCTTTCACTGTCATAAAAATGACATGTATCTACAACGATGACCTACAGCTTTAGCTGACAATCCAGATGTTGCAGATGGTGAGCGCGATGATGCTCCAGAACATCGCCAACCCTACCAACACTACGCCCCATACGCGACTACGCAGAACGGGATCGATTTCGGTTTTGTCATTCTCGTATGACATCGCCAGTTTCATGTAATCGATATTACTTATCATATTGTCACCACCAATTGCTCAAATCATCAGGTACAGATAAATCTTAATTATGGATAAAAGATTAATCCAGTGAATTTAGGCCTGATGGAATATATTTAACCGGTTATTTGATCGCGGCGGGCATAATGAAAAACGTGTTGCCAAAAATTATTAATTTTGTGATTGGTTCGAGGTTTAAGTTGTTAAATACAGTCCATCATAGTTAATGGCACTCCTCGCAGGGAGTGCCATTATTATTTTCAGGGTTATTTTTCCGGAAGTTTTATATCTTTGAACATCGCTTCAATATCTTCATTCGAGCGTAAAGCCACCGCGGTATCTACCACGTCCCTGGTCAAATGGGGAGCAAAACGTTGAATAAAATCATACATGTAGCTTCGTAAGAAGGTGCTGCGGCGGAAACCTATCTTAGTGGTGCTGTGGCTGAAAATACCGTTCGCATCCAGCTTCACCAGATCCGGGTCAGAGACCGGATCCACCGCCATGCTGGCGATTACCCCTACCCCCAGCCCCAGGCGAACATAGGTTTTGATGACGTCGGCATCGGTGGCGGTAAAAACAATGCGCGGCGTCAGGCCCGCACGGTTAAACGCGGTATCCAGTTCGGAGCGGCCGGTAAAACCAAAGGTATAGGTTACCAGTGGATACTGGGCCAGTTCCTCTATGGACACCGAGCCCTTGGTGGCCAGAGGATGCTCGGGGGTCACTACAATCGACCGGTTCCAGTGATAGCATGGCAGCATCACCAGATCGTCATACAGATGCAGCGCCTCGGTGGCGATGGCGAAATCGGCATTGCCTTTCGACACAGCCTCCGCGATCTGAGTCGGCGAGCCCTGATGCATATGCAGCGACACCCGCGGGTAGCGTTCAATAAACCCCTTGATCACTCCCGGTAACGCATAGCGCGCCTGGGTATGGGTGGTGGCGACGTAAAGAGACCCTTTGTCAGGCCAGGTATGCTCTCCGGCGACAGATTTGATGGCATCGACTTTCGACAGCACTTCGCGGGCGATGCGGATGATCTCCTGCCCGGCCGGCGTCACCTGGGTTAAGTGTTTACCGCTGCGGGCAAAGATCTGAATGCCCAGCTCATCCTCCAGCATGCGGACCTGCTTACTGATACCCGGCTGGGAGGTATAGAGCCCTTCGGCGGTGGATGAAACATTCAGGTTATGGTTAACCACCTCAACGATGTAGCGAAGCTGTTGTAGTTTCATGGCTGATATCCGTTTGCGCGTAAAATGAAGCCGCTTAATACACTTTACGTTCAGGCAACTTGTCGCCGATGAAGGCCCTGGGCTCCCGGCAGTTGGCCATAGTGGCGCCGCAATGCATCCTGAAAGCGATGATGTATAAGACGTTTTAATAATAAAAAAGGCATTAACTATAACCACTATATCATTTATATCAACACTGTATAGACGCTAACGAAAAATAATATAGGTGGTTATAAGGGGAGGAAATTAACGCAAAGAGGGGAAGACGACACGGCAGAGAAATGCACTCTCTCTGCCGGTCGCCTGAGCAGGAAAAGCGCGCTTTTCCTGCCCGAACGAACGCCATTACTTTTTGGCTTCCGTCCACTTACCGTCGATAAAGAAAGCTGACCAGCCGGTCGCTTTGCCCTCTTTTTCAGACGCCACGTACTGCTGCTTGGTTTTACGGCTAAAGCGTACCAGCGTTTTATTGCCTTCCGGATCCTGCTGCGGCGCATCGGCGAGATAACGCAGTTTTTCCGGCAGACGATCGCGGAAGCGGTACAGCTCCTCCACCAGCGGCGCACGCGTTTCCCGTGATTTCGGGAAGGTGTTGGCCGCCAGGAAGACGCCCGCCGCCCCGTCGCGCAGCACAAAGTAGGCGTCAGACTTCTCACACGGCAGCTCCGGCAGCGGCACCGGATCTTCCTTCGGCGGAGCCACTTCGCCATTGCGTAGGATCTTACGCGTGTTCTTACACTCGTCGTTGGTACAGGCCATGTATTTACCGAAACGCCCCATTTTCAGGTGCATTTCAGACCCGCACTTCTCGCACTCCACCACCGGGCCGTCATAGCCCTTGATGCGGAATTCGCCCTCTTCAATCTCGTAGCCGTCGCAGGTCGGGTTATTACCACAGACATGCAGCTTACGTTTAGGATCGATAAGGTAGCTGTCCATCGCCGTCCCACACTTCTGGCAGCGACGTTTGGCGCGCAGCGCGTTGGTTTCCGCGTCATCGCCTTCCAGCACGTTGAGGACTTCGTTCTCCGGCACCAGGTTGATGGTGGTTTTGCACCGCTCTTTCGGCGGCAAGGCATAGCCCGAACAGCCGAGGAAAACGCCGGTGCTGGCGGTACGGATCCCCATTTTACGGCCGCAGGTCGGGCAGTCGATGCTGGTAAGCACCATCGGGTTCGGCTGCATGCCGCCCTCTTCCGGATCTTTCTCTGCCGTCGCCAGCTGGGTGGTAAAATCGCCGAAGAAGTGGTTCAGCACCTCTTTCCACTCGGCCTGGTGGTTCGCAACCTGGTCGAGGCGATCCTCCATCTGCGCGGTAAAATCGTAGTTCATCAGATCGCGGAAGTTTTCTTCCAGCCGGTCGGTAACGATCTCGCCCATTTTTTCGGCGTAAAAACGACGGTTTTCCACCCGCACGTAGCCGCGATCCTGAATGGTCGAAATGATTGACGCGTAGGTCGACGGACGGCCAATCCCGCGTTTTTCCAGCTCTTTCACCAGCGAGGCCTCGCTGAAACGCGCCGGCGGCTTGGTAAAGTGCTGCGCAGGCGTCAGCTCCACCAGGCTCAGGCGGTCGCCCTGTTTGACCAGCGGCAGCGTTCGGTCTTCATCGCCCTTGCGCAGCGCCGGCATGACTTTTGTCCAGCCGTCGAAACGTAAAGTGCGACCGCGCGCTTTCAGTTTGAAATCACCCGCAGCCACGGTCAGCGTGGTGGAGTCGTACTGCGCCGGCGTCATCTGACAGGCGACAAACTGGCGCCAGATCAGCTGATAAAGCTTCTGCGCATCCGCTTCCATATCTTTCAGCGTTTCCGCCAGCACGTTCACATCAGACGGACGAATCGCTTCGTGCGCTTCCTGCGAGTTTTCTTTGCTGGCGTACTGGTTCGCGCTATCCGGCAGATATTTTTTGCCAAATTTGTCGCTGATGTAGCCGCGAACCATGTTCAGCGCGTCCTGACTCAGGTTGGTGGAGTCGGTACGCATATAGGTGATGTGCCCTGCCTCATAGAGTCGCTGAGCCATCATCATGGTCTTTTTCACGCCGAAGCCCAGACGGGTGCTGGCCGCCTGCTGCAGGGTGGAGGTGATGAACGGCGCGCCCGGCTTGCTGCTGGTCGGCTTATCTTCACGCTCCAGTACGCTGTAGCTGGCTTTTTCCAGCAGCGATACCGCCGCCATGGTCTCATCGCGGCTGACCGGACGGAACGGCTTATCGTCCTTATGGGTCACCTGCAGCGGCAGGGCGTCACCGCCCGGCGTGGTGGTGCTGGCGTCGACTTCCCAGTACTCTTCCGGGACGAACGCTTTAATTTCACGTTCACGCTCCACCACCAGGCGGACCGCGACGGACTGCACGCGCCCGGCAGAAAGACCACGGGCGATTTTTTTCCACAGCAGCGGCGAAACCATATAGCCCACCACGCGGTCCATAAAACGACGCGCCTGCTGGGCGTTAACCCGATCGATATTCAGTTCGCCCGGCTTTTCAAAGGCCTGACGAATAGCGTTTTTGGTGATCTCATTGAACACCACGCGGCTGTAACGCTGTTCATCGCCGCCGATGACTTCCCGCAGGTGCCAGGCAATGGCTTCCCCTTCGCGGTCAAGGTCGGTTGCGAGATAGATGTGGTCAGCTTTTTCCGCCAACTGTTTGAGTTCTGAAACTACCTTTTCTTTACCCGGAAGTACTTCATAGTGCGCATTCCAGTCATGCCATGGGTCCACGCCCATACGGTTAACCAGAGCACTACGTTCGTCCTTTTTAGGCTTTTTAGCCCCTTTGGTGGCGGTAGAGTCGGCGCTCTTTTTGGAAGCTGATCCACTGGTCGGCAAATCGCGGATATGACCGACGCTGGATTTCACCACGTAGTCATTACCCAGATACTTATTGATCGTTTTGGCTTTTGCCGGGGACTCAACGATAACGAGAGCTTTACCCATATTCACCTTTACCTAATTTGATTCATCCAGGAATACATCGCACATTCATACACCCTCCACTGGCGACTGCCTCATATGTTGCGGCACCGTCGGTGAATATCAACCCTGAACACCCGTTTCATCTCCGTAAAACCAGGCGCTTGAGTTTGCTGACTTTTTCTCGTCAGGTGACATAGCACGAAGAATTTTTGGCCGAATGTCAAGCAAATCTGTTGCCAGATCGCCGAAAGCGTCACACTGTACCTGATAAAATTCGTTACGCAACTTTATTAGCATGCAAAAGCAAATCCCGCCAGTAAACGGCTGTTTCTCCACTGGTTACCATTACCCCTGATTTATGCATGGAAAATTTGCCCCACGCCGCCGCGCGGCGTAAACTACGCGCGGAGAAAAAGAGGAGTCCGTTATGCAAGGTACAACCCAACCAATCGATCGCCAGACGCTGCTCGAAAAAGCCAACAAACTTATTCGCGAACATGAGGATACGTTAGCCGGTATCGAAGCCACCGACGTCGTTCAGCGCAACAATGTCCTGGTGTTTAGCGGTGAGTTTTACCTTGATGAGCAGGGACTACCGACGCCGAAGAGTACAGCGGTATTTAACATGTTTAAGTATCTTGCTCACGAGCTGTCGGACAAGTACCACCTGGTCGATTAAGACCAGTGAAAACAATAACGCGAGGCCCAGGCCTCGCGTTATGTTATTTACATCAGCGGTTTCTGACCGCGCTGCCACCAGCGCAGCAGAAGCCGATCGGCGCTCTCCGACGCGCTACCGGTAAAGCGGTCGAGCATCTTCTTACGCTGTTGATAACGCACCCCGATCACCTCGTGGCTCTCCATCAGCCCCAGCAGCAGCTCATCGCTGGTTTCAACCGCATCCACCAGACCTTTTTCCAGCGCCTGCACCCCGTACCAGTGTTCGCCGGTGGCCACCTGCTCAATATCAAGTCCCGGACGCATCCGGTGGACGAAATCCTTGAACAAATGATGTGTCTCATTGAGATCCTCGCGGAACTTGCGCCGCCCTTCCTCGGTATTTTCGCCCAGCATGGTGAGCGTTCGTTTGTACTGCCCGGCAGTGTGCAGTTCGATATCGATATCTTTATTCTTCAGGAAGCGGTGCAGGTTCGGGATCTGCGCCACCACACCAATAGATCCGAGGATCGCAAACGGCGCCGAGACAATTTTGTTCGCCACGCAGGCCATCATATAGCCGCCGCTGGCCGCCACTTTGTCGACCGACACCGTCAGCGGGATCTGCTTGTCGCGCAAACGCTGCAGCTGAGAGGCGGCCAGACCGTAGCCGTGCACCACCCCGCCGGGGCTTTCCAGGCGAATCACCACCTGATCGCGCGCTTTCGCCGCCGCCAGTACCGCGGTGATCTCTTCCCGCAGGCTATTGACCTCATGAGCATCCATACTGCCTTTGAAATCCAGCACCCAGGCGCGCGGCTTGCCTTCCGGCTCGGCATTGCCCAGCTTCGCCCGCGCTTTGGCCGCCTTCGCCTCTTGTTTTTGCTTTTTCTTCTGCGCCTTATGCCACTGCTTCTGCTGCGGGCCGTCCAGCAGCGCCACCGCCAGCGATTCCTTCATCTCTTTATAATGCTCGCTAAGATTGGTCACCCGCAGCTCGCCGCGCTGCTTCTTGCGCTGAGCGAGGTTGACGATAATAGCGGCAATCACCGCGATGGCGACGACAACCGTCGCGATCTTGGCTAAAAATAAGCCGTACTGAGCAAGTAATTCCACGTTTTCACCTTGTGTAAAGCACTGACGTTGCTGCACAGTGTACCTCAGCCGCTGGCGAGAAGTCTTTGTGCTTTGTGTTCTCTGCGCAGCGGATTCTGTTTTTTTTCGCGCGGCTGAAATCGTTGCAAGATATTAATTTTGTGAATACTTTCCGCTTCGCCGATTGCAATGGCGGGCGCTTTCAGGCATAACAGCGCAAAAGTGAGATACCAAAGATGAAGCGCGATCGGGAACCGATCGCCCAAGGAGTTGCCGTGCATTATCAACCACAACGTCACTTGCTGAAAGATCGCATCATCCTGGTCACCGGGGCCAGCGACGGGATTGGTCGTGAAGCGGCCCTGACCTACGCGCGCTATAGCGCCAGCGTTATCCTGCTGGGTCGCAACGACGACAAACTGCGCACCGTCGCCCAGGAGATTGAGCGTGAGGGTGGTATTCCCCCTCGCTGGTTTACCCTCGACCTGCTCACCTGTACGCCCCAGGCGTGCCAGCAGCTGGCGCAGCAGATCAGCATGCACTATCCCCGCCTTGACGGCGTGCTGCATAACGCTGGCCTGCTCGGCGACATCTGCCCAATGGAAGAGCAGAAGCCGGAGGTCTGGCAGCAGGTGATGCAGGTGAACGTTAATGGCACCTTTATGCTGACCCAGGCGCTTCTTCCTTTATTACTCCGTTCGGAATCGGGCTCGCTGGTCTTCACCTCATCCAGCGTCGGTCGTCAGGGCCGCGCCAACTGGGGCGCCTATGCCGTTTCCAAATTCGCCACCGAAGGGATGATGCAGGTGCTGGCCGACGAGTATCAAAGCCGCCACCTGCGGGTAAACTGTATCAACCCCGGCGGCACTCGCACCGGAATGCGCGCCAGCGCGTTCCCGACGGAAGATCCGCTGAAACTGAAAACCCCCGCTGACATTATGCCCGTCTATCTGTGGCTGATGGGTGACGACAGTCGTCGCAAGACGGGAATGACCTTCGACGCCCAACCGGGACGTAAACCAGGAATTGCCCAATGAGTGATGAACGCTACCGCGAACGCCAGCAGCGGCTGAAAGATAAAGTTGACGCCCGGGTGGCGGCGGCCCAGGACGAGCGCGGCATTGTGATGGTCTTTACCGGCAACGGCAAAGGCAAAACCACCGCCGCCTTTGGCACCGCGACCCGCGCCGTCGGCCATGGCAAAAAAGTCGGCGTGATCCAGTTTATCAAGGGGACCTGGCCTAACGGCGAGCGTAATCTGCTGGAGCCTCACGGCGTCGAATTTCAGGTGATGGCCACCGGCTTCACCTGGAACACCCAGGATCGCGACAGCGACACCGCCGCCTGCCTGGCGGTCTGGGAGCATGCCCGCCGTATGCTCGCTGACGACCAGCTCGATCTGGTGCTGCTGGACGAGCTGACCTACATGGTGGCGTATGATTACCTGCCGCTGGAGTCGGTGCTGAGCGCCCTGCGTGAGCGCCCTGCCCATCAGTCGGTGATCATCACCGGCCGCGGCTGTCATCGCGATATTATTGAACTGGCCGATACCGTCAGCGAACTGCGTCCGGTCAAGCATGCATTTGATGCCGGGATTAAAGCGCAGATGGGGATTGACTACTGAGGGCCTGATAGCGCGGAAGGAAGTACGCGTTCCGGCGGCAAGTCACCGGAACGCATAACATTAACCGTTAGTCTTATTGCGAGTACTGGAACGACGGTTGCTGTTGTTACCCTGGCGCGGATTAGCGCTGGTCTGGCTGTGACGCTTCACCGCCCGACGGATCTGATTGGCTTTCAACCGCCGACGGTCTTTTTCGACGGCAACCTTAGAGCTGGTTTCCGGCGTGAGCTCCACCAGCTCGCGCAGGTAGTTGGTCTGCGCCAGGTCCAGCTCGGTATAGCCGCCGCGCGGCAGGCCTTTCGGCAGCAGAATATCGCCGTAGCGCACGCGGATCAGACGGCTGACCTGCACGCCGACCGCTTCCCACAGGCGACGCACTTCGCGGTTACGCCCTTCGGTCAGGGTAACGTTATACCACTGGTTAATCCCTTCGCCGCCGGTGAATTTGATGGTTTTAAACGCTGCCGGACCATCTTCTAACTGTACGCCGCGCGACAGCTGGCGCAGCTTATCATCATCCACCTGGCCGAAAACGCGAACGGCGTATTCACGCTCGACTTCACGGCTCGGGTGCATCAGGCGGTTGGCCAGTTCGCCATCGGTGGTGAACAGCAGCAGGCCGCAGGTATTCACGTCCAGACGACCAACGGCAATCCAGCGCGCGCCGCGCAGTTTAGGCAGACGATCAAACACCGTCGGGCGTCCTTCCGGATCGTTACGGGTGCACAGCTCGCCTTCCGGCTTATAGTAAGCCAGCACGCGGCAGATCTGCTCGGCAGACTCTTTCACCGAGATCAGATGACCATCGATACGAATTTTTAAACCAGGAACAATTTCCACACGATCGCCGAGGGTGGCGATTTTGCCGTCGACGCTGACGCGGCCAGCTTCGATTTTCGCTTCAATTTCACGGCGGGAGCCGTGGCCGGCGCGGGCCAGCACTTTTTGCAGTTTCTCGCTCATTGAGCTTCCTTAAGGTGTCGCCTTCCCAGGCGTCTGGTATGCTTTCAAAAACAACGAGTTAGCCTAAAACTCAACTTAACTCACTGATCTGTAAATATTTCATGGCACACAGCATGGCAAACAACGTACCACACAAGCTGTCACACAATGATTCGTGGGCGCACATACTACACGAATTTTAGACTAAATGATTCAACAAGTTTTGTGCGCCTGAGTCTTTCTGAACTTAGACGTATAACGATGAGCAATCCGGAACAGTCAAGCACAGCGAACGGGAAAACGCTGTGTGTCTATTCCAACAGTATCTACACATTAACCTTCGTCACGGAGTCGCAGCATTGCCCGTACAGCAAAAGCTTCGACATAGTCGATAGTAAATGAATCGCGCCATAACATTCACAAAATAAATATTTTAAAACGCAGTTTCATTTTTATGAAAAACAACTTCCGGCACATGGGTGTTATTTGTACAATGAATTACGTATGAAGATTAATTCACAACAAGCAGAGGGACTTATGCAGCAATATACCAACGAAATCACACCCGAAATTAATGAGGCCCAATCACAACCGCCTTACGACGAAGAGCTTTTGTCACTCTGCGATGACAAAACCCGGAAAGAACTTGAGGAAATTAAAAAACAGCATCTAAGCCGCCCGTTAGCTCACATTTTCCGGTTTGCAGTCGTTGGAAGTCTGACCCGTCGCGGTGGAGTCATTCGCCATGCTTCAGGCGGTGCGACTACCGGAGGATTACAAGTTGCTCGGGTAGGTGACAAGGTTGTATATGCTGATGGCAGCGAGTCCACTATTATTTCCGGTGCTGGCAAGGCCCGAATCATGCAGGGCGCATCCGCTGCACTCGTTGGCAGTATGCTTGATAATGGTGATGAAATAATCTCTACCCCACAATCGTGCAGCAAACTGGTTTTTCGTGAAGGCCGCGAACTCCCGGAAGGATTCTTGACCGTGTCAGGGAGTAAGCACTGATGGGCGTTAAGGGATACTATTTATTCAGAGGTGATAAGACACGATGTGGTGGCGTTATCACTGAAGGATGGAGCGACCACCAGCATTTTGACAGAGATATGTCCTGTGAAGGGCATAAAGTAACTTGTGGTAAACATCCAGGGCTTTACCGTATTTGTGGTGGGCTTGATGATGACATACACGGCAAAAGGATTGCCGGAACACTACACAGTTATAGCTCCTGCCCCTGTAAATCCAAATTCATCAATTCAAACTGGGATGATGATTACGAACTTGGTGGAGAAGCAACGGTAACGCACACTGATCTACCTCACCTCGTCAAGATGCCTGAACTTCCAGGGCCGATTGAGTCAGAACCGGAACAGAACGCCCAAACAGCAAAAAAGAAAACAGGTATAGATGCAGGTTTTGCCGTTATCACTTATGGCGGTACTACGGAAGCGTGGCAACGCCTGTTATTCACTGAAAACCCACCAGCAGGGGCAAAAGAGCTATTCTCTATTCTGAACGGCCCGGATGAAAGATACAAAGCTGGTTCGATTATGCTTCTGGTTGATCCAGAGAAACAGGACGACGAGCAGATTGCCCACATGAAAGCCGCGAAAGCGCGAGTTGATGCGGCGTTAGAACCGCTGACAATCCAGGAAGCTAACTTGCTGCACAAACACTACGCAACCATAGCTAATTTCACCAGCTACGCTGATACAGGAATTGGCCTTGCTGCTGATCCTGTTGGAAAATACTTTGAGAGTATCGAAAAAATACTCAGAGAGATTCAAGAAACGTATAAGAATACCTACATAACGAGAGGCTCGTTGATAGGAGAACAATTTTACGTTCAACGTAGCCAGTTGTTTAAAGAGCTTGAATCAATACTTAAAGTCAGATTCCTGAATAAGGCTATGAAATTCGGAGAGTATACAAAAATAAAAAAAGCACTTGGCCTATCCAGCAGTTCTATTACCCACAAATGGAATGAAACGGGGATCAGTGACATTGAAGGCTATGCTACCCACATCGAACGGGCAGCTAAATACGTAAAAGCAATGCGTTACACTGGTTATTTAGGCATTGGTTTTAGCGGACTGCATTCACTAAATGAAATAAATGAGGCTTGTTCTGTTGGTCGCGAAGCTGAATGTACCAAGAAAAAGTATACTGAGATTGGTAGCTTTGCTGTAGGTACGGGGGTTGGTGTTGCTGGTGGCTATTTAGCAATACCTCTTTGTATCGCTATCGGTGTTGGTACTGCTGGTGTCGGAGGGCTTGCTTGCTCTGTGATTGCTGGGGCTGGTTTAGGCTATGTCGGTAGTAGTGCAGGTGGCGCATTCGGTGAATGGGGTGGAGAGCAGCTGTATGAAACTTTCGGTAATTAATTTTATAATTATGCATCGTAACTCGATTGGATTGGTATTGTGTCTATGCCTAATACTTACGGGGGTTATTTCAATTATTTACGATCGCATTTCGAAAAATAAATTCATTACTCTCTGTTCGCTATTTGTTGAAAAATTTGGCGCAAGACCAGTAGAGGCTTTAATTTATCAGGATGGGGGGTTCTTTTTCTCGTTTATGCGTGATGCATTTTTTATTAAAGCATTATACTTTAAAGAAAACTCATTTCATACGCGAGGAATGGATAATGAACAAATTCGATTCATTAAAGAACTTCCTAATCAGTATACCGATTGGTTACGTGTAAAAGTACGATTTTCCGTGGTCGGTATTATTTTTCTATTCATGATGTTATCAGTTTTCTATTTACCATCATTCATTTAATTGAAATAAATAGCCAAGAGCAAAACTTGGCTATTTTATTCACTCCCAATCAGTATCATCAATTACATAAGAAACTGAGGATAAGGGAAACGTATGCAATTAGCGCATAGCGATCCCTCATATTGATCTTTGGCAAAAAGTCTATTCAGAGAAAAAATGATGATGTCGATTATATACGGGAGCTACCTGCAAACATCAAATACTGGTTTATCGCCGAATTGTTGTGTTCATTGGTAGGTTTTATTGCCCTACTAATTGGTGGTATCTGTCTTTGGGTCGATAAATGATTATTTCAGCAGAACTGATCATCTGCGGGTTAGGAAGATTAAGCCTCATCTGCGGTATAGCTGTTACGGTGCTCTCATTTATCAACAAAAAGCGCTTCTCCGCGACCTGTACGCTGTAAAAAGAAAAACTTCGTCGGGAAAGCTTCTGTTCGCCGCGCCCCGTCTTTAGTATGGAACAGATTTTCCTCATTCTCCTGTGCCCATTCACGCATACGGATCTTTATCGGACAGCGCCCCCCTCACTACGCGCGCTCCTCAGCAACGGCCGGGCGCTGGCCAAGCAGCCAGTCGCGAAAACAGCGGTTGGCAGGCGCCAGCAGCGCGGTCTCGTGGTAAACCAGATGATAGGCCAGCGGACAGGCGATGGGCTGCGCCAGAGGATTAACCAGCCGCCCCTGCGTCAGCGCAGGCGCTATGAATGAGCGTCGCAGCAACGCCATCCCCATACCGGCGAACGCCGCCTCCGTCACGCCGTTGGAATCAGTGAACACCGGCCCACGCCGCGCGAAGTGCGGCGCCAGCCCCACGGCCTCACACCACAGCGCCCAGTCTTCACGATGTTCATCGTGCAGCAGCGGATACTGCAGTAGATCGCTCGCATCGGTGAGCGTCCGGCGCGGAGCAATCAGTTGCGGGCTACAGACCGGCATCAGATCGTCATCCAGCAGGCGGTAAGCCTGCAGTTCCGGCCAGCCGCCGACACCATGACGCACGGCAAAATCGATCCCTTCACTCAGCAAATCCACTCGCCGGTTGGTGGTGCCGATCTGGATCTCTATCTGCGGATAGCGTCGTTCAAAATCAGCCAGCCGCGGCAGCAGCCACTGAATGGCGAAGCCGCTGGTACAGCTGATAGCCACCTTTTCTGGTCCCGGGGGCACCTGCAGACGCTGGGTGGCGGCGGCTATCTGATGAAACGCCGGCTGAACGGCCCGCAGGTAGATCTCTCCCACCGCCGTTAACTGTAACCGTCGCGGAGTACGGATAAATAGCGGGACATTCAGCGTCGCCTCAAGGCGGGCAATCTGCTGGCTGACGGCGCTGGGCGTGACGCAAAGCTCACTGGCGGCCAGCTTCAGGCTGAGCAGCCGTGCCGCCGCCTCAAAGCAGCGCAACGCATTCAGCGGCGGGAGTTTCATGGGTATGGAACCTCAGTTAAGAAAAACTTAATCATGTAAGCATAACGCGTTTGTCGCACGCTGCACGTGGGTTCTACAGTTGACTTCCTTCGTGACTACAAGGAGTCAATCATGCGTGTTATCGACTATGGCCGCCTGCTGCTGCTCGCCGCCCTCTGGGGCGCCAGCTTTTTGTTTATGCGCATCACCACCCCGGCCTTCGGGGCGTTGAACAGCGCTTTTCTTCGCGTACTGTTCGCCGCTATCGCGCTCGGGCTGTTACTCGGCGTGCAGGGTAAATGGAGCGGGTATCAGGGAAAATTCACATCCACTCTGCAGCTGGGGGTCATTAATTCAGGCCTTCCTTTTCTCATGTACTGCCTTGCCGCGCAATGGCTGCCGGCAGGGTACTCCGCCACGCTTAACGCCACGGCGCCGATGATGGGGGTGCTGATCGGCGCGTTATGCTTTGCAGAACCGTTAACCCTGCGCAAAGGCGGCGGCGCGATACTGGGCGCCATTGGCGTGGCGGTGATCGCGCGCCCGACGTCTGGCCTTAGCGCCGCCCTGCTGCTGCCGGGGATTGGCGCCTGCCTGACCGCGACCGCCTGTTACGGTCTGGCCGGCTTTCTGACCCGCCGCTGGATCCAGCAGCGAGGCGGCCTCGAGGCTGAACGCGTCGCGCTGGGTAGCCAGGTCGGCGCCACGCTGTTTCTGTTTCCTTTCTTTCTCTGGTCCTGCTGGCATGGGCCTGCCGTAGACTGGCGGCAGAGTCTGCCGTGGATAGCGATAGTCATGCTGGGCGTGGTCTGCACGGCGGCAGGGTATATTCTCTACTTCCGCTTGATTGCAGATATAGGGCCGCTGCGTTCGCTGTCGGTGACCTTTTTGATCCCACCTTTTGCGGCGCTGTGGGGCTATCTCTGCCTCGGAGAGACGGTGGAGGAAGGATTGATTCTCGGCGCGCTGCTGGTTTGTGTAGCGCTATGGATGATTATCGTGCCGTCGGGGCGAAAACGCGGGGTACCGGACGGCGCATGATGCACCGCCCGGCAGATAGCCTTAGAGAAAAGGCCTCACGTCGCCGACGCCTTCGCGCAGCACCACCGGGGTGTCTTCAGTGAGATCGATAACCGTGGTCGGCTGCTGCCCAAGGAAACCGCCGTGAATGATGAGGTCCACCACTTTCTCCAGACGATCTTTGATCTCTTCCGGGTCGGATTCAGTAAAGTCGCTGCCGGGCAGCATCAGCGACGTGGAGAGCATCGGCTCGCCTAAGGTCTCGAGCAACGCCTGAGCGATGGGGTTAGACGGGACGCGCATGCCGATGGTTTTACGCTTCTCTTGCAACAGCCGACGCGGCACCTCTTTGGTCCCCTTAAGGATAAAGGTGTAGTTGCCCGGCGTGTTGTTTTTCATCAGGCGAAACGCCACATTATCCACAAAAGCGTAAGTTGACAGCTCGGACAGATCGCGGCACATCAGGGTAAAGTTGTGGCCGTCCGGCAGCTGACGAATGCGGCAGATCCGCTCCATCGCCCCCTTGTCTTCAATTTTGCAGCCCAGCGCGTAGCCGGAGTCGGTAGGATAAACGATCACCCCGCCCTTACGCACAATCTCCACCGCCTGGTTAATCAACCGCGCCTGCGGGTTATCCGGATGGATATAAAAAAACTGGCTCATACTTCCCTCTCAATTTTTATTCGGCGGCCGCTTCCCAACTGTGCCAGACGCCTTCCACGCCGGCAGGAAGCCAGAGCTTACGGCCAAGTTCGATCCACGCGCAGGGCTGATGAAAATCGGATCCCTGCGACGCCAGAAGACCAAACTGCACGGCCAGGGTGGCCAGCTGGGCGCGTTCATGGGGCGCCTGCTGACACTGGGCCACTTCCATGGCATCACCGCCCTGCTCGCTAAAGTGGGCCAACAGCCGCTTCAACCACTTGGCGGAAAGATCGTAGCGCCCGGGATGGGCAATCACCGCCTTGCCGCCAGAATGATGAATCACATCAATCGCTTGTTTTATTGTACACCACTGCGGCGGCACGTAACCGGTTTTCCCGCGTGCAAGGTATTTTTTGAAGACTTCCGCCATGTTTTTCGCATGGCCGGCCTCCACCAGAAAACGGGCAAAATGGCCGCGGGTGACGGCGCCACCGTCCGCCAGTCGCAGCGCCCCTTCCCAGGCGCCGGGGATCCGCGCCTTCTCCAGGCGCTCGGCAATCATCTGACCGCGCTGCTGGCGCCGCGCTTTCTGCTCCTCCAGCAGGGCGGTCATCGTTGGGTGCGCAATATCAATATTCAGACCCACAATATGAATCTCGTGATTCTCCCAAAGGGTGGAAATCTCGACGCCGTTCACCAGGGTCAAGGGTAATCCGGCGCGGGCGATCTCCTCCCGGGCCGCCGGGATCGCCGCCACGCTGTCATGGTCGGTGATCGCCAGGGTGCCGACGCGCATCTCATGGGCGCGATGGACCAGTTCCTGCGGAGTCAGCCGCCCGTCAGAGGCGGTTGTATGGCTGTGCAGATCGTAAATCACTGCGTATTGGCTGTCGCTCAAAAGGACTCCTGCTGGACATCAACGTAAATAAGCGCATTATCATACCGACAGGCAGAGAAAATCTGCAAACAAGGGTTGACTTTATTCCATTGAACTAGTTAACTAGTACGCAAGTTCACATGAAGGGGTATCACGATGAAAATGCACTTTATCACTCTGCACAGCTGGTGGCGCACCTCCTGACGACGGGCGGCGTGATCGCGTTTTGCATTCAGCATACAGATACCCGGCCCGCCAATGAGCGGGCTTTTTATTGGACAAAAATAATACGAACAGGCGAGAACAATAATGCAAACATCCAAACCGGCACTCGAGCTTCTCACCAGCGACGCCATCTACCGGGAGAACCCGACGGCGTTATTCCACCAACTGTGCGGCGCCCGTCCGGCGACGCTGCTGCTGGAATCCGCTGACATCGACAGCAAAGATGACTTAAAAAGCCTGCTGCTGGTCGATAGCGCGCTGCGCATTACGGCCCTTGGTGACACTGTCACTATTCAGGCCCTCTCCGCCAATGGCGCGGCGCTGCTGGAACTACTGGACGGCGCGCTGTCCTCCGGGATCAACAATCAGCGCCAGCCCAACGGCCGCATCCTGACCTTCCCGGCCGTCAGCGCCCTGCTCGATGAAGACGCCCGTCTCTGCTCACTGTCGGTGTTTGACGCCTTCCGTCTCCTGCAGGAGCTGGTGAGCGTTCCGGACAACGAGCGCGAAGCGATGTTCTTCGGCGGCCTGTTCGCCTATGACCTGGTGGCCGGTTTTGAAGATCTTCCCCAGTTGCAAAGCGACACCGCCTGCCCGGACTACTGCTTCTATCTGGCGGAAACCCTGCTGGTCATCGACCATCAGACCAAGCATACCCGCATTCAGGCCAGCCTGTTCACCCCGCTGGAGAGTGAAAAACAGCGCCTGGAGCAGCGCCTGAGCCAGTTGCGTCAGCAGCTGAACGAGCCGCCGGCGCCGCTACCGGTTACCACCGTGGCCGAAATGCGCTGCGACGTTGACCAGAGCGATGAAGAGTACGGCGCGGTGGTGCGCAAAATGCAGCGCGCGATCCGCGCCGGGGAAATCTTCCAGGTGGTTCCTTCCCGCCGCTTCTCGCTGCCCTGCCCATCGCCGCTGGCCGCTTATGATGTGCTGAAGAAGAGCAACCCCAGCCCGTACATGTTCTTTATGCAGGACAATGATTTCACCCTGTTCGGCGCCTCGCCGGAAAGCTCGCTGAAGTATGATGCCGTCAGCCGTCAGATTGAGATCTACCCCATCGCCGGCACCCGGCCACGCGGCCGCCGCGCCGACGGCTCGCTGGATCGCGACCTCGACAGCCGCATCGAGCTGGAAATGCGCACCGATCATAAAGAGCTTTCCGAACACCTGATGCTGGTGGACCTGGCGCGTAATGACCTGGCGCGCATCTGCACCCCGGGCAGCCGCTATGTCGCTGATTTAACCAAGGTTGACCGCTACTCCTTCGTGATGCATCTGGTCTCCCGTGTAGTAGGCGAATTGCGTCAGGATCTCGACGTCCTCCACGCCTATCGCGCCTGCATGAATATGGGCACCCTCAGCGGCGCGCCGAAGGTCCGCGCCATGCAGCTGATTGCCGCCGCCGAAGGTAAACGCCGCGGCAGCTACGGCGGCGCGGTGGGCTATTTCACCGCCCACGGCGACCTCGACACCTGCATCGTCATCCGTTCCGCCTACGTGCAGGAAGGTATCGCTACCGTCCAGGCCGGAGCCGGCATTGTGCTCGACTCGGTTCCCCAGTCGGAAGCGGATGAGACCCGAAATAAAGCCCGCGCGGTGCTGCGCGCCATTGCCCAGGCCCATCACGCGAAGGAGATTTTCTGATGGCTGACATTCTGCTGCTCGATAATATCGATTCCTTTACCTATAACCTGGCAGACCAGCTGCGCGCCAACGGCCATAACGTAGTGATTTATCGCAACTCCGTTCCGGCGCAGGCGCTGATTGAGCGTCTGGGCACCATGGACAACCCGGTGCTGATGCTCTCCCCGGGCCCGGGTACGCCAAGCGAAGCCGGCTGCATGCCGGAGCTACTGACCCGTATGCGCGGCAAGCTGCCGATCATCGGCATCTGCCTCGGCCACCAGGCCATTGTCGAAGCCTACGGCGGCTATGTCGGCCAGGCGGGGGAGATCCTCCATGGCAAAGCCTCCAGCATTGAGCACGACGGCCAGGCGATGTTTGCCGGTCTGGCTAACCCGCTGCCGGTGGCGCGCTACCACTCGCTGGTCGGCAGCAATATTCCCGCCGGGCTGACGATTAACGCCAATTTCAACGGTATGGTGATGGCGGTGCGTCACGATGCGGACCGGGTGTGCGGCTTCCAGTTCCATCCGGAATCGATCCTTACCACCCAGGGCGCACGGCTGCTGGAGCAGACCCTGGCCTGGGCGCTGCAGAAGCTGGAGCATACCAACACCCTCCAGCCGATCCTCGAGAAGCTGTACCAGGCGGAAACCCTGAGCCAGCAGGAGAGCCACCAGCTGTTCTCCGCCGTCGTGCGCGGCGAAGTGAAGCCTGAGCAACTGGCCGCCGCGCTGGTCAGCATGAAAGTGCGCGGCGAGCAGCCGCAGGAAATTGCCGGCGCCGCTACCGCGCTGCTGGAAAACGCCGCGCCGTTCCCGCGCCCGGACTACCTGTTTGCCGACATCGTCGGCACCGGTGGCGACGGCAGCAACAGCATCAATATCTCCACCGCCAGCGCCTTTGTCGCTGCGGCCTGCGGGTTGAAAGTGGCGAAACACGGCAACCGCAGCGTCTCCAGCAAATCAGGCTCTTCTGACCTGCTGGCGGCCTTCGGCATTAATCTCGATATGAACGCCGATAAATCCCGCGCCGCGCTTGATGAGCTGGGGGTCTGCTTCCTGTTCGCGCCGAAGTACCACACCGGTTTCCGCCACGCGATGCCGGTCCGTCAGCAGCTGAAGACCCGCACCCTGTTCAACGTGCTGGGCCCGCTGATCAACCCGGCGCATCCGCCGCTGGCGCTGATTGGCGTCTACAGCCCGGAACTGGTGCTGCCGATCGCCGAGACTCTGCGCGTGCTGGGCTATCAGCGCGCGGCGGTGGTGCACAGCGGTGGGATGGATGAAGTTTCGCTGCATGCGCCTACGGTGGTGGCCGAACTGCATAACGGGGAAATTAAAAGCTATCAGCTGACCGCCGACGACTTCGGCCTGACGCCTTACCATCAGGCGCAGCTGGCGGGCGGCACCCCGGAAGAAAACCGTGACATTCTGACGCGCTTGCTACAAGGTAAAGGTGAAGCCGCTCACGAAGCCGCCGTCGCCGCCAACGTCGCCATGTTGATGCGTTTACACGGGCATGAAGATCTGAAAGCTAACGCTCAGCAGGTACTGGATGTGCTGCACAGCGGCGCGGCCTATGACAGAGTGACCGCCTTAGCGGCAAGAGGGTAAAGAATGCAAACCGTTTTAGCAAAAATCGTTGCCGACAAAGCGATTTGGGTGGAAGCCCGCAAACAACAACAACCGTTAGCCAGTTTTCAAAATGAGATCGTTCCGACGCAGCGCAATTTCTATGACGCACTGGCCGGCACCCGCACCGCGTTTATTCTCGAGTGCAAGAAGGCCTCACCGTCGAAGGGGTTGATTCGCGAGGATTTCGATCCGGCAGCGATCGCCAGCATCTACAAGCACTACGCCTCGGCGATCTCGGTGCTGTGTGATGAGAAATATTTCCAGGGCAGCTTCGATTTCCTGCCGATCGTCAGCCAGGTCGCGCCGCAGCCGATCCTGTGTAAGGACTTCACCATCGACCCTTACCAGATCTACCTGGCGCGCTACTATCAGGCCGACGCCTGCCTGCTGATGCTCTCGGTGCTCGACGATGAACAGTATCGTCAGCTCTCGGCGGTGGCTCACAGCCTGAATATGGGCGTGCTGACCGAAGTCAGCAATGAAGAGGAACTGGAGCGCGCCATCGCCCTGAAGGCGAAGGTGGTAGGCATTAACAACCGCGACCTGCGCGATATGTCGATTGACCTTAACCGCACCCGTCAGCTGGCGGCGCGTCTCGGCCCGGATGTCACGGTGATCAGCGAATCCGGCATCCATACCTATGCCGAAGTGCGCGAGCTGAGCCACTTCGCCAACGGCTTCCTGATCGGCTCCGCCCTGATGGAGCAGGCGGATCTGGAAGCGGCGGTTAAACGCGTGCTGCTCGGCGAGAACAAAGTGTGCGGCCTGACGCGCCCGCAGGATGCCCAGGTGGCCTGGGAGTCCGGCGCCATTTACGGTGGGCTGATCTTCGTCCCGACCTCGCCGCGAGCGGTGAATGACGCCCAGGCCAAAGCGGTGATCGCCGCTGCGCCGCTGCAGTACGTCGGCGTCTTCCGCAATGCGCCGCTGGAGGAGGTGGTCGCCCGCGCGCAGGCTCTGGGGCTGGCCGCCGTGCAGCTGCACGGTGATGAAGACCAGGCCTATATCGACGCGCTGCGCGACGCCCTCGCGGACAACGTCCGCATCTGGAAAGCGCTGAGCGTCGGCGAAACCTTCCCGGCCCGTACGCTCCACCATGTCGACAAGTACCTGCTCGACAACGGCCAGGGCGGCAGCGGCCAGCGCTTTGACTGGAGCCTGCTGCAGGGCCAGGATCTGCGCAACGTCATGCTGGCGGGCGGCCTCGGCGCCGATAACTGTGTGGAAGCGGCCAAAAGCGGCTGTGCCGGACTCGATTTCAATTCAGGCGTAGAGTCGCAACCCGGGATTAAAGACGCCAGCAAGCTGGCCTCCGTATTCCAGACGCTGCGCGCATATTAAGGAGCAATAATGAGCACTTTACTGAACCCCTACTTCGGCGAATTCGGCGGCATGTATGTGCCGCAGATCCTGATGCCCGCCCTGCGCCAGCTGGAAGAAGCCTTTGTCAGCGCGCAGAAGGACCCGGCCTTTCAGGCGGAATTCACCGACCTGCTGAAAAACTACGCCGGTCGTCCGACGGCCCTGACCAAATGCCGGAATCTGACCGAAGGCACCCGCACCACCCTGTATCTGAAACGCGAAGATCTGCTGCACGGCGGCGCGCACAAAACCAACCAGGTGCTGGGCCAGGCTCTGCTGGCCAAACGGATGGGCAAAACTGAAATTATCGCCGAGACCGGCGCCGGTCAGCACGGCGTCGCCTCAGCGCTGGCCAGCGCCCTGCTCGGCCTGAAATGCCGTATCTACATGGGTGCCAAGGACGTCGAGCGCCAGTCGCCGAACGTGTTCCGTATGCGCCTGATGGGCGCCGAGGTGATCCCGGTGCACAGCGGCTCCGCCACGCTGAAAGATGCCTGTAACGAGGCGCTGCGCGACTGGTCCGGCAGCTACGAAAAGGCGCACTATATGCTGGGCACCGCCGCCGGTCCGCACCCGTTCCCGACGATTGTGCGTGAATTCCAGCGCATGATTGGCGAAGAGACCAAAGCGCAGATCCTTGAAAAAGAGGGCCGCCTGCCGGACGCGGTGATCGCCTGCGTCGGCGGCGGATCAAACGCCATCGGCATGTTCGCTGATTTTATCGAGGAAACCAACGTCGGCCTGATCGGCGTGGAGCCCGCCGGACACGGTATCGAGAGCGGCGAGCACGGCGCGCCGCTGAAGCATGGCCGCGTTGGGATCTACTTCGGTATGAAGTCGCCGATGATGCAGACCGCCGACGGCCAGATCGAAGAGTCTTACTCCATTTCCGCCGGGCTGGACTTCCCGTCCGTTGGGCCGCAGCACGCGTTTCTGAACAGCACCGGTCGCGCTGACTATGTGTCGATCACCGACGACGAAGCGCTGGACGCGTTTAAAGCGCTTTCCCGCCACGAAGGGATTATCCCGGCGCTGGAGTCCTCTCACGCTCTGGCCCACGCGCTGAAGATGATGCGCGAGAACCCGGAAAAAGAGCAGCTGCTGGTGGTTAATCTCTCCGGCCGCGGCGACAAAGACATTTTCACCGTACATGACATCCTGAAAGCGCGAGGGGAAATCTGATGGAACGCTATGAGACGCTGTTTGCCCAACTGAAAAATCGCCAGGAAGGCGCCTTCGTCCCCTTTGTCACCCTTGGCGATCCGGGACCGGAGCAGTCGCTGAAAATTATCGATGCGCTGATCGAAGGCGGCGCCGATGCCCTTGAACTGGGGATCCCTTTCTCCGACCCGCTGGCGGATGGCCCGACCATCCAGGGCGCGGCCCTGCGCGCCTTCGCCGCGGGAGTGACCCCGGCGCAGTGCTTTGAGATGCTGGCGGCGATCCGCCAGAAGCATCCGACCATCCCAATCGGCCTGCTGATGTATGCCAACCTCGTCTTCAGCCCGGGCATCGATGCGTTCTATGCCCAGTGCGCCCGCGTCGGCGTCGACTCGGTGCTGGTGGCCGACGTGCCGGTGGAAGAGTCCGCCCCGTTCCGCCAGGCGGCGATGCGCCATAACATCGCGCCGATTTTCATCTGCCCGCCCAATGCGGATGACGACTTACTGCGCCAGATTGCCTCTTATGGCCGCGGCTACACCTATCTGCTGTCGCGCGCCGGAGTGACGGGTGCGGAAAATCGCGCCGCGCTGCCGCTGCACCACCTGGTGGAGAAGCTGGCGGAATATCACGCCGCGCCGCCGCTGCAGGGCTTTGGTATCTCCGCGCCGGAGCAGGTGAGCGCCGCCATTGACGCCGGAGCCGCCGGGGCTATCTCCGGTTCCGCCATCGTCAAAATCATCGAACGCCACCTCGATGAGCCGCAGACCATGCTCGACGAGCTGAAAACCTTCGTCCAGAGCCTGAAGGCAGCGACCAAAACCGCCTGACCATCAGCCGCCTGGCATCGCGCCAGGCGGCGATGATTTCTGCAAACTGTCGGCGTATTTGCGCGTTAAGCGAAACAGCGCCTGCACTTCATCTTCCGGCCACTGCGCCAGCACCTGATTCATTAACCGCCGCCGCGCTACCGCAATACTGTCGATCATCTGTTGTCCGCTGGCGCTAAGCGTCACTTCGCTGATCCGTCGATCATGACGGTTCGGTTGCTTACAGGCGAGTCCCTGGGCTTCCAGTTTTTTCACCTGGCGGCTGACGGTGGTGTAATCGCGCCCTAAATGATCCGCCAGCTCAACCACCCCCACCGGGCCATGGCGCCCTACCGCCACAAGCAGCGGAAACAGCATCTGTTCCAGCTGGATGCCGGCTGCCTGCAGGATCTGCTCATCGCGCAGCGGCTGGTTCATTACGCTGATGATATCCAGCAGCGCGCCGTGAAAGTCGGTAATGTCGTAGTCATTATGTGCATCTTGCATATATTAATTTTCCGCGTATAGTGCTGCAAAACAATATGTGTATTTTACACATAATTCCCGACAGGAGATAATTTATGAAAGCAGCCGTGGTTTTTGATCTCGCAGAAGGCCCGGTTTGGGCCGATTTTATCGACCCGCAGCCCGCGCCCGGCCAGACGCTCATTGACGTCCGCGCCGCCGCGATAAGCCATGTGGTTAAGGCCCGGGCATCCGGACGCCATTACAGCTTCGACGGCAATCTGCCCTTTGTGCCCGGTATCGATGGCGTCGGCACCACACCTCAGGGCCAGCGCGTCTACTTCGCCTTCCCCACCGCCCCCTTCGGCAGTATGGCGCAGCGGGCGCCGGTCGCCCTGCAGAATTGTCTGCCGCTGCCGGATGCGCTCGATGATATCCAGGCGGCGGCGATGGCCAACCCCGGTATGTCCGCGTGGGCATCGCTGGTGACACGCGCCCAGCTTCAGGCCGGCGAAACGGTGCTGATTAATGGCGCCACCGGCAGCGCCGGTCAGTTGGCGGTACAGATTGCCCGCTATCTGGGGGCGAAAAAAATCATTGCAACCGGGCGCAATGCGCAGTCGCTCGCGGCGCTGGACGCCGATGAGTGTATTCAGTTAACCGCTGATGATAAAACCTTGAGCGGGCAATTTTCAGCGGTCAGCGCCGCGCAGATCGATGTGGTCATCGATTACCTGTGGGGACACAGCGCGGAATTATTATTGCCGGCACTGGCGAAATATACCCCTGCCGGCAGTCCGGTGCGCTATGTGCAGGTGGGTTCCCTGGCTGGCGCCGATATCGCGTTAAATGGCGCAGTGCTGCGTTCCGCCCCGCTCCTGCTGATGGGCAGCGGTATCGGTAGCCTGTCGATGCCGCAGCTGCTGGCGGCGACAGGTGAAATGCTGCAGGCGGCGGTGCCGGGTAAATTCACCATCGCCACCACCCCGCGGCCGCTGCAGGAGATCGCGGCGGCCTGGCCGCGGGACGACAGTCAGAAGCGTACGGTTTTCACCCACGGATAAAAAATCGCTTCCGCACAAAAGATGGGGTTGATATCTTAAATGAGAAATATTATCTTTCTCATTACTGAATAGTTGAGTAAATAACTCAGGTATTCAGTACGACATTGCTCACATTGCTTCCAGTATTTTTGCCCGCACTTGTGCGGGCTTTTTTTTACTGGCGACACACCTCACGCACCAGTTGCCGCAGCCAGCGGTGGCCGGGGCCTGCTCCAGACGCGGATGCCACGCCTGCGAAACCGTAATCACCTAGGTACTGACCGGCAGCGGATCGAGAGCCGCCAGCAAATTAAAATCGGGATCGTTCATTATCGCTCCAGTCGCCAGACAGGGCGTTTGCTGCAAGATATGAGTGCACTGGCGGCGTCTTCCGCCCGATCTCGGGCCTGATTATAGTGAAGACCTCCTTTCTGCAGCGAGAGACATCATGAAATCCGATCAGCACAACACTATCCTCATCGTCGGCGCCTCGCGCGGCCTTGGCCATGCTATGGCGGCGACGTTCCTCCAGCACGGCTGGGAGGTCATCGGCACCGTGCGCGATTTATCATCCCACACGCCGCTCCACGACCTGGCCAAGACGCATCCCCTGCGGCTACGCCTGGCGACGCTCGACATTCGCGATGAATCCCAGCTGGCCGCGCTGCAGGCGACGCTTCCCCCGGCAAGCCTCGATATGCTGTTTGTCAACGCCGGTACCACCAATCGTGACCCATCGCAGACCATTGGCGACGTCTCCACCGAGGAGTTTTACCAGGTGATGCTCACCAATGCCCTGGCGCCGATGCGGGTTATCGAGCGCCTGCAGCAGGCGGTTAAACCGCAGGGGCTGCTCGGCGTGATGTCCTCCGGCCAGGGGAGTCTGACCAATAACCTTACCGGCCAGCGGGAACTCTATCGCGGGAGTAAAGCTGCGCTGAATATGTTCATGCGCAGCTTCGCCGCTCGCCCCTCCTCGGCCTCCCATCCGCTGGTGGTGATGGCCCCGGGATGGATCCGCACCGAGCTCGGCGGGGCAGATGCCCCGCTGACCATCGAAGAGACGATCCCACGCCTGGTGAACGTCCTGCTCGACAAACGGCAACGTCCGGGACTGGAGTATCTCGATTACCAGGGCCGTACCGTGCCCTGGTGATCCGAGCCGGAACAAACATCATATGGCCGCCCGGAAGTTAACCCCGCCCGGCGCGGCTTGCTACCGACCTTATTCTGCAGCACTTTCCCTATATTCCCGCATTATCGTTCAAAAAATGTGAATTATGTAAATCGAAGTGAAGAAAGTTGTTTTAAGGTCAACTTTTCTATGTAAATATTAAGGCAAATGATAACTATTCTTTTTATCATTTATAGAATCACACCGGGTCAGCGCAAGCCAGACGACGAATAACGTCGCTTTTGCGCGGTGTGATATGTGCTCATAACAAAAAATAAGCCTGCATTTATCATGGAAAAAAACGCTTCTCTGCCTTTCGGCAGTTTCAACTCATTGGCATTGTTTACAGGTCTGTGTCTGGGAGCCTCGCCGGCAGCAGGCATCGCAGCGGAAAATTCGGTCAAAAATAGTGAAGAGACGCTGGTAGTGGAAGCCGCTCCGCCTTCACTCTACTCCCCCGGCGCTTCCGCCGATCCCAAGTTCAATAAACCGCTGGTCGATACCACCCGCACCATCACCGTGATCCCGGAACAGGTGATTAAAGATCAGGGCGTCACCAACCTGACTGACGCCCTCAAAAACGTTCCCGGCGTGGGGGCGTTTTATGCCGGGGAGAATGGCAGCTCAACCACCGGGGATGCCATCTTTATGCGCGGCGTGGATACCTCTAACAGCATCTATGTGGACGGCATTCGCGACATCGGCAGCGTGACGCGCGATACCTTCAATACCCAGCAGGTGGAAGTCATCAAAGGGCCCGCCGGCACGGACTATGGCCGCAGCGCGCCCTCCGGCTCGATCAATATGATCAGCAAGCAGCCGCGCCTTGACTCCGGGATCGACGGCTCGGCCAGCATCGGCAGCGCCTGGTCGCGCCGGGGCACTCTCGACCTGAACCAGGCGTTTAGCGACAACGCTGCGTTCCGTCTGAACCTGATGGGGGAAAAAACCCATGACGCTGGTCGGGACCGCATTGAAAACGAACGCTATGGCATCGCACCGTCGCTGGCCTTCGGCCTTGATACCCCAACTCGTCTGTATCTGAACTATCTGCACGTCCGGCAGAACAACACCCCGGATGGCGGGATCCCTACCGTCGGCCTGCCGGGCTATTCGGCGCCTTCGCCGAAGTATGCCGCACTCAACTCCGCCGGGAAGGTCGATACCAGCAATTTCTATGGCACCGACTCCGATTACGATAAATCTACTACCGACAGCGGTACCCTGCGCTTCGAACACGATCTGACGGAGAATACCACCGTGCGCAATACCACCCGCTGGTCGCGAGTGAAACAGGAGTATCTTTTGACCGCGGTGATGGGCGGCGCGAACAATATCACCGCCCCCGATATCAATGACGTCAACACCTGGAGCTGGTCGCGTCTGGTTAATACCAAAGATGTCAGCAACCGCATTCTGACCAACCAGACCAATATCACCTCGACTTTCAATACTGGCTCGATAGGCCATGACGTCAGCGCCGGCGTGGAGTTTACCCGGGAAAACCAGACCAACTATGGCGTTAACGCCAGGACCGCGCCGGCGGTGAATCTCTACCATCCGGTGAGCAACCTGTCGATTGGCGGGCTGGACAGAAACGGGGCGAACGCCAACGGCCAGACCGATACCTTCGGGATTTATGCCTTCGATACGCTGACGCTGACCGAGCGGATTGAGATCAACGGCGGGCTGCGTCTCGACAATTACCATACCAAATATGACAGCGCCACCGCCTGCGGCGGCAGCGGACGCGGGGCTATCGCCTGCCCGCCCGGACAGTCGACCGGCAGCCCGGTCACCACTGTCGATACCGCTAAATCCGGCAATCTGGTTAACTGGAAAGCCGGGGCGCTGTACCGCTTAACCGAGCAGGGCAATGTCTACGTCAACTACGCCATCTCACAGCAGCCGCCGGGAGGCAGCAGCTTCGCCCTGGCCGCCAGCGGCAGCGGCAACAGCGCTAACCGAACCGACTTTAAGCCGCAGAAGGCAAAATCCAGCGAGCTGGGCACCAAGTGGCAAATCTTCGACAACCGTCTGCTGCTCAGCGCGGCATTATTCCGCACCGATATTGAAAACGAAGTGGCCGCCAACGATGACGGAACCTGGTCGCAGTACGGCAAAAAGCGCGTGGAGGGGTATGAACTCTCCGCGACCGGAAACCTGACCCCGGACTGGACGATTATCGCCGGCTACACTCAGCAGCATGCGACAGTGACGGAGGGACAGAACGTTGCACAGGATGGATCTTCCGCCCTGGCCTACACCCCGAAACATGCCTTTACGCTGTGGACGCAGTATCAGGCCACCAGCGATCTGTCCGTCGGCGGCGGTGTGCGCTATGTCGGAAGCCTGCGCCGGGGCAGCGATGGCGCAGTTGGTACCCCGGATCACACCGAGGGCTACTGGGTTGCCGACGCCAAACTGGGCTATCGGGTCAACAGCAACCTCGATCTGCAGCTCAATATGTATAACCTGTTTGATACCGATTACGTGGCCTCCATCAACAAGAGCGGCTATCGCTATCATCCGGGCGAACCCCGGACCTTTATGCTGACGGCGAACGTCCATTTCTGAGTCTGCGCGTGGGGCCGTTGCGCCCCACTTTTTAGAGAGAACACCGCGATGATGTATCACATTCCTGACGTGCTATCGACAGACCAGGTGGCGGAATTTACCCGGCAGCTGGCGCAGGCCGAGTGGGTCGACGGGCGGGTTACGGTGGGTAGCCAGGGGGCGGCCGTCAAACAGAACCAGCAGATCGATACCCGAACGCCGCTGTATGCCCGCCTGCAGGCCGCTGTGCTCGATATGCTGCGCGGCCATCCGCAGTTTTTTTCCGCCGCGCTGCCGCGGACGATTTCCGCGCCGTTGTTTAACCGCTATGGGCCAGGGGAGACCTATGGTTTTCACGTCGATGGCGCCGTTCGCCAGAACGGCGAGGCGGGCTGGATGCGCACTGATCTGTCAGCGACGCTGTTCCTTTGCGATCCGGAGAGCTATGAGGGTGGCGAACTGGTGATTGAAGACACCTATGGCCAACATCGGGTGAAGCTCCCGGCCGGGCATCTGGTGCTCTATCCCGCCAGCAGCCTGCACTGCGTCACCCCGGTCACCCGCGGCGTCCGCCAGGCCTCTTTCCTGTGGATCCAGTCGATGGTCCGCGACGATAAGCAGCGTGCGATGCTTTACGACCTGGACCGCACCATCCAGTCTCTGAAGGCCCGCTTTGGCGACGGAGAAGAGGTTCTCTCCCTGCTCAACATGTATCACAACCTGCTGCGCCAGTGGACGGAAGTGTGATCCGCTGTTGATGACAGAGGCTTGCGGCAGACAGGTGTGACGAGACAATGAACTGGCCATCCGTTGGCCAGTTTACAGAAGAATTTAGAACCGATAGCCTGCGGAGAACATAAACACCCACGGATCCAGACGGGTGCTGACTTTCTGGTCCACGCCGCCGGCTTTGAATTTCACATCGGTATCGATATCCATGTACCACACCGACATATTCAGCAGCCAGTCGCGGTTAATCAGATAATCGAGGCCGACCTGCCCCGCCGCGCCCCAGGAGTCCTTCAGGCTCAGATCGGAAAGCCCGGCCGCCTTGCCGGTATCGTTAAAGTCTTCATTAAAGAAGGTGGTGTAGTTGATACCGGCCCCCACGTACGGGCGCACCTTGCTTTGCGCATCGCCAAAGTACCACTGCGCCATCAGGGTGGGCGGCAGCTGATGGACGGTGGCGATAGTCCCGGTTGGCCCGGTGCCGACCTTATGGCGGAACGGCGTCGCGGCAAGCAACTCCACGCCAATGTTATCGGTCGCCATATAGGTAAAGGTTAAACCCAGCTGGGTATTGTTACTGACGTTGAAACTGCCAAGGCTGCCTAACACATTGTCAGAGCCCTCCGTCGGTCGGACGGTGGCGGTCCCGGCACGAATGAAAAACTCCCCCGCCTCATGCGCCCAGACGCTGCCGGTAGAAAGCGTGCCAAGAATCAATGCCGCCGCTGCTAACTTCTTCATATCCACTTCCTCATTATGGTTTTTCAGCGCGGCCAAATATACCTATAACGAGTTACGTTTGATCTGTTTTAGATCACACTAAGTCCTCAGATTTAACATTTATTGATCCAGATTAATTTTTGCTACCGATCGCAATGCCTTGAATTGTTCGCACATCAATTTTCACTTTTCGCGCAAAAATTTATTTCTGCCCCTCTTGCCGTCGCTGAGGCGGCTGGATAAGTTAACTGCCGACAATCTGTGTTGATGCGTTTTTTTCAGGTGTAATTATGAGTGAAATCAACCCGTGCATGACGTGCGGTGCCTGTTGTGCGTATTTTCGAGTCTCTTTCTACTGGGCGGAAGCCGACGATGCGGGCGGCCTGGTGCCCTCCGCGCTGACCGAACCGCTGACCCCTTTCCTGCGCTGCATGAGCGGCACCAATCAGCGCCAGAGCCGCTGCGCGGCCCTGTCTGGCGATATCGGCGACGCCGTTCACTGCACTATTTATGAAAACCGGCCTTCGCCGTGTCGCGAATTCGCCATGTCCGGGGAAAATGGCGAGGAAAACGATGCCTGCAACCGGGCGCGGGCGCGCTACGGCCTGCCACCATTGCGGCCTCTTTACAAAGATATACCTGCCCTGACCGGCGCAGAGAGTGCTACGACGGAACGATTTGCGGTACAATCGCCGGCTAGTTAACACCTGCGACACTCAAGGAGAATGCATGTCTATCACGGCGAAGTCCGTCTACCGTGACACCGGGAATTTTTTTCGTAATCAGTTCATTACTATTTTACTGATTGCGCTGTTGTGCGCGTTTATTACGGTAGTACTTGGCCATGCCTTTTCACCCAGCGACGAGCAGCTGTCGATACTCAGCGAAGGCGATAACCTCGCCGGTAGCGCCGGGCTGTTCGAGCTGGTGCAGAACATGACGCCGGAGCAGCAGCAGGTTCTGCTGCGCGCCTCGGCGGCATCAACCTTCTCGGGTCTGGTAGGTAATGCGATCCTCGTCGGCGGCGTCCTGCTGCTGATCCAGCTGGTCTCCGCCGGTCATCGCGTTAGCGCCCTGCGCGCCATCGGCGCCTCGGCGCCGGTGCTGCCCAAGCTGCTGCTGCTGATCCTGTTCACCACCTTCCTGGTGCAGATGGGGATGATGCTGGTGCTGGTGCCCGGCGTGCTGCTGGCCATCGTGCTGGCCTTTGCGCCGATCATGCTGGTACAGGACAAAATGGGCATCCTCGGCGCCATGCGCAGCAGCATGCGCCTGGCGTGGGCCAATCTGCGGCTGGTGGCGCCGGCTATTATCGGTTGGCTGGTGGCGAAAACCCTGCTGTTACTGTTTGCTTCCAGCTTTGCCGCCCTGACGCCAAACGTCGGCGCGGTGGTGATTAATACCATCAGCAACCTGATTTCCGCCCTGTTGCTGATCTATTTATTTCGCGTGTATATGCTTATCCGCAGCTAATTTTAACCAGGACCGGGGCCTTCCCCGGTCCGTCCTGAAAGACGGGATCGATGTATGAAGCAGTTTCTGGATTTTTTACCGCTGGTGGTCTTCTTTGCCTTTTATAAGCTTTACGATATCTACGCCGCCACCACGGCGCTGATTGTGGCGACCGCCGTCGTGCTGATCTACAGCTGGGTGCGCTACCGGAAAGTGGAAAAAATGGCGCTGATCACCTTCGTGCTGGTGGCCGTCTTCGGCGGGTTAACCATCTTCTTCCATAATGATGAGTTTATTAAATGGAAGGTGACGGTGATCTATGCCCTGTTCGCCGGCGCGCTGCTGTTCAGCCAGTGGGTGATGAAAAAGCCGCTGATCCAGCGCATGCTGGGTAAAGAGCTGAGCCTGCCGCAGCAGGTCTGGTCGCGACTTAACCTGGCCTGGGCGGTGTTCTTTATTCTCTGCGGGCTGGCCAATATCTATATCGCCTTCTGGCTGCCGCAGAATATCTGGGTTAACTTTAAGGTCTTTGGTTTAACCGCCCTCACGCTGGTCTTTACCTTGCTGAGCGGGATCTACATCTACCGTCATATGCCGCAGGACGACCACCACTAACCCCTCCGCCGGCGCGCCATCGCGCGCCGCGCTCGCCCCCTATAAGCTTACTGCACTGGCAAACATTCCCTGCAACCACACAACCTCAGCGCATACGCTGACAGCTTCCCGGCCACACTGTGTAGGCTCTCTTCACGATTTCTCTCAACTGCATAAAAAGTTGCGGTAATTGTGAGGATTTTATGGAGATTCATCTCGTTACATTGTAATGATAATTGTTATCATTAATATTCTCGATCTCATTTTGCATTGTTTTGAAAAGGATATTTACATGAGATCGCCGCAATATTCTGTGCCCACGACCCTGGCGCTGGTCATATCCAGTCTCCTCGCCCCTAACGCCTTTGCTGAAGAATCAGAACAAGATACCGAAACGATGATTGTGCGCAGTACGGCGGAAGAGGCGCTTAAGCAACAGCCCGGGGTGTCGATTATCACGGCTGAGGATATTGCTAAGCAGCCGCCGGTCAACGATCTCTCAGACATCATCCGTAAAATGCCCGGGGTGAACTTGACCGGCAACAGCGCCAGCGGCAGTCGGGGCAACAACCGCCAGATTGATATCCGCGGCATGGGGCCGGAGAACACCCTGATCCTGATAGATGGGGTACCGGTCACGTCACGTAACGCGGTTCGCTATAGCTGGCGCGGCGAACGCGATACCCGGGGCGACAGCAACTGGGTACCTGCCGAAATGGTCGAACGGATTGAAGTTCTCCGCGGTCCGGCAGCCGCGCGCTATGGTTCCGGCGCGGCGGGCGGAGTGGTCAATATCATTACCAAACGTCCGACCAACACCTGGCACGGTTCGCTGTCTTTCTTCACCAACCAGCCGGAAAACAACAAAGAAGGCACGACCAATCGCGCTAACTTCAATCTCAGCGGCCCACTGGCCGGCGAGGCGCTGACGATGCGCCTGTATGGCAATATCAATAAAACGGAACCCGACGCCTGGGATATTAACCATGCGCAAAACGGCTCTTACGCTGCGGGGCGCGAAGGGGTCCGCAATAAAGACATTAACGCGCTACTGTCATGGAAAATGACCCCGCAACAAATTCTCGATTTCAGCTACGCCTATAGCCGTCAGGGGAATATCTATGCTGGCGATACCCAGTACAGCAACGGCAATCTTAGCCCGAACGGGCTGGTGGACTCCCTGTACGGCCACGAAACTAATCGCCTCTATCGCCAGTCCTGGGGACTGACCTACAACGGTCTATGGGATTGGGGCCAGTCCAAAGCCGGTGTTTACTACGAGAAAACCAACAATACCCGCCTGCAGGAAGGCTCTACCGGCCGCGTCGAAGGCATGATCAACAGTGAAGATTATGCCACCAGCAGTCTGGAATCCTGGCGTACTACCTCGGAATTCAATGTGCCTTTCTTCTGGCTGGCGGACCAGACGCTGACGCTGGGAATGGAATGGAACCATGATCAGCTCGACGACCCGGCATCGATGCAGGCCACTAACAGCAACGGCGAGACTATCCCTGGGACCTCGGGCGACCCTACGCAACGCAGTACCAAAAACAGCGCCACCCTCACCGGTATCTATCTGGAAGATAATATCGAAGCCGTGCCCGGCACCAACCTGATCCCCGGCATTCGCTTCGATTATCATAATCAGTTTGGCAGTAACTGGAGCCCCAGCCTCAATCTGTCCCAGGAGCTCGGCGATATGGTCACGCTGAAGGCCGGTATCGCGCGCGTGTTTAAAGCGCCAAACCTCTATCAATCCAGTAAAGGCTATTTGCTCTCCACCCGCGGCAACGGTTGTCCAAACACGATTGCTGAAGGCAGCTGCTATCTGCTGGGTAACCCTGACCTCGACCCGGAGATCAGTATCAACAAAGAGATCGGCATCGAATTTAACCTTAATGGTTACGCTGCCGGAGTCACCTGGTTTCGCAACGATTACAAAAACAAAATCGTCTCCGGAACAGAGGTACTGGGCTATACCTCCAGCGGCAATAATATTTTGCAATGGCAGAACGGCGGCAAAGCCGTGGTCGAGGGGCTGGAAGGAAATCTGCTGATCCCGGTGCTGAGAGATGTCCTCAGCTGGCGGACCAATGCCACCTGGATGCTCAAATCTGAAAGTAAAGAGACTGGCAACCCGCTGTCGGTTATCCCGAAATATACCGTTAACACGATGCTCGACTGGCAGGTAAACGACGCCCTGTCTGCGAATGTGAACTGGACGCTTTATGGCCGTCAGAAGCCGCGTCAGTATGCGGAGATCCGCAACGAAACCGGGACCCTTGCCACCACCGAGGTTGGCGCCTATTCCATCGTGGGTATTGGTACTCAGTATCAGCTAAACCGGGATATTCGCCTGAATGCCGGAATAAGTAATCTATTTGATAAACAACTGTATCGCGAAAATGCCGGCGCCTCGACCTACAATGAGCCTGGCCGCGCGTATTACGCCGGCGTTACCCTCTCCTTCTGAACCACCGCGCCCGCGCCAGCGGGCGTATTCCCCTATTCTCACTGCGCTATTTTCATAGTAGCATCCCGCTGATCGTCTTTGACCACAACAGAGTAGAGCATGACAACAACAGATCTCGCCCCAAAGGGCGAAATGGTTTTACGCACCCTGGCAATGCCGGCGGATACCAATGCCAACGGGGATATTTTTGGCGGCTGGCTGATGTCGCAGATGGATATTGGCGGCGCCATTATGGCCAAAGAGATCGCCCAGGGTCGCGTGGTGACCGTGCGGGTGGATGGGATGACCTTTTTACGTCCGGTCGCCGTTGGCGACGTGGTGTGCTGCTACGCCCGCTGCGTGAAGCGCGGCAACACCTCGGTGACAATCAATATCGAAGTGTGGGTGAAAAAAGTTTCTTCAGAACCGATTGGCCAGCGCTACAAGGCGACGGAAGCGCTGTTTATCTACGTTGCCGTTGATAATCAGGGAAAACCACGTCCTCTGCCAGCGGAATAAGAAGGTGCCCGGCTTGCCGGGCACCTGACTTACAGAAAGCCCAGCAGCGAAAAGAAGAAGTAACCGATGACAATCACGATCACCGGCAGCACGTACAGTGGGAAATACTGCACCAGGATCGTATGGCGCGGTACCACAATGCGTTCAGCGAGCTGCTCGCGGGTTAACCCATCTGCGCCTTTGGCCTGTTCGAGGATCAGCTGATCCTCAATCCCCTCGCGGAGAAATTTCGCCTGCCGCGCCATTCGCGCGCCGGAAGCCTGCAGGGCCATGCCGACAAACACCAGAATGAAGATGATCCAGAAGCCGATGTTCAGGCTATGGTGAAAATCCGGCAGCGGCGAGTTGTACCAGAAAAAGTTCAGGAACGGCGTGTTAAAGCGCATCATCTCAATCATCACGTGCGCAAAATCCATCATTACCGCATCAATGCCGGGTTTCTTTTCACTGTGCTCATACATAAATTTGAGCACAGAAATCAGCGTCGACAGCACGGCGGGAATAAAGATAACCCATCCTAAAATGCGTTTGATAACCGCTATGCGTCCAGCTTGTTGGTACGTCATGAGTTCCCCTTGTTAAAGACGCGTTGGTGGTTCGCCTGCTGCCTGTTGCGTGGCGCTGGCTTCCCTCGCTCCCCCGAGTATGTCGGGTATAAGTCTATCTGCCACGGCGAATTTCGCCCAATAATGCGCGGTATGATATACCATGATTGCCGATTCGTTTATCTGATTACGCAACAGGAGAAGGACATATGTCAGCGAAGCGCCGCATTGAGGCCGCGATATTTGATATGGACGGGTTGCTGATTGACTCGGAGCCGCTCTGGGATCAGGCGGAGGTCGAGGTCATGGAGAGCCTGGGAGTGGATACTCGTCGCCGCGATGAACTGCCCGACCTGCTCGGTCTGCGAATCGACCTGGTGGTGGATCTGTGGTACGCGCAGCAGCCGTGGCACGGCGTAGACCGGGCGGAAGCTACCGCGCGCATTATTCGTCGCGCCATTGAGCTGGTGGAAGCCTCACGCCCGCTGCTGCCGGGCGTACGCGAGGCAGTGGCCCTGTGTAAAGCTCAGGGCTTAAAGGTGGGCCTGGCCTCGGCCTCGCCGCTGATGATGCTGGAGAAAGTGCTCGATATGTTTGAACTGCGCGACCAGTTTGATGCTCTCGCCTCCGCGGAGCATTTACCCTGGAGCAAACCGCACCCGCAGGTCTACCTCAACTGCGCCGCTGCCCTGGGAGTCGACCCGCAGCGCTGCGTCGCGCTGGAGGATTCGGTCAACGGCATGATCGCCAGCAAAGCCGCGCGCATGCGGTCTATCGTGGTGCCGGAAGCGGAGAACAGCCGCGACCCGCGCTTTGCGCTGGCGGACGTCAAGCTTCCGTCACTGCTGGCACTCACTGCTGAGAACTTGCTCGGCTAAGACCGCTGGCGGGTGCAACAATCGCTGTCACGCCGCCAGCTACAAAATCAAAACATTGTTTCATTTTAATTGTAATTTTGTTTTCCTCCCTCTATGCTGGTCACAGGTGGCGTCATCGTACGCCAGTAGATCAGCTGACAGAGGTGAATATGGTACTGAACGCCTTCGACCTGACGGGTAAGGTCGCCATCGTGACCGGTTGCGATACCGGCCTGGGACAGGGAATGACGCTGGGCCTGGCGCAGGCCGGGTGCGATATCGTCGGCATCAACCGTAAAATTCCCCATGATACGGCCGCCCAGGTGCTGGCGCTGGGCCGCCGCTTTCACGCCATTCAGGCGGATCTCAGCCAAGAGAATGATATGAGCGGTCTGGTCGACCAGGCGGTGGCGGCGATGGGCCGGGTCGATATTCTGGTCAACAACGCCGGAATTATCCGCCGCCATGATGCCCTGACCTTCACGGAAAGCGACTGGGACGCGGTGATCGACCTGAATCTCAAAGCGGTTTTCTTTCTCAGCCAGGCGGTCGCCAGGCAGTTCATTCGCCAGGGGGAAGGCGGGAAAATCATTAACATCGCCTCGATGCTCTCGTTTCAGGGCGGGATCCGCGTCCCCTCCTACACCGCCTCGAAAAGCGGCGTGCTGGGTTTGACCCGTCTGCTGGCCAACGAATGGGCTGGCCAGGGTATCAACGTCAACGCCATAGCGCCCGGGTATATGGCCACCAACAACACCCAGGCGCTGCGCGAAGATGAAGAGCGTAACCAGGCGATCCTCGAGCGCATTCCCGCTGGTCGCTGGGGAGCGCCGAAAGACCTGCAGGGGCCGGTGGTGTTTCTCGCCTCATCAGCGGCCGACTATATTAACGGCTATACGCTGGCCGTCGATGGCGGATGGCTGGCGCGCTGAGAGTTTGTGACAAAGAGTTACACCGTCACCTCTTCCGTACACTGTATAAAAACCCTATACTGTATGAATCGACAGTTTAGGGTGTGTTATCATGACGGCGGAAGGCCATCTCTTCTTTTCAATCGCCTGCGCAGTATTTGCCAAAAACGCAGAGTTAACGCCGGTGCTGGCGCAGGGCGACTGGTGGCATATTGTGCCCTCGGCGGTATTGACCTGCCTGCTGCCGGACATCGATCACCCAAAGTCGTTTCTTGGCCAACGGCTGAGCTGGATCTCAAAGCCCGTGGCGCGGGCCTTTGGCCACCGCGGCTTCACCCACAGCCTGCTGGCCGTCTTTGGCGCGCTGACGCTGTTCTATCTGAAAGTGCCTGACAGCTGGATTGTCCCGGCAGACGCTCTCCAGGGCCTGGTGCTGGGCTATCTCAGCCACATTCTCGCCGATATGCTCACCCCCGCCGGTGTGCCGCTGCTGTGGCCCTGTCGCTGGCGCTTCCGGCTGCCGATCCTTGCGCCGCGCAAGGGCAATCAGCTCGAACGCGCCTTGTGTATGGCGCTGTTCGTCTATGCCGTCTGGATGCCGCAGACGCTGGCGGACAACAGCGCGATACGCTGGTCATCCGGGGTGATCAATTCCCTGCAGATCACCTTCAATCGCTTTATAAGTCACCAGAGTGGGCGATAAAGCGGCGGAAAACGCCATTTGGTTATAACCCATTCCATTTGAATATAAGTCCTTGATAACGCCTTCTGCTAACCTTGCCGTCATAAGAGCTGGTTATCCACCAGCCCAGGTTATAAAAATATCAGGAGAACGGGGATGAACTTTCCATTAATAGCGAACGTAGTCGTGTTCGCCGTATTACTGTTTGCGCTGGGGCAAACACGCCATAAACAGTGGAGCCTGGCCAGAAAAGTGCTGGTCGGTCTGGCGACTGGCGTGGTATTTGGTCTGGCGCTGCAGCTGATCTACGGGTCTGACAGCCAGGTGCTGAAGGATTCCATCCAGTGGTTCAATATCGTCGGCAACGGTTACGTCCAGCTGCTGCAAATGATTGTTATGCCGCTGGTCTTCGCCTCCATCCTTAGCGCGGTGGCCCGCCTGCACAATGCCTCGCAGCTGGGGAAAATTAGCTTCCTGAGCATCGGTACTCTGTTGTTCACCACCCTGATCGCCGCCCTGGTTGGCGTGCTGGTGACCAATATGTTCGGCCTCACCGCCGAGGGTCTGGTCCAGGGCAGCGCGGAGACCGCCCGTCTGAACGCCATCCAGAGCAACTATGTGGGGAAAGTAGCGGATCTCAGCGTCCCGCAGCTGATCCTTTCCTTCGTGCCGAAGAACCCGTTTGCTGACCTGACCGGGGCTAACCCAACCTCCATCATCAGCATCGTCATTTTCTCGGCGTTCCTCGGCGTCGCAGCGCTTAAGTTGCTGAAAGAGGATGTGGAAAAAGGCCAGCGCGTGCTGACCGCGATCGATACCCTGCAGGGCTGGGTAATGAAGCTGGTTCGTCTGGTCATGCAGCTGACCCCTTACGGTGTGCTGGCCCTGATGACCAAAGTGGTTGCCGGGTCGAATTTGCAGGACATCATCAAGCTTGGCGGCTTCGTGGTAGCCTCGTATATTGCGCTGGGTATTATGTTTGTCGTCCACGGCCTGCTGCTGGCGATTAACGGCGTCAGCCCGCTGAAGTACTTCCGTAAAGTCTGGCCGGTGATCACCTTCGCCTTTACCAGCCGCTCCAGCGCCGCCTCCATTCCGCTGAACGTTGAGGCGCAAACCCGTCGTCTCGGCGTACCGGAGTCGATTGCCAGCTTCTCCGCCTCCTTTGGCGCCACCATCGGCCAGAACGGCTGCGCTGGTATCTATCCGGCAATGTTGGCGGTGATGGTCGCGCCGACCGTGGGCATCAACCCGCTGGATCCGATGTGGATTGCCACCCTCGTGGGCATCGTCACCGTCAGCTCGGCGGGCGTCGCCGGGGTGGGCGGCGGCGCGACCTTCGCCGCGCTGATCGTCCTGCCGGCGATGGGCCTGCCGGTGACCCTGGTAGCCCTGCTCATCTCCGTCGAACCGCTGATCGATATGGGGCGTACCGCGCTGAATGTTAACGGCTCAATGACCGCCGGGACGCTGACCAGCCAGTGGCTGCGCCAGACCGACAAGTCGATCTTCGATAGCGAGGAAGAAGCCGAACTGGCGCATCGCTAAACGGCAAGCACAAAAAAACCGCTGATCATTCAGCGGTTTTTTTATTTCTGCAGCCGACTCAGGCTTCAATCTCACCTTCCTGACGCACCTGGTTAGCCCAGCGCTGCGCCGACTCCGGCACGCTGAATGCCGGTGAGCGACGGAAATGCTCCCCCATCAGCAGAAAAGCGACATACTTCCCGCGCAAAATCCAGACATCGCGAAAATGGTCCATTTTCACGGCATGTTCCGGAGGCGCAGGCTCCACGCGCGGCACGTAGCTAATGACAGGGCGATTTTGTTGGCGCAATGGTTTCATAACAAATGGATTCACTAAACATAGCGGGAAACAGAAACCTCTATCATAGCCGATTGTGGCCCCGTTCGTCGCCCCTTCGCCGCCGATGCGCATTTTAGGATAACTCCCTGCCCCCTCGCCGGGCGCAGACAGCGTAATGTTCTATAGTTAGAAGGGTTTTGGTCTATCAACGACCACTTTTAGCAATGAAAGCAGGAGACGAGTAATGTCTGATAAGCACCCGAACCCTCACCAACAGCAGGCACCGGTCCACGACAGCGAGGAAGCGCAGCCGGGTCTCGATTCGCTGGCGCCGGACGATCGGGAGTGGCGCCCCACGCCGAAACCTACCGCTCCGGGCGTCGAACCCACCGCCCCAGGCAGCCTGAAAGCGCCCGATACTCATAACAGCAAACTGGATTCCCTGGAGGCGCAACGCAAAGGGGGGGAAGATTTTCCGCTGACCACCAACCAGGGCGTGCGCATTGCTGACGATCAGAATTCGCTGCGCGCCGGTAGCCGCGGCCCAACGCTGCTGGAAGATTTTATCCTGCGGGAGAAGATCACCCACTTTGACCACGAGCGTATTCCGGAGCGTATCGTTCATGCCCGCGGCTCTGCCGCCCACGGCTACTTCCAGCCCTACAAAAGCCTGGCTGCGTTGACTAAAGCCGATTTTCTTTCGTCAGCCGATAAAATCACCCCGGTGTTTGTACGCTTTTCCACCGTGCAGGGCGGCGCGGGGTCGGCGGACACCGTCCGCGATATTCGCGGCTTCGCTACCAAGTTTTACACTGACGAAGGGATTTTTGACCTGGTGGGCAACAACACACCGGTCTTCTTCATCCAGGACGCGATGAAGTTCCCCGACTTTGTCCACGCCGTGAAGCCTGAACCCCACTGGGCCATCCCACAAGGGCAGAGCGCCCACGATACTTTCTGGGACTATGTTTCCCTGCAGCCGGAAACGCTGCACAACGTGATGTGGGCGATGTCGGATCGCGGCATCCCGCGCAGCTATCGCACCATGGAAGGCTTCGGGATCCACACCTTCCGTCTGATTAATGCCGAGGGCAAAGCCACCTTCGTTCGCTTTCATTGGAAACCGGTCGCCGGCAAGGCCTCGCTGGTGTGGGATGAAGCGCAGAAGCTGACCGGCCGCGACCCCGATTTTCATCGCCGCGATCTATGGGAGGCCATCGAAGCCGGGGACTACCCGGAATTTGAGCTTGGCCTGCAATTGATCCCCGAAGAGAATGAATTTGCTTTTGACTTCGACCTGCTCGATCCCACCAAGCTTATCCCCGAGGCGCTGGTGCCGGTGCAGCGGGTTGGCAGAATGGTCCTCAACCGCAACCCGGATAACTTCTTTGCCGAAAATGAACAGGCGGCCTTCCATCCCGGGCATATCGTCCCGGGCATTGATTTCAGCAACGATCCGCTGCTGCAGGGGCGTCTCTTCTCTTACACCGATACGCAAATTAGCCGCCTGGGTGGGCCGAACTTCCATGAAATCCCCATCAACCGTCCAACCTGCCCGTATCATAATTTCCAGCGTGACGGGATGCACCGGATGGACATTGACACCAATCCGGCCAACTACGAGCCTAACTCGATTAACGACAACTGGCCGCGCGAGACGCCGCCTGCCGCCAAACGCGGTGGCTTTGAGTCCCTCGCCGAGCGCGTCGACGGCGAAAAAATCCGCCAGCGCAGCCCTTCGTTCGGCGAATATTACGCCCAGCCGCGTCTGTTCTGGCTGAGCCAGACGCCGATTGAACAGCAGCATATTATCGATGGTTTCAGCTTCGAACTCAGCAAAGTGGTCCGCACCTGGATCCGCGAGCGGGTGGTCGATCATCTGGCCCACATTGATACTAAGCTTGCGGAAGCGGTTGGGGCGAACTTAGGCATCGAACTGAGCGACGATCAGCGCAACATTACCCTGCCCGCCCCGGTCAATGGCGTGGAGAAAGACCCCAGCCTCAGCCTCTACGCCGACGCCGAAGGAGATGTGAAAGGTCGCGTGGTGGCAGTCCTGCTCAACGAACGCACCTCAGCGCAGGATCTGGTTCAGCTCCTGCAGGCGCTGCAGGCCCAGGGCGTGCACAGCAAGCTGCTCTACTCGCGAATGGGCGAAGTCATTGCCGACGATGGTTCTCCGCTGCCGATCGCCGGCACCTTCGCCGGTTCCCCTTCGCTGACAGTGGATGCGGTGGTGGTGCCCGGCGGCGACCTCAGCGCCCTGAGTCAGAGCGGTGACGCGCGCTATTACCTGCTGGAAGCCTATAAACATCTGAAGCCGATCCTGCTGGCAGGGGATGCGCGGCAGCTGACGTCCGTTCTGCATGTTCCGACCCAGGGTGAAGAGGGGGTCATCGTCACCGATGCGCTCGACACGCCAGCGGCGGACAAACTGCTCGCCCTGATGACGGCCCACCGCGTGTGGTCGAGAAGCCCGAAAATCGCCGCTATTCCGGCGTAGTAAAAAGCCCGGCACGCTGTGCCGGGCTTGATTCACTTTCCCTTTCCCCCGTCGGGCTTACACGTCGCGGTAGGTTCCCAGACGATAACCCCGGTCGGCCACCGCCGCTTTCAGCGAGGCAGATGTCAGCACATCAAGCTCATCCAGTCGCGGATAGCAGTAGGCGCTGCCCATAATGATCCGATCGACATAAGCCGGATGACACATCACCTCCAGGGAGCGCTCCCCGCGGGCGATGGAGGCATCCAGCGTCTGCAGAAACAGTTCCTCAGAGACCGCTTCGCCGTAAAACTCGCTGCTGAAGCCGGCGCTGCTGCGCGCCGCCTGCTGGTCGAGCCCACTCTGCGCCGCCACCTGGCGGTCAATGCGTAACGCAATGCCCTTCTCGCGGGCAAAGGCCGCGACGATGGGATAAATCTGGGCGAACATATGCACATGGTGATGGCTGTCGATATGCGTCGGCTCATGGCCGAAGAGTTCGACAAAACGACGGTACTGACACGCCAGCTCGTGGGCGATCTCTTCCAGCGGCAGGCTATCTTCTTCCGCCTGCTGCCAGATCCATTTGCCCAGCCGGCCATCGCGGGTTAATCCCGGCATGGCCGACAACGGCTCGCCCAGCGTCAGCACAAAGTGCATACCGACCGCCAGCTCCGGAGTACTGCGGCTCAGCTGGGCGGCGTGGTCAATGGCCGCGCCGTTGACCAGCGCGGTGGTCGATGTCACAACGCCGTTGCGACAGGCCTCGATAATGCCGTAGTTCTGCCCTTTACTGAGGCCGAAGTCGTCGGCATTGACGATCAATACGCGTTCCATTTGCTACTCCCGTTACGATTTTAGTTTTTCGATCGTCGCCGCAAAGTTCGGCAGCCATTTTTCATGCGCCAGAATCATCTCCCGCGCCAGCTGTTCGGCGTCACGATCGGAATGGATCAGCGGGCTTAAGTTCAGCGCCAACAGGACATCGTTCAGCTCACCGCTGATCGCCGCCTGGCTGGCCGCTACTTCGAACCCCTTGATGGTGTAGATAAGCCCTAACACCTTCTCATCGAAATGAGTAATGCGCGGCGTCGGCTTCGCGCCGTCGCGGCCTAAGGTGCAGCTCATCTCTACCGCCCAGTCCGCCGGGATATTATCGACATGGCCATGATGCGGGATATTCACATAGTGCTCAGTCTGCTTGTCGTTATAGATGGCATTGATTACTTCGCAAGCGGCATCAGAGTAATAGGCCCCGCCGCGCTGCTCCAGCTCCTTCGGCTTAACGTTAAGATCCGGGTTTTTATACAGCTCGAACAGCTGTTTCTCCACCTTCTGCACCACCTGGGCGCGCGCACCGCCTTTGTAGTACTCGCCCATCTCAATCGCCAGCATCTCTTTTGGCTTAAAGTAGTAGAGCAGGTAAGAGCATGGGATCAGCCGCAGGGAGCGGATCAGCCCTTCGCTAAACGGCAGGTCGAAGATGTTTTTCACCGAGTTCGCGGTCAGACGGCCGGAGGCCACGCCGTCCAGCAGTTCATCGAAGCGCGAGACGCCGTTAACCAGCACGTCGCGGACGAACACCAGGTGGTTCAGACCAAACAGGTCGATATTCAGCTCATCGCTCGGGCTCAGCTGCAGCACGTCGGTGATGAACATCTTCATGCCGATAGGAATGTTGCACACGCCAATAAAGCGTTTGAAATTGGTGTGGCGATAGACCGCCTCGGTGACCATGCCCGCCGGGTTGGTGAAGTTGATGATCCATGCGTCGGGGCAAATTTCCTGCACATCTTTCACGATGTCGAAAATCACCGGGATGGTGCGCAGTCCTTTAAACAACCCGCCCGCCCCGTTGGTCTCCTGACCCAGGTAGCCGTGACTCAGCGGGATGCGCTCATCTTTTTCACGCGCCTTCAGCTGGCCCACGCGCAGCTGGGTGGTGACGAAATCTGCGCCCTGCAGCGCTGCGCGGCGATCCAGCGTTTTATAGACTTTCATCGGCACGCCGGCCTTTTCCACCATCCGCTCGCACAGCGCGTGGATAATATCGAGCTTCTCCTGTCCCTCTTCGACGTCTACCAACCACAGTTCGCTTACCGGCAGTTCATGATAACGTTTCAGAAATCCTTCCAGTAATTCCGGGGTATAGCTGCTGCCGCCGCCAATAGTGACTACTTTTAATTTCTGGCTCATCTTTTTCTCCCTTAGGCGCTGCGCCTGGACGCAGGCCGCTCTCCGCAACAATGCGGACAGTTAACTTGAATGATTTTCGGTATAAACCTGGCGGCGAACGCCGCGCGGGTTTAATTAATACTGGTCAAATGTTTGCGATAACTGCTCGGCGTAAACGACGTCAGTTTTTTAAAGGTTTTAATAAACAAGCTCGGGCTGCTGTACCCTGATTCATACGCAATATCCGTCACCGAATAATTGGTAATTTCCAGCTGTTTTTTGGCAAAGTTGATACGGATATCATTAATTATCTGCATCGGCGTTTTACCATAATAGCGCTGGGTCGCCCGGGTTAAATATTCCTGCGTTTTTCCGGATAAGCGAACCATATTTTCGAGAGCGCCTTCACCGAATTTCAGCTTATCATGCATGGCTTCCACGGTATTTTTTAACCATTGCGGCGTCACGTCGGCAATCGGCTCTTCACGATAGTGACGTAAACGGTTAATGACATAAAAGGAGACCAGCTCGATAAATTCGTCAAATTCCGTTTCGCGAAAATTGAGTGAGGCGATGACCGACTCAACGTAGCCGAGAAAAGCGCTCTGCACGGCGTAGACTTGCGAAGCCACCAGACCAAACGGCAGCAGCGGCAGGTAGTGTTTCTCAAAGAAGCGTCTGCTGATGCCGACGTTAAGGATGCGCGTCGCCCCGAACTCGTAAAAGCTCTGGTGGTGCGAGCCCATCGGGATAAAGACGAAATCCCCGCGCTCCAGCAGCACCCGTTTGCCATTGATCTCCTGGTAATAGCGCCCGGTTAACACCACGGTAAATTCGTAGTAATCATGCTGGTGAAGCCCGCTCACGCTTTCCGTTTTGTTATAGATGACCACATGAAAGTTCTTCCCGTTGAACAGCTGTTGTTCTCTGGCGGTACTGATCTCGGTGGTCATCATTCTGGGCTGCCTCATCGTCGCGATGGCCTATTGTACCTTCTCGTGCAGCTCAATCAATTCGGCCACCAGCTCACGAGCCAGCATGGAGGTCATCAGATGGTCCTGGGCATGCACCAGCACCAGGCTGACCTTCATTTTCCCTTCGCCCTCGTCGCTTTCGATAAGCTGGGTCTGCACGCGATGCGCCTCGCTCAGCGCCTGGCGCGACTGCTCCATCATCGCTTTCGCTGCGGCAAAGTCGCCCTGCTTCGCCTGCTTCAGCGCGGCATAGGCCAGGCTGCGGGCTTGTCCGGAGTTGATAATCAGCCCCATCACTACCTCTTCGAGGTCATTTCCCGGGGTCTCTACCGCGTCGATGTTGTCCAGATCAAACATAATATTTCCCTCATTTATCAGGCGGTACGGGACGCTGCCCGTACCGCGCGGTATCAGAATTTCAGTGCGTTAGCGATGTCTTCTTCGCTCTCTTCCTGCTCGATAACGGTCTGCGCTTTATTCGACAGCACCACAAACGGCAGGTAGACCAGGGTAGCGACGCCAAGGTTGAACAGGGCCACCAGCAGGGCGGCAACGCTGCCGTTACTGTTAAAGAACGCTCCCAAACCGGTCGGCATAGTCCACGGCGCCAGGTTGGTCACCGGTGGGATAATCCCCAGGCTGTAGGCCGCCAGCGTAATGGCCGCCAGAATCGGCTGAACCAGCACGAACGGGATGAACATCACCGGGTTCATGATGATCGGCAGACCAAACAGAATCGGTTCGTTAATCTGGAAGATGCCTGACGGCAGCGCCAGCTTGGCAACCTGACGATGGTCAGCGCGGCGAGAAGCGATAAAGATGGCGATAATCAGACCCAGCGTCGCCCCGGAGCCACCCAGCAGGATGTAGGAGTCGAGCATCGGCTTAGCCCAGAAGTGGAACTGTTTGCCCGCTTCGATGGCCGCATCAACAGAGCCGTACTGGTTGTACAGCGCGATGTTTTCCAGCGCCCACGGCGTCATGATGCCGTTATCCAGGGCGGTAAGCGCCAGAGAACCGTGCACACCGAAGAACCACAGCAGAGAGTTAAAGATAACGTATGCCCAGCCAACCACGCTGCCCATCGCCGCCAGCGGCGTCGAGATAGAGTCCATGATGATCTGGTGGAAGTTGCTGCCATAGCTCGCCAGGGCCCACGAGATAATGCCGAAGATGGAGAGGATCAAGAAGCCCGGGATCAGCGCTGAGAAAGAGCGTGATACCGACCCCGGCACGCTGTCCGGCAGTCTAATCACCCAGTTGCGACGGATCACGAAGGTGAACAGTTCCGCAACGACCAGACCGATAATCATCCCGGAGATGATGTTCTGCCCGCCCAACCAGTTGGCGCCCACCGCATAGGCTTCGCCCACGCTATACGGGGTCACGGTCATGAAGGCCGCCACCGCCAGCAGGCCAGCTGCCATCGGGTCAACTTTGCGCTCTTCCGCCAGCGCGGAGCCGATAAAGAACGGCGCCATTAGCGACATAATCCCGAGGGTGCCGTTATAGACGTTTCCGCCGATAGCCTTAAAGCCGTTTAAGGTTTCAATGGTGGAGGCATCCAGGCGAATGCCCATGGAATAAAAGAAAGAGCCTTCGCCGAAGCTCAGAAAAACGTTGTTAATTAACACAAACATGGCCCCGGCGAGGGTCAACGGCATTAATTTAATAAATCCATTTTTTATTGCATTAATATGCGGCTGCTTTCCTATTTTCACTGCAAAAGGAAGGAGTACCTTTTCAAGCGAATCGATCACTTTACTCATAGTCAATACCCTTAAAAGCCGCAATAAACTATTACGGCGATGATGTATGAAATTACTCTTTGACGGGAAAATAAACTCATTATTTTTTGACGTCCGGCAACAGGCAGCCGCCAGGCGTCAAAATACATCGAGTTTTAAAAGTTAAAATTATTGTGCTGCAGCTTTCTTAATAGCCGCGACGGCGGCTTTCAATACCCCTAAACCATCAACTTTGCCATAGAGAAGGGAGTCGATAACTTCAACCGGTTTATTCGGCAGCAGGCGCTGAATTTCCGGTAACATATACGCAATTTGTGGCCCTAATAATACTACGTCGGCTTCCGGCCCTTTTTCGCCCGCGAGGGTTTCGGGATAGGCTTCAATAATGACCGGGACTTCATATTTTTCCGCCTGCGCCCGCATTTTGGAGACCAGCAGTGATGTGGACATGCCTGCCGAGCAGAAGAGATAAATGTGTTTCTTTTCCATGAACGCTTCCTCAATGTGTGAGACCAGGGCCTTCAGTAACCGCTGAGAGCCGGTAAGACTGGTAACATCCGGTTAATTCTGTTTATGAGTTGAGTATACGGCAAGCTGAGCCGCCAGGATAATTCGCTGTTGAACAGAATTGTCTCTCATTGACCTCCGGTTTTGACTACCCTCACATTTTCATCCAAATAATTCGCGCAATTAAATAAGCATCATGACTCACAAAAAAGCCCGACCAGTGGTCGGGCTTACGTAGAAGTCAGTAAACAGTAGGAAGCTTACCTGGCGTTGCGCGGGTCGGTATCATACTCGGCGCAGGTCTGGTAGCCGGAGTTCATGACGTGACCCGTTTCGTCGAGGGCCACAAAGTAGGTTTCAACTTTACCATCTCGTTGACCGAGGATATAGGTCTGGCAGGTGCCGCGGGCATGGACCATGGTGACTTCCGTTGAAGGTTTGCCGGCGATCTGCATCACCTGCTGACGCGACATCCCTTTCTTCACATCTTTCACCACCGGCTGGGTAAACTGGTCTTTGGTTCGATCGTAAGCGGTACAGCCCGCCAGTAAGGTTAACGCGACGGTGACGCCCAGTATTCCTGCTAAGCTTTTGTTCATTTTGGTTCCTCTTTTCTACTGTGTAACGATAAGCCTGGAATAAATAGTGTTATTTTTCAAGCCGAACAGCGAAATCATGTCAGGTTATGTTATTGCGTAAACAGGATTGTTCTGCCGACGTCGGACGGCGGCGCAATGCGCGGTACAGCATCTATAATGAAAACCTATGTCATTGATTGCCTTCTTTTCCGGCAGTCAAAACCCCGGTCCTTGTCGTTTCAGCGGCAAAGAGGTAGCTTTAAGCCAACAGCTTGCCAAACAGATTCACTTTCGGAGGGCGCGATGACGCTACAACAAGAGATTATTCAGGCGCTGGGCGCAAAGCCGCAGATTGATGTCGCAGGCGAGATCCGCCGCAGCGTCGATTTCCTGAAGTCATACCTGCAGACCTACCCGTTTATTAAATCGCTGGTGCTGGGTATCAGCGGCGGTCAGGACTCCACCCTGACGGGAAAACTGTGCCAGATAGCGATTAACGAACTGCGTGCCGAAACTGGCGACAGTAGCCTGCAGTTTATCGCCGTCCGTTTACCCTATGGCGTGCAGGCTGATGAGCAGGACTGCCAGGACGCCATCGCATTTATCCAGCCTGATCGGGTGTTGACAGTCAATATTAAAGCTGCAGTGCTGGCCAGCGAACAGGCGCTGCGCGAAGCAGGCATCGAACTGAGCGACTTCGTTCGCGGCAATGAAAAAGCCCGTGAGCGAATGAAGGCCCAGTATAGCATCGCCGGAATGACCAAAGGAGTTGTGGTCGGTACCGACCATGCGGCGGAAGCGATTACCGGCTTTTTCACCAAATATGGCGACGGCGGCACCGACATCAACCCAATTTTCCGCCTGAACAAACGTCAGGGCAAACAGCTGCTGGCCCATCTCGGCTGCCCGGAACATCTGTATAAGAAGCTGCCCACCGCCGACCTGGAAGACGATCGCCCCTCCCTGCCGGATGAAGTGGCCCTGGGTGTCACCTACGAGAACATCGACGATTATCTGGAAGGCAAAACGCTGGACCCGAGCATCGCCAAAACGATCGAGGGCTGGTATCTGAAAACCGAACACAAGCGTCGGCCGCCGATCACCGTCTTTGACGATTTCTGGAAAAAATAGTCTCTCCCCCCCGCCCCGGCCTGCGCCGGGGTTATTTTTTGTCCTTTTCGCCGCAAAAATGGCCTGCTATACTGGATGGATAGACAGTATCAGGAGTTATTGTGGCCAGAAAGCAATCAGCCCCGCGTCTCGAGTTTGAGGCGGCGGCGATCTATGAATATCCCGAACATCTTCGCCCGTGGCTGGAGGCGCTGCCGAAGCTGCCGGGCGTCTATCAGTTTCACGGCGACAGCGACACGATGCCGCTCTATATCGGTAAGAGCGTCAACCTCCGCAGCCGGGTGTTATCCCACCTGCGCACCCCTGAAGAGGCCGCGATGCTGCGTCAGTCGCGGCGTATCACCTGGCAGCGCACCGCTGGCGAGCTGGGAGCGCTGCTGCTGGAGGCGCGGTTGATTAAAGAGCAGCAGCCGCTGTTTAACAAGCGGCTACGGCGTAACAAGCAGCTCTGCGCCTGGCTACTTGCGGACGACCGGCCGCAGATTGTCTATGCTCGTGAGGTTGATTTCTCGCACCAGCAGCATCTCTATGGCCTGTTCGCCAACCGGCGGGCGGCGCTGCAGATGCTGCAGAGCCTCGCTGACGAACAGCGCCTCTGTTATGGCCTGCTTGGTCTGGAACCGCTCAGCCGCGGCCGCGCCTGCTTTCGCTCCGCGCTGGGCCGCTGCGCCGGGGCCTGCTGTGGAAAGGAGAGCGTGGAGGCGCACAGAGAGCGCCTGCTGGCGCAGATGAGCAGACTGCAGCTGGTGTGCTGGCCGTGGGCGGGGCCCGTGGCGCTGGAGGAGCGCGGCCCGGACATGACGCAGTATCACGTCATTCATAACTGGCTGTGGCTGGGCGCCGTTGAATCGCTCGACCAGGCGGCGGAGTTGACCCGTCTGCCCGCCGGATTTGACCAGGATGGTTACAAGATCCTCTGTAAGCCTTTGCTCAGCGGAGACTATCCGCTGCATCCGCTTGGCTGAGAAGCCACCAATAAAAAACCGCCGGCCCTGCCCAACGCCTGATGGCATTATTGGGCAAGACCGGCGGTCTTGATTCAGGGCGCTAAATTATTCAGCAGGTGCAGGCATTTTACCTGCCGGCGCGTTGCGTTCTGTCAGATGCTTCTCAAAATTAGCATTGAACTGTTTTTTCTGCTCTGGGGTCAGAATGTTGTAGATCTTGTTCTGCGTTTCCAGGCGGGACAGCGCCATCGCTTTATGCTGCGCTTCCATCTTATCGATCTGCGCTTCCGCCTTCGCCTTATCGAAGGTGTCGCTGGCGATCAGATCGTGCATCGCGCGGCGTTCTTCAAGGGACGGACGTTTCATATTTTCGCGCTGGCTCTTCATGATGTCGCGGATCTGCTGCTTCTGCGCATCGGTCAGGTTCAGGCCTTTAAACATCATGTCATGCTGACCCGGGCCGCCTTTATGATGCATCATCATCGGCTTGCTGTCGCTCGGCGCGGTGGTTGTATCGGCGGCGTGTGCCAGGTTAGCCGCGCCCAGAGCCAGAGTAGAGGCAACAAACAGTGCAGTGAGTTTCTTCATCATTCAATCCTTACTTTACGTTATTCTTACGGCGCGTTGCCGTGTTGACGAGATTAACTTTACGACGTTAATCGTCAATTAGTCAGAGCAAGAGTAAAACAATGAAAGTGTAAAAAACAGTTTCTCGCCAATTATGGAGAAAATAAGGAATTTAGCCGAAGAATTGCAATAAAAAATAAATAACTTACTGTTTTGCAGAGAAATTATGGAGAGTATAAAGGAGGGGAGATTAAAAACAAAGCATTTTACCAGGAATAATCTGCAAATTTACACTGGGGCACGAAAAAATAAGATGGCGAAAAAAGACGCGCGCAATAAAGCAGGCCGCCCGGCGGACGGCTTGCCCTCAGGATAATTTCTCCAGCATCAGGCCGGCGCGCAGTCCTTTCGCCACCGTCGGGTTAGGAAACAGAACATACTCCGTCTCAGGCCCCACCACATACCGCGTCTCGCCCTCCTCCGCCAGCAGCGTGCCGGGTTCGAAGGGGGTGAAGTTCAGCGTCTGATCCGCCATATGCAAGCGGAAATCATCACTATGGCGGGTTAGCTGCTGTACCACCCGGTAGCGCAGCGGCGCTGGGGCGTCGGCAATGGCCAGATCCCCCACCAGCAGCCGGGAGAGCGCCCGCTGGACGGCGGCAAACTGCGTCAGATCGTTTTCCCCCAACGGTAGCGCTTTGCCCAGCTCAAGGGTGCAGGCCAGCGCCGCGAACCGTTCGCAGCTGAAGTGGGTGAAGGTCCCGCCGGGCTGGCGATGAAACACCAGCGCCTCCAGCCCGGCGCCGCCCAGCCAGTGAAGAAAATCCTCCTCCCACGGCGTATCGCGGGCCGGGAGCACGCCGAAGCGCGGATGTAGCGACCCGCGGATCGCGGTATGCAGATCGAGGTGCCAGCGCGGGCCATCGTGGTCGCGATAAAAGCGGGCCACCGCCTGCTCCAGCCGCTGCGCCCGCTGCGTCTCCTCACTGAGCGGAAACTGCCGCCAGCGCTCGCCAAACATGCGGTTCATATCGCTGTGCAGATAGCGCTTATTCGCCCGCAGCGCTGGTGGGTTGCCGACGATCACCAGCAGCCGCCAGCGCAGCGGGAGCGCCTCGCGGACCAGTCGCTGCACCAGCTGGTCGACTATCTCCACCGGCGCCGTTTCGTTGCCATGAATGGCGCAGGAAAGTACCAGCCCGCGCTCGCAGCGCGCATGCGGCGTCAGCTCAAGGATCCCTTCCCCGAGCCAGTGCCAGCGGAAATGGGCCGTCTCGCCGTGAAAGTGATGGGGCAATCGCCCCGCCAGGGTTAATGCCAGAAAATGTTCCACCGCGCCCCCTTATTGCTGAAATGGATAAACCGAACCGAGCTGCAGGATCTGGGTCAACCGATCCAGCGCGTCGCGCCCTTCCCGAAGCAGCTGCGGGTCGGCGAGGTCGGCCTGGGTGAGACGATCGCGATAGTAGCGATCCACCCAGTCATTGAGGGTGGCAAACAGCGTATCGTTCATCAGGACGTGCGGATTGACCGCCTGATACTCCTCGGCCGTCAACACCACCCGCAGGCGCAGGCACGCCGGACCGCCGCCGTTGGCCATGCTCTCGCGCAGATCGAACACCCGCAGGTCGGCGATGGGGTTATCCCCGGCCAGCAGCTCATTGAGGTATTCCCAGACGCCGGCATGCTCCTGCGCTTCCTGAGGCAGGATAAGCGCCATGCTGCCATCCGCCCGGCTCACCAGCTGGCTGTTGAACAGATAGGTGGCAACCGCCTCTGCCACCGAGACCCGGCTGGCGGGAACCACCAGCGGCGTATAACCCGGCACCCGCTGCGCCAGCTGCTGGAGAAGCGCGGTCTGGTCGGCAAAGGCCTGCTCATGGCAGAACAGGACCTGACGGTTGCTCACCGCGATGACGTCGTTATGAAAAACCCCCGTGTCGATCGCCGCCGGATGCTGGCGGGCGAAGATCAGCTGGCGGGGATTGACCTGATTGAGGCGCGCTACCGCCTGGCTGGCCTCAAGGGTTTGCCGCGCCGGATAGCGACGCGGCGCCTCCTCGCTCCCCCGGCGGCGGCCATAGACAAAGAGCTGGACGCCGGGAGCACCATACTCGCCGCCGAGACGATTATGGTTCGCCGCCCCTTCGTCGCCAAACCAGGCCGAGGCGGGCAACGCCGGGTGGATAGCAAATCGCGTGCGGTCGGGGAAAATCGCCTGCAGCAGCGCCTCTGTAGTCGGTGCTTCGCTGGCGCGGTGGAATTTATCCTGCAGATTCGCCACCGTCAGATGCACCAGGCCATCCAGCGAATCGGCGGAGGGACACACCGTCGCCGCGTTCGCCACCCACATCGCCGAGGCCGAACTCACCGCCGACAGCAGATCCGGCTCCTGCTGCGCCACCCGGGCCACCACCTGCTCATCGCTGCCGCTAAAGCCCAGCTGGCGCAGAAGCGGCACGTTGGGACGCTCCTGCGGCGGGATCACCGCCTGCGGGTAGCCAGCGTCGGCGAGGGCTTTCATTTTTTGCAGCCCCTGCTTTGCCGCCAGCTGCGGGTTAGACACCCGATAGCGATGCCGGGTGGAAGCCTCATTGCCAAAGGAGAGCCCGGCGTAGTGATGGGTCAGCCCGGGCAGACCGTCAAAGTTGACTTCGCGGGCGGTCATGACGCCTCCCCGGCCAGAAAGTCGAGCCCCGGGCTCAGGCTGGCGGGCAGCGTCAGGGTCGGCGATTCAAGGCTGGCCATCGGCCAGGCGCAATAATCGGCGGCATACCAGGCCCCCGGACGATGGTTACCGGACGCCCCGGTGCCGCCGAACGGCGCGGTACTCGCCGCCCCGGTCAGCGGTTTGTTCCAGTTAACTATCCCTGCCCGCGCCTCAAGCAGCAGTCGATCGAACTTCTCCCGTTCCGGGGAGATTAACCCACAGGAGAGGCCGAAGCGGGTAGCGTTGGCTAAGGCAATCGCCTCCTCGAACGTGTCGTAGCGCCAGACCCCAAGCAGCGGGCCAAACACCTCTTCATCCTCGACATTGGCCACGTCGCTCATGTCGACAATCCCCGGCGTTAGCAGCGACGTCCCGGCCTGCAATAACCGCGGCTCCAGCAGGGTGACCGCGCCAGCGGCGACCCGCTGCAGCCAGGCCTGATGCACTTTCTGCGCGGCTTGTTCAGAGATAAGCCCGCCGAGAAACGGCTGCGGCTCGGCGTCCCACGCCGCCGGGATCAGCCGCTGGCTCACCGTCACCAGCCGGGAGAGGAAGGCATCGCCCGCCTCGCCGCGCCGGACCAGCAGACGGCGGGCGCAGGTGCAGCGCTGGCCGGCGGTAATAAAGGCGGACTGGATGGTCAGATGCACCGCGGCATCCACGTCCCTCGGATCGTCGACGATCAGCGGGTTATTGCCGCCCATCTCCAGCGCGAGGATCTTCTGCGGCTGCCCGGCCAGCTGGCGATGCAGATGAAAACCGGTGGTTGAGCTGCCGGTAAACAGCAGTCCGTCGATATCCGCCTGGCCGCTGAGCGCCTCGCCGGTTTCCCGACCGCCCTGCACCAGGTTGAGCACCCCGGCGGGCAGGCCGGCCTGCTGCCATAGTTTCACCACCGCTTCGCCGCTGCGCGGGGTGAGTTCGCTGGGTTTAAAGACCACGGTATTGCCCGCCAGCAGCGCCGGCACGATGTGCCCGTTCGGCAGATGGCCGGGAAAGTTATAGGGGCCAAACACCGCCAGTACGCCGTGCGGCCGGTGACGCAGCGTGGCGGCGCCGTCGGGCAGGTCGCTGTGCTGTTCGCCGGTGCGGACGTGGTAGGCCTTCACCGAGATCGCCACCTTGTTGATCATCGCCGTCACTTCCCCGGCCGCCTCCCAGCGCAGCTTTCCGGTCTCGGCGCCGATAACCGCCGTCAGCTCCGCCTTACTGGCTTCCAGCAGAGCGGCAAACTTTTCAACGATCGCCTGACGGGCGGCAAACGGCAGCCGCGCCCAGGACGGGAACGCCTGGCGGGCAGCCGCCACCGCCTCGGCAACCTGCCCGGCATCCGCCGCCTCGCCCTGCCAGACAACCTTCAGGTTAACCGGATCCTGTTTACTGAAACCTGGCCCACGGCCGGGCCGCCACTCGCCGTTAATCCACAGACTCATGCAGTTTTCTCCTCAGGGATCAGGCGCACCATGCGCACCTGGTCGCCGGCATGACACTTCAGCATATCCAGTTCGCGGGCGCTGAGGGTCAGGGTGTCGCCATCCGGATCGGCATGCACCAGCAGAGCGCGGAACTGGTGATACTGTTCATTCGCCACCAGGCACAGCGGCCAGTCACCGGGCGAGGTTTCACCTGCCTCGGTGGTCACCAGACGGCTTTTGCGGATCGCCCGCACCCGGTCGATGTCGCACTCCAGAGTCGGGCCGCCGTCGAAAATATCGATGTAGTTCAGGTAGCGGAACCCCTCTTTCTCCAGCACCGTCCGGGCCGGGGCGGTCTGCGGATGAACCTTGCCGATCACCGCCTGTGCCTCAGGGGAAAGGAAATCGATATACAGCGGATGCTTGGGCATCAGGGCGGCAATGAAAGCCTTCTGTCCGGTGCCGCACAGGTAGTCGGCACGGGAAAACTCCATGGCGAAAAAGCGTTTGCCCAGGCTCTCCCAGAACGGCGAGTAGCCCTGCTCGTCAATCACCCCGCGCATCTCGGCGACCACCTTCTCATTGAAGCGCTCGCGAAAGGCGGCCATAAATAAGAAGCGTGATTTCGACAGCAGATAGCCATTGCCCTCTTTGCGCCACTGCGGGTCGAGGAACAGGGTACACAGCTCGCTGCTGCCGGTATGATCGTTGCTGAGAAACAGCGTCGGCAGCGCCTGATAGACGTTGAGCTCCTTCGAGGCATGGACCTGGGTGCCGACCCGGTAGTTATACCAGGGATCGTTGAGCCCCACCGCCACCTCGATCGCGCAGATGCCCACCACCGCGCCGCTTTCGCTCTCCTCCAGCACAAAGACATAGCCCTGCTCGCTTTTCGGTAGCTCGCCGCGCCAGGTCTGCTGCGAGCGGGCGATCCGCGCCGCGAGGGTCGCTTCATCCACCGGCAGCGAGGTCAGCCCGCCGCCGGTCTCCGCTGCCAGCTTCAGCAGCCCGGGCAAATCGCCCGGCTCCACCGGTCGAATAACCATCATGATGAGACTCCTGCCACGAAACGCGCGCAGGCCCGCTCGACGCGATCCAGCCCGCTGTTCACCTCTTCTTCACTGACGTTCAGCGCCGGCGCGAAACGCACCACGTTGGCGCCGGCGATCAGAATCATCACCCCCTCTTCCGCCGCCAGGTTACTGAGGGTTTTCGCCTTCCCGGCCCAGGCGTCGTTTAGCACGCAGCCGAGCAGCAGTCCCAGGCCGCGGATCTCCTTGAACAGGCCATAGCGGGCGTTAATTGCCTGCAGGCGTTCACAAAACCACTGATGGCGCTGTCTGACGCCGGAGAGCACTTCCGGGGTGTTGACGATCGACAGCAGTTCGCCGGCCACCGCCCCGGCCAGCGGGTTACCGCCGTAGGTGGTGCCGTGGGTGCCGACGGTCATCACGCTGGCGCAGGCCTCTGTCGCCAGCAGCGCGCCAATAGGGAAACCACCGCCCAGCGCTTTGGCGGTGGTCAGCACATCGGGCGTCACGCCGTAGTGCATATAGGCATACAGCTCGCCGGTGCGCCCGACCCCGGTCTGCACTTCATCGAAAATCAGCAGGGCGTTGTGCTGGTCGCAAAGCTGACGCAGGCCGCGTAAAAACTCGACGCTGGCCGGCACCACGCCCCCTTCGCCCTGCACCGGCTCGACGATCACCGCGCAGGTCTGGTCATTGATTAAGGCCTTTGCCGACTCGAGATCGTTAAATACGGCATGCTGGATCTGCGGCGGCAGCGGGGCGAAATCCCGGGAATAGGCCGGCTGACCGCCCGCCGAGACGGTGAACAGCGTCCGCCCGTGGAAAGCGTTCTGAAAGGCGACGATGCCACTTTTCTCGCTGCCAAAGCGATCGTGGGCATATTTACGCGCCAGCTTGAGCGCTGCCTCATTGGCCTCGGCGCCGGAATTACAGAAGAAGACCCGGTCGGCGAAGGTAGCATCGATAAGCATTTTGGCCAGACGCAGGATCGGCTCATTGGTGTAGCCGTTGCCGGTATGCCAGAACTTGCCGGCCTGGTCGGTCAGGGCTTGCACCAGACGCGGATGGGCATGCCCCAGCGCGTTCACGGCGATGCCGCCGGCAAAATCGATATACTCTTTGCCCTGCTGATCCCACAGCCGTGACCCGGCGCCCCGCACCGGAATAAACGCCGCTGGCGCGTAGACCGGCATCATCCATTCATCAAAGTGGTTACGCGTAATTGACTGAGACATATCGACCTCTTCCGGTAAATTAAAAGTAGCAATAATGTTAATAAATATGAGTTATTACGCTGTAAATGTAGATTGCACGGTTCGTGCCAGCCAGCGATAAAAATGCATAAATCGGATGAGATAACGCGGAATCAATGAGTTACAGCCGAACGCTATTCACATAAAATGCATATTTAGTGAATAAGTATCCGACAAAGGGGGATAAACAGTGATTAAAGAAGATAAATTATGCAACGGTAAGATATAATTCTGTAATTGTGATCCTCTGCGAAATTTATCGTAGCTATTTGCCCTTTTTTGGCGCGGCATGCCCGCAAAAGGGGCACCCACGGCACGCTCATGCGCAGCGATTGGCAGAATGACGCATCCGGTGGCAGCCAGCCTGGCGAATTTCTGCTACCATCCCTGCACTATTCACCTTGCACAGTGGCAGCGACTATGAAATTCGTCTCTTTTAATATCAACGGCCTGCGTGCCCGCCCACACCAACTGGCCGCCATCGTCGAAAAACACCAGCCGGACGTGATTGGCCTGCAGGAAACCAAAGTTCACGACGACATGTTCCCTCTCGAAGAGGTTGCCAGGCTCGGCTATAACGTCTTTTATCACGGGCAGAAAGGCCATTATGGCGTCGCGCTGCTGACCAAAGAGACGCCGATTGCCGTCCGCCGCGGTTTCCCGGACGATGGCGAAGAGGCTCAGCGCCGCATCATTATGGCGGAGATCCCGTCGCCCTTCGGCAACGTCACAGTGATTAACGGCTATTTCCCGCAGGGTGAAAGCCGCGATCATGAAACCAAATTCCCGGCCAAAGCGGCGTTCTATCAGAATCTGCAGAACTATCTGGAGACCGAGCTCAACAAAGAGAATCCGGTGCTGATCATGGGCGATATGAACATCAGTCCTACCGATCTGGACATCGGTATCGGTGAAGAGAACCGCAAACGCTGGCTGCGCACCGGCAAATGTTCCTTCCTGCCGGAAGAACGGGAATGGATGGACCGCCTGCTGGGCTGGGGCCTGGTGGATACCTGGCGTCAGGCTAACCCCGACAATCATGAGCATTTCTCGTGGTTTGATTACCGCTCCAAAGGCTTCGACGATAACCGTGGGCTGCGCATCGATCTGCTGCTGGCCAGCCAGCCTCTGGCGCAGCGCTGCGTGGAAACCGGGATCGATTACGAGATCCGCGGGATGGAAAAACCGTCCGACCACGCGCCGGTGTGGGCCACCTTCCGGCCATAATTCACGCCCTTCTCTCGCCTCCCGCTGTGTGGGGGGCAGAATTTCCTGAGCAAAATCAACAAAGCGACGGTAAACCATTGTGACGGTCGTCGGAACAGGATACTGTCGCGCGCACTTTTTGATGTCCACTGCGTCCAGACTGTACAGGAGCACCTCTCATGCAAAAGAAGCCGTCATCCGGCCATTGGTAAAGGGCTGGGACTTCTCGCGCTGGTGGCCACGCTGGCCGTTATCAGCCACCGCGTCGGTCTCCACGATCTGCTGACTCATCTGCATCTGCTTCAGGACACCCTCCGCCATCAGGGCGCCTGGGGATATCTGGTCTATGCTGCGCTGTTTATCATTGCCACCCTGTGTCTGATCCCCGGCAGCCTGCTGGTGATCGCCGGCGGGATGCTCTTCGGCCCGCTAACAGGCTCCCTGCTCTCGTTTGCCGCCGCCACCCTCGCCTCTTCGCTGTCGTTTTTAATCGCCCGCTGGCTTGGGCGCGATCTGCTGCAGCGCTATGTGGGCCATACCACCGTCTTTCAGGCGATTGAGCGCGGTATCGCCCGCAGTGGCTGCGATTTCCTGATCCTCACCCGCCTGGTGCCGCTCTTTCCCTACAATATTCAGAATTACGCCTACGGCCTGACGGCGATCCGCTTCTGGCCCTTTACCCTGATCTCGGCCGTGACCACCCTGCCGGGTCTGGTCATCTATTCGGTGATGGCCAGCGAACTGGCCCGCGAGGGGGTGACCCTCGCCTTCGCGCTAAAACTGAGCCTCGCCGGCGGGCTGCTGTTTGCCCTGGTGCAGATAGGCAAACGGTTTGCCCGCGCCCGTCGCGTGGCGGCGTGCAGTGAGGAGGTGCGCCATGACCCAACCTGATCGCCGTCACCTGCGCCGCGCCCGGCTGGCCCTTGCCGTCGTGGTCGCCGCCGCTCTGGCCGCCTGGCTGTGGTTCCCTGGCGGGCGTACCTTTCTGCAGCAGAGTCTGACGGCGTTAGCCTCCCTGGATCCGCAGCAGGTCAGAGGGTTTATCGCCGCCTGGGGGCCGCAGGCCGCGCTGGTCTCATTTGCGCTGATGATCCTCCAGGCGATCGTCGCTCCGCTGCCGGCTTTCCTGATTACCCTGGCGAACGCCGCCCTGTTCGGCGCCTTCTGGGGCGGGGCGCTGTCGTGGTTCAGCGCTATGGTCGGGGCCGGGCTCTGCTTCTGCATCGCCAGAGCGCTGGGGCGCGAAGTGGTGGAGAAACTCACCGGCCGCGCGGTGCTGCGCAGTGCCGACGGCTATTTCACCCGCTTTGGCCCGCAGACGATCCTGGTCTGCCGCCTGCTGCCGTTTGTCCCGTTTGACCCGGTCAGCTATGCCGCCGGACTAACCTCGCTGCGCTTCTGGCCCTTTATGCTGGCCACCGGCGTGGGCCAGCTCCCGGCGACTATCGTCTATTCCTGGGCCGGGAGTCTGCTCACCGGGGGCACCTTCTGGCTGGCCACCGGGCTTTCGCTGCTTTTTGCCCTGGCGGTGGTCATCTCTATCGCCAAAAATATTTACCGTGAACGTCATAAGAGATCGTCGCCATGAGCTTACCCCCGCTGGATTCTGTCCCCCTGATCCTTCGTCCGCAGGCGTGGCTGCACCGCCGGCATTACGGCCAGGTGCTGAGCCCCATTCGCTGGTGGGGTCGGATCCCGTGGCTGTTTTACCTGGTTTCGCTGTTCGTGGGCTATATTGAACGCCGCCGCTCGCCGCTGGATCCGGTGCTGCGCTCGCTGGTCAGCGCCCGCATCGCCCAGCTGTGCCACTGCGAATTCTGTATCGATATCACCAGCATGATCCTCGCGGCGCGGAGCGGTAGCCAGGACAAGCTGCTGGCGGTCGCCGACTGGCGCAGCAGTACGCTGTTCAGCGAAAAAGAGCGCCTGGCGCTGGCCTATGCCGAAGCCGCCACCCAGACGCCGCCGGCGGTGGATGATGCCCTGCGTAGCGCGATGGCCGCGCATTTTGACGCCCGGGCGCTCACCGAGCTGACCGCCCTGATCGGCCTGCAAAATTTATCAGCGCGGTTCAATGCCGCGATGGCGATCCCGGCTCAGGGGTTGTGCCAGATACCCACCTCTTCCTCGCAGAATAAGGAGTAACGATGCGCCGTTTGCGTGATTACAGCCTCTGTCTGTGCCTGCTGCTGCTCTGGCCGCTGGCGGTTAATGCCGACGACAGCTGGCGGCAGATTCAGACGGAAGCCCGCGGACAGACCGTCTGGTTTAACGCCTGGGGCGGCGACCCGGCCGTCAATCGCTATCTGGCGTGGGTCAGCGAAGAGGTCAAACGCTATTACGCAATCGACCTGCGTATTGTGCCTGTCGCCGACGCCGCCGACGCAGTGAAACGCATCCAGACCGAGGCGCAGGCCGGTCGTCGCCAGGGCGGGTCAGTGGATCTGCTGTGGATCAACGGCGAAAACTTTCGCACGCTTAAGCAGGCCGATCTGCTGCTCACCGGCTGGGCCGAATCGCTGCCCAACTGGCGCTATGTCGATCAGCAAAAGCCGGTACGGGAAGATTTTTCTGTCGCCACCGAGGGCGCGGAGTCGCCGTGGGGCAGCGCCCAGCTGACGTTTATCGCCCGCCGCGGGCAAACGCCGCAGCCGCCCACCAGCCCGCAGGCCCTGCTGGCCTTCGCCAGAGCCCATCCGGGCAGCGTAACCTACCCGCGGCCGCCGGACTTCACCGGTACCGCCCTGCTGGAGCAACTGCTGATCGCGCTCACCGACCAGCCAGCCGCCCTGCGCCAGCCGCCGCAGCCGGCGACCTTCGCGGCGGTCACCGCCCCGCTGTGGCGCTATCTCGATGCGCTGCACCCGGCCCTGTGGCGGGCGGGCAAGGATTTCCCGGCGTCGCCGGCGCGGATGGACGCCATGCTCAACCAGGGCACCCTCCGCCTGTCGCTGACGTTTAACCCGCTGCACGCCCGGCAGAAAGCCGCCAGCGGCGAATTACCGACGGACAGCTACAGCTTCGGCTTTACCGCGGGGACCCTCGGCAACGTCCATTTCGTTACCATCCCGGCTAACGCCCGCGCTGTCGCTGGCGCCAAAGTAGTGGCCAATTTCCTGCTCTCCCCTGAGGCGCAATTGCGCAAGGCCGATGCCGCCGTCTGGGGCGATCCGAGCGTACTGGATCCGCAGCGTCTGCCTGACGGCCAGCGCCAGGCGCTGGCGGCAGCCCTGCCGCAGGATCTGCCGCCGGTGCTTGCCGAGCCTCACGCGGCATGGGTTGACGCGCTGGAGCAGGAATGGCTGCGCCGCTACGGTACCCACTGATCCTGCTGGCCTGGGGGGCGATGGCGGCGATCTATCTGCCGCTGCTCCCCGCCGCCGGGGAACTGGTGGGCGCTGCGCGCTCCCCGGCCCACTGGCGGGCGCTGTTCGCCGACCCGCAGCTGGGCCAGGCGCTGGCCGCCACGCTCGTCTCCACGCTGTTGTCCGTCGGCGGCGCGCTGCTGATCGCCCTGACCATCGTCGCCGCCCTCTGGCCTTCGGCCCGCTGGCGGCGGCTGGCTTCCCGTCTGCCGCTGCTGCTGGCGGTGCCCCATCTCGCCCTGGCGACGGCGGCGCTGCTGCTGTTCGCCGAAGGGGGCTGGCTCTGGCAGCAGTTGCCGTTTCTGACGCCGCCGGTTGACCGGTACGGCATCGGGCTTGGCCTGACGATGGCCCTGAAAGAGAGCGCCTTTGTGCTGTGGGTGATCTATGGCCTGCTGGGAGAGAAACGCCTCGCCGACCAGGCGACCGCCCTGAAGAGCCTCGGCTACGGCCGCTGGCAGTGCCTGCGTTGGCTGGTGCTGCCCGCCCTGCTGCCCGCCCTCGGCATGGTGCTGCTGGCCACCACCGCCTGGAGCCTGTCGGCGGTAGACGTCGCCCTGGTGCTGGGGCCCGGCAATCCGCCCACCCTCGCCGTGCTGGCGTGGCAATGGTTAAGCCAGGGCGATGAGCTGCAGCAGGCCAAAGGGGCGCTGGCCAGCCTGCTGCTGATGGCGATCCTCGGCGGGCTGGCGCTGGTCGCCTGGGGCGGATGGCGGCTACAGCGCCAGTACCAGCCCGATCTGCGCGGTGTTCGTCACCCGCATCCTCATGCCTTGCCCGGCCGCCTGCTGGCGGCGCTGCTGCCGCTGAGCGGTCTGCTGGGCGCGCTATTGCTGGCGGGGCTGGCGCGCTCGGCGCCGCCGCAGATGGATGCTCTGGGCAACAGCCTTGGGCTGGCGCTGGCGGCCTGCGCCCTCGGCGCGGCTGTCTGCCTGCTGTGGCTGGCCTGCGGCCCGGCGCGAGGCGATGGCTGGGTCTGGCTACCGCTGGTCCTGCCGGCCCTGCCGCTGGCCGACGGCCAGTACCGGTTGGCGCTGTATGCCTGGCTTGACGGTGACTGGTGGACCGTCCTGTGGGGCCATCTGCTGTGGGTGGTGCCATGGATGCTGTTTATTTTGCGCCCGGCCTGGCGCCAGCGCGATCCGCGGCTGACGGTTGTCGCCCGCACGCTCGGCTGGGGATCCACGCGTATTTTCTGGTTGCTGACCCTGCCTTCGCTAACTCGCCCACTGCTGACCGCCCTGGCGGTGGGCTTCTCAGTGAGCATCGCGCAGTATCTGCCAACGCTATGGCTGGGGGCTGGCCGAATTCCGACGCTCACCAGCCAGGCGGTGGCGCTCAGCAGCGGCGGCGAGGCGCAGACGCTCGCCGCTCAGGCGCTGTGGCAATTACTGCTGCCGGCGGTATGCTTTACCCTGACCGCTCTGCTGGCCTGGCTGGCAGGCCGCTATCGACGAGGACTTCGCTAGTGCTAACCGTAAACCATCTGACCCTGAGCGTGAGACGCCAGCCGCTGCTGCAGGAGGTCGCCTTTTCGGTAGCCCCGGGGGAGGTGCTGACGCTGATGGGCCCCTCCGGTAGCGGGAAATCAACGCTGTTTGCCTGGATGATTGGCGCCCTGTCCGGCGATTTTCGCGCCCGAGGCGAGCTGTGGCTCAACGAACGGCGTTGCGATACGCTGCCGACAGAGCATCGGCGCATCGGCATTCTGTTTCAGGACCCGTTACTGTTCGACCATTTCAGCGTCGGGCAAAATTTACAGCTGGCGCTGCCGGAGAACGTGCGCGGCGAGGCGCGAAAAACCGCGGTGGAGGAAGCGCTTAGCCGCGCCGGGCTGGCGGGCTTCGCCCCGCGCGATCCGGCCACGCTCTCCGGCGGGCAGCGGGCGCGGGTGAGCCTGCTGCGCGCCCTGCTGGCGCGCCCCGAGGCATTGCTGCTTGATGAGCCCTTCAGCCGCCTGGATGCCAGCCTGCGCGCCGGGTTCCGCCGCTGGGTCTTTGAAGAACTGGCCCGCCAGGCCATTCCGGCGATCCTGGTGACCCACGATCGCGAGGACTGCCCGCCGACGGGGCGCTGCCTGGCGATGGAGCGCTGGCAATGAAGGACAATAGCGTGCAAACCTGCGTTACCGCAAAGAAATCGGCGCCTGGCGAGTGGAGAATACGCCCTCCACTTTTTACCGTCGGGCATTTCGATGAAACGTGTTTCTCAATTGACCGCACTCGCCCTGCTCATGGGGCTTGCTGCTTCCACTACCTGCGCCGCTGAAACCATGCCAGCGCTCACTCTCTCCCACCTGCAACAGCAGCACGGCGTGGCCATCGACACCCGGCTGAGCGCTTATTACAACGGCTGGCCGCAGCGCGCCAACGGCCCGGAAGGCCATGAACCGCAGGCCCTCAATCTTTCCGCCCGCTGGCTCGGCGCCATGAGCGACGATCAGCTCCGCGCCTGGGCTAAGCAGCACCAGCTCCAGTCCGATACCCCCATCGCGCTGTACGGCAGCCCGGAGGATAACGCCAGCGTCGCGGCGCGGCTGAAACAAACGGGTTTCACCCGGCTCAGCACCCTGAGCGATGCGCTGAGCCAGACCGACCGTCTGCAAAAGCTGCCGCACTTTGAACAGCTGGTCTACCCCCAGTGGCTGCACGACCTACAGCAAGGGAAAGCGGTCGCCGCCGCCCCGGCAGGCGACTGGAAAGTGTTTGAAGCCGCCTGGGGAGCGCCGAAGCTCTATCTGCTGAGCCATATCCCTGGCGCGGGCTATATCGATACCAATGAGGTGGAGAGCGAACCGCTGTGGAATAAAGTGTCCGACGCGCAGCTGAAGGCGATGCTGGCGAAGCACGGCATCCGGCATGACACCACGGTGATCCTCTATGGTCGCGACGTCTACGCCGCAGCGCGGGTGGCGCAGATCATGCTGTACGCCGGGGTCAAAGACGTGCGCCTGCTTGACGGCGGCTGGCAGACCTGGTCCGACGCCGGGCTGCCGGTAGAGCGCGGTATGCCGCCGGCGCAGCAGCCGGCGCCTGATTTCGGCGCGCCGATCCCCGGCCAGCCGCAGCTGATGCTGGATACCGAACAAGCCCGCGGGCTGCTGCATCGTCAGGACGCCTCGCTGGTCAGCGTCCGCTCGTGGCCGGAGTTTATCGGCACCACCAGCGGCTACAGCTATATCAAGCCGAAGGGCGACATCGCTGGCGCCCGCTGGGGCCACGCCGGGAGCGACTCCACGCACATGGAGGATTTCCATAACCCGGACGGCACCATGCGCAGCGCCGACGATATCGCTGCCCTGTGGCGCCAGTGGAACATTCTGCCGAGCCAGCAAGTGGCGTTTTATTGCGGGACCGGCTGGCGGGCCTCGGAAACCTTTATGTATGCCCGCGCCATGGGCTGGCCGCACGTCGCGGTGTACGACGGCGGCTGGTACGAATGGAGCAGCAACCCGCACAATCCGGTGGCCCGCGGAGAGCGCGGCCCGGAAAGCAGTCAGTAACTCGCCCCGCCTCAGCGCGTCGCCCTTTGTCGGCGACGCGCGATACCCCGTTTTACGCTGTGGTCGTTACCCGCTTTAAGGTCTGGTAGCCACTGCAGATGCGCGTCGCCGTCGTCAGCCAGCACAGCGCGCCAAACAGCCACGCCAGCCAGGCGAAATGCGCCGGAAACAGGCAGCCAAGGACAAACAACAGGATGGTCTCCGTCCCCTCCGTCAGTCCCCCGAGATAGTACAGCGATTTATGGGCGTAGCCGGGATTGGCGATCTGGTGCCTGGCCGCCAGGGCGGCAAAAGCGAGAAAGCTGCTGCCGGTGCCGATAAAGGCAAACAGCAGCCAGCCGCCCGCCAGGGCATTGTTCAGCGGATCCGCCAGAATAAAGCCGAACGGCACCAGGGCGTAAAAGAGAAAATCCAGCGCAATATCGAGAAAGCCGCCCGCGTCCGTGAGCCCGCGCCGCCGCGCCAGAGCGCCGTCCAGGCCATCCAGCAGGCGGTTAAGGAGAATGGCCGCCAGCGCCGCGCCATACCACCCCAGCGCCAGAAAGGGCAGAGCCAGCACGCCGATGGCAAAACCGACCAGCGTCAGCCCGTCCGGTGAGATGCCGGGGCGGTCAAGGGCGCCGGCGACAGCGTTTAGCAGGGGTTTAAGGCGCGGATGCAGGTGGCTATCAAGCACGAAGGTCTCCAGCAGGGTTGGCGGTTGTCAGTTACGGTCTATGGCGGTGATAATAGGCCATATTCGTCTTATTAACCTTGATGCTTATGCTAAAAATGATTGATGTTGTCGCCGCCATTATTGAACAGGATGGCCAGATTCTGCTGGCGCAGCGTCCGCCCCACGCCGACCAGCCGGGGATGTGGGAGTTCGCCGGCGGCAAAGTGGAGCCGGGTGAAAGCCAGCCGCAGGCGCTGACCCGCGAACTGCAGGAGGAGATGGGCATCATCGCCCGCCCGGCTTGCTATATCGCCAGTCATCAGCGGGAGGTCTCCGGCCGCCGGATCCATCTGCACGCCTGGTGGGTGCCGTACTTTCAGGGCACGCCGCTGGCCCACTATCACACTCAGCTGCGCTGGTGCCTTCCCACAGAAGCGCTGGCCCTCGATCTCGCCCCGGCCGATATTCCTCTGCTGCACGCCTTTATCGCCCAGCGCCCCACCCTTTCCGTCCGCTGATCCGCCCGCCGCCTCGTCATCGCTTTTAGTTATGACGAGCGGGCAATTATAAATTTTGTTGTCGGCTCAATTTTTCCTTGCTTGCCTAAGGATTAGCGGTGTTATAGTCGGAAAATCGGTTTTTTCAAGGACCGAATCATAATAAATACATGCAACCACAACCATAAGGGGAACTGATATCTATGGATCAGACGTGCACTCTGGAAGGCTTTCTCACCCGCGTTCAACAGCGCGATCCTCATCAAACCGAATTTGCTCAAGCCGTCCGGGAGGTGATGACCACCCTGTGGCCTTTCCTTGAGGAAAATCCGCGCTATCGTCAGCTTGCTTTGCTGGAACGTCTGGTGGAACCGGAGCGCGTGATCCAGTTCCGCGTGGTGTGGGTGGACGACCGCAATCAGGTCCAGGTCAACCGCGCGTGGCGCGTGCAGTTCAACTCGGCCATCGGCCCGTATAAAGGCGGGATGCGTTTTCACCCGTCGGTTAACCTGTCGATTCTCAAATTCCTTGGCTTCGAGCAGACCTTCAAAAACGCCCTGACCACTCTGCCGATGGGCGGCGGGAAAGGCGGCAGCGATTTCGATCCTAAAGGCAAGAGCGATGGCGAAGTGATGCGTTTCTGCCAGGCGCTGATGACCGAACTCTATCGCCACCTTGGCCCGGATACCGACGTACCGGCGGGCGATATCGGCGTCGGCGGTCGCGAAGTCGGCTTTATGGCCGGAATGATGCGCAAGCTCTCCAACAACAGCGCCTGCGTCTTCACTGGTAAAGGACTCTCCTTTGGCGGCAGCTTGATCCGTCCGGAAGCCACTGGTTACGGCCTGATCTACTTCACCGAAGCGATGCTCAAACGTCACGGCCTCGGCTTCGAAGGCGCTCGCGTGGCGGTCTCCGGCTCCGGCAACGTTGCGCAATACGCCATTGAGAAAGCGATGGAGCTTGGCGCGCGGGTGGTGACGGCCTCCGACTCCAACGGCACCGTCGTTGACGAAGCGGGCTTCACCAAAGAAAAACTGGCCCGCCTGATCGACATTAAAGAGCGTGCCCACGGCCGCGTGGCCGATTACGCCCGCGAATTTGGCCTCACCTATCTTGAAGGCCAGCAGCCCTGGTCAGTGCCGGTGGATATTGCCCTGCCTTGCGCGACCCAGAACGAACTGGACGTCGATGCCGCCCGCCAGCTGATTGCCAATGGCGTCAAGGCCGTGGCGGAAGGCGCCAACATGCCGACCACCATCGCCGCAACCGACCTGTTCCTGGAAGCTGGCGTGCTGTTTGCCCCGGGCAAAGCGGCCAACGCCGGCGGCGTGGCGACTTCCGGTCTGGAGATGGCGCAGAACGCCGCGCGCATGGGCTGGAAAGCGGAAAAAGTGGATGCCCGCTTGCATCACATCATGCTGGATATCCACCACGCTTGCGTGCAGTACGGCGGCGAAGCGAAGCAGACCAACTACGTGCGCGGCGCGAATATCGCCGGTTTCGTGAAGGTTGCGGATGCCATGCTGGCCCAGGGCGTGATTTAACCCCCCTAACTCCATCCCGGCGGCAGCCCGCCGGGATGCGTCTCACGACGTCATCGTGATCACCACTTTCCCCAGATGCTGACCACTGTCCAGACAGGCATGGGCCTCGGCAATCTCCGCCATCGGGTAGCTGGCGTAGATCAGCGGCTTGCATTTCCCTGCCTCTAGCAGCGGCCAGACGTGGCGGCGCAGCGCCTCGGCAATCTGCTGTTTCTCCGCCGCCGACCGGCCGCGCATGGTCGAGCCGGTGACGGTGGCTCGCTTGAGCATCAGAGTCTGAATATCAACCTCATGAGCGATTCGCCCGCCCATAAAGCCGATGATGACCAGTCGTCCATCCTTTTTCAGTAGCCCAAGGTTGCGGTTAAAGTAAGGGCCGCCAACAATATCCAGAATGACGTCCACCCCTTCATCGTTGGTCAGCTGGCCGATTTTCTCGGCAAAATCATCTGTTTTGTAGTTAATCGCCGTAGCATAGGGACGTAGCGCAGCAATTTTTTCGTCCTGGCCGACGGTGGCATAGACGGTCATCCCCAGCGCGTGGCACAGCAGGACCGCGGTGGTGCCAATCCCGCTGGCGCCGCCGTGGACCAGAATGCTTTCGCCAGGCTGCAGCTTACCCAGCAGGAAGACGTTCGCCCAGACGGTGAAGAAGGTTTCCGGAATGGCGGCCGCTTCGCTAAAGCTGAGGCCCGCCGGGATCGGCAACGTCTGGCCTGCCGGCACGGCGCAGTATTCGGCATAGCCGCCGCCGTTGGTCAGCGCGCAAACGCGATCGCCGGGCGTAAACGCTGTGACCTGCGCGCCGACCTTAACAACCACACCCGCCACCTCGAGGCCGGGCACGGGGGTGACGCCCTCAGGCATGGGATACAGACCCTGGCGCTGCAGAATATCCGGCCGGTTGACGCCCGCCGCCTTCACCTCAATGAGCACCTCATGCTCCCCGATGGTGGGGATCTCCCCTTCGCGGATCTGCAATACCTCCGGGCCGCCCGGTTGGCTGATAGCAATATATTTCACGGGTCCTCCTTATCGCCTGTGAGAGAAATGGGGCATCGGCATCAGGAAAAGCGCAGCGGGCATCCCCTGCTCAGGGGCCCCGCGTCCAGGCTCTTCCCGGCTGTTTAGTGTAGACCATTGGCCTGACTGGCGGAGAAGCGGTGGCCGTGGGGTAACGCATCCTCGCGACCACCGGCGGGTTACTGCGGCGGCGGCGCGGTATCGTCTGCCGCTTTTTTGCCTTTCGGCTTCCCTTTACCTTTGCTGAACGACTTCTTCGCCCCGCCCGGCGCCACCAGGCCGCGGAACTGACGCACCGGCGTGCTGCGCGCCTGATCGATCAGTTGATACAGCGTCCCCACCAGCGGCTGCATAAAGTCCTGATAGCGGCACTGTTTCTCGCTGATCTGCGTCAACACCGACTCCCAGTGGGCGGTCATGTCCGGTCGCCCGGCCATCTCCGGCAGGGAATGAATGAGCGCCCTGCCGGCCTCCGAAGAGTGGATATAGCGCCCCTTTTTGCTCAGGAAACCACGCTTGAACAGCAGCTCGATAATCCCTGCGCGGGTCGCTTCCGTGCCGAGGCCGTCGGTGGCGCGGAGGATCTTCTTCAGATCTTTATCCTGCACGAAGCGGGCAATCCCGGTCATCGCCGACAGCAGCGTGGCGTCGGTAAAGTGGCGCGGCGGCTGGGTCTGACGCTCCACCACCTCGCCCCTCTCGCACAGCAGTTCATCGCCTTTGGCCACCACCGGCAGCGGCGTGCCGTCGTTCTCTTCATCGCGCTCTTTGCTGCCAAGCAGCGTCCGCCAGCCCGCCTCGGCCAGAAAACGCGCCTTGGCGACAAACTTGCCGTTGGCGATCTCAAGATCAATCTGGCATTTGCGGAACACTGCGTCAGGGCAGAACTGCATCAGATACTGGCGGGCGATCAGGGTGTACACCTTCGCTTCGTTATCGGTGAGCTTCACCTGGCTGCTGCGGGCGGTTGGGATAATCGCATGGTGCGCGTCGACCTTTTTATCATCCCAGCAGCGGTTGCGGATCTCCGGATCCACTACCGGCTGCGGCAGCAGGTCCGCCGCATGGACGGCAATCGCATTCAACACCGCATGGCGGCCAGCGAAGTGCTCTTCCGGCAGATAGCGGCTGTCCGAACGCGGATAGGTGATGAGTTTGTGGGTTTCGTACAGCTTCTGGCAGATATCCAGCACGTTCTGCGCGCTGAAGCCGAAACGTTTGGCCGCCTCAATCTGCAGCGCCGACAGCGAGAACGGCAGCGGCGCGGGTTCGGAATCGCGCTTATCGTTATAGCCGGTCACGATTGCCGGCTGGCCTTCGATGCGCTTAACCACATGCTCGGCCAGCGGACGATGCAGCAGGCGCCCTTCTTCATCCTGGTAAGGTTCGCAGGCTTCGCTCGGCACCCAGGTGGCGACAAAACGCTCCTCCTGCGGCGTGACGATATGCGCCTTCACGTCGAAGAAATCTTTGGCGACGAAATTTTCAATCTCTTCATCGCGACGGACCACCAGGCCAAGTACCGGGGTCTGCACCCGCCCCACCGAGAGCACCCCCTGATAGCCGGCGTTGCGCCCCAGCAGGGTGTAGGCGCGGGTCATATTGATGCCGTACAGCCAGTCGGCGCGGGCCCGCGCCAGCGCCGACACGCAGAGCGGCACGAACTCGCTGTTGGCGCGCAGACGGTTGATCGCCCGCTCCACCGCCTGCGGGTTGAGATCGTTAATCAGACAGCGCTGCACCTGCTGACGCTTCTCCGGCGCCAGCTGCAGGTAGTCGAGTACTTCGTCCACCAGCAGCTGCCCTTCTCTGTCCGGGTCGCCGGCGTGGATAACCTCCTCGGCGTCGCCGAGCAGGCGCTTGATGACATTCAGCTGTTTGGTGACCGAGGGCTTTGGCTGCAGCTGCCATTTCTCCGGCACAATCGGCAGATCGTTGAGATTCCACCGGGCATAGCGGCTGTCGTAGATGTCCGGCTGCGCCTGCTCCAGCAGGTGGCCGATACACCAGGTGACCACCTGCCCGTTGCCGCACTCAATATAGCCATCGCCTTTGCGGTGCGGTTTAGGCAACACATCGGCGATAGCCCGACCGAGACTCGGTTTTTCTGCAATAAACAACCGCATCGAATCAACGGATCTCGATCATGGGTCGCCCGCCGCGGGCGGTCACCAGCTCGCCGATGGCGGCCAGCTTAATGCCGAACTCCGCCGCGGCGGCCTGAACTTCCGCCTCCGCCTCCGGGGTCACCGCCAGCAGCAGACCGCCGGAGGTCTGCGGATCGCACAGCAGATCCCGCCACTCCGTCGGCATCTCGCCCATGAGATGGCCGTAGCTGGCAAAGTTGCGCCCGGTGCCGCCCGGCACCGCGCCGGCGGCGATATAGTCCTCCACCCCCGGCAGTTTTGGGATATCGGCATAGCGCAGCTGCGCCTGCACGCCGGCCCCGCGGCACACCTCGCTGAGATGGCCGAGCAGGCCAAAGCCGGTGACGTCGGTCATCGCCTTCACCCCGTAGATGGCGGCAAACGCGGCGCCGGCGAGGTTCATCTGGCACATGGTCTCCGTCGCCAGTCCCTGATGCTCTGGCTTGAGCAGCGATTTTTTCTCTGCAGTGGTCAGTACGCCGATCCCCAGCGGTTTAGTAAGATACAGTTTGCAACCCGCCTGGGCGGTGCTGTTTTTCTTGATGCGCTCGGTGGGCACCACGCCGGTGACCGCCAGACCGAAGATCGGCTCCGGGGCGTCAATGGAGTGGCCGCCCGCCAGCGCGATCCCCGCCTGCTGGCAGGCAAAGCGCCCGCCCTCCACCACTTCGCGAGCGATTTCCGGCGCCAGGGTGTTGATCGGCCAGCCGAGGATGGCAATCGCCATAATCGGTTTCCCGCCCATAGCGAAAATATCGCTGATGGCGTTGGTGGCGGCGATGCGGCCAAAGTCGAACGGGTTATCGACAATCGGCATAAAGAAATCGGTGGTGCTGACGATCGAGGTGCCATTACCGAGATCGTAAACGGCGGCATCATCGCTGGTTTCGTTGCCGACAAGCAGGTTTGGATCGACAAACTTCGCCTGCTCGCTATGCAGGATAGTTTCCAGCACTTTCGGGGAAATTTTACAACCACAACCGGCTCCGTGGCTGTATTGCGTTAAACGAATGGCTTGCTCGCTCATGGACATCTCCTGTCATTGCAATCCCGCTATGTTAGCGCCCAAACGCCAGGGTGGTAAGTACGACAGTCTGAAATCGTGTATGGTTGCTCATTAAGCAGACAAAAAGCCGTTTTTGCGAGACGCGACAATTTTTTCCCGACCATTTTCACTTTTACTTAAAGATGACAGAAATGTGACAGCACAGGACTGTCTTCTCTGGAATGATTATGACGTAAGGAAATTCTAATGAAAAAGCGTGTTCTTGCCCTTTGCCTGGCCAGTTTCTTCTCCGTTAACGCCTTTGCTCTGGTTCCCCCCGGGAACGATGTCACCACCAAGCCCGATCTCTACTATCTGACCAATGCCCAGGCCATCGACAGCCTGGCGCTGTTGCCACCACCGCCGGCGGTGGGCAGTATCGCATTTTTAAACGATCAGGCGATGTATGAGCAAGGACGTCTGCTGCGCAATACCGAGCGCGGGAAGCTGGCGGCAGAGGATGCCAACCTCAGCGCGGGCGGCGTGGCCAACGCCTTCTCCAGCGCCTTTGGTTCGCCGATCACCGAGAAAGACGCGCCGCAGCTTCACAAACTGCTGACCAATATGATTGAAGACGCCGGCGACCTGGCGACCCGCAGCGCGAAAGAGAAATACATGCGCATTCGCCCGTTTGCGTTCTATGGCGTCTCCACCTGCAACACCACCGAACAGGACAAGCTGGCGAAAAACGGCTCTTACCCGTCCGGGCATACCTCTATCGGCTGGGCCACCGCCCTGGTGCTGGCGGAGATCAACCCGCAGCGGCAAAACGAAATTTTGAAGCGCGGCTATGAGCTCGGCGAGAGCCGGGTGATCTGCGGCTATCACTGGCAGAGCGATGTCGATGCGGCGCGCATCGTCGGCTCCGCGGTGGTCGCTACGCTGCACACCAACCCGGCCTTCCAGCAGCAGTTGCAGAAAGCCAAAGATGAATTCGCGAAAAGGCAGAAGTAACGTCATCGCCGTTGCATTCCCGGATGCGGCGCCTGGCGCGCCTTGTCCGGGCTACAAAAACCGCGATTGATTCGAATGGTAGGGGTTGTAGGCCGGGTCAGGCGCGAGCCGCCACCCGGCATAGATGCGGCTCCGAGCCTGCTGCCATCGCCCGGCGGCGCTGCGCTTGCGCGGCCAGCCGGACGGTTCCCTCTCCCTCCGGGAGAGGGCCAGGGTGAGGGGAAGCACTGCAGTGTGGTTGTTTATGTTATCTGTGGCTTCAGCGTAGTTTGCGCTCCCGGTTAATCGTCTGCGTTATGTCACTCATGGCGCCGGGAGCGCACAGGGGGCGGCCAGTCGCCGCCGCCCCCTGTACCCCCGGGCTCCGGCCAGCAAAATCGCCGCTGCGCGGTCCCTTCGACTTATCCCTGCAGGCTTCAGGTCGGGCCGAGGCAGCGTCCCTGCAAAACACGGCCCTCAGCCCGCATCCATGCGGGCTGCCCCGGCCTGCCGGGAA
>OFLR01000018.1_pt1 | contig 160851 bp, 167 predicted proteins | sample 1540871 | NCBI WGS metagenome assembly OFLR01 (sample SAMEA4413043, study PRJEB24355) | metagenome | biome: human; feature: gut; material: faeces | place: United Kingdom | collected 2010
ATGTCCGACGTTAACGAACGTCTGGAATATCTGATGGCGATGATGGAATCGGAAATCGATCTGCTGCAGGTTGAGAAGCGCATTCGCAACCGCGTCAAAAAGCAGATGGAGAAATCTCAGCGCGAGTACTATCTGAACGAGCAAATGAAAGCGATTCAGAAAGAACTCGGCGAGATGGACGACGCCCCGGACGAAAACGAAGCGCTGAAGCGTAAGATCGACGCGGCGAAAATGCCGAAAGAGGCGAAAGAAAAAACCGAAGCGGAACTGCAGAAGCTGAAGATGATGTCGCCGATGTCAGCGGAAGCGACCGTCGTGCGTGGCTACATCGACTGGATGGTGCAGGTGCCGTGGAATGCGCGCAGTAAGGTCAAAAAAGACCTGCGTCAGGCCCAGGAGATCCTCGATACCGATCACTATGGCCTGGAGCGCGTGAAGGATCGCATCCTTGAATATCTCGCGGTGCAGAGCCGGGTGAACAAAATCAAGGGGCCAATCCTTTGTCTGGTGGGACCGCCGGGGGTAGGTAAAACCTCGCTGGGTCAATCCATCGCCAAAGCGACCGGACGGAAATACGTTCGTATGGCGCTTGGCGGCGTGCGCGATGAAGCGGAAATCCGCGGTCATCGTCGGACCTACATTGGCTCGATGCCGGGCAAACTGATCCAGAAAATGGCGAAAGTGGGGGTCAAAAACCCGCTGTTCCTGTTGGACGAGATCGACAAAATGTCTTCCGACATGCGCGGCGACCCGGCTTCCGCGTTGCTTGAGGTGCTGGATCCGGAACAGAACGTGGCCTTTAACGACCACTACCTGGAAGTGGATTACGATCTCAGCGACGTGATGTTCGTGGCGACTTCCAACTCCATGAACATTCCGGCGCCGCTGCTGGACCGTATGGAAGTGATTCGTCTCTCCGGCTATACCGAAGATGAAAAACTGAACATCGCCAAACGTCATCTGCTGCCGAAGCAGATCGAACGTAACGCGCTGAAGAAAGGCGAGCTGACCGTCGACGATAGCGCCATTATCGGCATTATTCGTTACTACACGCGGGAAGCGGGGGTACGTAGCCTGGAGCGTGAAATCTCCAAGCTGTGCCGCAAGGCCGTTAAGCAACTGCTGCTGGATAAATCGCTGAAACACATCGAAATTAACGGTGAGAATCTGCATGATTATCTCGGCGTACAGCGCTTCGACTATGGCCGCGCCGATAGTGAGAACCGCGTCGGTCAGGTGACCGGTCTGGCGTGGACGGAAGTGGGCGGCGATCTGCTGACCATCGAAACCGCCTGCGTGCCGGGCAAAGGCAAGCTGACCTACACCGGCTCGCTTGGCGAGGTGATGCAGGAGTCGATTCAGGCTGCGCTGACGGTGGTACGTTCGCGGGCTGACAAGCTGGGCATTAACGCCGACTTCTACGAGAAGCGTGACATTCACGTGCACGTGCCGGAAGGGGCGACGCCTAAGGATGGTCCGAGCGCGGGTATTGCCATGTGCACGGCGCTGGTCTCCTGCCTGACCGGTAACCCGGTACGCGCTGATGTGGCGATGACCGGTGAAATCACTCTGCGTGGTCAGGTGCTGCCGATCGGCGGTCTGAAGGAAAAACTGCTGGCGGCGCATCGCGGCGGCATTAAGACTGTTCTGATTCCTGATGAGAACAAACGCGACCTTGAAGAAATTCCGGATAACGTTATCGCCGATTTGGATATCCATCCGGTGAAACGAATCGAGGAAGTTCTGACACTTGCGCTGCAGAACGAACCGTTCGGCATGCAGGTTGTGACCGCGAAATAGTGATTCTGCGCAAATTGCGCTAATAAAAATAGGGCTGGTAAGTCATTTCGGACTTGCCAGCCTTTTTTTGTGTAGCTAACTTAGATCGCTGGCAGGGGGGTCATCGACAACTGCTGTTGTAAGGGCATGACAGTCCTGATATAACTGCTGCGCGGTCGCACTATGAAGGACTCAGGTGCGATATAAATTATAAAGAGAGGAAGAGAACAGTGAATAAATCTCAACTGATTGACAAAATTGCTGCGGGTGCGGACATTTCTAAAGCTGCAGCTGGACGTGCGTTAGATGCTTTAATCGCTTCTGTTACTGAATCTCTGCAGGCTGGGGATGACGTTGCGCTGGTAGGTTTTGGTACCTTTGCTGTTAAAGAACGTGCCGCCCGTACTGGTCGCAACCCGCAAACAGGTAAAGAAATTACTATCGCTGCCGCAAAAGTGCCGGGCTTCCGTGCTGGTAAAGCGCTGAAAGACGCGGTGAACTGATCGGCTTTCCCGTCAGGGAATGTGACGAAGTACAAGGGCGCATCGTGAGATGTGCCTTTTTTATTGCCTTTTCAGACCACTTTATGTGTGTTTATCGCCACTTGTGGGCTGACAATCACCCTGTTTTCTTGTCAAAATACGTCCTCACGCGCGGCGGCCATCACGTGCTATGCTGCGCGAGCTAAAGTCATCTACAGCGGAGCGTTGTTACACCATGATGGACAACCTACGCACGGCCGCCAACAGCGTCGTGCTCAAGATTATTTTCGGTATCATTATCGTCTCGTTCATTTTGACCGGGGTGAGTGGTTACCTGATTGGCGGTGGCAAAAACTATGCCGCAAAAGTGAATGGCCAGGAGATTGGCCGTGGGCAGTTTGAAAACGCCGTCGCCAGCGAACGTAACCGTATGCAGCAGCAGCTTGGCGATCAATTCTCCGAGCTGGCGGCGAACGAAAACTACATGAAAACCATGCGCCAGCAGGTGCTGAACCGCCTGATCGATGAGTCGCTTCTGGATCAGTATGCCCGCGAGCTGGGCCTCAGCATCAGCGATGAGCAGGTGAAGCAGGCGATCTTCCAGACCCAGGCGTTCCAGACGAACGGTAAGTTCGACAACCAGCGTTTCAGCGGTATTGTCGCCCAGATGGGGATGACCACCGATCAGTACGCCCAGGCGCTGCGTAACCAGCTGACCACGCAGCAGCTGATTAACGCCATTGCGGGTACCGACTTCATGCTGCCGGGCGAGTCCGATCAGCTGGCGGCGCTGGTATCTCAACAGCGGGTGGTCCGCGAAGCGACCATCAACGTAAATGCCCTGGCGGCAAAACAGACCGCCAGCGATGAGGAAATCAACGCCTTCTGGCAGCAGAATCAGGCCCGTTTTATGGCGCCGGAGCAGTTCCGCGTCAGCTACATCAAAATGGATGCCGCCAGCATGCAGGAGAGCGCCTCTGACGAAGAGATTCAGTCATGGTACGACCAGCACAAGGATCAGTTCACTCAGCCGCAGCGCAACCGCTACAGCGTGATTCAGACCAAAACTGAAGCCGATGCGAAAGCGGTACTGGCCGAGCTGCAAAAAGGAGCGGACTTCGCCACGCTGGCGAAAGAAAAATCGACCGATATTATCTCTGCCCGCAACGGTGGCGATATGGGGTGGATGGAAGATGCCTCTACCGTGCCTGAGTTGAAAGATGCCGGGCTGAAAGAGAAAGGCCAGCTGTCTGGCGTGATCAAATCCTCGGTTGGCTTCCTGGTAGCTCGTCTGGACGACGTCCAGCCGGCGCAGGTGAAGCCGCTGGCTGACGTGCGTAATGACATTGCGGCGAAAGTGAAGCAGGAAAAAGCGTTGGATGCTTACTACGCGCTGCAGCAGAAGGTGAGCGATGCGGCCAGCAACGATAATGAATCGCTGGCGAGCGCAGCGCAGGTCGCCGGGCTGAAGGTCGTAGAAACCGGCTGGTTTGGCCGCGATAACCTGCCGGAGGAGCTGAACTTTAAACCGGTCGCTGACGCTATTTTCAACGGCGGTCTGGTGGGTGAGAACGGCGCGCCGGGCAGCAACTCCGATATCATTACCGTTGACGGCGATCGCGCTTTTGTTCTGCGCATTAGCGAACACAAAGCCGAGGCGGTGAAGCCGCTTGCCGAAGTGAAGGCACAGGTTAGCGATATCGTTAAGCACAATAAAGCGGAACAGCAGGCGAAACTGGAGGCCGACAAGCTGCTGGCGGCGCTGAAAGACGGCAAAGGCGATGAAGCGATGAAGGCGGCTGGCCTGAGCTTTGGCGCGCCGCAGACGCTTTCTCGTACCGGCCAGGATCCGCTGAGCCAGCTGGCATTTACCCTGCCGCTGCCGCAGCAGGGTAAACCGGTCTACGGCGTGGGCAGCAATATGCAAGGCGATGTGGTGCTGGTAGCGCTGGATGAGGTGAAAGCCGGCAGCATGCCGGAAGAGCAGAAGAAGGCCATGGTTCAGGGGATCACCCAGAACAATGCTCAAATCGCTTTCGAAGCGCTGATGAGCAACCTGCGCAAGGCGGCGAAAATTAAGCTCGGCGACAGCATCGACCAGCAGCAGTAATTTCGCGTCGTCTCGCAAAAATGAGCAACACGATGTAATCCTCAAGGGCCGCTTTCGCGGCCCTTTCCATTTCTGTGATTTGCCTTTTGTCGACTATCCGCACTGACGCTATCGTGACCTTGCTGTCTACACACAAGGAGATATCAGCATGAAATATGGAATAAAAGCACTGATGGCCGCGGGCGTTCTGGTTTTTGCGGTAGGGGTACAGGGGGCGCTGGCGGCACCCGCCAGCGGCAAAGCGGCGGTGAATAAAGAAAATGTGCAGGCGTCCTCTTCGGCGAAGGCGGAAGCGGTGCCCGGCGAGTCTGACAACGGGGCGACAAAGGTCAGCATTAACCGCGCCAGCGCCGAACAGCTGGCGCAGGCGTTGAATGGCGTAGGATTGAAAAAAGCCCAGGCTATTGTCAGCTACCGCGAAGAGTACGGGCCGTTCAAAACCCTCGATGATCTGAAGCAGGTCCCGGGAATGGGGAGCGCGTTGGTGGAGCGCAATTTAGCCCATCTGACGCTGTAAATTTTATGCCAGACCTTGCACAGCGGTGATTTTTTGCCAGGATAAAGAGGTTGCATCAAGTGGTGTGACCTCTTACCTCATAAACAACAATAACAGAAAGGCATTAGTGCTATGCAGACACAAATTAAAGTTCGCGGCTATCATCTGGACGTCTACCAGCATGTGAACAACGCTCGCTACCTGGAGTTCCTTGAGGAAGCCCGCTGGGACGGCCTGGAAAACAGCCCCGCGTTTCAGTGGATGATGGAGAAAAACATCGCCTTCGTGGTGGTGAATATCAATATTAACTATCGTCGTCCGGCGGTACTGGGCGATGTGCTGACGGTGAGCAGCAAACTGGAGCAACTCAACGGCAAAAGCGGCACCCTAAGCCAGGTGGTCACCCTCAACCCCAATGGCGAAGTAGTGGCCGATGCGCTGATTACCTTCGTTTGTATCGATTTGAAAACCCAGAAGGCGCTGCCGCTGGAAGGGGAATTGCGTGCGAAACTTGACCAGATGAACCTGCGCTGACAACCGTCGTGCGAGTGGCGGGCCCACGGCAGGTGATGAACCCGTAGCCCCGGTAAGCATCGCGCCACCGGGGAATTTGAGTCAAAGCTCCGGTAAATCGATCCCCGGAGATTATGCCTGCGCCAGTCCGGTTTTTTGCTGCATCACCGCCATTACCCCGACCTTGTCCGCCAGATACTGGTTGAGTCCGTTTGCGCGCAGGTTACAGGCGGCGCACTGGCCGCAGCCATCGCCCTTAATGCCGTTGTAGCAGGTGAGGGTTTCCCGGCGCACCAGATCCAGCTGACCCCAGTAGTCGGCGAGCGCCCAGGTCTCGGCTTTATTCAGCCACATCAGCGGCGTCTCAAAGCGAATGTCTTTCGCCATCCCCAGGCTGACGGCGTGGTGCAGCGCTTTGACAAACTCATCGCGGCAGTCCGGGTAGCCGGAGAAGTCGGTCTCGCACACGCCGGTGATGATGGCTTCGGCTTTTACCTGATAGGCGTAGATTGCCGTCAGGGTTAAAAACAGAATATTACGCCCGGGGACAAAGGTGTTGGGAATGCCCTCGGCATCAGGCTGATAGTCCGGTACCGGAATGTTATCGCGGGTCAGGCTGCTGACTGCCAGTTCGTTGAGCAGAGTGACGTCCAGCACTTTATGCGCGACGGCGCCCAGTTTCAGGGCGAGTTCGCGCGCAACGTCGATTTCCGCGCGGTGGCGTTGGCCATAATCAAAAGTGACGCAATGCACTTCATCATACTGTTGCAGAGCCTGCACCAGACAGGTGGTTGAATCTTGTCCTCCGCTGAAGACAACTACGGCGCGTTTCATGGCAATTCCTGACTAAATGAATAAAGGCGATATGGTAGCGCCAGACGCCCTCCATCACCAGCTCTCTCACGTCGACGAGGCCGGCAGCCAGGCGCTGGCGAAGTCGAACCAGCCCCGGGCGTTGAGGCGCAGACCATTGACCCCCGGTGGCGCGCTGATCCGATAGTTATACTTGAACAGCGGCGTCATGATGGCGTCTTCCATCAGGCTGTTAAATACGTTGCGCAGCGCATCGTTGCGGCTGCGAGCGTCGGGCTGAGACTGCACCGCGTCTAATGTCGCCTGCAGATGAGCATATTGCGCCCCGGTCAGCAAATTAGGCCACAGCATATCGCAGCGCAGCCACTGTTCCAGGGCGTACTCCGGCGCTTCGCCGATCAGACGGTCGCCCATCATCAGGTCGGCCTGCCCCAGATGCTGGCAGCCTTCCCAGTTTTTAGCGTCGTGAAACAGGAGCGTCAGCTCGCAGCCCAGCAGAGCCAGACGTTGCCTCAGCTGTTCGGCCATCGCATGTAGCTCGACCGGCAGATGATAGAGCAGGGTGAGCCTGGCCGGCAGCGGTACCGCGTTGTTTGCCGGTCCCTGCGGGATGGACCATCCCGGCAGCACCTCATGGCTTGGCGTAATCAGATCCTCCTCCAGCGGCAGCGTATCCAGTAGCGACGAGTGATGGATTATCGACACCAGCCGCTGGGCCTGCGCTTTGCTAAGCCGAGGGCTGTGGCGCAGGGTCAAATAGCAGAAGCCAAGGCTGATACGGTTGCTGACCTGACGCAGATTATGCAGCTCTTCGCGATCGCCGATGGTGATCTGCACCGGATGGCGGCAGCTGGTGCCGAGATCGCGGTCAAAGAGCTGAGGAGTGATCCAGTACTCCACCGCCTGGATCAGCGGATGCTGCAAGTGGTAGCGGGGATGGTTTTCCAGGCGGACGAGTTCCGGACTAAACCGCTTCAGGCGGAACGGTCCGCAGCCAATGGCCGGATCGTCGGGATGCGCCAGCACGCTGCAGTAGCTGGCGAGGCGGAACGGCAGCCAGTAGTCAGGGCGATGCAGGGTTATTGTTAAACACTGGGCATGGGTGACATCGATACGGCTGATGCTGGCGAAGAGGGTCCGCAAGGCGGGCAGCTCAAGCAGCAGCAGTAACCGCTGTCGCAACTGCGCGGTTTCCACCGTATCGCCATTGTGCCAGCACAGCGTGGAGCGGATATAAAAATGCCAGCGCAGGCCGTCCGGGGAGACCTGCCAGTGGTGCGCCAGATCGCCGATCGGCATATTGTCGCCTTCGTCGAAGCGCGTCAGCCCGGCATAGATTTGTCCGGCCAGATGCTGCTCGGCGCGGCCGGGGAGAAAGCCGGGACGCAGCGGCTCCAGCGGGCGATAGTAAGGAATACGCAGCGTGGGGGTATTGTTTTGCCACTGACCGCCGAGGAAGGGATGGAGCAGGGCTTTCAGCTCCACCGGGGCAAGCTGCGCCAGCTCCAGCGCGGTTTGTTGCTGACCGTTGTTCAGCGCCTGCTCCATCATCTCGTTGCGCAGACTTTCCGGGGTTTTGTGAAATGAGAGCTGTCCGCGTTTGCCGCGCCCGGAGCTGGCCTGCCAGCTTAGCCACCCGGCCTCCTGCGCCTGACGCAGCAGAGTACGGACGTGGCGCTCGCTGCAAAAACAGCGCTCCGCCAGTTCGCCGACGGTGACCTGCTGCGGCGCCCCGGCTGAGGGTTGCCACAATCGCTGGTACTGATTTAAACGGTGTAAGAGTCGCATGGGGGCCGTCGTCCACCGGGCCGCTGTAAACCCGGAACAATTAATAATATCTATTCACTATTACTTCCGTATATCCCAGGTGATACTGCAACACAAGCGAAGCCCATCACACATCGGGGAATATACCATGGCAAAACTGGCGGCATTTGATATGGACGGCACCCTGCTGATGCCGGACCATCGTCTTGGAGAAAAGACGCTTTCCGCGCTGAAACGGCTGCGTGAGCGCGATATCACCTTGACCTTCGCCACCGGCCGCCATGTGCTGGAGATGCACCATGTGATTGGCGAATTTTCCCTTGATGCATTTCTGATCACCGGCAACGGGACGCGCATCCATTCGCTGGAAGGGGAGGAGCTTTATCGCCAGGATCTCGCTCCCGAGGCGGCAGAAGCGGTGCTGCACGGCAAATGGGATACCCAGGCCAGCATGCACGTCTTTAACGATGGCGGCTGGTTCACCGGCCAGGCAAGGCCTGAATTGTTGCAAGCGCATGTATTCAGCGGCTTTCACTATCAACTGTGCGATCTGAAGCGCATGTCGGCGCAGCATGTCACCAAGATCTGTTTCTGCGGCGATCATGACGATTTGCGCCGTCTGCGGATCCAGCTGAATGAGACGCTGGGCGATCGCGCATTTCTCTGCTTCTCGGCAATGGACTGTCTGGAGGTGCTGCCGGTTGGCTGCAATAAAGGCGCGGCGCTGGCGGTGCTCAGCCAGCATTTAGGCTTCACCCTGCAGGAGTGCATGGCCTTCGGCGATGCGATGAACGACCGCGAGATGCTGGGCAGCGTTGGGCGGGGGTTCATCATGGGCAACGCGATGCCACAGCTGAAAGCCGAGCTGCCGCATCTGCCGGTAATTGGCGACTGCCGGAATCAGGCAGTCTCCCATTTTTTAACTCATTGGCTGGATAATCCTGATCTTCCTTATTCCCCCGAATAGAGAGACCCTTCCAGCAAGCCAGATAGGCTTCTATCTGGCTTTTTTTATCGCCTTTCGACCAGACCGGCGATCTCCGCCTGCCAGGGCGCAATATCGCCGATATTGTCCGCCACCCACTGCGGGTTGTAATAGCTTTCCAGGTAACGCTCGCCGCTGTCGCACAGGAGTGTCACTATCGAGCCGGTGCGACCTTCTTCGCGCATCCGCGCGGCCAGCTGCAATACGCCCCACATATTGGTGCCGGTCGAGGCGCCGACCTTGCGCCCAAGCTGCGTTTCCAGCCACAGGGCGGTGGCTACGCTCGCCGCATCCGGCACGCGCAGCATCTCATCGACAACGTCGGGAATAAACGACGGCTCGACGCGCGGCCGTCCGATGCCTTCAATTTTGCTGCCGACCGGGCTGCGTAGGCTGGCGTCGCGGGTCTGCCAGTAATCGAGGAACACCGAATTCTGCGGATCAACGACCATCAGCTGCGTCTCGTAGCCCTGGCTGCGAATATAGCGGCCAATGGTCGCTGAGGTGCCGCCGGTGCCGGCGCTCATGACGATCCATGACGGCTGCGGGTGCGGCTCATGGCTCATCTGGCGGAAAATACTGTCGGCGATATTGTTGTTGCCGCGCCAGTCGGTGGCCCGCTCGGCGAAGGTAAACTGATCCATATAATGGCCGTTCAGCTCGCGGGCCAGCGTTTCGGAAGCCGCGTAGATTTCGCCGGCGCTCTGCACAAAATGGCAGCGTCCGCCGTAGAACTCGATCTGTTCGATTTTGCGTCTGGCGGTGCAGGAAGGCATCACAGCGATAAACGGCAGCCCCAGCAGGCGGGCGAAATAGGCCTCCGAAACGGCGGTTGACCCTGAGGAGGACTCTATAATTGGCGTGCCTTCTTTGATCCAGCCGTTGCACAAGCCATAGAGAAACAGCGACCGCGCCAGGCGATGCTTCAGGCTGCCGGTGGGGTGGGTGCTTTCATCTTTCAGATACAGGTGGATGCCCGGAAAAGCGGGCAGCGGCAGACGGATCAGGTGCGTGTCGGCGGAGCGCTGATAGTCAGCGTTGATTTCGCTAATGGCATGTTTAACCCAGGCGCTATTCATCGTGATTTCCTGTTTGTCATTTTGTGCCTAGCTTAGCGGAAAGCGCAGGAAAAATTGTTGCCATTTAACCTGTGGATTACCATTATGAGAGCAAAATTTTCTCTGAGGATGCCCAATGCTAGATAAAATTGACCGTAAGCTGCTGGCGCTACTGCAGGAAGATTGCACCCTCTCTTTGCAGGCGCTGGCCGATGCCGTTAATCTGACCACCACGCCCTGCTGGAAACGCCTGAAACGGCTCGAAGACGAGGGTATTCTCCGCGGGCGCGTCGCCCTGTTGGACGCGGAAAAGGTGGGGCTGGGGCTGACGGCGTTCGTCCTGATCAAGACTCAGCATCATAGCAGCGACTGGTACTGTCAGTTCGTGAGCGAAGTGACGCAGATGGCGGAAGTGCTCGGCTTCTGGCGGATGGCGGGGGAGTATGACTACCTTCTACGGGTGCAGGTGGCTGATATGAAACGCTATGACGACTTTTATAAACGTTTAGTGAACAGTGTGCCTGGTCTGTCGGATGTCACTTCGAGTTTTGCCATGGAACAGATAAAATATACCACCGCCTTGCCTGTCGAATAACGGTATTGCGCCGTAACCCATTACAAAATCAGGATTTTATTGCTTGCGATTATTTGCTCAACTCAGCTGGTACTTCCGCCGGGAGTGGCGCCGCTATCTTGGCGCAATTGCCCTGCTGGTCATTATTGCCGTCCTGCAGCTTATTCCACCGAAGGTGGTGGGCATTGTGGTCGACGGCGTGACGCAACAGCATTACACCGCGGAGAAAGTGTGGATGTGGATCGGCGCGCTGGTGCTGATCGCGGTGATGGTCTACCTGCTGCGCTATGTCTGGCGCGTGCTGTTGTTCGGCGCTTCTTACCAGTTGGCGGTTGAGCTGCGGGAAGATTTTTACCGGCAACTGAGCCGCCAGCATCCGGCGTTCTATTTGCGCCATCGCACCGGGGATCTTATCGCCCGCGCCACCAATGACGTGGACCGGGTGGTGTTTGCCGCTGGCGAAGGAGTATTAACCCTCGTGGATTCCCTGGTGATGGGCTGTGCGGTATTGATTGTAATGTCGACGCAGATTAGCTGGCAGCTTACTCTGCTGGCGCTGCTGCCGATGCCGCTGATGGCCCTGGCGATCAAACGCAACGGCGATGCGCTTCACGAACGTTTTCGCGTTGCTCAGGCGGCCTTTTCCAGCCTCAACGATCGCACGCAGGAGAGCCTGACCAGCATCCGCATGATTAAGGCGTTTGGGCTGGAGGATCGCCAGTCGGCGCAGTTTGCTGCCGATGCTGCCGATACCGGCGCGAAAAACATGCGCGTGGCACGCATTGACGCCCGCTTCGACCCCACCATCTATATCGCCATCGGGGCCGCTAACCTGCTGGCCATCGGCGGCGGCAGCTGGATGGTGATCCACGGCAGCCTGACCCTGGGCCAGCTGACCAGCTTCGTGATGTATCTTGGCCTGATGATCTGGCCGATGCTGGCGCTGGCGTGGATGTTTAACATCGTGGAGCGCGGTAGCGCGGCCTATGGTCGTATCCGCACGATGCTTGAAGAGGCGCCGGCGGTGGATGACGGGACCGAGGCGGTGCCGGCAGGCCGCAGCGTCCTGCAGGTTGCTATCCGTGATTTCATCTATCCGCAGGCGAGCAAACCTTCGCTGGAGCAGGTAAATTTTACTCTCCAGCCGGGGCAAATGCTGGGCATCTGCGGGCCGACGGGCGCCGGCAAAAGCACCATTCTGGCGCTGCTGCAGCGCCATTTTGACGTCACTCACGGCGAGATCCGCTTTCACGATCTGCCGCTGCCGATTCTGCAGCTCGACAGCTGGCGCGCCCGGTTGGCGGTGGTCAATCAGACGCCATTTTTATTCTCCGATACCGTCGCCAATAATATCGCGCTGGGAAAACCGGACGCGACGCAGGCACAGATTGAGCGGGTTGCACAACTGGCCAGCGTGCATGACGACATTCTGCGTCTGCCTCAGGGCTACGAGACCGAAGTGGGCGAGCGCGGCGTGATGCTCTCCGGCGGCCAGAAACAGCGCATCTCGATTGCTCGCGCCCTGCTGCTGGAGGCCGAAATTTTGATCCTCGACGATGCCTTATCGGCGGTGGATGGCCGCACCGAGCACCAGATCCTGCATAACCTGCGCCAGTGGGGGGAGGGGCGGACGGTCATTATCAGCGCCCACCGCCTGTCGGCGCTCACTGAGGCCAGTGAAATTTTGGTACTGCAGCATGGGCATATTGCCCAGCGCGGCCGCCACGAGGCGCTGGCCGTGCAGCCCGGCTGGTACCGCGACATGTATCGATATCAGCAGCTGGAGGCCGCGCTCGACGAGGTTCCGCAGACGCAAGAGGAGGCCCTGGATGCGTAGCTTTACCGAACTCTGGCCGACGCTTAAACGCCTGCTGGCCTATGGTTCACCGTGGCGCAAGCCGTTGGCCATCGCGGTGGCGATGATGTGGATTGCGGCGGCGGCGGAAGTGAGCGGCCCGCTGCTTATCAGCTATTTCATCGACAACATGGTGGCGAAACATACGCTGCCGCTGAAGCTGGTGGCCGGCCTGGCGGTAGCCTATATCGGCCTGCAGCTGCTGGCGGCGCTCCTGCACTATAACCAGTCGCTGCTGTTTAACCGCGCCGCGGTCGGCGTCGTCCAGCAGTTGCGCAGCGACGTGATGGATGCCGCCCTGCATCAGCCGCTCAGCGAGTTTAATACCCAGCCGGTTGGGCAGCTTATCTCACGGGTAACCAACGATACGGAAGTCATTCGCGATCTGTACGTGACGGTGGTGGCTACGGTACTGCGCAGCGCAGCGCTGATCGGCGCGATGCTGGTGGCGATGTTTAGCCTCGACTGGCGGATGGCGCTGGTGGCGATCGCGATTTTCCCGGCGGTGCTGATCGTGATGATTATCTATCAGCGCTATAGCACGCCGATCGTGCGGCGGGTGCGCGCCTGGCTTGCCGACATCAACGATGGCTTCAACGAAGTGATCAACGGCATGGGCGTCATCCAGCAGTTCCGCCAGCAGGCGCGCTTTGGCGAACGGATGCGCGAGGCCAGCTATGCCCACTATCTGGCGCGGATGCAGACGCTGCGCCTGGACGGTTTTCTGCTGCGCCCGCTGCTGAGCCTTTTTTCCTCGCTGGTGCTGTGCGGGCTGCTGATGCTGTTCGGCTTTAGCGCGGTGGGCACGATCGAGGTTGGGGTCCTGTACGCGTTTATCAGCTATCTTGGACGCCTTAACGAGCCGCTTATCGAGCTGACCACCCAGCAGTCGATGCTGCAGCAGGCGGTGGTCGCCGGCGAGCGCGTTTTCGAGCTGATGGATCGCCCGCGCCAGGCGTGGGGTACGGATGACGCGCCGCTGAGCAGCGGTCGGGTGGAAATTGACCATCTCTCCTTTGCTTACCGGGGGGACCGTCTGGTTCTCCAGGATATCACGCTGGATATTCCCTCCCGCAGCTTCGTGGCGCTGGTCGGACATACCGGCAGCGGAAAGAGTACCCTCGCCAGTCTGATGATGGGCTATTACCCGTTAACCCACGGCGAGATCCGCATCGATGGTCGACCGCTCGCATCCCTCAGCCACAGCGCGTTGCGTCGGGGCATCGCGATGGTGCAACAGGATCCCGTAGTGCTGGCGGATACCTTCTACGCCAACGTCGCGCTGGGCCGGGACATCAGTGAGGCGCAGGTTTGGGAAGCGCTGGAGGCGGTGCAGCTGGCGGCGGTGGCGCGCAGCATGAGCGATGGGCTGTACACCCAACTGGGCGAGCAGGGCAATAATCTCTCCGTCGGGCAGAAGCAGCTGCTGGCGCTGGCTCGCGTGCTGGTGGACACCCCGCAGGTACTGATTTTGGATGAGGCGACGGCAAACATCGACTCCGGTACCGAGCAGGCGATCCAGCAGGCGCTGGCGAAGGTCCGCCAGCATACCACCCTCGTGGTTATTGCCCATCGGCTGTCGACCATTGTGGAGGCCGATACCATCCTGGTTCTGCATCGAGGTCAGGCTGTCGAGCGGGGCACCCATCAGCAGCTGCTGGCGGCGAAAGGCCGCTACTGGCAGATGTATCAGCTGCAGCTGGCCGGCGAAGAGCTGGCGGCCAGCGCCAGAGAGGAGTCGCTCAGCGCCTGATGCACCACCAGCAGGCAGGGAACGCTGGGCGGCCTGCGATGGTGCAAAAACGTTACATCAAATGCACCGTTGTGGTGCATTTTTGCGCGCCAGGCGCCGTTGCGCAGGATATTGCCTGACCTGTCCCCTGTTTTTTGCCATCAAAGGGCCGCTTTGCGGCCTTTTTTCATTTCTGGCATAGCCCTTGCTTTATATCCATCGTGTTAGCTGCGGCCATTACCGAATACTGACTGGAGGGGACTTATGAAGCTGGTTACCGTGGTAATCAAACCATTCAAACTGGAAGACGTGCGTGAAGCTTTGTCTTCCATCGGCATTCAGGGCCTGACGGTCACTGAAGTCAAAGGATTTGGCCGTCAGAAAGGTCACGCGGAGCTCTACCGCGGCGCCGAGTATAGCGTCAACTTTCTGCCAAAAGTGAAGATTGATGTGGCGATTGCCGACGATCAGCTGGATGAAGTCATCGATGTCATCAGCAAAGCGGCTTACACCGGAAAAATTGGCGACGGCAAAATTTTCGTCGCTGAATTGCAGCGCGTCATTCGCATCCGTACCGGCGAAGCTGACGAAGCGGCACTGTAATTTCCAGACCACACAGTGATGGGGAACGAAACAATGAAAATGGCAACAATGAAATCGGGTCTGGGGGCATTAGCCCTTCTGCCGGGGCTGGCGATGGCCGCGCCTGCGGTGGCGGACAAAGCCGATAACGCGTTTATGATGATTTGCACCGCGCTGGTTCTGTTTATGACTATCCCGGGGATTGCGCTGTTTTACGGCGGCCTGATCCGCGGTAAGAACGTTCTGTCCATGCTGACTCAGGTGATTGTCACCTTTGGCCTGGTCTGCGTATTGTGGGTGATTTATGGCTATACCCTGGCCTTCGGCACTGGCGGCAGCTTCTTCGGCAGCTTTGACTGGGTGATGCTGAAAAATATTGAGCTGAAAGCGCTGATGGGCACCTTCTATCAGTATATCCACGTGGCCTTCCAGGGCTCGTTCGCCTGCATCACCGTCGGGCTGATTGTCGGGGCGCTGGCGGAACGTATTCGTTTCTCCGCGGTACTGATCTTCGTGGTGGTGTGGATGACACTCTCCTACGTGCCGATTGCGCATATGGTTTGGGGCGGCGGTCTGCTGGCGACCCATGGCGCGCTGGACTTCGCCGGCGGCACCGTTGTGCACATCAACGCCGCGGTCGCCGGGCTGGTGGGCGCCTATATGATGGGCAAACGCGTGGGCTTCGGCAAAGAAGCGTTCAAACCGCATAACCTGCCGATGGTGTTCACTGGCACCGCTATCCTCTACGTGGGCTGGTTCGGCTTCAACGCCGGCTCTGCCAGCGCAGCGAATGAAATTGCGGCCCTGGCGTTCGTTAACACCGTCGTGGCGACCGCTGCGGCTATCCTGGCGTGGACCTTTGGCGAATGGGCTCTGCGCGGCAAACCTTCACTGCTGGGCGCCTGCTCCGGGGCAATTGCCGGTCTGGTTGGCGTTACGCCGGCGTGTGGTTATATCGGTGTCGGCGGGGCGCTGATCGTCGGTATCGCCTCTGGCCTGGCGGGTATCTGGGGCGTGACTGCGCTGAAACGCTGGCTGCGTGTGGATGATCCTTGCGACGTCTTCGGCGTTCACGGCGTCTGCGGCATCGTCGGCTGTATCCTGACTGGTATCTTCGCGGCGACTTCTCTGGGCGGCGTCGGTTATGCGGAAGGCGTCACCATGGGCCATCAGCTGCTGGTGCAACTGGAAAGTATCGCCATCACCGTGGTCTGGTCCGGCGTTGTGGCGTTCATCGGCTACAAAGTGGCGGATATGACCGTCGGGCTGCGCGTGCCGGAAGAGCAGGAGCGCGAAGGGCTGGACGTCAACAGCCATGGCGAAAACGCCTATAACGCCTGATAAAAAAGCCATTCTCTCCTGATAGCGAAAAGCCTCCCGTCCGGGAGGCTTTTTTTATGCGTTGCGGTTGCGCATCACCCCTTCCTGAACCGTTGAGGCAACCAGCGTGCCATCCTGGGTGTAGAATTCGCCGCGAACGAAGCCGCGGGCGCTGGAGGCCGAGGTGCTTTCGACGCTATACAGCAGCCATTCATTAATATTAAACGGCCGGTGGAACCACATAGAGTGGTCGATGGTGGCGACCTGCATGCCGGGCTCAAGGAAACCAACGCCGTGCGGCTGCAGCGCCACCGGCAGGAAGTTAAAGTCTGAAGCATAGCCCAGCAGATACTGATGAATACGCAGATCGTCAGGGACGGCGCCGTTGGCGCGCAGCCAGACCTGGCGCACCGGTTCGGCGATATGGCCTTTCATTGGGTTATGAAACTCCACCGGACGGATCTCCAGCGGTTTATCGCAGAGGAATTTGTCTTTCACCTGCGGCGGCAGGAGATGCGCCAGCTTGCGAGCGATATCGGTTTCCGAAGGCAAGCCGTCAGGGGAGGGGGCGGACGGCATTGCTTTCTGATGCTCATAGCCATTCTCTGGCGCCTGGAAGGAGGCGGTCATATAGAAAATCGGCTTCCCGTTCTGGATGGCGGCGACCCGACGGGCGCTGAAGCTGTTGCCGTCGCGCAGCACCTCCACATCGTAAACGATCGGCTTCTGGCTATCGCCGGGGCGAAGAAAGTAGCTGTGAAACGAATGAACCAGACGCTCAACGGGCACGGTCTCTTTTGCCGCATACAGCGCCTGACCCACTACCTGGCCGCCAAAAACCTGACGTAACCCCAGGTCTTCGCTCTGCCCGCGAAACAACCCTTCCTCAATTTTTTCCAGATCTAATAATGCCAGCAGGTTAGAGAGTGCCTGACTCATACTTATCCTCAATTAACAATAGCGGCGCAGCGCGCGTAATGTGGCCAAGTATAACCTGGAATCGCAAGTGGTCCGATGGGTGTAATAATCTGAATAACGACCAGTTAACAGGAACAAATCTGAGATCTGTGCCACACTTATTGACGACACGAAAGTTCCTGCCGGCGAAGCGGCGGAACATCCTCCTGGGTATTAAGGGATGATAAGGAGAACATCATGAAATTTGCCTATATGTTTAGTGCCTTAGCCGTCGCCGCGACGCTGACCGCCTGTGCTAATCACCACTCGAACAATTCTTCGACGCAGGCGGCCGCGCCCGACCCTTACGGTATCGCGACGCTGAGCGTGGCGCAGCAGCAGCCGAGCGTCACGGGGACGATTAATATCCGCCAGAGAATCGCTTTACCGCCGGATGCGGTACTGACGGTGACCCTGTCGGATGCTTCTCTGGCAGATGCGCCAGCCCGCGTATTGTCGCAAAAAGCGGTGCGTACCGAAGGCAAACAGGCGCCATTTAACTTTGCGCTGCCTTACAACCCGGCAGATATTCAACCGAACGCTCGCATTCTGCTAAGCGCGGCGATCACGGTTAACGGCCAGTTGATGTTTATTACCGATACCGTGCAGACGGTAATAAACCAGGGCGGCACTCATGCCGACCTGACGCTGGTTCCGGTCCAGCAGACCGCCGTTCCTGTCGCCCAGTAAGCTCGCTACGCCCCCGGATGGGGGCTTTTTTTTGCCTTCAATAAACCCAGCGATAATGCTGGAGATCGATATGGCCGCTGCCGGAGACCTGCACACCCTCGGCCAGCAGCGCCTGACGCTGCCGCTGTAGATCGGGGCCGGTGAGGGAGATATCGCCATGGCGATTGACCACCCGATGCCATGGCAGGGTGGACCCTTCCGGCAGGCGCTTCAATACGCCGCCCACCTGGCGCGCCGCGCGCGGTGAACCTGCCAGCCGGGCGACCTCGCCGTAGGTCGTGACATACCCTTCCGGTATCGACGCCACGATGTGCCAGACGCGTTGGGGAAATGTGTCGTGCGGAGCCATTTTCTGTCCTGTTACCGGCAAAACGTCAGCATAAGCGCTAAGCCAGGAGCTGTACAGCCGGCCTGGGTCAGGCGGCCTGTTCGACGGTGAACGTCAGAGCGAGGCCGAGGATCTGCATGCCATGGACATTGTCGGAGGCTGAGCTGGCGATGAGACTCTCAAGAAATTTCAACCGCTGCGAAGTGGCGTTGATGATCAGCCTCGCGCGCAGGCCCGGCATGGTTAACGACGAGATAGGGTACACCACCCGACCGCTGATATAGACCGGCAGCTTGCGTAGCTCCACCTGGCGCAGCACGCCGACGGTGGAATAGAGCAGCGCCAGCGGCGTAACCGCCCGCACCGGCGCGGGACTGATGGTCGCGAAGTCGAGCATTTTTTCAGGACGCAGGTAGTTTACGCCCTGAAAGGCGATAGTCATCCCTTCAATAGCAGGTAAAGGCAGAGTGATGGTCTGTGGTGATGAGTCAGTCATTCGATTACCGTCGAGACAATGTACTGGTGATAAAAGAGGACGAAGAGGATAAGTATGGTGGATAACCCGGATGTGTGCTGAGCGCGGGCTCGCAATCTCACAGGCTGACCGTGAGTGGCTGGTTTTATTCGCGTTATTGCGCAATAAACCAGCAGGCGGACGGTGTGAGCTTGCAATTCACCAGGTCAGCAGGGATAATGCGCCAGCGCGTTAGGCAACTAACGCTCTCAATGGGGGCTCTGTTGGTTCTCCCGCAACGCTACTCTGTTTACCAGGTCAGGTCCGGAAGGAAGCAGCCAGAGCAGACGACGTGTGTGCCGGGATGTAGCTGGCAGGGCCCCCACCCATTTCTCCCGCCTGGTGTTTCCCTTATATTTGTCCGGTTTTTATTCCTGCAATAATTAATTTCTGATAAAGATCGCATATTAGTTTTTGTTGTTAAAACCCCCTTCTTTTATTCCATAATATTTACTTGTCATAAATCTGAAATACTACTGAAATATTAATGTCATTTGCATGTCATAAATAAAGCGCATCTTACTGATGGGAATTTGTTGCCAGGCTCATGCTGTAAAATATATCTCTGGATCAGCATGTTAACTTCGTGTATTAATTATGATGATTTTATTGCACGGGAAGCGTAGCTATGACCACAGTGGTTTTGAATGTAAAAATTGACGCAGAGCTAAAAGAAAAGTTGCGTCATTATGCGGAAGTTAATAACGAGAACCTGGGAACGGCAACGGAAAAGCTGCTGCAGCTGGCTTTTCAGCTGGAGGAGTCAGCAGGTGAGGCGGGGGTGACGGAAGAGGACATTGACAGCCAGCATACCGAAGAGGAAGCGACGCCACTTACCCCTAAAGAAATCAAAGCATTAAGAAAACTTCTGAAGAAGAAAAAATGAAACAACAATTCTCTACAGCCAGCAACTATAGCGAAGCTTGCGATATGTTGCGCTCAGGATACGTAAAACACGTCCGCCTGAACTGGAATATCGGTAGTGATGAGTTCTTTCGCATTGCTTCCGACTGGTGTGACACCGGCGCTAAAATCAAAAAAGATGAAGATGGCTTTATTATTTCCCTGAAAGGGTTTCCTATTCCGCGCCAGCATTAATGAAATTGCCTTCTTTCTGTCATTGGGTTGCCATAACCAGAGGGCAGGATAGCCAGGCAATTTTATAAAAACATCTCATATACCTCATGGATGAAGGTCATTTGACGGGCTGAAGTCAGCCCGTCGCTATTTTCTTATATTATTTTTCGCAAACGTGTATTTTCCTTCTGTTCAGCAAGGCTTTGCCACAGCGGTTGTAGCGTGGAGAAGGCCCGGCGCAATGCTTCATCCGGCAGCGTAAACGGCAGACGTAAATAGCGATCGAACGCCCCTTCCAGCCCAAACCGCGTACCGGTGCCGATATGGATCCCCTGGCTTTCCGCACGCGCAGAGAACAGGGTGGCCAGCATGTCAGGAAGTTCCACCCAAAAAGAGAGCCCACCTTCCGGTGGCGAAAACCGCCAGCGGGGAAAATATTCCGCCATCAGCGTTTCGCACATGTCCCGGCGCGCCTTGAGCATATCCCGCCGCGGCGGCAGCAGTGTGGCGGCATTTTCCAGTAGCCAGCTGCAGGCCAGTTGCTCCAGCAGCGGCGTACCCAAATCCAGCGAATCGCGGGCCTGAATAAGCGAGGCGATGGTCCGCGCGCTGGCGCGGATCCAGCCGATACGTAGTCCCCCCCAGAAGCTTTTCCCGGCTGAACCAATGGTGAGCACCGCGGCATCGGGATTAAAGCTGGCCAGCGGCGGGGGCGGCGGCGCGTTATACCAAAGGTCGGCCATGGTCTCGTCGATTACCAGCGTTGTTCGCGTCCTGGCGGCGATGTCCGCGACCCGCTGGCGGGTGGGGGCATCCATACAGCGTCCGGTGGGGTTGTGAAAATCCGGCATCAGCCACGCCAGCCGCGGCGCAGTCTGCGCAATAGTCGCCGCCAGTCCATCGCAGTCCCATCCCTGCTGCGGAAGCGCGACCCCGACGGGGCGGCAGGAGGCGCCCTGAATGGCGCTGATGGCCATTGGATAGGTTGGAGCGTCAATAACCACCCGATCGCCCGGCCCGGTGAACAGGCGCAGGATCAGCGCGAAGGCGCTGAGGGCGCCGTTGACCACCATCACCTCATCGGGCCGCGTCGGCAGACCGCGTTCGCTGTAGCGCCGGGCAATCGCCTCCCGCAGCACCGGCAGCCCCTGCTGGTCATAGCCAGTCTGTGCGAGATAGGGCGGCAGCAGGGTCATAGCGTGCTGGAAGGCCTGATGGACCTCCGGCCCGGCGCTGAGGGCGGCGGTAGAGAGATTAAGCGTAGATGACATACCGGCAGGCAGAGGAAGATCGGCGGGGCGTTCCGGCAAAACAATGCGTGACCCGCTCCCCTGGCGGCTGTAGATAAAGCCCTCCTCCCGCAACTGGCCGAGGGCGCTGGCGATGGTGGTCCGGCTGACGTTCAGGGCCGCCGCCAGCTCGCGCTCGCCGGGCAGGCGCGTTTGCAGCGTCAGGCGACCATCAAGGATCAGCAGGCGGAGCGCTTCCGCCAGCTGGCGCCATAGCGGCGTGCGTGAGCTGGTCTCCTGCCAGTTGCCGAGCAGGCGTACCAGCGATTGGGTTCCAAAGCGTCGGGCTGACATAGCGATCCACTTTTCCAAAACTGGCCATTAATTATCAGTCCATTTTTGCTGATGATGAGGGCATTCGCAATGATGTTGAGGAAAAAATATGCTTCGTCGCCTGCTGCAGTTATATATTGGTCTGGTGCTTTACGGCGTGTCCACGGCGCTCTTCGTGCATGCCAATCTCGGCGCCGATCCGTGGGATGTTTTCCATCTCGGGGTGGCTAAACAGCTGGGGATCAGTTTCGGTACGGTGATTATCCTGACCGGCGCGGCGGTACTGCTGCTGTGGATCCCGATCCGGCAAATGCCGGGGCTCGGCACGGTGAGCAATGTCATCGTGCTGGGACTGGCGGCGGACGCCACGCTGGCCGTCCTGCCGCCGCTGGAGTCGCTGGTGGCGCGCAGTGCGCTGCTGGTAGGAGCGATTGTGCTGAACGCTATCGCTACCGGGATGTATATTGGCGCGGGCTTTGGCCCCGGGCCGCGCGATGGCCTGATGACCGGTCTGCATGCTCGCACTGGTTGGTCACTGCGCGGTATCCGGACGGCGATCGAGCTTTCCGTACTGCTGATTGGCTGGCTGCTGGGGGGTAAATTTGGCGTCGGAACCGTCATCTACGCGCTGTCGATTGGGCCGCTGATCCAGCTGTGCCTGCCGTGGTTCAGCCAGCCCGTCAGCCGCAACGCGGTCAGCCCTCCCCGGGAAATAGTCTCCTGAATTAACCCATCGCCCTCTTCATCACGAGAGGGCTTTTCATCGCTTACAGGCCGCTCAGGCCATGAAGCATCATGTAGATCCCCACCACAATAATCAGTAAGCCTGAGAACCAGGGCGCCTTGCGCGAGAGGTCGTTAAGCCACGGCCAGCGGCGGGTGGCATGTTTAAGGCTCAGGGCGGCGATGGCCCCGGAAGCCACCAGCGTCAGCGCCAGACCAACGCTAAAGCCCAGCACCAGCGTGGCGCCCAGCGAGAATTTCTTCAGCTGTAAACAGATAAGCAGCACGGTAATGGACGCCGGGCAGGGGATCAGCCCCCCGGTCAGGCCAAACAGCACGATCTGCCCGGTCGTCACCTGGCGGCCATCAAAGCGCCGGTTGATCTCCTGGGCATGGGCCCGCTGATGCGCGTCCTGCCACTCCTCCGCCACCAGCGGCGCGGCGGATGAGGACGCATGGTGATGGTCATGGCGGTGATAATGTTCGGGGTGATGATCATGTTCGTGGTGATGATCATGTTCGTGGTGGTGCTCATGTTCATGGTGGTGATCATGTTCGTGGTGGTGCTCATGTTCATGGTGGTGATCATGGTGCGTGTGGGGCTGCGATTCGCGCCAGGTGCGCCAGAGCATCCAGCAGGCAATCAGCACAATGACAATCCCTGAGACCAGCTGAAACCAGGGTTCAGAGGTTTGGGCGTTCCAGCCGCGGCCAAACCACAGACCGGCCATGGCGATCAGCCAGACCACCGCCGTATGCGAAACCGTGGCCGCCAGCCCCAGCAGCACCGCCTGTTTTAAGGTTCCTCGCACCGCCACGATAAAGGCGGCCATCATTGTTTTTGAGTGCCCGGGTTCGAGGCCGTGCAGCGCGCCGAGCAGTATTGCGCTGGGTATAAACAGCCAGGCATTGCCCTGCTGCAGAAGGGAAGTGAAATCGTTCATATCGGGATCCTTGCCAAAAGTGCGTTTATCCTACTCCCCCCCAGTAGTAAAATACTACCCCCCAGTAGATAAAGCGGCTAATAAAAAGGATCATGGTATGCTGGCAGGCGTTGCTGACCACGCAGGTCGGTAATCCCGGACAGAATGAAACGGTGGATCGTGCAATGTCACATACAGTTCGACACAAAAAGATGTTACTGACCCGGCTGAAGAAAATTCAGGGGCAGAGTACCGCGTTAGAGAAAATGCTTAATCGCGAGCATGAGTGCGCTGAAATATTACAGCAGCTGGCGGCGATCCGCGGCGCGGTCAACGGCATGATGCTGCAGGTTATTCAGGGGCATCTTACCGACCATGTGGTGAAAGAGCCTGACGAGACGCAGCGCGAAGCGGATCTGGAGACGGTGATGCAGGTGATTAAATCCTATCTGAAGTAGCGCCCCCTGACGTTCCGCTCAAGCCACCCGCCGCTTAATGCGCATGGAGGTTATGCTCTGCCCACAGAATGAACTGCTCTTTTGGCAGCGCTTTGCTGTAAAGCCACCCCTGGGCGTACTGAACGCCGTGCTGGCGCAGCCAGTCGCGCTGGCTTTCGGTTTCCACCCCTTCGGCGACGGTGGCCAGATTGAGCGCTTTGGCCATTTCAATAATGTGCGGCGTCAGCGGCCGGTACTCGAGGGTATCGACAAAAGATTTATCGATTTTCAGCGTGTCGACGTCCAGTTTCTGCAGATAGCTCAGGCTGGAGTAGCCGGTGCCAAAGTCATCAATCGAGATCCGATGCCCGGCCTGACGATAGTGAGCGATCACCGGCATAGTCGTCTCCGGGTCGACAAAACCGCGCTCGGTGATTTCAAGGATGATCTGTTCGGCGGCGATCCCCCAGTGCTGTAGCTGATTGTGCAACAACGTCGGCAGGGTGGGCGAGCGTAAATCATCTACCGACAGGTTGATGGAGATGTGCACTTCCGGCCGCTGCCGCAGCCAGGGGCCGAGATCGGCAAAAATTTTCCTGACGATATCTTCCGTCAGCTGCGTGATGAGCCCGGTCTGCTCAGCCAGGGGAATAAAGATATCCGGCGATAAAAAGGTGCCATCGGGCTGCTGCCAGCGGGCCAGGGCCTCCGCCCCGGCAATTTTCCCTTCCTGCAACGAAATAATCGGCTGATAGTGAACCTGAATCGCTTCGGAATTGAGGGCGTCCAGCATGCTGTTGCGCGGTGAGCGCAGGTGCCTTAGCAGACGCAGCAGCAGCCAGGTGGCGAGCAGGCTGGTGAAAATGCCGGCAGGGAGCCAGAAGAACAGCTGCTGTCGAATGCGCTGCTGCAGCGGCAAGGTTGAAGACCAGGTTACGATGCCAGAGCCCAGCTCGGGAATGCGCTGGATCCGGTAGACTGTGTTATCCAGAGTAAGCATATCCACATGCGGATCTTTAATGCGTTGCCAGACTTTCGCCGGCAGCGGCTGACTGCTGATCACCATTTTCTGGTGGTCCAGGCCAAACAGCATGGTATGGATCTTCTCTTCGCTGGCGGGAACGACATCAATAAAGGAGACGGGGTCGATCATCACCATGTGCTGCCGGCTGCCCATGGCCGTCATCTGATGATTGAGGCCAAGATCGTTAATTGAGGTCAGCCAGGTGCGATAGCCGTCGGGGGCAATGTGGTCCGGCGGGGGGAAGGTGACCGCGACGCTATGGTCTTCCAGGGAGGAGCATTGCGGCACGGAATCACGCAGCCAGAGCACTTCCTGAATGTAGCGATGGGTATAGGCGATGCGGCGGAGCGTAAGCAGATGTTCAGGGCTACAGGAGGCGGCGGTGTGTGCGTCAGCCTCTCGTAACGCTTCCCGGGCCTGGTCGGCAACCTGCAGCGTCCGAACGACGATACGGTTGGAATAGTCATCCAGTTCACGATAGAACTGCATTTTGGCCTGCCGCGCCGCCTGCCAGATGCTGAGTGAAATGGGCAGGATGATGGCCAGTATCAGCACTCCTGTAAACAGCGCCATCAGATGCCGGGTCCTCATGCCTGTGTCCTTATCGTTCGCCGGGTGTCATCAGTATATGCGAAAGATAATTCGGGCGCAGCGGGAGAAAACGCGTCGTTTGGGGAAAAAGCCGGCATCACAACAGGCTGCGATGCCGGGAGAGAAGGATGATTCCGATGTAGCAGAATAAAAATGAGGGTGTGAATGCCGGGCAGGGTGTGTTCCGGCATTCAGTCGCAGCATACGCTGCGCAGATGACAGCAATATGTTAGCTAGTGTGCATCCGGCGCCGGGATATCAGCGCTGATGCGCAGGTCGTTCTCATCAAACACCATGCAGAAGCGCTCATCGAAAGCCAGATTAATTTTCTGCCAGGGGCGGAAATGGACGTCGCCGGGCAGCAGAACCTTGACGTTGTCGTGGCCGTAGCACTGGCCGAACAGATAGGTATTGTTGCCCAGACGCTCCACCACTTCACATTGAAACTCCACCACGGTACCGGTGGCGACTTCCGGGGTGAGGTGCTCCGGCCGGATCCCCAGCGTCACCGCAGCGCCGGGCTTCAGCGGCTGGGTGGCGATATTCAGGGCCAGCTGATGGTCCTGCGCGAGGGTGACCGTTAAGCGTTCCGGCTGCCAGTCGCTGACGATAGCCGGCAGAAAGTTCATCTTCGGCGAGCCGATAAAGCCGGCGACGAATTTGTTGACCGGATTGTAGTACAGCGCCATCGGCGAACCCATTTGTTCGACTTTCCCGTAGTTCATGACCACGATTTTATCGGCCAGCGTCATCGCCTCCACCTGATCGTGCGTGACATACACCATAGTGGTCTTCAGCTCCTGGTGCAGACGGGCAATATGCAGGCGCATATCGACGCGCAGCTCCGCATCAAGGTTAGAGAGCGGCTCATCGAACATAAATACCCGGGGATTACGCACGATCGCCCGGCCAATGGCCACGCGCTGCCGCTGGCCGCCAGAGAGCTGCTTCGGTTTACGATCCAGCAGGTGCGAGAGCTGCAGCGTTTTAGCCACCATTTCCACCTGGCGACGGATCTCCGTTTTCGGCACTTTATTCACCTTCAGCCCGTAGCCCATGTTCTCTGCCACCGTCATGTGCGGATAGAGCGCATAGGACTGGAAGACCATCGCCACGCCGCGGCGGGCGGGCACGACATCATTCATCACCTCATCGCCGATCAGTACTTCTCCTTCGCTGACCTCTTCCAGCCCGGCAATCATGCGCAGTAGCGTCGATTTTCCACAACCGGAAGGGCCGACGAAGACGGCAAACTCGCCATCTTCAATATCGAGATTGACCTGGTGCAGCGTCACCGTGCTGCCGAACCTTTTGGTGACATTCCTCAGTCGTATATTGGACATCCACATTCCCCGGAGTGAGTAGCTGTTATTTGCCGTTGGCTTATCGCTATGTTGAGTGTGATTTGTATTACGTGTAACAAATCGGTGTGACGATGTTCAACAGCAGTAAAATCATGCCCTGACTATAACTTCCGCGGATTTTGCGCCATACAGGGACGTTTCATTTCTGCAAGGATGATCACACAACTGGCAGCTTATGGTAGTTTTATCAACGATCAAAGCGTAGCGTATAACAAAAGCGCATCAGAATATGTTTTCCACGTAATACGGCAGTTTGAAAAGATTTATTTTTCTAACTGGCAGACGGAATTCGAATAAAAACCATTAAATTGTTATACCTTCACATGAGGTTGATAATGAAAAAGAACACGCTTGCTGCACTGATCCTTACCACCCTGGCGGCGGGGCAACTCGCCAGCCTGCAGGCGCATGCCGCCGGGCAGCTCAACGTCTGGGAGGACATTAAAAAATCCGCTGGCATCAAAACCGCGGTTAGCGATTTTGAAAAGCAGTACAACGTGAAGGTCAATCTCCAGGAGATGCCCTACGCCCAGCAACTGGAAAAACTGCGCCTCGACGGCCCGGCGGGCATTGGGCCGGACGTGCTGGTGATCCCGAATGACCAGCTCGGCGGCGCCGTGGTTCAGGGACTACTCTCGCCGCTCAGCGTCGATCAGGCGAAACAGGATGCCTTTACGCCAGCCTCCATCAATGCCTTCCGCATGGACAACGCGCTGTATGGGATCCCGAAGGCGGTGGAAACCCTGGTGCTTATCTACAACAAGGATCTGATCGACAAGCCGCTGGACAGCCTGCAGGCCTGGCTGGACTACTCGAAAACCCAGCGCGAGCAGAACAAATACGGCCTGCTCGCCAAGTTTGACCAGATCTATTACAGCTGGGGGGCGATTGGCCCGATGGGCGGCTATATCTTTGCTAAAAACGACAGCGGCGGCTTTAACCCGCAGCAGGTGGGTCTCAATACCCCCGGCGCCGTGGAAGCCGTCACCTTCCTGAAAAAATTCTATGCCGAGAAGGTCTTTCCGGCGGGGATCCTCGGCGATAACGGGCTGAATGCCATCGATTCCCTGTTTACCGAGAAAAAAGCGGCGGCGGTGATCAACGGCCCCTGGGCCTTCCAGCCGTATGAAGCCGCTGGCATTAACTATGGCGTGGCGCCCCTGCCGACCCTGCCGGACGGCAAGCCGATGAGCTCCTTCCTCGGCGTCAAAGGCTATGTAGTATCGACCTGGAGTAAAGACAAAGCGCTGGCGCAACAGTTTATCGAGTTCATCAACCAGCCGCAGTATGTGAAAGCCCGCTATGTCGCCACTGGCGAAATTCCGCCGCTGAAGGCGATGATTGACGATCCGGTGATTAAAAACGACCAAAAGGCCAGCGCCGTCGCCATCCAGTCGGCGCGAGCGGTAGCGATGCCGGGCATTCCCGAGATGGGGGAAGTGTGGGGGCCGGCCAACGCCGCGCTTGAACTGAGCCTCACCGGTAAGCAGGCGCCGCAGGCCGCGCTTGATAACGCGGTGAAACAGATCACGATGCAGATCGAAGCGATGCAGGCCAGCAATCAGTAATTCACCGTCACGTGAAGTCACCGAGCGGGAGGGGGACCTCCCGTTTGTAGAAGGAGTCGAGTGTGAGCATCCATTCCAGCGAAAATTTTAGCGACGCACGCGGGCCCGGGCGCCATGCATGGTGCGGCCTGCTGCTGGCAATCGTGCCGGGTTTCGGTCAGTTTTATCATCGCCAGTGGCTGAAAGGGCTGGTCTTCCTGGTGCTGCTGAGCAGCTTTCTGGGGATTTTTTATGATTTCCTGCGTGAGGGGTTGTGGGGGTTATATACCCTGGGTGAAGAGGTACCGCGGGATAACTCTATCTTCCTGTTAGCCGAGGGGATTATCAGCGTGCTGATCGTCGCTTTCGGCGTGCTGATCTATTTTCTCTCGCTGCGGGATGCGTGGCTCAACGGCAAAAAACGCGATGAGGGGATCGCCCTCAACAGCGTGCGTAAGCAGTACCAGATGCTGCTGAGCGACGGCTTTCCGTACCTGATGATCACCCCGGGCTTTATTCTGCTGGTGTTTGTGGTGATCTTTCCGATTCTGTTCGGTTTCGCCATCGCCTTCACCAACTACAACCTGTACCACACCCCGCCGGCGAAGCTGGTGGACTGGGTGGGGCTGAAAAACTTTATTAATATTTTCACCCTCTCCATCTGGCGCTCCACTTTCCTGGATGTGCTGCAGTGGACCGTGGTGTGGACGCTGCTGGCGACCACCCTGCAGTGTACGGTGGGCGTGCTGCTGGCGATTCTGGTCAACCAAAAAGATCTGCGCTTTAAGCCGCTGATCCGCACCATCTTTATTTTGCCGTGGGCGGTGCCGGGGTTTGTCACCATTCTCGTTTTTGCCGGCATGTTCAACGACTCCTTCGGGGTCATCAACAACGCGATCCTGTCCTTTTTTGGCATCAGTCCGAAGGCATGGCTCACCGATCCGTTCTGGACTAAAACGGCGCTGATCATGATGCAGACCTGGCTTGGCTTCCCGTTTGTGTTTGCCATGACCACCGGCGTGTTGCAGGCGATCCCGGACGATCTGTATGAAGCGGCGACGATGGACGGCGCCAGCGCCTTTACCCGTCTGCGCACCATCACCCTGCCGCTGGTGCTGTATGCGATCGCGCCGATCATCATCACCCAGTACACCTTCAACTTTAATAACTTCAACATCATTTACCTGTTCAACAACGGCGGCCCTGCGGTGGCAGGCTCTAACGCCGGCGGGACGGATATTCTGGTGTCGTGGATCTATAAGCTGACGATGTCTTCGTCGCAGTACGCCATCGCGGCGACCATCACGATCCTGCTGTCGATCTTTGTCGTCGGCCTGGCGCTGTGGCAGTTCCGCGCCACCAAATCCTTCAAAAATGACGACATGGCGTAAGGGAAGCAACATGGCTCAATCACCCAGTATTAAACGCGAAAAGTGGATCCGGCTCTCTCTCACCTGGCTGGTGGTTATTCTGGTCTCGGTGGTGATTATCTATCCGCTGGTCTGGACGGTCGGGGCGTCGCTGAACGCCGGCAATAGCCTGCTCAGTACCTCAATCATTCCGGAAAATGTGTCGTTCCAGCACTATGCCGATCTGTTCAATGGCAATGTGAATTACCTCACCTGGTACTGGAACTCGATGAAAATCAGCTTCCTGACCATGGCGCTGACCCTGATTAGCGTCAGCTTTACCGCTTACGCCTTCTCCCGCTTCCGCTTTAAAGGGCGGCAGAACGGGCTGATGCTGTTCCTGCTGCTGCAGATGATCCCGCAGTTTTCCGCGCTGATTGCGATCTTTGTCCTGTCGCAACTGCTTGGCCTGATTAACAGCCATTTGGCGCTGGTGCTGATCTACGTCGGGGGGATGATCCCGATGAATACCTGGCTGATGAAGGGGTATCTCGACGCGATCCCCAAAGACCTGGATGAGTCCGCCCGCATGGATGGCGCCAGCAGCTTTCGCATCTTTATCGAGATCATCATGCCGTTGTCGAGGCCCATCCTCGCGGTGGTGGCGCTGTTCTCGTTCACTGGGCCGCTGGGGGATTTCATCCTCTCCAGCACCATCCTGCGTACCCCGGATAAATACACGCTGCCTATCGGTCTGTATAACCTGGTGGCGCAAAAAATGGGTGCCAGCTACACCACCTACGCGGCGGGGGCGGTGCTGATCGCCGTACCGGTGGCGATCCTCTACCTGGCGCTACAAAAATACTTCGTCTCCGGCCTGACCTCGGGCAGTACTAAAGGATAAGCACATGAAAAGATTCACACCCGCATGGCTTGCGGTTTGTCTGGCATGCAGTTTCTCCACCTCTTCTCTGGCCGCGGACGCGCTTGCAACCCGCGCGTTTCAGGGCATGCCGGCGGACTTTATCAAAGGCGCGGATATCTCCACGCTGCTGGACGCCGAAAAGCACGGGGCGACGTTCTACGATCAGAATAATCAGCGCAAGGATCCGATCGCTATTCTGAAAGAGAACGGCCTCAACTATGTCCGCCTCCGTCTGTGGGTGGATCCGCAATCGGCGAGCGGCGAGGACTATGGCGGTGGGAACAATGATCTGGCCACCACCCTGGCGCTGGCGAAACGGGCGAAAGCCCAGGGGATGAAGCTGTTGCTTGATTTTCACTACAGCGATTTCTGGACCGATCCCGGCAAGCAGTTCAAGCCGAAAGCCTGGGAAAAGCTGGATTACCCGCAGCTGAAAACGGCGATTCATGACTATACCCGCGATACCATCGCCCGCTTTAAGCAGGCGGGCGTGCTGCCGGATATGGTGCAGATCGGCAACGAAATCAACGGCGGCATCCTGTGGCCGGAAGGGAAAAGCTGGGGGCAGGGCGGCGGAGAGTTCGACCGGCTGGCTGGCCTGCTGAACGCGGCTATCGCTGGCCTGAAGGAGAACCTGCGCCAGGGCGAGCAGGTGAAAATCATGCTGCATCTGGCCGAAGGGACCAGGAACGATACCTTCCGCTGGTGGTTTGATGAGATCGACAAGCGCCATGTACCGTATGACGTGATTGGTCTGTCGATGTACACCTACTGGAATGGCCCGATCAGCGCCCTGAAGGCCAATATGGATGACATCAGCAAACGCTATAACAAAGACGTCATCGTCGTCGAGGCGGCCTATGCCTATACCCTGGCCAACTGCGATAACGCGGAAAATAGTTTCCAGGCGAAAGAGGAAAAGGATGGGGGATATCCCGCCAGCGTACAGGGGCAATATAACTATATTCACGATTTAATGCAGGCGGTGGTTGATGTGCCAGACCAGCGTGGTAAAGGTATTTTCTATTGGGAGCCTACATGGATTGCCGTGCCGGGAAATACCTGGGCCACCCCGGCGGGGATGAAATATATCCACGACGAGTGGAAAGAGGGTAATGCACGTGAAAATCAGGCGCTATTTGATTGCCAGGGAAAAGTATTGCCGTCGGTAAAAGTTTTTAATTAATTTTTTTGTCGTCTTTTTCAGGAAGTTTATTATGAATAAATTTGCACCTTTACATCCGAAGGTTAGTACGCTGCTGCATGGCGCGGATTATAATCCGGAGCAATGGGAGAATGACCCCGATATTATTGATAAAGACATTGCCATGATGCAGCAGGCAAAATGCAATGTGATGTCGGTGGGAATATTTAGCTGGGCGAAACTGGAGCCACGCGAAGGGGTATTTAATTTCGCCTGGCTGGATATTATCCTCGATAAACTGTATGCCGCCGGCATTCATGTCTTTCTGGCCACGCCGAGCGGCGCGCGTCCGGCGTGGATGTCGCAGCGCTATCCGCAGGTTCTGCGGGTGGGGCGCGATCGGGTGCCGGCCCTGCACGGCGGCCGTCACAACCACTGTATGTCGTCACCGGTCTATCGCGAGAAAACCCTGCAAATCAATACCCTGCTGGCAGAACGTTATTCCTCACACCCGGCGGTGCTGGGCTGGCATATTTCCAACGAATATGGCGGTGAATGCCATTGCGATCTCTGCCAGAACCGTTTTCGCGACTGGCTGAAGGCGCGTTACCAGACCCTGGAGAACCTCAACCAGGCCTGGTGGAGCACCTTCTGGAGTCATACCTATACCGACTGGTCGCAGATTGAATCGCCTGCGCCGCAGGGCGAGATGTCGATCCACGGTCTTAATCTTGACTGGCATCGCTTTAACACCGCTCAGGTGACCGATTTCTGCCGCCATGAAATTGCTCCGCTGAAGGCGGCGAATGCCTCCCTGCCGGTGACTACCAACTTTATGGAGTATTTCTACGATTACGACTACTGGCAGCTGGCGGAGGCGCTGGATTTCATCTCCTGGGACAGCTATCCGATGTGGCACCGCGATAAAGACGAAACCGCGCTGGCCTGCTACACCGCGATGTATCACGACATGATGCGCAGCCTGAAGGGCGGCAAACCGTTTGTGCTGATGGAGTCCACCCCGGGCGCCACCAACTGGCAGCCGACCAGCAAACTGAAGAAGCCGGGAATGCATATTCTTTCCTCGCTGCAGGCGGTGGCGCATGGCGCCGACTCGGTGCAGTATTTCCAGTGGCGGAAAAGCCGCGGTTCGGTTGAGAAATTTCACGGCGCAGTGGTCGACCACGTCGGACATATTGATACCCGCATTGGCCGCGAAGTCTGCCAGCTCGGCGAGATCCTCAGCAAGCTGCCGGAGGTGAGGGGCTGTCGCACCGAGGCGAAAGTAGCGATTATCTTCGACCAGCAGAACCGCTGGGCGCTGGATGACGCCCAGGGGCCGCGCAATCTTGGGATGGAATATGAGAAGACGGTCAACGAGCACTACCGCCCGTTCTGGGAGCAGGGCATCGCCGTCGATGTGATTGATGCCGATGTCGATTTAACGCCGTATCAGTTAGTGATTGCCCCGATGTTATATATGGTGCGCGACGGCTTTGCCGGTCGGGCGGAGGCGTTTGTCGCCAACGGCGGCCACCTGGTGACCACCTACTGGACCGGTATCGTCAATGAGTCCGATCTCTGCTATCTCGGCGGCTTCCCGGGCCCGCTGCGCAATCTGCTGGGGATCTGGGCGGAAGAGATCGACTGCCTGAATGACGGCGAGTTTAATCTGGTGCAGGGGCTTGCCGGGAATCAGTGCGGTCTGCAGGGCCCTTATCAGGTGCGCCATCTCTGCGAACTGATCCATATCGAGAGCGCCCAGGCGCTGGCCACCTACCGGGATGATTTTTATGCCGGACGGCCGGCTGTGACGGTGAACGCGTTCGGGAAAGGCAAAGCCTGGCATGTGGCCTCCCGCAACGATTTAGCCTTCCAGCGCGATTTCTTTACCGCCCTGAGCAAGGAGCTGGCCCTGCCGCGGGCGATAGCGACGGAGTTACCACCCGGCGTGGTGGCGACTGCGCGCACCGACGGTGACAACGCATTTATCTTCCTGCAGAACTACAGCGCGCAAAACCATACCCTGACCCTGCCGCAAGGGTATTGGGATTGCCTGACCGACGCGGCGGTATCGGCTCCACTGACCCTGTCGGCATGGGATTGCCGTATTCTCCGTCGTCACGCGTAATTTCTTCTTCTCCACGCCTGCTCTGACGAGCAGGCTTTTTTTTATCTTAAACCTGGAGTTTATTATGGTGAGTTTAAAATCCTTCCTGCACTATTTCTCCCCAGCGCGTCCGGCACAGCCATTAAGCGAGGCGGAAAAACAGCAAATCGAGGCGCTTATTCAGGCCTTTGGTGGCGAAGCGAATATTACGCAAGTGGACGCCTGTATTACCCGTCTGCGGGTTAGCGTTCGCCATCTTGCGGCCGTGGACTCCGAAGCATTACAGCAGCAGGGCGCGCTGGGGGTTATTATTCTTGGTCAGCAGGTGCATGCTATTTTCGGTAAACAGTCCGATGCGCTGCGTCAGCTTCTGGATGAACATTTTGCCGCCCGGAAATAAATAAAACGGGATAACCTGAAAGCAGGTTATCCCGAAAATAAGACAAAGACAGCAGTGGCAATAAAGTTTACCGGAAGATAATTAACAGTCTTACAGCAGGAGATAAAAATAACGTATGAGTCTTAGCCGTGCGCAATTACCACCAGGCCTCAACCTGCACGCCGAAATTCCAGGTATTATTCGCCGTCTGGTCTTCAAACGGTTTACCATCTTCGGAATCATTCAAATATGAAGCAAAAATGCGTAATTCCGGACGTGACATAAAGTCTGGCCCGTCCGCCAGGCCCAACGCAATGGTGTATTTCTCACCGGCCTGTTTGTAGCTGGTGCCATTGTTGTAGCTGTCTTTCTGATAGAAACCGCCGACTTCGCCAATCAGGCGCACGTAGTCGGTGAACTGGTACTGCCCGCGGGCGACCAGCGACAGCATCCGCGTTTTGTCGGTATAGTCGGTAATGTCATCCGCCGAGCCCCAGGTCAGAACGTGGTTGATAGAAAACTTCTCAGTAATCGGGATCAGGCCGGTGTTAATCACGCGATAACCGGTGGCGTCGTTCACGTAGTTCCACATATCGTACCAGCCGCCGCCCTGGGAGACCATGTTCTGCGCCAGGCCTTTGTTGGCGTACTGCAGCACGGTTTTGTTATAGCCGCCCAGCATATCCTGACTGATTTCACCGGTCAGCATGACGCCGTTGTCAGCATCGTACAGTCCGCCGTAGCTATCCTGTTTTTTGGTGGTGTTTGGCATCGCGTAGTCGATACCGAATTCGGTCCACGAGCCCGCCCATGGCTTCCAGCCCGCGTAGCGTAAATCGATATAGTTGATATTGACGTTGCTGTCGCCATCGACGCGATAGTCAACATCGTTGGCATCGCCGCGGATCCAGGCCAGCGAGACGGCGCCCGGGCCGAGGGTGTAGTTTTCCACCCCGGCTCCGGAGCCGGAAATGTTCCAGTATTTGGTATCGATGATATGCAGATCATGGCGCTGGTAGTAACGTTTACCGCCCCAGATCACCGCATTCGGATCGCCAGGGATCAGCCCCTTTATCTGCAGGTTCAACTGACGTAAGCCGAACTGTGCATCATCGTTCAGCGTGGTTTCATTATCGTTAGAGCCGTCGGAGACCATGCTGACCATACTGTCGAGATAGAAGCTGACGTCATCTTTCTTATAGACCTCAGAGCCCAGCTCCAGCTCGCCGTAGGTATCCGACTCGTTCCCCAAACGGCCCAGCTTATTTTTTTGCCATTCCGCTTCGCTACCGTCGCCGGAGACCCCAACCCCGGCGCGCATATAGCCATGGAAATCGATCGTTGGGATCGCGGCGGTGGCCGCAAACGCGGAAGGAGCGATTAGCGCAGCGGCTAACGCGACTGAAAGGGCGCGCAGTGTAGTGTTCATCTCTATCCTCTTATTGTTTTGTATTACGTTCACATAACTGGTGTCATAAAATGCCTAAATGTAACTTCAGGCAAATGAGATATGATTATTGTGTGACTAACTGCAAATAATCACGGTGGTTTTTGTTGCGATGGGTGAGATGATTCACAATTCGTTGTATTGTGAACGTAATACTTTTATCGCTATTGTTTTGCAGTGAGAGGTGGCGGTGAGCGTTTTTTCAAATGGCCCCTGTTACAATCATGGGATAACAACATAAGGAACCGGACCATGAAGTCTAAAAGCGCTACTCTGGAAGACGTCGCACGCCATGCGGGCGTCTCTTACCAGACCGTGTCCAGGGTACTCAACAAATCAGCTAATGTATCCGAAGCGACGCGTCGCAAGGTGGAGAAATCGATAGAGGCCTTACGCTATGTGCCAAACCGGCTGGCGCAGCAGCTGGTGGGGAAGGAGAGCCAGACGGTCGGGCTGGTGACTATTTCTCTGGCCTGGCATGCGCCTTCCCAGGTGGCGGCGGCGGTAAAACGCTATGCCAACCTGGAAGGTTACCAGGTTCTGATTTCGATGATCGATGAGAGCGTCAACCAAAGCATCCAGGATTCCATCAATGAGCTGAAATCTCAGCGGGTGGATAAAGTCATTATCAACGTGCCGCTGGAGACCGAACAGGCGCAGAAAATCGCTGCTGACAACGATGATATCGTCTGCCTGTTTCTCGACGTTGATCCCTACAGCTCCGTGTTTAACGTTTCGTTTAACCCGGCGGACGGCACCCGGGCCAGCGTCAAATATCTCTATGAGATGGGGCATCGGGAGATCGCCCTGCTGGCGGGGCCGGACAGCTCAGTCTCGGCCAAACTCCGGTTAAAAAGCTGGCTGGAGACCCTGGATGGTTACGGTCTGAAGCCGGTGACCGTCCTGCACGGCAACTGGGATGCGCAGAGCGGCTACGCCGGCGCGCTGCAGATGCTGCGCGAAACGCCTAATTTCAGCGCTGTGCTGGTGGGTAATGATCAGATGGCGCTGGGGGTGCTCAGCGCCTTCCATCAGCATCAGGTGGCGGTGCCGGGTGAGAAGTCGGTTATTGGCTATGACGATACCTACGAAAGCTCCTTTTTCTATCCGGCGCTGAGTACCGTGTCGCTCGACCTCGACCTGCAGGGGAAAGAGGCGGTGCGGCGGATCCTCGCCAGCACCAGCGGGGCGCCTCATGCCTCATCCATTCTGCCGGCGCGCCTGGTGATACGCCATTCCAGCGGCGCCCGAATTGAGCAGGGAAAAGATCTGCAGGCCATTGCGGAACAGCTCCGCGCCATCGCCCACCGTCTGGCACCCTGACGCCAAAGGCGGGGAAACTCGCCTTATCACCTTACCCTTAAATTGAGCAGGGTTGATCTTTGTCACAGCACGGCGTAACCTTATTGTTATGTTATAACGTAATAAAGAGGTCATCATGAAAGCCCATATCCATCCTCCCTATCGTACGGTGGTGTTTCACGACACCAGCGCGAATGAGTATTTTAAAGTCGGCTCAACTATCCGCACCGATCGCGTGATTGAACTCGATGGCGAAACTTTTCCGTATGTGACGATCGACGTCTCCTCGAAATCGCATCCGTACTACACGGGCAAACAAAAAACCTTCGCCAATGAAGGCAGTGCAGCCCGATTCCGCCAGCGCTTCGGCGGCTTTATTGATGCGAAAAGGAAAGCATGATGCAGGTCGTCAACTCATTACGTAGCGCTAAACAGCGCCACCCGGATTGCCAGCTGGTTAAACGCAAAGGGCGGCTGTACGTTATCTGTAAGAGCAACCCCCGCTTCAAAGCGGTGCAGGGGCGCAAAAAACGCCGTTAACGGAAACTCTCCAGCGAGCGGCGCTGTTGGCCGTCGGCGGTAAAATTGTCGGCGGCCAGCCATTGGCGCATGGCGTTATCCAGCTCCGGCCATTCGCCGTCTATCACCGAAAACCAGTCCGTGTCCCGGTTGTGTCCTTTACTCACCAGCGCCTGGCGAAAACGTCCTTCGTACTGAAACCCCAGCCGCCTTGCCGCCCGGGCTGATGGGATATTAAGACTGTTGCATTTCCATTCATAGCGACGGTAGCCGAGCGTATCAAAGACATACTGCATCAACAGCCAGTGCGCTTCGGTGGCCATGGCCGTTCGGCTCAGTAACGGTGAAAAATGCACATGCCCCACCTCTACCACACCGTGAGCGATATCGATACGCATTAACGCCAGCGAGCCGACCGCTTTCCCTCGCTGCTGGTCAACGACGGCAAAATGAATCGGGTCTGCCAGCGTGGCGACCTGCTCCACCCAGGCACTGAATTCTGCAAGGTTGCTCTCAGGTTCACGCAGCAGCCACGTCCAGCTGCGGGCGTCTGGCGCCAGCTGGTGAGCGGCGAACAGATCGCTGGCATGAGCAAGAGTCAGCGGTTCGAGTCGACAACGGCTGCCCTGTAATACCTGTCGTGTCGGCCAGGGGCGCGGCTGCCAGTCAGGCAGCGCGACGCCGAGCGCCTGGCCAAACTGATTATATTCGCACATTGCGGTTTCCTTATTGGGGATTTACAGGCAGCGTACGCGCTTGCTGGTTCCATAAAAAGTGCCATTAGAGTATGTTTTTATGGGGCCACGAGGAGGCAAAATGAATATACCGGACGAGGGGTTTTTTACGCTGTTGACGCAGGGGATGCGAAACCGCACGGTCGAAACCTTACAGCGCGCCCTTTACCACACCTTGCGAGACGCTATCCTGCAGGGAACCCTGACGGCCCGCTGCCGTTTACCTGGATCGCGGATGATGGCCGAACGGCTACACCTGTCGCGGAATACGGTCAATGCCGCACTGGAACAGCTGGCGCTGGAGGGGTACCTGACACGGAGCCGTCAGGGAACGCAGGTGGCACCACTCGCCTCCTGCCGCCAGGAGGCGGGTCAGATGCCGCCCGTCGTGCTGCCTGAGCGGCTGCAAAGGCTGCCAGCCGCGATGCGCCGCGACTCACCGACGCTGGCATTTACGCCAGGCATGCCGGCGGTAAACTATTTCCCGCTGCCGCTGTGGCGGCGACTGATGGATAACGTGCTACGCGAAGATGGTAGCGCGCTGCTGGGTTATGGCGAAGCCGCGGGCGATCCTTTGCTGCGAGAGGCTATCGCTCGTCATCTGGCGCTCTCCCGGGGCATCCGGTGCGATATCCGGCAGATCGTCATCACCGAAGGCGCGCTGGAAGGCGTCAACTTATGCGCCTCGCTACTGACCAACCCGGGCGACAGCGTGTGGCTGGAAGAACCGGGGTACCTGGGGGCGAGGAGTGGCTTTCAGCGGGCGGGACTGCGGGTCAGAGGAATGGCTGTCGACGATGAAGGGATGTGTATTGCCAACGGCGTCGCGGAGCCGCCCCGGCTCATTTTCACCTCTCCTTCACACCAGTATCCCTGTGGGAGCATCATGAGCGCCGGGCGCCGTCTGGCGCTCGTGGAATATGCCCGCCGGCACGGGGCGTGGATTGTGGAGGATGACTACGACAGCGAGTTTCGCCATAGCGGAGAACCGATCCCGGCGATGCTGGGAATGGTGCCTGATGCCCCGGTGGTCTATCTCGGCACCTTCAGCAAAACGCTGTTTCCGGCGTTGCGTATCGGTTTTATGGTTATGCCGCCCGCGCTGGCGGATGCTGCTCAGGACGCCATTGGCGCGCTGCTGCGCGGGGGACACCGTGCTGAACAGCGGGCGCTGGCCAGCTTTATCGAGAAGGGACACTATGCGCGCCATCTGGCGGCGATGCGCCGCCTGTACCGTAAACGTCAGCAACAGCTGCGCGAGGCGCTGGCGCAAGAGATAACCGTGCCGTGCGACGTTCTCGGCGGGGGAGGGGGGATGCACCTGACGGTGGCGATGGAGGGCGTTAATGACCGGACGCTTGCGCAGCAGGCGCGCCAGTTTCAGCTGGCGCCCGCCGCGTTAAGTCATTTCTATCTCGACCCGCAGCGAGCGCGGAGCGGACTGGTGCTTGGGTATGGCAATACCTCTGCTTCTCGCTATTTCCCGGCGCTGCGGACCCTAAATCGTCTTATTGCGCAGCACCGGCGCGCGTGAGGGTAAAGACATCATAGAAGGAGAGCTCGCCTTTGGTGGCGACCATCTTTTTGAGCTGCGCCTTCTGCTCGCTATCGACGTCTGGCGACTGCAGGATACGGTCGATCAGCTGCCGGGGGACAAAGCGGGTGTTGTACCATTCCCCGTTGTAGCACACGCGAAAGTCGAGGACATCGATATCCTCGTAGCGATAGCGTGGATAGACGTCAAAGAAGAAAAAGGCGTTGAACAGAATGAACAGCACCACCAGCAACCAGACCGAGTCTACCAGCGTTTCAGAGCGCAGCATGACCACCAGCGTCGCCAGAAACGCGGCATACATGGCAACAAACAGTCCCGGATGGTTGCGGATAAAACTGATGCTAAAACGCGGGCGATTATCGCGTTTTTCCTGGACGTTGAGTTCGTCAATGGTGTGAATCAGCAGGCGTTGTATTTCTGTCATCTTGGTCCTCGAATTCTGCAATGAGCCTGCCGCGCCCGGCGGACCAGGCGCGGCAGGCTCAGCCTGAAGGCTATTTTATGTTGCAATATTCTGCGGAGAAAGTAACAGATCAGTTACAGAAAAGCATAACAGTTACGGATTTGTCGGCGGAAGGCGCTTAATGATCTGTGCCGGGTTACCGCCGACGACGGTACAGGCAGGGACGTCTTTGGTGACCACCGCGCCGGACGCAATGACCGCATTATCGCCAATGGTCACGCCGGGATTGATCACTGCCCGACCCCCAATCCACACATTGTGGCCAATAGTTACCGGCTTGCCGTATTCCTGGCCGCTATTACGCGCATCGGCGTCCAGCGGATGAGTGGCGGTATAAATATGGACGCCTGGCGCCAGCATACAGTTATCGCCAATATGGATAGGGCAGACGTCGAGCATCACGCAGTCAAAATTGGCGTAAAAACCGGCGCCGAGAAAAATATTATAACCATAGTCGCAGCGAAAGCTTGGCTCGATATACGCATCGCCGGCGCGAGCGAACAGCTCGGCCAGAATATGCTGACGTTGTTCCTGGTCATCCGGGGCGGAATGATTATAACGGTGCAACAACTGTCTGGCGCGCAGGCGATCGGCGCGAAGCGTTGGGTCGCCAGATAAATAGAGCTCACCGGCGATCATTTTGCGTTTTTCTTCACTCATGGGTCTTCCTTATACCTGACTGTTGATGGCCGTAGCAGTATAAAAAAGAAACCGGTTACAGGGTTGCTGTTGGCTGAATGATGTGATGTCTATCACAAAGATACCCTGCGGCGGCTGACCCGTACCGTCCGGCCAGCAGACCACGTAGTACGCGTAAATTAGCGGATAAATTTCCAGACAGAGGTCGGAATTTTATCGTATAGCTTATTCATGGTCAGTTCCGCCAGACGATGGTCGGCAGCTGAGTAAAATACCGCCAGCTCATTATCAGACAGTTCATATTTATTTTTTTCAATGACGCGCTCCAGCGTGTCAATTGTCTGGCAACGACGTAAGCGCATCAAATAGTCTGTTTTAGTTAATGGCTTATCAGACATAATTCCACCTTTTGATTGTAATAATTCTAACACGATAGACTGGCCGGGTTTTCCCGGCTGGCGTTGACAAAGCAACGAAATAGTCGGTTACCGGATTTTTTCCACTTTTGCAAATCCGTAGAGTTAATGCCGTAGTTACTGAACAACGTAAAAGTGTCGTCCAGATATTCGTCAACCTGAGCGATCAGCTTATTATCCTCTGCATACTTAATTTTATAATTAAGAGCGAATGTGGCAATGTGCTCGATCAATTCATTTAACTGGAGATTGACAGCCGACGTCGGGTCGTTGACCCAGCCATGGTTGCTCTCTTCCAGGTTTGCAAGGCAGTCATGATACAGCGTTTCGCAGAGAAAGCGTAGCTGTGCAATATCATGTCTTTTTGGCGAGTATTCGTCCATAACGCATCCCCTTTTGAGTGGTTTAAACGACGACTAGCAAACACCGTTGTGGGATGAACACGACTAACTGACCTGACACTAACTGAGTAATCCTGCTGATTTAACTATAATCCACTCTCCAACAGATTTCATCGTGCTATTACGAAAAATTACAATTATCAGCGAGAAATTATCTTAAAAATAGACGAATTAATTTCGCAGGCGCTGGCCCACAGCCGGAGAAATAGAGAAATCTTATGAATCATTGGTTTAAGGCAGGCAGCTGTCGCGTTCAGAAACCGCCGACCCGTGGATAATGATAGTAAGATTATTCCTGGTAAATGAGTGTTTGCCGATCCCGAGTTGTTGAACAAGCTGCTAAAAATAGCCTGCGCCATATCAATATATATTAAATGCAGAACGAAAAATAAACAATGGCAATATGTGCCTTGCCAGCCAGTGATAAAAAAGGGCCGCGGTAGCGGCCCTTTGTTCAGGAGTGAAGATTAATGATGCTCAACCTGATGGCTGTGCTCTATATCTTCTGATTTTTTGCTAAAGCGGCGACGAACCACCACAAAGAACACCGGCACGAAGAAGATCGCCAGGATCGTCGCGGTCACCATCCCGCCCATTACGCCTGTACCGACGGCGTTCTGCGCACCGGAGCCGGCGCCGGAGCTGATAACTAGCGGCATTACCCCGAGGATGAACGCCAGAGATGTCATCAGGATTGGACGTAGACGCATACGTACTGCTTCAAGCGTCGCCTCAATCAGCCCTTTGCCCTCTTTCTCCATCAGGTCTTTGGCGAATTCAACGATCAATATTGCGTTCTTCGCCGACAGGCCGATGGTGGTCAGCAGACCCACCTGGAAGTAAACGTCGTTGGTTAGCCCGCGGAAGGTGGCGGCTAACAGCGCACCGACCACACCCAAGGGGACGACCAGCATAACCGAGAACGGAATCGACCAGCTCTCATACAGCGCCGCCAGACACAGGAAGACGACAATCAGCGAGATGGCATACAGGGCAGGGGCCTGGTTGCCGGACAGTCGCTCCTGATAAGACATCCCGGTCCAGTCGTAGCCGATACCGGAAGGCAGTTTACCCGCCAGCTCTTCCATCAGCGCCATTGCCTCACCGGTACTCTTGCCTGGCGCGGCCTGACCGAGGATTTCCAGTGACGGCAGACCGTTGTAGCGTTCCAGACGCGGCGAACCGTATTCCCAACGCGAGGTCGAGAAAGCAGAGAACGGCACCATCTGACCATCGCTGCCGCGAACATACCACTTGCCGATATCTTCCGGCAGCATACGGTATTTCGCTTCGGACATGATGTACACTTTCTTCACGCGGCCGCGGTCGATAAAGTCGTTGACATAGCTTCCGCCCCAGGCTGCGCCCAGCGTGGTGTTAATGTCGCTGATGGAGACGCCCAGCGCCTGAGCTTTCTCCTGATCGATATCGATTTTAAACTGCGGTGTATCTTCCAGACCGTTAGGGCGCACGCCGGTCAGCACGTCAGGATGCTGCGCCACCATGCCAAACAGTTGGTTACGCGCCTGGGTCAGTTTTTCGTGGCCCAGACCGCCCTGGTCAATCAGCTCGAAGTCAAAGCCGGTCGCGGTACCCAGTTCAACGATAGCCGGCAGGTTAAAGGCGAAGACCATCGCATCTTTAATCTGCGAGAAGTAGCCCATTGCTCTCGCGGTGATCGCTTCAACTTTGTTTTCCTCACCCGGACGCTGGCTCCAGTCTTTCAGCGAAACGAACGCGATACCGGTGTTCTGGCCGCGGCCGGCGAAACCGAAGCCGTTAACCGCAAACACGGATTCCACGTTGTCCTTCTCTTTGGTGAGATAGTAATTCGTCATCTCATCCAGCACTTTCTGCGTACGCTCCTGGGTGGCGCCGGCAGGCAGCTGCGCCATACTCAGGAATACACCCTGGTCCTCGTCCGGCAGGAACGAGCTCGGCAGACGGACGAACAGCCATGCCATACCCACCACGATGATCAGATACAGCACCAGATAACGACCGGTGCTGCGCAGAATGTTGCCTACGCTGTCGGTGTAATGGTGCGTGCTCTTATCAAACATGCGGTTAAACCAGCCGAAGAAGCCGGTGGTCGCGCCATGGCTGCCTTTCTGGATGGGTTTCAGCATCGTGGCGCACAGCGCCGGCGTCAGGATTAACGCCACCAGTACCGACAGCGCCATCGCGGAAACGATAGTGATGGAGAACTGGCGATAGATGGCCCCGGTTGAGCCGCCGAAGAACGCCATCGGGATAAATACCGCCGACAGCACCATAGCGATACCTACCAGCGCGCCCTGAATCTGTCCCATCGATTTACGCGTCGCTTCTTTCGGCGGCAGACCCTCTTCCGCCATCACGCGCTCGACGTTCTCTACCACCACGATGGCGTCATCCACCAACAGGCCGATGGCGAGCACCATCCCGAACATCGTCAGGGTGTTTATCGAGAAGCCAAACGCCGCCAGCACCGCGAAGGTGCCTAACAGGACCACCGGTACCGCGATGGTGGGGATCAGGGTGGCGCGGAAGTTCTGCAGGAACAGATACATGACCAGGAACACCAGGATGATCGCTTCCACCAGCGTTTTAACCACTTCGTGAATAGAAATTTTCACGAACGGGGTGGTGTCATACGGGTAAACGATCTTCATCCCCGACGGGAAAAACGGCTCCATCTTCGCCAGTTCAGCGCGAATAGCGTTGGCGGTATCCAGCGCGTTCGCGCCGGTAGCCAGTTTAATACCCAGACCGGATGCCGGCTGGCCGTTAAACTTCGCCACTACGTCATAGCTTTCGCCGCCCAGCTCAATTTTGGCGACATCACGCAGACGAACCTGGGAACCGTCCTGGTTCACCTTCAGCAGGATGTTGCCAAACTCTTCCGTATTGGTCAGACGCGTCTGCGCGATGATCGAGGCGTTAAGCTGCTGGCCTTTCACCGGCGGCGTACCGCCTAACTGGCCCGCGGCCACCTGGGCGTTCTGCGCTTTCAGGGCGCTGATCACATCCACCGGCGTAAGCTGGAAGTTGTTCAGTTTGTTTGGATCCATCCAGATACGCATCGCATACTGGGAACCGAATAGCTGAACGTCGCCGACGCCGCTGGTACGGCTAATCGGATCCTTCATGTTGGCCGCCACGTAGTCCGAAATATCGTCCTGGTTCATGGTGCCGTTGGTGTTAATGACGCCGACAACCATCAGGAAGCTGCTAGACGCTTTCTCAACGCTAATCCCTTGCTGCTGTACTTCTTGCGGCAGCAGAGGCGTCGCCAGCGCCAGCTTGTTCTGAACCTGAACCTGGGCGATATCCGGATCGGTACCGGATTCGAAGGTCAGCGTAATGGTTGCCGTACCGGTGGAGTCGCCATTTGAGGACATGTACATCAGGTGATCGATACCGTTCATATTCTGTTCGATAACCTGAGTTACGGTGTTCTGCACCGTTTCGGCGTCAGCACCGGGGTACATGGCGGTAATGGAAATTGCTGGCGGCGCAATCGTCGGATATTGCGCCACCGGCAATTTGAGGATTGATAATCCCCCAGCCAGCATGATGATAATGGCGATCACCCATGCAAATATGGGGCGATCGATAAAGAAATTAGGCATGTCTTAACGGCTCCTGTTTAAGTTAAGACTTGGTTTGTTCTGATGGCGCGTTGCCTGCGGCTTGCTGTTTATCATCAGAAGCTACTTCCTGCGCTTTTACCTGCACACCTGGTTTGATTTTTTGCAGGCCGGTGACGATAACGCGATCGCCGGATTTCAGACCGTCAGTGACCAGCCATTTATCGCCGATCGCCTGAGAAGCAGTGACCTGGCGGACTTCGACTTTATCGCCTTCCCCCACTACCATGACGCTGGCGTCGCCGCGCGGCGTACGGGTAACACCCTGTTGCGGTACCAGCAGGGCGTCAGGGTTAATCCCTTCTTCCAGACGGGCACGGACGAACATCCCCGGAAGCAGGGTGTGATCCGGGTTCGGGAAAATAGCGCGTAGCGTGATTGAGCCGGTGGTCTGATCGACAGTGACATCCGAGAATTCCAGCGTGCCGGACTGCGGATACTTAAGACCGTCATTAGTCACCAGCTCCACTTTCGCTTTGCCGTTTTCCTGTTTCAGGCGGCCGTCAGCTAGCTCCTGCTTCAGGCGCAGGAAATCATTGCTCGACTGGGTGACGTCAACATAGATCGGATCCAGCTGCTGAACGGTTGCCAGGGCGGTCGTTTGACCATTCTGTACCAGCGCCCCTTCGGTCACGGCGGATTTACCGATCCGGCCGCTGATCGGCGAGGTGACTTTGGTGTAGGCCAGATTGATGCGCGCGGTTTCAACGGCCGCTTTCGCCGCGACCACGGCCGCATTGCTCTGCTGCGCCGTCGCAACGGCGGTATCGTAGTCTTGTTGACTAATATATTTGGTGCCCAACAGTTTCTGATAACGCTTGACCGTCAGTTGATCCATGTTTGCCGCCGCCTGGGCTTTTGCCAGGTCGCCTTTGGCGCTGTCATAGCTGGCCTGATAGGTGGCTGGATCGATCTGATACAGGGAGACGCCGGCCTGGATATCGCTACCTTCCACGAAGTTACGTTTTAAAATAATGCCACTGACCTGAGGACGGACTTCCGCAATGCGATAGGCGCTGGTGCGGCCTGGCAGTTCGGTGGTTATTTGTAGAGGTGCGGATTTGAGCGTCACAATACCGACTTCCGGCATGTGCTGGGCTCCCTGTTGAGCCGGTTTATCGTCACATCCTGTTAGCGCTAAGCTGCCTGAGAGCATCAGAACGACCGCCAGAGGCGTTAACCCTCTGTTTTTGTTCATATGTAAACCTCGAGTGTCCAATTTCAAAATGTTCAGTGGCTCAAACAACCACAAACCCACTACAGTCTTTCTATTATGGTCATGCTATGGTACATACATTCACAAATGTATGTAAACGTAACCTCTGTAAAGTCATTAACCTATGGCACGAAAAACCAAACAACAGGCACGTGAAACCCGGCAACTGATTCTGGATGTTGCTCTGCGTCTGTTTTCGCAGCAAGGCGTATCATCTACCTCGTTGGCAACAATTGCAAAAGCTGCGGGTGTAACGAGGGGGGCTATCTACTGGCATTTCAAGAATAAATCAGATTTATTCAACGAAATTTGGGAGCTGTCAGACGCCAGTATTAGCGATCTCGAAATTGAGTATCGGGCAAAATTCCCCAACGATCCACTCTCAGTTATCAGGGAGATTCTAGTCTATGTTCTTGAAGCGACAGTGACAGAAGAACGTCGACGATTAATGATGGAGATTATCTATCATAAGTGTGAGTTCGTCGGTGAAATGACCGTGGTGCAGCAGGCCCAGCGGCAGCTCTCCCTGGCGAGTTATGAGCGTATCGAGCAGACCTTGAAAGAGTGCATCGCGGCGAAGCTGCTGCCCGCCAATTTACTCACCCGGCGGGCGGCCGTGTTAATGCGCAGCTACCTTTCCGGGCTGATGGAAAACTGGCTGTTTGCCCCCGATTCGTTCGACCTGCATGCGGAAGCGCGGGACTACGTCGCTATTCTGCTGGAGATGTATCAATTCTGCCCGACGCTACGCGGCCCGGAGAGCTTGTCAGCTTAAAGGTAGCGCGCGGATGGGCGTGAATTTTTAGCGCCGTCCGCCGCTATTCGCCAGCGCTGAGAAGTGCTATTCTGCGCGCTTGCGACGACCCCCGGTATTCTCCGGCATTTGCATTCATTCATATTAACTATGCTGCACACGATCTCCAGGCAACGCGCCACGTTCATCTTTATTATCACGCTGCTCTGTTTTATTGGCCTTTTCAGCCCAGTCCAGGGCCGCGCCGCGGATCTCCCCGATCGGGCAGAGGTGCAGAGCCAGCTCAATACGTTAAACAAGCAAAAAGAACTGACTCCGCAGGACAAACTGGTCCAGCAAGATCTGACTCAGACGCTGGAAACGCTGGATAAAATCGAGCGTATCAAAAGCGAGACGGCACAGCTGCGACAGCAGGTCGAGCAGGCGCCGGCGAAGCTGCGCCAGGCGGTGGAGAGCCTCAACAACCTGAGCGATGTCCCGAACGACGACGCGACGCGCAAAACGCTAAGTACGCTCTCCCTGCGTCAGCTGGAGTCGCGCGTCACCCAGACGCTGGACGATCTGCAGAATGCGCAAAACGATCTGGCGACCTATAACAGCCAGCTGGTTTCCCTGCAAACGCAGCCGGAACGCGTGCAAAATGCGATGTTCAACGCCTCCCAGCAGCTGCAGCAGATCCGCAATCGTCTGAATGGCACCTCGGTGGGCGACGAGACCCTACGCCCGACCCAGCAGGTGCTGTTGCAGGCTCAACAGGCATTGCTCAACGCGCAGATCGAGCAACAGCGCAAGAGCCTCGAAGGCAACACTATCCTGCAGGATACCCTACAGAAGCAGCGTGACTACGTCACCGCCTGGAGCAACCGGCTGGAGCATCAGCTACAGCTGCTGCAGGAGGCCGTGAACAGCAAACGGCTGACCCTGACCGAGAAAACCGCCCAGGAGGCGGTTACCCCCGACGAAACGGCGCGTATTCAGGCCAACCCGCTGGTCAAGCAGGAGCTGGATATTAACCATCAGCTCAGCGAGAAGCTGATCCAGGCAACAGAGAACGGTAACCAGCTGGTGCAGCGCAATATCCAGGTCAAGAACTGGCTCGACCGCGCGCTGCAGTCTGAACGGGATATTAAAGAGCAAATTTCAGTTCTGCGGGGGAGCCTGCTGCTGTCGCGTATTCTTTACCAACAGCAACAGACATTACCGTCGGCGGATGAGCTGCAGGATATGACCAACCGCATCGCCGACCTGCGGCTTGAACAGTTTGAGGTGAACCAGCAGCGCGACGCGCTGTTCCAGAGCGATGCCTTTGTCGCCAAACTGGAGGAGGGGCACAGCAGCGAAGTGAACGATGAAGTCCACGCCGCGCTACTGGAAGTGATCGACATGCGTCGCGAACTGCTTGATCAGTTCAACAAACAGTTGGGCAACCAGCTGATGATGGCCATCAACCTGCAGATCAACCAGCAGCAGCTGATGAGCGTCTCGAGCAGTCTGAAGGAAATTCTGACCCAGCAAATTTTCTGGGTGAACAGCAATAAACCGATGGACTGGGAGTGGATTAAGGCCTTCCCGGAGGCGCTGAAAGGTCAGTTTAAGGCGATGAAAATCACCGTGAACTGGGAAAAAGCGTGGCCTGCGGTGTTTGTCGCTTTCCTGGCCGGTTTACCGCTGCTGTTGATTGCCGGCCTCATCCGCTGGCGTCTGCAGTGGCTCAAGGATTATCAGGCAAAGCTTGCTTCCCAGGTGGGACAGCTGCGCAACGATACCCAACTGCATACGCCGAAGGCGATCCTGATCGATCTGATCCGCGCCTTACCGGTGGTGCTGTTGATTCTGGCTATCGGTCTGATCTTACTCACCATGCAGTTAAATATTAGCGGACTGCTGTGGGCGTACAGTAAAAAGCTGGCTATGTTCTGGCTGGTATTTGGCCTGTGCTGGAAAGTGCTGGAAAAGAACGGCGTCGCGGTCAACCACTTTAATATGCCGGCGCAGTTGACCAGCCACTGGCGGCGGCAGATTGTTCGCGTCAGCCTGGCGCTGCTGCCGCTGAATTTCTGGTCGGTGATTTCCGAACTGTCGCCGCTGAACCTGATGGACGACGTGCTGGGGCAGTTGGTGATTTTCTTCAACTTACTGCTGATCGCGGTGCTGGTTTGGCCGATGTGCCGGGAAAGCTGGCGCGATAAAGAGTCGCACAGCCTGCGCCTGCTGACGATCACGGTGTTGTCTATCGTTCCGGTGGCCCTGATGGTGCTGACGGCAACCGGCTACTTCTACACGACGCTGCGTCTGGCGGGACGCTGGATCGAGACCGTGTATCTGGTGATGATCTGGAACCTGCTGTACCAGACCGTGCTGCGCGGCCTGAGTGTGGCGGCGCGGCGTATCGCCTGGCGCCGCGCGCTGGCGCGCCGTCAACATCTGGTGAAGGAAGGGGCGGAAGGCGCCGAGCCGCAGGAAGAGCCAACTATCGCTCTCGAGCAGGTCAACCAGCAGACGCTGCGCATCACCATGTTGGTGATGGTCGCGCTGTTCGCGGTGATGTTCTGGGCGATTTGGTCTGATTTGATCACCGTTTTCGCCTACCTCGACAGCATTACCCTCTGGCACTACAACGGCACCGAGGCGGGGGCCAGCGTGGTACGCAGCGTGACGATGGGCAGTTTGTTGTTCGCCATTGTGGCGTCAATGGTCGCCTGGGCGCTGATCCGCAACCTGCCGGGTTTGCTGGAGGTGCTGGTGCTGTCGCGGCTCAACATGCGTCAGGGGACCTCCTACGCCATCACCACCATTCTCAACTATGCGATTATCGCTATCGGGGCGATGACGGTATTCGGGGCGCTGGGCGTCTCCTGGGATAAACTGCAATGGCTGGCGGCCGCGCTGTCGGTTGGTTTAGGTTTTGGTCTGCAGGAGATCTTCGGTAACTTTGTCTCCGGCCTAATCATTCTGTTCGAACGTCCGGTGCGCATTGGGGATACGGTCACTATCGGAACCTTCTCGGGGACGGTAAGCAAAATCCGTATTCGCGCCACCACCATCACCGATTTCGATCGCAAAGAGGTGATTATCCCGAACAAGGCGTTCGTTACCGAGCGCTTGATCAACTGGTCGCTCTCCGACACCGTGACCCGGGTGGTGATCCGCCTCGGCGTCGCCTATGGCTCAGACCTGGATAAGGTGAAAGAGGTGCTGCTGAAGGCCGCGCACGATCATCCGAAAGTGATGCAGGAGCCGGCGCCAGCGGTTTTCTTCACCACCTTCGGGGCCAGTACCCTGGATCATGAACTGCGTCTGTATGTTCGAGAACTGCGCGATCGCAGCTACACGGTGGATGAGCTCAACCGCGCCATCGACCGCCTGTGCCGGGAGAATGACATCAACATTGCCTTTAACCAGCTGGAAGTTCATCTGCGCAATGAAAAAGGCGATGAAGTCACCGAAGTGAAACGGGGCGGGAAAGGCGACGATCTGGCGCCCACCACCGCGTCCTGATCGAAGAGGGGCGGCGCAAAGCCGCCCCTGCTGTATCAGGGCGCCAGCGCGGCGAGTTCTTCATCGCTCAGCCCGGTGAGCTCCTGCACGGTTTGACGTTCGAGGCCGCGCGCCAGCATTCTGGCGGCGATGCTGCGGGTAGCTTCCTGCTCACCCTCTTGCTGTCCCTGTTTACGGCCTTTCTCTTCCAGCCATTCGGCAATGGTCATCATCAGCTCCTTATGCCTGGGCGACTGCGCCGCCAGCGTGCGGATCAGCGCCCCCGGATGTTCCGTAGTTCCCGCCTGCAACATATAGCGCAGCAGCGTATTCAGCTGCGCTTCTGTCAGATAGCCTTGCGTCATCAGCGCAATCAGCGGCACCTGCAGCTCGGCCAGATCGCGATGGCGGATATGCTTTTGCAGCAGCTCCAGCATGGCCATCCGCCGATGACGGGCGATCTGATTATCTGGCATTACGGTGAGGTCCACCAGCGGAAAATCATTGCTATAGAGCGCCTTCGCCAGCGCCGGATCGGCGAATAGCTGTTGCCAGTTGCGGGCCCAGGGCCAGGGGCTCACTTTGCCGTGATAAAACAGAATCGGCACCACCAGCGGCAGCGTGTCGTGGCCGGCGTCCAGATGACGCTGCATGGCGGCCAGCGCATAGCGCAGCAGGCGAAACGCCATCAGCTTGTCCGGGGTACTCTGGTGCTCAATCAGCGCGTACACATAGCCCGGTCCATGACGCGTGCGCAGTGAGTAAAGGATATCGGAATAGCTGGCGCGCAGGTCCTCTTCAACAAAGCTACCGGAGACCAGCTGCAGCGAATCCAGTTCGCAGATCGCCAGAAACGGCGCGGGGAGGTACAACTGCAAAAAATCCTTCGCGACCGCCTGATGCATGAGCATCTGGCGAAACACCGCGTCGTGTGGGGTTTGACTGACTTTTTCCATCAATATTGTCTCCAGTGGCGTCATGCGCAGAGGACCAGACTGCCAGCACACTGCCGGAGACAACATCCTACTTCTCTGGGTTTTGCGACCCGCTTTCCGCGTTTTTTAACTTGTTTGCATAATCCCGCCGGACAATTTCCAGCGCGCTCAGCACGGTTTGCGCCGGGATCTGATGCGATTCCAGCAACATGATTAAATCGACGGCCAGTTTGACCTCATCGGATGCATTTTCCAGCGACATCGGGCTCTCCTGTTAGCGCGTCAGCCGCGCCAGTACGTTTTCAATCTTGTCCAGCGCCTGTCGGCAGCGCGCCAACCGGCCGCTGTAGGCTTCAACTTCTTTCCCCAGCCGCTGCTGCTCGTCAAGGCTGGTCGCCTGCGCCAGCTGACGCTGGCGTTGGTCGCGCATCGCCAGCAGGCGGCGCTCATACTCCTGATGCTGCAGGCGACGGCGCTGCCAGCGGCTCAACGTTGGCGACGCGTGGTCCCAACTGCGCAAGGACCAGGTGGCGGTTTCACGGCGCAGCGCGGCGATTTGTGCCGCCAGACGCTCGGCAATCCAGACCACCTGCGGCAGCTGCTGGCGCTCGACGGCCTGGCGGAGCTGGTTAAAGTTGTGTTGGGCTTCCGCCAGATAGGCCTGCATCAGCGTGCTGCGGGTGTGGAAGAGCTGGCGGTCAAAGCGCGGGCTGAGGGTCGCGTGCTCCGCCAGCGGCGCCACCAGCGCGGCCAGCTCACTCAGCTGGTCGTTCAGCGTTTGTAAAAGTTGAGCAGTTTTCACCAACCCCCTCCATTTTCCGTCAGCCAACTGTGCTACAGTAGCCTCATCTGTTTGATAACGATTCGCATTATGCCACCTGTTATTTTAACCATTATCGGCTGGCTGGCGGTAGCGCTGGGTACGCTGGGCGTCTTCTTACCGTTGCTGCCGACGACGCCGTTTATTCTGCTCGCCGCCTGGTGCTTTGCCCGCTCATCGCCGCGCTTTCACCAGTGGCTGCTGTATCGCTCCTGGTTTGGCGGCTATCTTCGCCACTGGCAACAGTACCGCGCCATGCCTCGCGGCGCTAAACCGCGCGCCATTGCGATGATCGTGGTGACTTTTGCTATTTCGCTATGGCTGGTTAAGCTTACGTGGGTGCGCATCATGCTGTTGGTCATTCTGGCCTGTCTGCTGATCTTTATGTGGCGCATTCCGGTGGTTGACGCAAAGCAACAAAAGCACTGATGCGCAATAATGCCTGTTGCAATTGTTGCCGACAGCCAGTAAATTCTGGCGTTTTCGAGCGCGGGCAAGCCTGGTCAAAGGTTAAACAAATGTTTCTTTGGCCCCTTTTGCACGCCCGTGGGTAATACCGTTTCAATCAGGCATACACTTATGACCGCAACTGCACAGCAGCTTGAATATCTGAAGAACAGCATCCAGAGTATCGAGGATTATCCAAAACCTGGCATTCTTTTCCGCGATGTCACCAGCTTACTGGAAGACCCGAAGGCCTACGCGCTTAGCATTGAACTGCTGACCGAGCGCTACAAAGACGCGGGTATTACCAAAGTGGTAGGGACTGAGGCGCGTGGCTTCCTGTTCGGCGCCCCGGTCGCGCTGGCGCTGGGCGTGGGCTTTGTTCCGGTACGCAAGCCGCGTAAGTTGCCGCGTGAAACCATCGCCGAGACCTATGAGCTGGAGTATGGCACCGATCAGCTGGAGATCCACGTTGACGCCATTAAACCGGGCGATAAAGTGCTGGTGGTTGACGATCTGCTGGCGACCGGCGGCACTATCGACGCCACGGTCAAACTGATCCGCCGCCTCGGCGGCGAAGTGCACGATGCCGCTTTCATTATCAATCTCTTCGATCTGGGCGGCGAACAGCGCCTGGAGAAGCTGGGGATCCACTGCTACAGTCTGGTGCCGTTCCCGGGCCACTAAGCAAATCCCTCCACATAGCCTCGCCGATCGGGCGGGGCTGTGATAGCATGACCCCTTCGTGATTTCACCTTCCAGCGTTTCAGAGCCAGCCCATGAGTTATCAGGTCTTAGCCCGTAAATGGCGCCCACAAACCTTTGCTGACGTCGTCGGCCAGGAACATGTGCTGACCGCACTGGCGAACGGCTTGTCGTTAGGGCGCATTCATCACGCTTATCTTTTTTCCGGTACCCGCGGGGTCGGGAAGACCTCCATCGCCCGTCTGCTGGCGAAAGGGTTAAACTGTGAAACCGGCATCACCGCCACCCCCTGCGGCGTGTGCGATAACTGCCGGGAAATTGAACAGGGGCGCTTTGTCGATCTGATTGAGATTGACGCCGCCTCGCGAACCAAAGTCGAAGATACCCGCGATCTGTTGGACAACGTCCAGTACGCGCCGGCCCGCGGCCGCTTTAAGGTCTATCTCATCGACGAAGTCCATATGCTGTCGCGTCACAGCTTCAACGCGTTGTTAAAAACGCTGGAGGAGCCGCCGGCGCACGTCAAATTCCTGCTGGCGACGACGGATCCGCAGAAGCTGCCGGTAACGATCTTATCCCGCTGCCTGCAGTTCCACCTGAAGGCGCTGGACGTTGAACAGATCCGCCATCAGCTGGAGCATATTCTTGGCGAAGAGCAGATTGCCTTTGAGCCCCGCGCGCTGCAGCTGTTGTCGCGGGCGGCCGATGGCAGCCTGCGCGATGCCTTAAGCCTGACCGATCAGGCGATTGCCAGTGGGGAAGGGCAGCTGACGGCCGCATCGGTGAGCACCATGCTCGGCACCCTTGATGACGATCAGGCGCTGTCGCTGATTGAAGCGCTGGTTGCTGCCGACGGCGAGCGGGTCATGGCGGGCGTCAATGACGCCGCCGCACGCGGCGTCGAGTGGGAGGCGCTGCTGGTCGAGATGCAGAGCCTGCTGCACCGCATCGCCATGGTTCAGCTGTCGCCTTCGGCGCTGGGCGCCGACATGGCCGCGGTCGAAGTGCGGATGCGCGAACTGGCGCGAACCGTACCGCCCGGCGACGTTCAGCTCTACTACCAAACGCTGCTGATTGGCCGCAAAGAGCTGCCTTACGCCCCGGACCGGCGGATGGGCGTCGAAATGACGCTGCTGCGTGCCCTGGCGTTTCATCCGCGTAAGCCGCTGCCGGAGCCGGAGGTGCAGCCGGCACAGGCCGCCGCGCCCGCGCCGCGTCAGCCGGTTGCCCCCGCCGCGCCGCCGCCACAGTCGCCGCAGAGTTTGCCGCCGACCACCAGCCAGGTGCTGGCGGCCCGCAGCCACCTGCAGCGCAGTCAGGGAGCAACCACCCCAAAAAAGAGTGAACCGGCAGCCGCTTCCCGCGCGCGGCCGGTGAATAACGCTGCGCTGGAGCGACTGAGTTCGATTACCGAGCGCGTCCAGGCTCGTCCGGCCGCGGCCGCGCTGGAGCAGGCCCCGGCGAAGAAAGAGGCCTATCGCTGGAAGGCGACGACGGTGGTGGAAGAGAGCAAAGTCGAAGTCGCCACGCCCAAAGCGCTGAAAAAGGCGCTGGAGCATGAGAAGACGCCGGAGCTGGCGGCCAAGCTCGCCGAAGAAGCGGTCGAGCGCGACAGCTGGGCGGCGGAAGTGAGCCAGCTGGCGGTACCGAAGCTGGTCGAGCAGGTGGCGCTCAACGCGTGGAAAGAGCAGGAGGGCAGCCGCGTCTGTCTGCATCTGCGTCCCAGCCAGCGCCACCTCAATTCCGCCAGCGCGCAGCAAAAGCTGGCTGAAGCGCTGGGGGTGTTGTACGGTACGCCGGTTGAATTGACCATCGTGGAAGACGATAATCCCGCGATGCGTACGCCGCTGGAGTGGCGGCAGGCTATTTATGAAGAGAAGCTCGCGCAGGCGCGCGAAGCCATTATCGCGGATAATAACATTCAGACCCTGCGTCGTTTCTTCGACGCCGATCTGGATGAAGAGAGTATTCGCCCCATTTGAATGCCAGTCTGACTGGCATTCAGTACCTTTAACGATGACTGACTGAGAGAGAAGCCTATGTTTGGTGGAAAAGGCGGCCTGGGTAACCTGATGAAGCAGGCCCAGCAGATGCAAGAGAAAATGCAGAAGATGCAGGAAGAGATCGCTCAGCTGGAAGTAACCGGCGAATCCGGCGCGGGTCTGGTGAAAGTGACCATTAACGGCGCGCACAACTGCCGCCGTGTGGAGATCGACCCAAGCCTGCTGGAAGACGACAAAGAGATGCTCGAAGACCTGGTGGCTGCCGCGTTCAACGACGCCGCGCGCCGTATCGAAGAGACCCAGAAAGAGAAGATGGCTTCCGTTTCTGCCGGTATGCAACTGCCGCCAGGCTTCAAGATGCCGTTCTGATGCAAACTAGCCCGCTGTTAACTCAGCTTATGGAAGCGCTGCGCTGTCTGCCGGGCGTCGGCCCGAAGTCAGCGCAGCGCATGGCGTTTACCCTGCTGCAGCGCGATCGCAGCGGCGGGATGCGCCTGGCGCAGGCGCTGACGCGTGCGATGTCGGAGATCGGCCACTGCGCCGATTGCCGCACCTTCACCGAGCAGGAGGTGTGCAATATCTGCAGCAACCCGCGTCGCCAGGAAAACGGCCAGATCTGCGTGGTAGAGAGTCCGGCGGACATCTATGCCATTGAGCAGACCGGGCAGTATTCCGGCCGCTACTTCGTGCTGATGGGGCACCTGTCGCCGCTCGACGGCATCGGGCCTGATGACATCGGGCTCGATCGCCTGGAGCAACGGCTGGAGGCGGAGTCGATCACCGAGGTGATCCTCGCCACCAACCCGACCGTTGAGGGCGAGGCGACGGCCAACTACATCGCAGAGCTGTGCGCGCAGTATGGCGTCGACGCCAGCCGAATCGCCCACGGCGTGCCGGTGGGCGGCGAGCTGGAGATGGTCGACGGCACCACGCTGTCCCACTCCCTGGCCGGTCGCCACAAGATTACTTTCTGAACAAATGGAGGCGGCCTTCGCCGCCTCCGCTTGAAAAATTTCCCCGCTGTCCCCATCTCCCACTCAACGGTTTTTTACCCATTTAAAATGGCATTGTTGAGGTTGAATCAGATGAAAGGACAAGAAACTCGTGGTTTTCAGTCAGAAGTAAAACAGCTTCTGCACCTGATGATCCATTCCCTCTATTCCAACAAAGAAATCTTTCTGCGTGAGCTGATTTCCAACGCCTCTGATGCGGCCGATAAGCTGCGTTTCCGCGCGCTGTCGCAGCCGGATTTGTATGAGGGAGACGGCGAGCTGCGCGTGCGGGTTTCGTTTGATAAAGACAACCGCACCCTGACCATCGCCGATAACGGTATCGGTATGAACCGGGAAGAGGTTATCGACCATCTCGGCACCATCGCCAAATCCGGCACCAAAGCGTTCCTCGAATCGATGGGTTCTGACCAGGCGAAGGATAGCCAGCTGATCGGTCAGTTCGGCGTCGGCTTCTATTCGGCCTTCATCGTGGCGGACAAAGTGACCGTGCGTACCCGTGCGGCGGGCGACAAGCCGGAAAACGGCGTGTTCTGGGAATCCGCCGGCGAAGGCGAATATACCGTAGCTGATATCACCAAAGCCGATCGCGGCACCGAAATCACCCTGCATCTGCGCGAAGGCGAAGATGATTTCCTCAACGACTGGCGCGTGCGCTCTATCATCAGCAAGTATTCCGACCATATCGCGCTGCCGGTTGAGATTGAAAAACGGGAAGAGAAAGACGGCGAAACCGTGATTTCGTGGGAAAAAATCAACAAGGCGCAGGCCCTGTGGACCCGCAGCAAATCCGAAGTTAACGACGACGAATACAAAGAGTTTTATAAGCATATCGCTCACGACTACAGCGACCCGCTGACCTGGAGCCACAACCGCGTGGAAGGTAAGCAGGAGTACACCAGCCTGCTGTATATCCCGTCGCAGGCGCCGTGGGATATGTGGAACCGCGATCATAAACACGGCCTGAAGCTGTACGTCCAGCGTGTGTTCATCATGGACGACGCCGAGCAGTTTATGCCGAACTACCTGCGCTTCGTGCGCGGCCTGATCGATTCCAACGATCTGCCGCTGAACGTCTCCCGTGAAATCCTGCAGGACAGCAGCGTGACCCGCAACCTGCGCACCGCGCTGACCAAACGCGCGCTGCAGATGCTGGATAAGCTGGCGAAAGACGACGCTGAAAAATACCAAACCTTCTGGAAACAGTTCGGCCTGGTGCTGAAAGAGGGCCCGGCGGAAGATCCGAGCAACCAGGAAGCGATCGCCAAACTGCTGCGTTTCGCAACCACCCATACCGACTCCTCCGCGCAGACCGTGTCGCTGGAAGAGTATGTCTCGCGGATGAAAGAAGGCCAGGAGAAGATCTACTACATCACTGCCGACAGCTATGCGGCGGCGAAGAGCAGCCCGCACCTCGAACTGCTGCGTAAGAAAGGGATTGAAGTTCTGCTGCTCTCCGATCGCATCGACGAGTGGATGATGAGCTACCTGACCGAGTTCGACGGCAAAGCGTTCCAGTCTGTCGCTAAAGCCGACGAGTCGCTGGACAAGCTGGCGGATGAAGTGGACGAGTCCACCAAAGAAGCTGAAAAAGCGCTGGAGCCGTTCGTTGAGCGGGTGAAAAACCTGCTTGGCGACCGGGTGAAAGAGGTGCGTCTGACCCATCGTCTGACCGACACCCCGGCGATTGTCACTACCGATGCCGACGAGATGAGCACTCAGATGGCGAAGCTGTTCGCGGCAGCGGGCCAGGCGGCGCCGGAAGTGAAATACATCTTCGAACTGAACCCGGCGCATCAGCTGGTGAAACGCGCAGCTGATACCCAGGATGACGCCCAGTTCGGCGAATGGGTGGAACTGCTGCTGGATCAGGCGCTGCTGGCCGAGCGCGGCACGCTGGAAGATCCGAACCAGTTTATCCGCCGTATGAACCAGCTGCTGGCTTCCTGACGCGAACCTGAACGAGTAGCCCGGCCGAGCGACGCGACGCCGGGAACGGGATAAATGCCCCGTCTGAGCGATGTGCTCAGGCGGGGCATTTCACATTGGATTGCATAAAATATCTCACCATTAACCGTTTCAGCCGCACCGCCTTCCTTGAGCCATCGCCGTTCTGGTGGTATGGTTTAGCGTTTTTGAAAAATTGAATCGACTTTTGAGGGGATTTTCGTAATGCGTATTATTCTGCTTGGCGCTCCGGGCGCGGGTAAAGGAACTCAGGCTCAGTTCATCATGGAGAAATACGGTATTCCGCAAATCTCCACCGGCGATATGCTGCGCGCGGCGGTAAAATCCGGCTCTGAGCTCGGTAAGCAAGCGAAAGACATTATGGACGCTGGCAAGCTGGTGACCGATGAGCTGGTCATCGCGCTGGTGAAAGAGCGTATCGCCCAGGAAGATTGCCGTAACGGCTTCCTGCTGGACGGCTTCCCGCGGACCATTCCGCAGGCTGACGCCATGAAAGAGGCGGGCATTACCGTTGATTACGTGCTGGAATTCGACGTGCCGGACGAACTGATCGTCGACCGCATCGTTGGCCGTCGCGTCCACGCGGCATCCGGTCGCGTATACCACATCAAATTCAATCCGCCGAAGGTGGAAGGCAAAGACGACGTGACCGGCGAAGAGCTGACCACTCGTAAAGACGATCAGGAAGAGACCGTGCGTAAGCGTCTGGTAGAATACCATCAGATGACAGCGCCGCTGATCGGCTACTACACCAAAGAAGCGCAGGCGGGCAACACCAAATACGCCAAAGTCGACGGCACCAAAGCGGTAGCTGACGTGCGCGCTGAACTGGAAAAAATCCTCGGCTGATAAAGCCTTTTCTCATCCTGCTGCGGCAGGATGAGAACTCCTCTCATTTCTACCTTTTGCTATGATTGGTTCCGTTTAGCGCCATTTCAGCTACAATTGGCTGCGATTCAAATGGTTAAGAGGCGGTAATGCATCAGACGAAAACAGGTATCTTGCTGGCCAATTTAGGCACTCCCGATGCGCCCACCCCCGGGGCGGTGAAGCGCTATCTGCGACAATTCCTCAGCGACAAACGGGTGGTGGATACGTCTCGTCTGCTATGGTGGCCGCTGCTGCGCGGCGTCATACTGCCGATTCGCTCCCCGCGCGTGGCGAAGCTCTATCAGTCCGTGTGGATGGAAGAGGGATCGCCGCTGATGGTGTATAGTCGTCGCCAGCAGCAGGCGCTGGCTGCCAGGCTGCCGGATACCCCGGTGGCGCTGGGCATGAGCTATGGTTCACCGTCACTGGCCAGCGCGGTGGATGACTTACTGGCGCAGGGGGTGGAGCACATCGTGGTGCTGCCGCTGTATCCGCAATATTCCTGCTCGACGGTGGCCGCCGTCTGGGACGAACTGGCGCGGATTCTGGCGAAAAAGCGCGCCATTCCGGGTATCTCGTTTATTCGCGACTATGCCGAACATCCGGACTATATCCATGCGCTGGCGGCCAGCGTGCGCGCTTCCTTCGCTGTCCATGGGGAACCGGATCTGCTGCTGCTCTCCTATCATGGGATCCCGCAGCGCTATGCCAACCAGGGCGATGATTATCCTCAGCGCTGTCGCGATACGACGCGGGAACTGGTTTCCGCGCTGGGGCTGCCGCCGGAGCGGGTGATGATGACTTTCCAGTCGCGCTTTGGCCGGGAACCCTGGCTGACCCCGTACACCGATGAAACGCTAAAGATGCTCGGCGAGAAAGGGACGAAGCATATTCAGGTGCTGTGCCCGGGGTTTGCCGCCGACTGTCTCGAAACGCTGGAAGAAATCGCCGTCCAGAACCGGGAAATATTCCTCGAAGCAGGCGGCAAGCAATATGAATATATTCCGGCGCTTAATGCGGACGCAGCGCATATTGAGATGATGGTCAATCTGACGGCGCCTTATCGCTGATCGCGCGCAGGGCGGGGAATATGCTACTATTTCCCGCTTGTTCCCTGTTATTTAAGCGCCACTATGAAATTTCCCGGTAAACGCAAATCTAAACACTATTTTCCCGTTAACGCCCGCGATCCGCTGCTGCAGCAAATTCAGCCGGAGAATGAATCCAGCGTCTCCTGGGTGGTCGGTATCGACCAGACGCTGGTGGATATCGAAGCGAAAGTGGATGAGGCGTTTATCGTGCGCTACGGCCTGAGCGCGGGCCATTCGCTGGTGATTGAAGATGACGTCGCCGAGGCGCTGTACCAGGAGCTGGTGCGCAACAATCTCATTACCCATCAGTTTGCCGGCGGCACCATCGGCAATACCATGCACAACTACTCGGTGCTGGCGGACGATCGCTCGGTGCTGCTTGGCGTGATGTGCAGCAATATCGAAATCGGCGGCTACGCCTATCGTTACCTGTGCAATACCTCCAGCCGCACCGATCTGAACTATCTGCAGGGCGTCGACGGCGCCATTGGCCGCTGCTTTACCCTGATCGGTGACAGCGGCGAGCGCACCTTCGCCATCAGCCCGGGCCACATGAACAAGCTGCGTCCGGAAAGCATTCCGGAAGCGGTGATCGCCGGCGCCTCGGCGCTGGTGCTGACCTCTTACCTGGTCCGCTGCAAGCCGGGCGAGCCGATGCCGGACGCGACGATGAAGGCTATTGAGTATGCCAAAAAGCACGATGTGCCGGTGGTGTTAACCCTCGGAACCAAATACGTGATTGCCGATAACCCGGCGTGGTGGCAGGAGTTCCTGCAGGAGCATGTCTCTATTCTGGCAATGAACGAAGAGGAAGGGGAAGCGCTGACCGGCTTTGCCGATCCGCTGTCAGCGGCGAATAAGGCGCTGGACTGGGTCGACCTGGTGCTGTGCACCGCCGGCCCGGCGGGCCTGTATATGGCGGGCTTCACCGAAGAAGAGGCGAAGCGTAAAACCCAGCATCCGCTGCTGCCGGGGGCGATCCCGGAGTTTAACCAGTTTGAATTCAGCCGCGCGATGCGTCACCAGGATTGCGTTAATCCGCTGCGCATATATTCCCATATCGCTCCCTATATGGGCGGCCCCGAGAAGATCATGAACACCAACGGCGCAGGCGACGGCGCGCTGGCGGCGCTGCTGCATGACATCACCGCCAATAACTACCACCGCAATAACGTACCCAACTCCAGCAAGCACAAATGCAAATGGCTGACCTACTCCTCGCTGGCGCAGGTGTGTAAATATGCCAACCGCGTGAGCTATCAGGTGCTGAACCAGCACTCGCCGCGTTTAACCCGCGGCCTGCCGGAGCGTGAGGACAGCCTGGAAGAGGCGTACTGGGATCGGTAAGCGCGTCCCTCTCCCGGCGGGGAGAGGGCAGTACATCAGCCGGTGACCACTTCGCCGGCCGGTGGCGTTTCCAGAAGCCGCAGCATGGCGCGGGCAATTTCCCGTTCGCCCATCACCACCTGATTGGCTCCACGATCGATAATGTAGTCCACTTCGTCATCATAATGGGCGCGGGCGATAATCTCGATATTCGGACATTTTTCCCGTGCGGAAGCGACAATCTCTCCGGCCTCGTAGCCGTTAGGGATTGTCAGCAGCAGCCAGCGGGCGCAATCGAGATGCGCCAGCTCCATGATCTCTTCATTGGCGGCATTGCCGAGCACCGCGCTGATCCCGCGCTCGCGTAGCTCATCCACGCGGGTGCGCGAGGTTTCAACCACCACCAGCGGGATCCCCTGGGCCATCAGCTTCTCGCCCAGCAGGCTGCCGACGCGGCCGAAGCCGACCAACAGCGCGTGGTTGCAGATATCGACCGGCACCTGCTTCTCGTCTTCCAGGACCTCTTCCAGCGTCTGCTCGTCGAGGGTTTCGGTTTTATCGAGATATTTTTCCAGCAGGGTAAACAGCACCGGGTTGAGCATAATTGAGATGATCGCCCCGGCCAGCACCAGATTTTGTCCGGCCTGCGGCAGCAGGTTAAGCGCCATTCCCAGGCCGGCGAGAATAAAGGCAAACTCGCCAATCTGCGCCAGGCTGGCGGCGATGGTCAGCGCGGTGCGCGGCGAGTGACCAAACATCCGCACAAGGAAAAAGGCGGCTGCGGATTTACCAAAGATAATAATCGCCAGCGTCGCCAGCACCGCCAGCGGCTGTTGGACCAGCACCATCGGGTCAAACAGCATGCCGACGGAGACGAAGAACAGCACCGCGAAGGCGTCGCGCAGCGGCAGGGTGTCATGGGCGGCGCGGTGGCTGAGCTCGGATTCGTTAAGCACCATGCCGGCAAAGAAGGCGCCGAGGGCAAAAGAGACATCAAACAGCTCCACGGCGCCGAAGGCGATGCCCAGCGCCAGGGCCAGCACCGACAGAGTGAACAGCTCGCGTGAGCCGGTGGCGGCGCTGCGCGACATGATCCACGGCACCAGCCGGCGGCCGACCAGCATCATAATGGCGATAAAGGCCACCACTTTGCCAATGGTGATCCCGAGGTCGAGGGCCAGGGACGCGAAGCCGACGTTGCCTTTCTCCGCCATACCGGCAATCGCCGGCAGCAGGACCAGCGTCAGGACCATCACCAGGTCTTCCACAATCAGCCAGCCGATGGCGATTTGCCCGCGCTGGCTGTCAATCAGTTGTCGTTCCTCCAGCGCGCGCAGCAGCACTACGGTACTGGCGGTGGAGAGGCACAGGCCAAAGACGATGCCGGTCATCAGCGACCAGCCGAGGGCGGCGGAGAGCGCCATACCCAGCAGCGTCGCCACGGCTATCTGGGCGATAGCCCCGGGGATGGCGATCGATTTTACCGCCATCAGGTCTTTAAGTGAGAAATGCAGCCCGACGCCGAACATCAGCAGAATGACGCCAAGTTCCGCCAGTTCCGGAGCCAGTTTGGTGTCAGCAACAAAGCCAGGGGTGAAAGGTCCGGCCAGCACGCCCGCTAAGAGATATCCCACCAGAGGAGAAATACGTAGCTTATTGGCAATCATGCCGAGAATAAAGGCGAGCACGAGGCCGCCGACAATGGTGGTGATAAGCGGTGTTGCGTGGTGCATTCCGTCTCCTTTCCAGTGGTGTATCGGTCCATTTTGCTACCCTGTCCGGGTAATAGTTTATGACAAAAACGTTCACTTTGTTTATGAATAATTCTTGAATTGTGCAAAAAAATGGAATTAACCGGCCAAAAGGCACAGAAGGGAAAATCGCGGAGGGAATGCGCGCATCAGGCTGATGGCGCAAGGGATAACGGCGGCCAGCGTTGCACTTTGGCCGCCGATTAATCAGGCTTTTTGCCGGTTATCAGGAAGGAATATCGTCAGGAATCCCAGCAGCGGCAGGAAGGCGCAGATTTTATAAACCAGATCGATGCTGGTATGGTCCGCCAGCAGGCCTAACACCGCGGCGCCAAGGCCGCCCATGCCAAAGGCGAAGCCGAAAAACAGGCCAGAAACCATGCCGATGCGTCCCGGCAGCAGTTCCTGCGCATAGACCAGAATAGCGGAAAAGGCCGAGGCGAGGATAAAACCAATGATCACCGTTAAAATCCCCGTCCATTCAAGGCTGGCGTAGGGTAAAACAAGGGTGAAAGGCGCTACGCCGAGGATAGAACCCCAAATCACATATTTACGCCCAATTTTATCGCCAACAGGCCCGCCAATTACCGTCCCGGCAGCCACTGCGAACAGGAAGGCAAACAGATGAAGCTGGGCGTTTTGCACCGTTAAGCCGAATTTATGCATCAGATAAAAGGTGTAATAGCTGCTAATGCTCGCCATATAGAAATATTTCGAGAAAATCAGCATCAGCAGAATGCCTACCGCCAGAATAACCTTCTTGCGCGGCAGCGGATTAACGATGGCCGGTTTCGGTTTGCCCTTATTCATTCGATGCTGCGCGGCATACCAGCGGCTGATTTGCGACAGCACGACAATAGCCAACAGAGCGGCCAGCACGAACCAGGCGACGTTGCCTTTGCCGTACGGGGCGATGATCACCGCCGCCAGCAATGGGCCAAGCGAGCTGCCGAAGTTGCCGCCCACCTGGAACAGCGACTGGGCCAGGCCGTGACGGCCGCCGGAGGCCATTCGCGCTACGCGGGACGATTCCGGATGGAAAACCGAGGAGCCGGTACCTACCAGCGCGGCGGCCAGCAGCACCATGCCGAAGCTACCGGCCAGCGCGAGGAGAATCAAACCGCAGAGGGTGAAGCACATGCCCACCGGCAGCGACCACGGCATCGAGCGTTTATCGGTGATGTAGCCAATCACCGGCTGGAATAGCGATGAGGTGAGCTGGAAGGTCAGGGTGATCATGCCGATCTGCACGAAGGTAAGGGAGAACTCCGCCTGCAGCAGCGGGTAGATAGCGAGAATAAGCGACTGGATCATATCGTTAAGCAAATGGGACAGGCTGATCGCGCCTAAGATGCCAAAGGAGGTGCGTGCTTTTTGCGGCGGCGCAGCGGGGCCGGACAAGGGTTGAGCGGATTGGTTGGTTGTCATAGGTTCACTTCAGCGAGTTCTATTTGTTGTAGAGAATGCAGGTTGATACCCTAAATAATTCGAGTTGCAGGAAGGCGGCGACGCAGCGAATCCCCAGGAGCTTACTCAAGTAAGTGACTGGGATGAGCGAGGAAAGCCAACGCACATGCAACTTGAAGTATGACGGGTAGAATTATTATCCAACTAACATACCTGTTGATAAGGTTTGAAGGAAGTCGCAATTCTGAAAACATATTTGTCAACGCGACTAACTCGCTATACTTTCGGCACTTGGGATTAAGTCAGGGAGTGAAGCATGCATTATTTCAAACACAGCGTAGCGCTGGCGCTATTCGCCGCTTTATCGCTGGGCAGCCTGTCGGCACAGGCCTATGAGCAGGATAAAACCTATAAAATTACCATCCTGCACACTAACGATCACCACGGCCATTTCTGGCGCAATGACTACGGCGAATATGGCCTGGCGGCGCAGAAAACGCTGGTCGATGGCATCCGGAAAGAGGTGGCGGCGGAAGGGGGAAGCGTCCTGCTGTTATCCGGCGGCGATATTAATACCGGCGTACCGGAGTCTGATTTACAGGATGCAGAGCCCGATTTTCGCGGCATGAACCTGATCGGCTACGACGCGATGGCGGTGGGAAACCATGAATTCGATAATCCGCTGAGCGTACTGCGCCAGCAGGAAAAGTGGGCTAAGTTCCCGTTCCTGTCGGCCAATATTTATCAGAAAAGCACCGGCGAACGGCTGTTCAAACCCTGGGCGTTGTTTAAGCGCGGTGGGCTGAAAATCGCGGTGATTGGCTTAACCACCGACGATACGGCCAAGATTGGCAATCCGGAATATTTCACCGATATCGAATTCCGCAAACCGGCGGAAGAAGCGAAGCTGGTTATCCAGGAGCTGCAGCAGAATGAAAAGCCGGACGTGATCCTGGCCACCACCCATATGGGCCATTACGACAATGGCAACCACGGCTCTAATGCGCCGGGCGATGTTGAAATGGCGCGGAGTTTACCTGCGGGATCGCTGGCGATGATCGTCGGCGGTCACTCGCAGGATCCGGTATGCATGGCGGCGGAAAATAAAAAGCAGGTCGATTATGTGCCAGGCACCCCGTGCGCTCCGGATCGTCAGAACGGCATCTGGATCGTCCAGGCGCATGAGTGGGGCAAATACGTCGGCCGCGCCGATTTTGAGTTCCGCAACGGCGAGATGAAGCTGGTGCACTATCAGCTGATCCCGGTCAACCTGAAGAAAAAAGTGACTTACGATAACGGCCAAAGCGAGCGGGTGCTGTATACGCCGCAGATCGCCGAGAACCCGCAGATGATGTCGCTGCTGACGCCGTTCCAGAACAAAGGCAAGGCGCAGCTGCAGGTCAAAATCGGCAGCGTGAATGGTCATCTGGAGGGCGACCGCAGTAAAGTGCGCTTTGTGCAGACCAATATGGGCCACCTGCTGCTGGCGGCGCAAATGGCGCGCAGCAACGCGGATTTCGCGGTGATGAGCGGCGGCGGGATCCGCGACTCCATTGAGGCGGGGGATATCACCTACAAAGATGTGATGAAGGTCCAGCCGTTCGGCAATGTGCTGACCTATGTCGATATGAACGGCAAGGAGGTAGTGGATTACCTGACCGCCGTCGCGCAGATGAAGCCGGATTCCGGCGCTTATCCGCAGTTTGCCAACGTCAGTTTCGTGGCCAAAGACGGTAAGCTGAACGATCTGAAAATCAAAGGCGAACCGGTGGATCCGGCGAAGACCTATCGGATGGCGACGCTGAGCTTTAACGCCACCGGCGGCGATGGCTATCCGAACATCGCCGATAAACCCGGGTATGTGAATACCGGCTTTATCGATGCCGAAGTGCTGAAAGAGTATATCGAGAAGAACTCGCCGCTGGATGCCGCCGCCTATGAGCCGAAAGGCGAGGTGAGCTGGCAGTAAGCCTGGGCTTCAGGTTGGCTATTTCCCCGGTGGCGCTACGCTTACCGGGGCTACGAGTTGGGTATCCCGGATAAGGCGCGTGCGCCGCTATCCGGGATAGTTTTATCAATCGCGGCGGGCGATATCGGCGAACTTCGCATCGAGAAGCTGCGCCAGATCGCTGGCCGCCAGCTCAATATCCAGCCCGCGTTTGCCGCCGGAAATATAGATGGTGGCAAATTCCTGCGCCGGGGCGTCAATCACCGTCGGCAGGCGCTTCTTCTGCCCCAGCGGACTGATGCCGCCCACCAGATAGCCGGTGATACGCTGCGCCACCATCGGGTCGGCCATGTCGACTTTCTTAGCGCCCAGCGCTTTCGCCACTTTCTTCAAATCCAGCTGCCCGGCGACCGGAGTGACGGCCACCGCCAGATGCTTCATATCGCCGTTCACGGCGACCAGCAAGGTCTTGTAAACCTGGTCGGCATTGAGGCCGAGCTTGCGCACCACTTCATCTCCGAAGTTGGTCTCATTGGGATCGTGATCGTAACTGTGGATCTGAAAGGAAATTTTGTTTTTTTCGAGTAATTTAACGGCGGGAGTCATAGCTATCCTTCTTACCAACCGGTTTTGCGTGACGTCAGAATACGCCCGCAGGTTGTCTAAAAAATAGTACCATCTTGCGCAATAGTGTTGGCAGTGATGGTCACTTTGAGCGACAATCAGACGATCCGGGATGCAAATCCCGGGATAATAATAATGATGAAATTCCTCTTTGACGGGCCAATAGCAATATTGGCCATTTTTTTTATGTCAGCATATCCGGCAGATTCCCTTCGCCATACAGGTGCAGCGCGCCGACGGCAACCACGTAGCGCCCCGGCGGCAAGGCCAGCAGCGTCTCGCGCCAGGCGAGGTTGCGCTGGTGCATCAGCACATCATATAAAGACTGGCTAAAGGTCGTCGGCAGCGATACCGCGCCGCGCGACGGCGGTTGCTCCAGCCACCAGCCGATCATGACCTGCAGTAAACGGGCGTTGGTGCGCCAGTGGGTCAGCGTATCCTCCAGCAGCGCCATCCCCCCGTCGGGCAGATCGCGCAGCAGCGCGATTTGGCTGTCGGCGCCTTCCAGCTCCATCACCGCTATGTTGCTCTCGCGGGCGGCCATCAGCAACTGATAATCGATGCCGTAATCTGGTCGCAGCCCCAGCTTCTGCGCCTGGGTGGCCTGCAGGACCATCGCCACCTGCCACAGCGGCTGGCTGTCGAACAGCCCGACCGACAGACCCAGCTCGCCGGCTCGCGCCTCTAGCTCGCTCAGCTGCGCATCGCTCAGGCGTTCCGCCAGCGGTGGGTAAGTGGGGAGATTGCTAAACGGGGTTTCATTGCCGCTGATATCGGCCTCGACGATTAACGCATCGGCCTGGCGTATTTTTTTCAGAAGCTTTGCCGGCGGCGGCGCCATGTCGCGGGTGCCCATATGGATACTGCCGACGAGGTGCAAATAGCGTTCGCCGGGCAGGACGATATCCATCGCAGGCCAGGAATAAGACGAGCCGACGGCGGCTCGCCACAGCATTTTTATCCGGTTTAACAGGCCCATACGCGCTCCGAAGTGTGAGGACTTCATGCTAGCGCATATGGTGATACACGTCACCCTTCCCGCGGGCTTTTCTTGTCCCGGCAAAAAAACGGGCGCCGAACAACGTCGGCGCCCGTTTCATCTGACGGCTTTTACTCTTTTGGTTTAAAGCGCAGCAGGCGGTTGGCGTTACTCACCACGGTGATCGACGACAGCGCCATCGCCGCGCCGGCGACCACCGGGTTGAGCAGGGTGCCGGTCAGCGGCCAGAGGATCCCGGCGGCAATCGGGATACCCAGCGAGTTGTAGACAAACGCGCCCAGCAGGTTCTGCTTCATATTGCGTAACGTTGCTTTCGAAATCGCCAGCGCATCGGCCACGCCGTGAAGACTATGGCGCATCAGGGTGATCGCCGCGGTTTCAATAGCGACATCGCTGCCGCCGCCCATGGCGATCCCGACATCCGCCTGGGCCAGCGCCGGGGCGTCGTTAATCCCATCGCCAACCATCGCCACTTTGTGCCCCTGGCTCTGCAGACGCTTAATGGCATCGGCTTTACCGTCCGGCAGCACGCCGGCGATCACTTCATCAATGCCGGCTTCTTTGGCGATAGCCTTCGCGGTGGTGGGGTTATCCCCGGTAAGCATCACCAGCCGGTAGCCCTGCCGATGCAAACGCGCCAGGGCGTCGACGCTGTCTTCGCGCAGCGGGTCGCGGATGGCGAACAGCGCGGCGGCCTGACCATCCACCGCCAGCAGCACCGGCGTGGCGCCGCGTGAGGCCTGGGCTGTCATCTCGCTTTCCACCTCGGCGGTATTGATATGCTGCTCGTTGAGCAGCGCTTGGTTACCGAGCAGCAGACGATGACCTTCCGCCTCGCCGCTGACGCCAAGGCCGCGCAGGGTGCGGAAGCCGCTGACTTCCGGCAATGGGCCGTCGGCAGCTTTATCAAGGATCGCTCGCGCCAGCGGATGGCTTGAGCCCTGCTCCAGCGCGGCGGCAAGACGCAGCGCGGTATGCTCATCAACGCCAGCGAAAGTTTTCACCGCCACCACCTGCGGCTTGCCTTCGGTCAGGGTGCCGGTTTTATCGAACACCAGGGTGTCGAGTTCACTGGCGCGCTGCAGCGCATCGGCATCGCGCACCAGCACGCCATACTCCGCCGCCCGGCCAACGCCGGAGATAATCGACATTGGCGTCGCCAGGCCTAAGGCGCACGGACAGGCGATAATCAGTACCGTGGTGGCAATGACCAGGGTATAGACGATCTGCGGCGCCGGGCCGAAGAAGTACCAGATCGCAGCGCTAATCAGCGCAATGACGACCACCGCCGGAACAAATACGGCGGAGATTTTATCCGCCAGCTGGCCGATCTCCGGTTTGCTGCTCTGCGCCTGGCGCACCATGCGGATAATTCTTGCCAGCGTGGTCTGGCTGCCGACGGCGCTGGCGGTAAACAGCACGCTGCCATCCTGCACCACGGTCCCGGCGTGAATGGCGTCGCCATCGCCTTTTTGCTGCGGCACCGGTTCGCCGGTGAGCATCGCTTCATCAAACCAGGCTTCGCCCTGGCTTATCATGCCGTCGACCGGGACGCGGTCGCCGGTAGTCAGGCGCAGCGTCATGCCGGCCTGAACTTCCGCGAGCGGCAGATCTTTCTCGCCCTCGGGCGTGACGACCCGCGCCGAAGGCGGCGTCAGGTCGAGCAGTTTTTCCAGCGCTTTCGAGGAGCGCTGACGCGCGCGGGCCTCCAGCATATGGCCGAGGTTAATCAGGCCGATAATCATCGCGCTGGCTTCGTAATAGAGATGGCGGGCTTCCATCGGGAACCACTGCGGCCACAGGTTGACGCTCATCGAGTACAGCCAGGCGACGCCGGTGCCGAGCGCCACCAGCGTATCCATGGTGGCGGTGCCGTTTTTCAGGCTTTTCCACGCGCTGCGGTAGAAGTGGCCGCCGGCGAAGACCATGACGGCGAGGGTGACAAGGCCGATAACCAGCCACAGCGAACGGTTGTCGTCGCTGACCATCATGTTATCGCCGATCATGCCCCAGACCATCACCGGCACGCCGACCAGCAGGGCGACAATCGCCTGCCAGCGAAAACGTTTCATCGTCGCGAGGGCGGTTTCCTGCTGACGTTCGCGGCGTTGCAGATCGTCTTCGATCGCCTCCGCGCCATAGCCGGCTTTCTCCACCGCCTGCACTAATTCTGCAGCGGACGCACTGCCCATCACTAGCGCCGTGCGTTCCGCCAGGTTAACCCGCGCCTGTGAGACGCCCGGCACCGCGGCAAGCGCGTTTTGTACCCGGGAGACGCAGCTGGCGCAGCTCATGCCGTTGATCAGCAGCTGTTGACTGTCATCTTCGTCATGGGCTGCCGGAAGCTCAGGAGTGGCCGCTGTCAGTGCTTCCGACGGGATTGATGATTCTGCCAGCGGTTTAGCCTTTGGGTGGCTGAGCTCCGCGCCGTATCCGGCTTGTTTCACGGTATCAATCAGCGCTTGCGCGCTGGCGCTGCCCGTGACATGGGCTTCAGTGAGGGTCACCTCGGCTTGCTCAACGTCAGGACGCTGCTCCAGACTCTCTTTCACGCGTTTGACGCAGTGGCCGCAGGAGAGGCCATCCAGCGTCAGGTCGATAGTGTTAGACATAAATAACTCCTGAATAATTTTCCGGTCAACGATTGACCAGACCCACTCTTTCATCGAGTATTAAGAAGGTTAAACCTTCCAGCAAGGGGAAGGTCAAGGAGAAAAAATGAATATCAGCGATGTGGCGAAAAAAACCGGCTTAACCAGCAAAGCGATTCGTTTTTATGAAGAGAAGGGGCTGGTAACGCCGCCGTTGCGGAGCGAAAACGGCTACCGCACCTATAGTCAGCAGCATCTCGATGAGCTGACGCTGCTGCGCCAGGCGCGGCAGGTGGGGTTTAACCTGGAAGAGTGCCGCGAGCTGGTGGCCCTGTTCAACGACCCGTCGCGGCACAGCGCCGATGTGAAAAAACGCACGCTGGAGAAAGTGGCGGATATCGAGAACCATATCCGCGAGCTGCAAAATATGCGCGCGCACCTGCTGGAGCTGGCCGAATCCTGCCCCGGCGACGACAGCGCGGAGTGCCCGATTATCGATAATCTTTCCGGCTGCTGCCATCGCAAGGCGCAGGCTTAACGGACGGCGGGTCTGATTCGTAGCGTAATCCCTTCTACGGCAATCACTTCAACCTTGCTGCCCGCCGCGAAGTCTTCATCGGCAATCACCGGCCAGGAGCTGTCGCCCACGCGGACGTGGCCGCGGCCGTTCACCAGCGGGGCATCCAGCGTCAGGCGGCGGCCCACCAGTTGCTGCCCGCGCTGGTTGAGCTGGGCATCGGCCGGGCGCTGCGTTTTGACGCGCTTGCGCAGCCATTTCGACCACAGCCACGCCGCCAGCAGGGTGAGAACGGCAAACAGCGTGCCTTGCCATTCCCAGCTCAGCGGCAGGAGCCAGGTCAGGGCGCCGGTCACCACGCCGGCGACGCCGCTCCACAGCAGGTATCCGCTGCCGCCCAGCATCTCGGCCGCCAGCAGCAGCCCGCCGAGGCTTAGCCAGAACAGATGGGGGTGTGCGAGGATCATGCCGATCATGATTTTTTCCGATCGCCAGCGCCTTCTTTGATCAGCTCGCTGATCCCGGCGATCGATCCCATCAGGCTGCTGGCATCCAGCGGCATCAATACCACTTTGCTGTTGTTAGCGGCGCCAATCTGCTGCAGCGCATCGGTGTATTTCTGCGCCACGAAGTAGTTGATCGCCTGAATATCGCCTGAGGCGATCGCCGAGGAGACCATTTGGGTGGCGCGGGCTTCCGCTTCGGCGGACCGTTCGCGAGCCTCCGCCTGCAGGAACGCGGACTGCCGTTCGCCCTCGGCCTTGAGGATCTGCGACTGCTTTTCCCCTTCCGCTTTCAGAATTTCCGCCTGTCGCACCCCTTCGGCCTCAAGGATGTACGCGCGTTTGGTACGTTCGGCTTTCATCTGGGCGTTCATCGAGGCGATAAGCTCCGCCGGCGGGCGAACGTCGCGAATTTCGACGCGGGTGATTTTCACCCCCCACGGGTTGGTGGCGTCGTCAACGATATGCAGCAGGCGGGTGTTAATGCTGTCGCGCTGGGAGAGCATTTCGTCCAGCTCCATTGAGCCGAGCACGGTACGGATGTTGGTCATCGTCAGGTTGACGATCGCCTGCTCAAGATTGCTGACCTCGTAGGCGGCCTTTGGCGCGTCGATCACCTGAATAAAGCAGACCGCGTCGATGGTGACGTTGGCGTTATCCCGGGAGATAACCTCCTGCGAGGGGATATCGAGCACCTGCTCCATCATGTTCACTTTGCGGCCGATACGGTCCATAAACGGCACGACTAAGCTTAATCCCGGCTGCAGCGTCTGGGTAAAACGCCCGAAGCGCTCCACCGTCCACTGGTAGCCCTGCGGGACAATTTTCACCGCCGCGGCCACAATAACCAGCGCGACGAAAATAAGGATAGGAATAAAAATCAGCATCAAAAACCTCCTGTCTTGTTGCCTGGCGGGGCGCTACAAGGAAATAGCGCATGTTTAAACTGAGTATATCTTTCTCCTCATCCTGGAGAAAGGAAAGTGCGGTAAACTAGCGGTGTTTCAGAAAATAATCAGGAAGACTCATGAAGGAAAATAACGCGCTTTTGCGTCTCGACGGTGTGGGGTTTAAGACCGACGACGCCGTTATTTTACACAATATCAATTTTCAGCTTCGCGCCGGAGAATTCAAGTTGATTACCGGCCCTTCCGGCTGCGGGAAAAGTACCTTGCTGAAGATTATCGCCTCGCTGCTCAGCCCAACCTCCGGGCGCCTGTTCTTCGACGATGCGGATGTCGCGACGCTGTCGCCGGAAAGGTATCGCCAACAGGTCTCTTACTGCGCGCAGACGCCGGCCCTGTTCGGTGATTCGGTTTACGATAATCTGATTTTTCCGTGGCAGATCCGCAATAAACAACCGGATCCGCAGGCGCTGCTGGCCGACCTGCAGCGCTTTGGCCTTGACGAAAATATGCTGGAAAAATCCATTAACGAACTCTCCGGCGGGGAAAAGCAGCGCGTATCGCTGATCCGTAATCTACAATTTCTGCCGCGCGTGCTGCTGCTGGACGAAATTACCAGCGCGCTGGATGAAAGTAATAAACAGAATGTGAATGAAATTATTCATGGCTACGCAACGGAAAAACAGGTCGCTGTTCTGTGGGTCACCCACGATCGCAATGAAATTTCGCATGCCGATGAAGTGATTACGCTGCAACCTGCCGGCGGAAATATGCAGGAGGTACAGCATGAACGGGCATAACATTACGAACGAATCGCTGGCGCTGTCGATGGTGCTGGTGCTGGTCGCTATTCTGGTCAGCTATCGGGAAAAGCTGGCGCTGGAAAAAGATATTATCTGGAGTATTTGCCGGGCGATCGTGCAGCTGATAATCGTCGGCTATGTGCTGAAATATATCTTTAACGTCAATCATGCGGTTCTGACGCTGTTGATGGTGCTGTTTATCTGCTTTAACGCGGCGTGGAATGCGAAGAAGCGCAGTAAATATATCGACAAAGCTTTTATCTCGTCGTTTATCGCCATCACTACTGGCGCTGGACTAACGCTGGCGGTACTGGTGTTTTCTGGCTCGATCGCCTTCGTGCCGATGCAGGTGATCCCGATTGCCGGGATGGTGGCCGGGAACGCCATGGTGGCGGTGGGGCTGTGCTACAACAATATGGGCCAGCGCTTCAGCAGCGAGCAGCAGCAGATTCAGGAGAAACTGAGCCTCGGCGCGACGCCGAAGATGGCTTCAGCGCGGCTGATTCGCGAGAGTATTCGCGCGTCATTGATTCCCACCGTCGATTCGGCGAAAACGGTCGGTCTGGTGAGCTTGCCTGGGATGATGTCGGGGCTGATTTTTGCCGGTATTGACCCGGTGAAGGCGATTAAGTACCAGATCATGGTGACCTTTATGCTGCTGTCGACCGCCAGCCTGTCGACGATTATCGCCGGCTATCTGACCTACCGGAAGTTCTTCAACGCCCGCCATCAGCTGGTGGTGACGCAGCTGAAAAAGCGCCCGTGAACGATCCCGGGTTGCGGCGTTCACGCCTTACCCGGGCTACTTAGGCTACGTTCCGCATAGTTCGCGTAGCCCGGATAAGCGCAGCGCTATCCGGGGAAGGCAACGGATTAGTACAGCAGCGAATAGAGCTGACGACGATATTTGGCGGCCAGCGCATCGCCGGTACCGAGGGCGGCGAGGATCTCCTGCAGCATCTTGCGCGCCTGGCCATCGCCGGCGCCTAAATCTTTCTGCAGATGGCTGAACAGCAGGGCCAGCGCTTCTTCATTACGCCCGACCTGATGCAGCTGCAGCGCCAGCTGGGAGGCCAACTGCGCATCCTCCGGATTCTGTTCCACCTGCTGCTGCAGCTGCTGGATTTCCGGGGTGTCGGCGGCCTGTTTGAGCAGCTCAATCTGCGCCACCAGACCCTGATAGTGGGTATCCTGATCCTGCAGAGGAATGGTTTTCAGCACGCTTTCCGCTTCATCGGAACGGTGCAGAGCAATCAGCGTTTCCGCCAGCAGCAGGCCAATCTGGCTTTCCTGATTCGACAGCTGCCAGGCTTCCTTCAGCAGCGGCAGGGCATCGGCGTATTTTTCTTCCTGCATCAGGGCCAGCGCCTGCTGAGCTTTCAGCTCCTCTTCACGGGGCAGGACTTTATCCAGCAGGGCGCGGATCGCTTCTTCCGGCTGCGGGCCTTCAAAACCATCCACCGGCTGGCCGTTCTGGAACAGATAAACCGTAGGGATGGCGCGCAGACCAAACTGTGAAGCGAGCATCTGCTCGGCGTCGCAATCGACCTTCGCCAGCGTGAACTGGCCGTTGTATTGGGCTGCCAGGCGCTCGAGCACCGGGGTCAGCTGTTCGCAGTGCTGGCTGCGGGCAGACCAGAAATAAAACAGCACCGGAACGTTCATGGACTGCTGTAGCGTCTGCTGCAGGTTCACTTCGCTAATGTTGACAATATTCTGTTCGGACATGGGCATTTCTCGTTAGTCGATTTCTGTTTTACATGGGGGCGGCATTCCGCGCTTCAACTCAGCCGTGGATAATTTTGTCCATCGCGCGGGCAGGCAGCAGGCGCTTAAGCAGCGCCACCGCGTGGGTGACCAGGGTGACCGGATAGCGCAGCTTTGGTTTATCGCTGGTAAAAGCATGGCGCACTTTTTCCACCACCGCCTCCGGCCCGAGGGTAAAGCGGGCGGCGATACCCGGGTTTTCTACGGGCTTATCGCTTTGCGTCTGGTTGACGTTATCGGTAAAGCGGGTGCGGATCGGGCCCGGTTCAATCAGGCTGACCTGAATACCGCTGTGGCGCAGCTCCATGCGCAGCGCGTCGGACCACGCCTCGAGGGCATATTTACTGGCGGCATAGGCTCCGCGGCCGGGACTGGCGATAAGCCCCATCACCGAGGAGGTCATCACGATGCGCCCTTCGCCGTGCGGCGTCATCGCCGGCAGCAGCAGCATGGTGAGCTGATGCGCGCCGAAAAAGTTAGCGGAAAATTGCTGTTCCATCTGCTGGCGGCTGATGGTGTTCAGCGGGCCATAGACGCCATACCCGGCGTTATTGAACAGGCCGTAGAGACGATTATCGGTCAGCGCAATCACCTCCGCTGCCGCGCGCTCCACGCTCTGCGGGTCATCCAGATCGAGCAAAATACCGGTTAGCCCCAGATCCTGCATCCGCGCGACATCCTCTGCTTTGCGGCAGGCCGCCAGCACGCGAAAGCCCTGGCGGGTTAAATCCAGCGCGCTTTCCAGACCAATTCCGCTGGAACAGCCTGTCACTAAAACCGTTTTTTGCATAACTTTACCTGTCAGCGACCCCTGGCGTTCAGGAGTCATGATTAACTAAGGGAGCCAGCCGCTTCGCCATCCAGTCGGCGATAAACGGCTGCGCGTCGCGATTTGGGTGAATGCCGTCGTCCTGCATCCATTGCGGCTTGAGATAGACCTCCTCCATAAAAAAGGGCAGGAGAGGAATAGCGAATTCTTTGGCCAGGGCCGGGTAAATCGCGCCGAAGGCTTCATTATAGCGGCGGCCATAGTTCGCCGGCAGGTGAATTTGCATCAGCAGCGGCTCGGCGTTGGCCGCTTTGATATCTTTAATAATGGTGCGCAGCGTCTGCTCGGTCTGCTGCGGCGGAAAACCGCGCAGTCCGTCATTGCCGCCGAGCTCAACCAGCACCCAGCGCGGCTGGTGCTGCTTAAGCAGCGCTGGCAGGCGAGCCAACCCCTGCTGCGAGGTATCGCCGCTGATGCTGGCGTTCACCACCGGCGTTTTCGCCTGCCACTGCTCATTGAGCAGCGCAGGCCAGGCGGCGTTGGCCGCCATCCGATAGCCAGCGCTCAGGCTGTCGCCGAGGATCAGCAGCGTGTCCGCCGCCATCGCGCGGCAGGTAAACAGGAACAACAACAGGAAAGGCACATGCCAGCGGAAAACATACTTGAAGTTCATCATCTTAAGAAGTCCGTCGGTCAGGGGGAGCATCAGCTCTCCATCCTTACCGGAGTTGAGCTGGTTGTCAAACCGCGGCAGACCATCGCCCTGATCGGCGAGTCGGGTTCCGGTAAATCGACCCTGCTGGCGATCCTCGCCGGCCTCGACGATGGCAGCAGCGGGGAAGTATCGATGCTGGGCAAACCGCTGCACCGGATGGATGAAGAGGCGCGGGCGGCGCTGCGGGCGCAGCACGTTGGTTTTGTTTTTCAGTCGTTTATGCTGATCCCGACGCTCAACGCCCTGGAGAACGTCGAGCTGCCGGCGCTGTTGCGCGGCGCCAGCGATAGCCAGAGCCGGGGCGATGCCCGCGCGCTGCTTGAGCAGCTGGGACTTGGCAAACGCCTGCACCACCTGCCGGCGCAGCTCTCCGGCGGCGAACAGCAGCGGGTGGCGCTGGCCCGGGCCTTTAACGGGCGCCCGGCCATTCTGTTCGCCGATGAGCCCACCGGCAACCTCGATCGCCAGACCGGGGACAAAATTGCCGATCTGCTGTTCTCGCTTAATCGCGAACACGGCACCACCCTGATCCTCGTCACTCACGATCCGCTGCTGGCGGCGCGCTGCGATCGCCGTCTGCGCCTGGTGGATGGCCAGCTGCGGGAGGAAGCATGATCGCCCGCTGGTTCTGGCGCGAATGGCGCTCGCCGTCGCTGCTGATCGTCTGGCTGGCGTTAAGCCTCGCCGTGGCCTGCGTGCTGGCGCTGGGGTCGATAAGCGATCGGATGGAGAAAGGCCTTAGCCAGCAAAGCCGTGAGTTTATGGCCGGCGACCGTACGCTGCGCAGTTCGCGCGAGGTGCCCGCCGAGTGGATCGCACAGGCGCGGAAGTCAGGGCTGACCGTCGGCGAGCAGCTGAGCTTTGCCACCATGACGTTCGCCGGGGATACGCCGCAGCTGGCGGACGTTAAGGCGGTGGACGACCGTTATCCGCTGTATGGCACCCTCGAGACGCAGCCGCCGGGGCTGAAGCCGCAGGCGGGGAGCGTGCTGCTGGCGCCAAGGCTGATGGCGCTCCTGAACCTGAAAACCGGCGATACGATTGACGTTGGCGATGCCACGCTGCGCATTGCCGGGGAGGTGATTCAGGAGCCGGATGCAGGGTTTAACCCCTTCCAGATGGCGCCGCGGCTGATGATGAATATGGCCGACGTGGCAAAAACCGGGGCCGTGCAGCCCGGCAGTCGCGTCGCATGGCGCTATAAGTTCGCCGGCGACGCTGAACAGCTGGCCAATTATGAGCAGTGGCTGCTGCCGAAGCTCGGCCCGGAGCATCGCTGGATTGGTCTTGACCAGGACGACAGCGCGCTGGGCAAATCCCTCGAACGCTCGCAGCAATTCCTGCTGTTATCCGCGCTGTTGACGCTGCTGCTGGCCGTCGCCGCAGTGGCGGTAGCGATGAGCCACTACTGCCGCAGCCGCTATGATCTGGTCGCCATACTCAAGACGCTGGGCGCCGGAAGGTCGCAGCTGCGCAAGCTTATCGTCGGCCAATGGCTGCTGCTGTTGACGCTGTCGGTGATAACCGGCGGGGTGGCGGGCTTGGCGCTGGAGCGTCTGCTGCTGCTGGTTCTCAAACCGGTGCTGCCCGCCGCGTTACCCGCTGCCAGCGGTTGGCCGTGGCTGTGGGCTATCGGGGCGACAGGCGTCATTTCCCTGCTGGTGGGCCTGCGACCCTATCGACTGCTGCTGGCGACCCTGCCGCTGCGAGTGCTGCGTCAGGATGTGGTGGCTAACGTCTGGCCGTTGAAAATCTGGATCCCGGCGGTTAGCGTCGTGGTGGTGGGCCTGTTGGCCTGGCTGCTGGGCGGCAGCCCGCTGCTGTGGTCGGTGCTGGCCGGGGCGGTGGTGCTGGCGCTGCTGTGCGGCCTGGTGGGCTGGGGATTGCTGTGGCTGCTCAAACGCCTGACGCTCAAAGCCTTGCCGCTGCGTCTGGCGGTGAACCGCCTGCTGCGCCAGCCGTGGTCGACCCTCAGCCAGCTGGCGGCGTTTTCCCTGTCGTTTATGCTGCTGGCGCTCCTGTTGGTGCTGCGCGGCGATCTGCTTGACCGCTGGCAGCAGCAGTTGCCCCCGCAGAGCCCGAACTACTTTCTGATCAATATCGCCCCTGAGCAGATAGTGCCGGTGAAGACCTTCCTCGCCGAACACCAGACGCGGGCGGCGGAATTCTATCCGATCGTCCGGGCCCGTCTGACGCAGATCAACGGTCAATCCACGGACGGGAACAAAGACGAAGCGCTGAATCGCGAGCTTAATCTCACCTGGAGCGAACAGCGTCCGGATCATAATCCGCTGGTGGCCGGCAGCTGGCCGCCGAAGCCGGGCGAGGTATCGATTGAGGAGGGGCTGGCGCAGCGGCTGGGGATAAAGATCGGCGATACAGTGACCTTTACCGGCGATACCCAGGAGTTCAGCGCTAAGGTCAGCAGCGTGCGCAAAGTAGACTGGGAGAGCCTGCGGCCAAACTTCTTCTTTATTTTCCCCGCCGGGGCGCTGGACGGGCAGCCGCAGAGCTGGCTCACCAGCTTCCGCTGGGATAACGGTCCCGCGATGTTGACCCAGCTGAACCGCGAGTTTCCCACCGTCAGTCTGCTGGATATCGGCGCCATCCTGCGTCAGGTCGGCCAGGTGCTCTCCCAGGTCAGCCGGGCGCTGGAGGTGATGGTAGGCCTGGTGACGGCCTGCGGCGTGCTGCTGTTGCTGGCGCAGGTGCAGGTCGGTATGCGTCAACGCCATCAGGAGCTGGTGGTCTGGCGCACGCTGGGGGCAGGAAAATTGCTGCTGCGCGCTACGCTGTGGGCGGAGTTTGCCCTGCTGGGGCTGGTTTCCGGCCTGGTGGCGGCGATAGGCGCGGAAGTGGCGCTGGCGATGCTGCAGACGAAAGTCTTTGATTTTCCCTGGGCGCCGGACTGGCGCCTGTGGGTGTTGCTGCCGCTGACGGGAGCGGTGTTGTTATCCCTGTGCGGCGGCGGGCTGGGGCTGCGTCTGTTAAAAGGAAAAGCGCTATTCCGCCAGTTTAGCCAGTAAGAATATTGCATTTTGATGATGCGCCGCCTTTTTTGGCGGCGCTTTTATTTTAAACGCACAAATTGATAAATCATTGATTTTTAAGAGCACAAAACATTAAAAACCCAACAACACGCTATGCTGATTCGCGGTTAATATTCAACTGGAAAATATAAGGTGGCTTATTAATCAAGGAAAAACTATGGCACACACAATAAAAGCGCTGGCGATCTCGATCGGCGCAGCATTAGCGTTAACGTCATTGCCTTCCCACGCGGAGATTACGCTGCTGAAACAAGATCCGCAGGCGGGCGATCCGTTAAGCCGGCTTAACTTTACCGTCGGCGGCAGTATCCGGCCGCAGTTCAACATGATGACCGGCGATGGCGACAAAGGCTCCTATAAGCGTAACGGTTTTGACGGCGGCACCCGCTTCCGCTTCGCGGCGGATTACTACCTGTTCGATGATATTAGCTGGATCAGCTACTATGAGCTGGGCGTGAACATTCCGGCGCTGTTTGACTGGGATAACCACTACGCGGAAGGCGCGAACAATACCACCCGCCGCATGCTGTATACCGGCCTGAAAAGCGATACCTGGGGTACGTTAACCTACGGGCAGCAGAACAGCATTTACTATGATGTGGTGGGGGTGAAAACCGATATCTGGGACTACGATATGATCGGTCAGGCCCCGGGGAACGGTATTAATGGCGATTACGATGGCTCCTATCGTTCACGTAATATGCTGAAATATAAGAAAACTGTAGGTGATGTCGATCTTTACGGATCTTATCTGTTCGAAGACAGCGAATACCTGCCGGGTAACGGCCTGCGCTACAAGCGTAAAGGCGGTGGTTCTGTTGGCGCGGACTACCACATCATGAAGGATCTGACCTGGGGTACCGCGTGGAACTACACCCGCGCGGAAATGCGCGACCCGTCAAGCGCCGACAGCAAAACCTATGACCAGAATATCGTCGGTACCGCGCTGAGCTGGACCCCGGATAACTGGACCTTCTCCTTCGGCGGCGGCTGGTATCAGAACTTCCTCACCACCAAGAAAACCGATGTGCATAATTACTTTGCCGGTGACGCCTGGGGGATTGAATATTTTGCGGGCTATAAATTCCCGATCAATCAATACGCTGTTAAATCTATTCAGCCGTACTTTATGGGCGACCGTCTGGAATATGTGAACGGCCGCAACTATCAGCGTATCGATAACGGTCTGGGGATTAGCTTCCAGCTGGATTACGGTTTCCGCGTTGACTACGAACACGTGTTTACCTCCAGCACCGACAACCTTGGCGATATGAACCTGGTCCGTCTGCGCTACGACTTCTAAGCGGTCACAACTCCCCGGTCGCGCGCGCTTACCGTGGCTACAAATCGCGCCGACCGGTAGCCCGGCTAAGGCGTTTACGCCGCAAGCCGGGACAATAGAGCATGCGATTACTTCGCCAGCCAGGCTGCGACCTCCTGCCAGCTGCCGCGAAAGAGAATTTTCCCGGCTTTTTTCCCCAACTGATAGCGATACATCGGGTCGTAGTATTCTTCCAGCAGCGGTACCAGCCAGGCAAAGTGCGCCTCGGTGCTGGCGGTGCGCTGCTGCTGCACCAGCGCCTCATCGAGCCGTTCAGTGAGCTTAGCAAAACGCTGCAGCCCCAGGCGACGGCGGATGGCAAACAGGCCGTGATGCAGATACTCGCCGTATGCCTGCCAGCCTTTCTCTTCGCCATAGGCGGCGATAAAGTCGCGATACATGCGATCGAAATACTCTTCGCGCAGCCGTTCGAGGCGAACGTCAAACGGATCTTCCACCACCGCCAGCGGCGACTGCGCCATGCGGAGGCGCAGGCTCTCCGGTAGATGATTGGCGCCGATCATATGGCCTTCATCTTCCAGCACCCAGCGGGTCTGCTGTTCGGCTTTTTTAAGCAGGCTGACCGCCAGGTGGTTTTCAAAGGTGGCCTGCGGATGCTGATCCTGCAGGGTTCGACCGAATGAAGAACCGCGGTGATGAGCAAGCCCTTCCAGGTCGATACCGTCCGGGCGCGAGCAAACCAGCTGAGTTTTGCCGTTGCCGGTACAGCCGCCAATCAGCACGATCGGGCGCTGCACCAGTTCGTCGGTTGCCTGGATCGCCGCCTGGCGTAGCGCTTTATAGCCGCCGACGATCAGGGGGTAATCCACGCCAGCTTCTTTCAGCCACTGCTGGACGATATGCGAGCGCTGGCCGCCGCGGGCGCAGCACAGGTAACCGTGCGGGTAACGGGCGCACGCTTCCAGCCACGCCTGAGTACGGCTGGCGCGCAGGTCACCCTGGACCAGTTTATGGCCGAGCGCCAGCGCCGCTTCCGGCCCCTGGCGCTTGTAGCAGGTGCCGACCGCGGCGCGTTCTTCATCATTCATCAGCGGCAGGTTGATCGCCGCCGGCATCGCGCTTTGGCTAAACTCCACCGGGGCGCGTACGTCAATCAGTGGCGTATCGCTGGCGAGAATGGCGCGATAATCCGTCCCATTGGTCATGGGGTATCCTCTGAAGTCAAAACAGAAATGAGCTTTACAGCAAGGGGGGGATTGTACGCGCCTCAAGGTGTGCCGGGGAAGGGGATAGATCAAATCCCCGGCACGAAGGGCTTAGCTGAGCTGCGATTGCGCCCAGAACAGGCCGCTGGTGTACTCCGGCGGCAGCAGCGGCTTGATCGCTTCCAGCGTCGCGCTCAGGCGATCGGTATCGCTGTCGGTGAGGTTCAGGTGGCCGACTTTACGACCCGGGCGCACCTCTTTGTCATACCAGTGCAGGTGCACCAGCGGCAGCTTCAGCCAGTCGTAGTTAAGATCGGTGCCGATCAGGTTGATCATCACCGACGGGCTGTTGACCACCGGCGGCGGCAGCGGCAGGCCGGTAATCGCCCGCAGATGCAGCTCGAACTGGCTGATAGACGCGCCGTTCTGCGTCCAGTGGCCGCTGTTGTGCACCCGCGGCGCCAGCTCGTTAATCAGCAGCCCCTCGGCGGTAACGAAGCACTCCATCGCCATCACGCCGACATAGTTCAGCTCGTTCATGATCGCCGTCAGCATGCTTTCCGCCTGTTCCTGCTGGCGAGCGTTGGCCTGCGGGAAGGCGACGCTGGCGCGCAGAATACCGTCCTGATGCAGGTTACGGGTCAGCGGGTAGAAGACGGTGCTACCGTCATGAGCGCGGGCGCCCACCAGCGATACCTCGCCGGAGAAGTTAATCCCCTGCTCGACGATGCACTCGCCGTAGTTATCGGCCGGTAGCTGATCGATCTCGTTTTCCCGCAGACGCCACTGGCCGCGGCCGTCGTAACCGCCAACGCGACGCTTAACGATCGCCAGTTCGCCAAGGCGAGCAAACACCTCCGGCCACTCGCTTTTATCCGCCAGCAGCTGCCACGGGGCGGTGGCGAGGCCAAGCTTGTCAAACAGCTGCTTTTGCGTCAGGCGGTCGGCGATAATCGGGAAGACATCGCGGTTGACGAACGCCGGGTGGCGGGCCAGCTCGCGGGTGAGGGCGGTTTCCGGCCAGCGTTCAATTTCTGCCGTGATGACGCTCTGCTGGAACGGCACCGCTTCCGGGTCGGCTTCCAGCCCCACCGGCCAGACGGCGATGCCCAGCGGCTCGCCGGCCTGGCGCAGCATACGGCCTAACTGGCCGTTACCGAGCACGCATACCTGTTTCATGCCGCACCCCGCGGATCCGGATTATCCAGCACTTCATCGGTTTGCGCCTGACGCCAGGCGCTCAGGCGCTGGTGCAGTTCAGCATCGTGCTGGGCAAGGATCTGCGCGGCGAGCAGGCCGGCGTTCGCAGCGCCAGCTTTGCCGATGGCCAGGGTACCGACCGGAATGCCGCGCGGCATCTGCACAATGGAGTAGAGGCTGTCGACACCGCTTAAGGCTGCGCTCTGAACCGGTACGCCGAGCACCGGCACCAGGGTTTTCGCCGCAATCATGCCCGGCAGATGCGCCGCGCCGCCTGCTCCTGCAATAATCACCTGATAACCGTGGCTTTCGGCGCTTTCAGCAAAGCTGAACAGCTTATCGGGCGTGCGGTGGGCGGAGACCACTTCGACATGGTACGGAACGTTCAGGGCATCAAGGATTTCTGCGGTAAATTGCATGGTAGCCCAGTCGCTTTTGGACCCCATCACGATGGCGATACGCGCCGAATTATTGCGGGAAGACATGCGTCTTAAAACTCCTGTGGGTGTGTTTCACACTGCTTTAGAGGCCACAGAGAATAGCATGAACTGCCAGCAAGGAAAACGGTTGCGTGCGCATGGTTAGCCGTCTTTTGTCTCGCCTGGAGGTGATGGCGTGAGTGCCTGATTGACCTTTATCTCCCTCATGATACAGGTGATAAGCAGCACTAACCCCCACGGGAGCATCAGGGTGCCCATAAGCAGTAAATAGATTTGTACCAGCCGGCTATCGTGAGGGCGGGTGCAGAGCAAATAAATGGCATAAAAATAGATAGCCCACGCCAGCATCGCACACCAGACAAACGTCAGCGTGTTGCCGATAACGACGCCGATTAAGGCGATATAACTTACCCCTAACGGATTGAGGATCGCGATGATCATTCCCCACGTCAGCGGCTGACTCCACTTTTTCCTGCTCATGCTCGTTCCTTGAGAGTGACGTTGTGGAAGACTAGCATGCAGGGCGGGGGGAAGCGCGCACCTTCGCCCGGGCAAAAGGCGCTTTCGGAATTGTGCTCGCGCAGGAATCAGAACGGAAAGTGGATTAGTTTGACGTCGTCCGGCGTCACCTTGACCATCGAACCTTCGCTGTGCCAGGCGCCAAGTACCACACGCCATGCGGGTTGGCCGTTGGCCTGCAGTTCATGGACCGCCGGGCGATGAGTATGGCCGTGGATCAGCCACTGCACGTGATGCCGCTCCATTGCGTCAACTACCGCCTGTGGATTCACATCCATAATTTCCATTGATTTACTGCTGTTGGCGGCTTTGCTGTCGGCGCGCATGCGGGCGGCGATGCGACGGCGGATAAACAGCGGCAGGGCCAGGAACAGACGCTGGATCCACGGGGTGTGGACTTTGGCGCGAAACGCCAGATAGCCTTGGTCATCGGTGCACAGCGTGTCGCCATGCATGATCAAGACTTCACGGCCATAGAGGTCCAGTCGCTCTTCTTCGGCGAGCAGGATCATCCCGCTCTGGCGGGCAAAGCGCTGGCCGACGAGAAAATCGCGGTTGCCATGGATGAAGTAGCACGGCACGCCGGCGTCGACGACGGCTTTGATTGCCGAGGCAATTTGTTGGTGCAGCGGGTTAGGATCGTCATCGCCGATCCATGCCTCAAACAGATCGCCAAGGATATACAGAGCGTCTGCCTGGCGGGCTTCTCCCTGTAAAAAACGCAGAAAACCGGCGGTGATCGCCGGTTCTTCTGTTTGCAGGTGCAAATCTGCAATGAAAAGTGTCGCCACGAATTACTCGCTGACGGTGACGCTTTTGATGATCACATCATCTTTCGGCACATCCTGGTGCATGCCGCTGCGGCCGGTGGCAACCGCTTTGATTTTGTCAACCACGTCCATGCCTTCAACCACTTCCGCGAAGACGCAGTAGCCCCAACCCTGCAGGCTTTCGCCGGAGAAGTTCAGGAAGTCGTTGTCAACCACGTTGATGAAGAACTGCGCGGTGGCAGAGTGCGGCGCCTGAGTACGGGCCATCGCCAGCGTGCCGCGGGTGTTTTTCAGACCGTTGTTCGCTTCGTTCTGAATCGGAGATTTGGTCGCTTTTTGTTTCATGCCAGGTTCAAAACCGCCGCCCTGAATCATGAAGCCGTTGATAACACGGTGGAAAATGGTGTTGTCGTAGAAACCTTCGCGGCAGTAGTCCAGGAAGTTTTTAACTGTTTCCGGCGCTTTGTCGTCAAACGTTTTGATTACGATATCGCCATGATTGGTGTGGAAAGTAACCATTTTTGCATCCTGTTCCGATGAGTGTGGTGCCAGCACCCGGTGTCGGGTGAGATATAGGGGGGTGTTATAGCATAACCGCGGGGGTCGATGCACCTTGCAATGTGTGCTGCGTCCGGTCTGAATTATGGGTATTATAGAGACTTCATTACCCACACACGTCTACACGGAATCTTCGATGTTAAAAATTTTTAATACACTGACGCGCCAGAAAGAGGAATTTAAACCTATCCATGCCGGGGAAGTCGGCATGTACGTGTGTGGTATTACCGTTTACGATCTCTGTCATATCGGCCATGGACGTACCTTCGTCTCCTTTGACGTCGTGGCGCGCTATCTGCGTTTTCTTGGCTATAAGCTGAAGTACGTGCGCAATATCACCGATATCGACGACAAAATCATTAAGCGCGCTAATGAAAACGGCGAAAGCTTTGTCGCGCTGGTCGATCGCATGATTGCCGAAATGCACAAAGATTTTGACGCGCTGAATATTCTGCGTCCCGACAGCGAGCCGCGCGCAACGCACCATATTGCGGAGATCATTGAGATCACCGAGCAGCTGATCGCCAAAGGCCATGCTTACGTGGCAGATAACGGCGACGTGATGTTCGACGTGCCGACGGACCCGAACTACGGTTTGCTGTCGCGTCAGGATCTCGATCAACTGCAGGCGGGGGCGCGCGTCGACGTGGTTGACGTCAAGCGTAACCCGATGGACTTCGTCCTGTGGAAAATGTCGAAAGAGGGCGAGCCGAGCTGGCCGTCGCCGTGGGGCGCGGGCCGTCCGGGCTGGCATATCGAGTGCTCGGCGATGAACTGCAAGCAGCTTGGCAACCACTTCGATATTCACGGCGGCGGTTCGGATCTGATGTTCCCGCACCATGAAAACGAAATCGCCCAGTCCACCTGCGCCCACGACGGCGAATACGTCAACTACTGGATGCACTCCGGCATGGTGATGGTTGACCGCGAGAAGATGTCGAAATCGCTGGGTAATTTCTTTACCGTCCGCGACGTGCTGAAGTATTACGATGCGGAGACGATTCGCTACTTCCTGATGTCCGGCCACTATCGCAGCCAGCTGAACTACAGCGAAGAGAACCTCAAGCAGGCGCGTTCGGCGCTGGAGCGTCTGTACACCGCGCTGCGCGGGACGGACAAATCCGTCGACGCGGCGGGGGGCGAAGCCTTCGAAGCACGCTTTATCGAGGCGATGGACGACGACTTCAACACCCCGGAAGCCTATTCGGTGCTGTTCGATATGGCGCGTGAAGTAAACCGCCTGAAAACCGAGGACGCGGCCGCGGCGAATGCCATGGCGGCCCACCTGCGTAAGCTTGCTGCGGTACTGGGTCTGCTGGAGCAGGAGCCGGAGGCGTTCCTGCAGAGCGGCGCGCAGGTTGACGACGCGGAAGTGGCGGAGATCGAATCGCTCATCCAGCAGCGTCTGGACGCACGCAAAGCGAAAGACTGGGCGGCGGCGGATGCGGCGCGCGACCGTCTCAACGAGATGGGCATTGTGCTGGAAGATGGCCCGCAGGGCACCACCTGGCGCCGGAAGTAAGCCATAAAAAAACGCCCGCAAAAGCGGGCGTTTTTCTTTTCGTTGTCAGGCCGTGACGGTTACGCTCTGGCCTTCAAAGCTCACCGTCTGACCAGCGACGATTTTGCAGCGTTTGCGGGTTTCCACCGCGCCGTCGACTTTTACCAGCCCGTCGGCGATGGCGATCTTCGCCTGGGCGCCGCTTTCGCTCCAGCCTTCCAGCTTCAGCAGATCGCACAGCTCAACGTGCGGGTGTTTACCTAAGGAAAATGTCGCCATCTCAGGCCTCCTCAACGTCGTGATACTCTTCGCACGCCTGCAGCGTGTTCTGGATCAGGGTGGCGACGGTCATCGGGCCAACGCCGCCGGGAACCGGGGTGATGTAGGACGCGCGTTCGGCGGCATCTTCATACACCACGTCGCCGACCACTTTGCCGCTTTCCAGACGGTTGATGCCGACATCGACCACAATCGCCCCTTCTTTAATCCACTCGCCAGGAATAAAGCCCGGTTTGCCCACCGCGACGATCAGCAGGTCGGCGTTTTCGACATGATGGCGCAGGTTTTTTGTAAAGCGGTGGGTGACGGTGGTGGTGCAGCCGGCCAGCAGCAGCTCCATGCTCATCGGGCGACCGACGATATTGGAGGCGCCAATGACCACCGCATTGAGGCCGTAGGTGTCGATATTGTAGCGTTCCAGCAAGGTCACGATACCGCGCGGAGTGCACGGACGCAGGCGCGGCGCGCGCTGGCACAGGCGGCCAACGTTGTAAGGATGGAAGCCGTCGACGTCTTTATCCGGCGCGATGCGCTCGAGAACTTTGACGTTATCGATCCCTGCCGGCAGGGGCAGCTGAACCAGAATACCGTCGATGGTCTTATCGGCATTCAGAGTGTCGATAAGCTCCAGCAGCTCGGCTTCGCTGGTGGTTTCCGGGAGATCGTAAGAGCGGGAGACGAAGCCCACTTCTTCACATGCTTTGCGCTTGCTGCCGACATAAATCTGCGAGGCCGGGTTGCTGCCGACCAGCACGACGGCCAGCCCAGGGGCGCGTTTTCCGGCCGCAACGCGAGCCTTCACTTTTTCCGCAACCTCAGAGCGTACCTGCTGCGCAATCGTTTTACCGTCAATAATTTTTGCTGCCATCAGAGAGAGGATTCCATCTGTATCTTTACGAAAGGGGGATGAGGATATTTTGTCAGAAGCGGGCCTCGCTGTCAGTCCTCGTTTGCTGTTTTATCCTGTCTGAGGCTAATTTAGCCTGTTATGACCATGGTTATTACATGGTTATTGGTGCGTTGCGCCTGGCCATTGAGTCGATTTACGCGCGCATGAGCCCCAGCGGTATGCTTCTTGTACAGTTGGTGGGGGATATTTCGCCAGCGTCGTATAAGCCCGCAGTTTCCTGGCAAAATGGATTGACTCAACCGACGTGGACCGTATAATTCCAGGCGTTTCACTCCGCGAAGCACTCGCTTCTCAGGGCGCCCTTAGCTCAGCTGGATAGAGCAACGGCCTTCTAAGCCGTAGGTCACAGGTTCGAACCCTGTAGGGCGTACCATTAAGAATCAGTTACTTACGCAAGTTTTAGTCCAGCCTGATTTCCTCCTTGTGTCGTATTTGTGTCGCTAGCGCCAAAAATGGCGTCAATTTTCCGTGCGTGTTCGGTCAGGTGGTTCGGCGCCAGGTGAGCATAACGACGCACCATCTCGATGCTCTCCCATCCTCCCATTTCCTGTAAAACAGAAAGCGGGACGCCGGACTGAATAAGCCAACTCGCCCAGGTGTGCCGGAGGTCGTGAAAACGGAAATCCTCGATCCCCGCTTTTTTCAACCCGGCGCGCCAGGCGTTATTGTCATCCACCCGCATTTTTCTAACCGCGGGCGTTAGCGTTCCATCAGGGCGATGTTTTGCCGTGGTGTGAACGAACACCCAGCGTGAGTGCTTCCCTATCTGATCCCTTAATACCCTGCATGCGGTATCATTCAGAGCTACGCCAATCGCCTTGCCCGCTTTTGCGTTCTCCGGATTTACCCATGCAACCTTTCTCTGCATATCGACCTGCTGCCACTCAAGCCCGATGATGTTTGAGCGACGCAGGCCGGTTGCCAGTGCAAATATCACCACTGGCTTAATGCTCTCCGACATGCACTCGATCAACCGCTCAGCTTCTTCTCTGGTCAGCCACCGTATCCGCTTACTGATCGGCTTGCGGGTTTTGATAACAGGAGCTGTTTTTATCCAGCCCCAGTCATTCGCCGCGGCCCTGAGAAGGGATCGAATGAAGGAAAGGTGTTGCGCCTTCGTAGCCTGCGAAACCTGCCGTGGTTTGTACTCCGGTATCGGCTTACCCTTCCTCAACGCGGCATCACGTTTACTCTCCCACACCTGCAGGTGCTTACGGTTTATCATTCCGTTAACGGCTTCATGAACTTCCTCCGCCGTTATCTTCGAGACATCACGGCCGGAAAAATGCTGCAGCCAAAACTCAATTTTGGTTTTGTCATCATCCAGCGAACGCTTATGGTCCTTTTCCCGCAACCACCGGATGCAGCATTCTTCGAAGGTTCTGACGGGCAGGTCGCCGATCTGGTCAACCCGCCACGCTTCCGCCTTCAGCTTGTCGTGGAGCTCCTGAGCCTGCTTTTTGTCCCCCGTGCCAAGAGATCGCCTAACTCTTTTTCCTGACGGCGTAAAGAAATGACAGTGCCACACGCCGCCCCTGAGGGTGATTGACATAAAACTTCTCCTTTATGTTCACCCGCGTTCGCGATGACAGGATCGCGCGGGGTTTTCAAATATGCAATACACGCAGCCTCAGTCGTTCTGTACTTGTTTCCGACCTTGCGGCCGGCGAGCTCCCCAGACTCAATCAGGCGGTAGATCACCCGCGCCGACACGATGAGCAAATCGGCGGCCTGCTGTGCTGTTATCGGTTTGTCAGATGCCATATCACCTCCGATGCTTACCGCGCAATTCCTCTTCTTCCTGACAGTCAGCGCAGCGCTGGCAGCCCGCCACCAGTTCCCGGCGCCGCTCGGGTATCTCTTCCCCGCAGTCGCGGCAGTGAGTAGCCGAAACTGCCGCATGATTGATGCGCATATTCTGGATGGTCATTTCCAGCCGGCGCTCTGCCAGCTCGTTGGCCTGATCGATGATTTCTGCGCTCATACCGCCTCCCAGCGAATCTGTCGCTTATAAAAACTTTTTACACGCTTAACGCTTCCTGCCACTTCCATTTTCTTCAGCCTGCGAAGCACGTAAGGAGTATTGATTTCCTTATATTTTTGTCGCAACCAATAGGCTACGACATACGTCATGCACCAGTTGTGCTCTCGCAATATTTGAAGGATTTCATCATCAGTGGGATTGCTCATGCTGCACCGCCTTCGCTTTTTTCCGCTTCAACCGCCATCTGCTCAAGCTTTCGTGAAAGCTCGGCAGACAGTGCCTGGAACTCTTCCTCTGTCACTACCGGGATCGGCACAAAGCGGATGCCGATATTTGCCAGCATATGAGCGGCCTCAAGGCATTTCCTTAAATCAACGGGAGAGGCTCTGTTCATGATTCACCGCCTTCAACGCGCTTGAACTCGATAACCCAAACCCAGGGGTTGGCCAGCCAGTTTTCGGAGCCATAGATGGATTCCCACAGGCTTCTGAATGAGGACCGATACAGTTGATTCATTTCTACGTAGTGGGGCATGTCCTCTGACCAAAACTGAAAAAACTCATCACGGGCTGCGTAATTCCTAGCGACTACTGTCTGGTCCCATACCTCGGTATGAACTCCCTCGCGTTGTGCGTCCTCTTCGCTGATAGCGTTCAGCCGTTCCACGCGCACGTCGGTGATTTCCAGAAGAATGCGGCTGGCCCAGCGCGGCATGTGGATTGATGGCGTCCACTTGATGGTGTCGTAAAAGCCATCCTCCAAATCTTCACGTTTGTGAGTTGCTCGGTAGGCAAGCGTAGATTTTGTGGATAAACCGCTTGCCCACGTCTCTCTTACCCAGATGCGGTCGCCGACGGCGCCGAACGGGCATGGGTGCCAGAAGTCGCAAGCATGCTCTGCATCTTCGCTCCACGGCCATTTGCTACCGTCTTCGCGCTCACCAATTTCAGTGAACCGAGTCTGTTTCCATTTGATAGGCCGCCGGGTCTGCGTCTTCCGGCCATCGAGAATGGCCCGCACCATCTCCCCGTTGAATATCATTCCGCGTTCTTTCATGATTCCACTCCATACCGCCCATTCATGCGGCCAATAACACTGACAAATTTCACCAGGCTGACACCCATCGGCCGGACCTTCTCGTAGTGCTTGCGAAGGATGGGGGGGGGCATACAGCGTTCCACTTCGGTTTAGGCTTTACGCTCATCGCTTTGGTTATCTCTTCTGCGCAGCGACGAGCCTGGGCGCGGAGAGCGTTTTCCTGTTCTTCTGGCGTCATGCTGCCTCCGTCTTCACAACGTCGATGGCGCAGCCGGGGATCAGTTCAACGGAAGCGGTGGCGCACTGGTTACCCCAGTGGCTCCAGCCTGGCGCTGCGCTGCGGCTGAATAACTCAATCCGCGGCACGTCGCCGTAGAGCAGTTCCAGGCGGTGCCGAACTTCCCACGGTTTCTCACTGTGCGCGCCGAGTGGCTGTAGACCACCTGCTTAATGCCAGCATGCTGGCGTTCCAGCCCGGCGCCGCGGGTGGCGATCAGCACGTCTTCGGTGTTGGCGCGGGTGTGGTTGCCGCCGTTCATTCGTGTCTCTGCATTCAGCAGGTCGAGGAAGTCGTAAAAGTCGGAGATCTCTCCCTCGGCCAGAGCCTTGGTAATGCGCAGCTCGGCCAGCTGATTCAACTTCACCCAGGTGAAGCCCTTCATCGTGCGCACCGTAAAACCCCAGCTCTCGGCCAGCTCGATCGCCTCCAGGTTGTGGGTGCCGGTGTACCACATCGCCAGCACAGCGTTATCCGCGGCGAGCTCCCACACCGGGAGCCGCTTCATATCGAGCAAGCTCATGGTGGGGTAGTGATCGACGGCGGCGCCGTTGCTTATCGTGTTCCCGTAAGACCAGGCCGGGTCGGCATAGATAAGTGAGTAGCGGTTCATAGGACTGACTCCATTTCATCGATATAGAGGCCAGATGCGATAAACCGGCGGCGCCGGGCTGCTTTATCAATACATTTCTGGCGGTTGCCAGAGGCGGCCTGAGCCATCGAGCGCTTAGTGAACAGGCGCGTTTTACCCTGCGGGGTAATGACCTTTGGCCTTGTGATCAGGTCAAAGGTGCGATCGCAGATTCCGTCATCGTTGAGCCAGGTTTCCGATGCGATTAGCTGCGCAATGCGGCCTTCTCCCTTGGTTATGCCGTTCGCAACGCGGTTAAATTCAACAAGCGTTACGCCGAACTTCTCCGCTATTTCGCTGCCGGTAACAGGACGTCCGCGCGTCTGAATCATCCAGATCACGCGCTCGCGAAGGCCGGAGAATTTCCCTGCTTTGCCGGGCCTGCGGTAAAATGGAGTGCGTTTCATTTCCACTGCTCCCCGAAGGTAAAGCCGATCTCCGCCAGCGATTCGTCCATCTTGCTGATGAACTCCGGCACCATTTCGTTGAAGTCGGACATGTATTTGTCGTCGCGCTCAACAACCACGTGGTGAATGCCTTCTCGCTTCATGCGAGGGTCATAATTCGCGAAATACCAGGCATCCTTCCCGGTTACCCACATGCTGAATTGCACCTGGGCCATGTAGGCGGATTTGATAGCCTCGAAGCCGCCAAGCCGGAATTTCATGAAGTCGCGAGAGGTGAAAGGGCACTTCAGCTCAAGGCCGCGACCATCACTGCACAGGCCATCAGGTGAGCAGGCGGTGCGCATACCTTCGTCACGGAAAAGGATCGGCGACTCGGTTACTTGCACGTCGGTGGTGAACTCAAACAGGGTGCGAGCGTCGGCCTCATACTGTTTCCCCCAGGCCAGCGCCTTGGCGTTAACTTCCGGCGCCACGCCGGTGCACACTTCGGCAAGGAGCGTAAGGAAGTAGGACATCTTCATATCAGTCCATTTCTTGCCTGACTTGGGCTTAGAAATGACGTTGTGAACTTCCGAGGCTGTGATCACGCCGAGGCGTAAGCGGTGCCAGGATTCATCTCCCTGTTCAACGCGGGTAACGTCAATGCCAGTGCGTGCAAGGATAATTTCTGGCGTCATGCTGCCACCTGCGCTTTTTTCTGGAGGAAGCTAAAGCCTTTCTGCGCTTCTTCTTCGGTGAGCTGTGATGCCTGGAAAATGTCACGCTTGAAGATGTTGCTGCACAGAGGCAGGAAGTCCTGCTCCCAGTCCTTATTCAGGGACGTCAGGAGGTCGGTAATTGCCTGCAGCGTTTCCTCACTGGCCACCAGGGGGAGCGCCTCTGTAGTGCTGCGCGGCGTTACGTCACGCGCATCCACTTCCAGCGTTTTACCTTCCATCTCTTCGGCAGTGGGCTGCTGGCCAATTTCAGGCCATGCCTTACGCAGAGCCTGAGCCTCTGCACACTTCGCCAGCTGGCCATAAGGGCGCTTTTTCCACATTGCGTTTGGCGCGGTAGTGTCGCGGCCGGCGGTGGCATAGTTCTCAACCCAGTATTCTTTCGCGCTGAATTCGACGATCTCCCCGCTCGGCATGCGCTTGCTGACCGTGTACTTGCACCATTGAGGGACTGTCACCTCAACACCGGTAAGGGTCAGAGTGACGTCCGGGCCGAACTCTGGTTCTTTTGCGCCAGCGTAATCACCGGAGCGATCGGCCTGAATCCGATAAAGCCCGATGCCCGGCATAACCACATCGCGCCACTCGCTTTTACCCGACTTCGAGTCCTTAACACTCATTGGCACCAGATGAACGGGCTTCAGAAGCGGATCGAGGTTTCTGGCCCGGCAGTAGTCCAGCGCCATCATCACCGACTCATCCTTTGCGCCAGGATAAATACTGTTCTTGAGGGCGCTCCAGGTAGCGCAGTCAATGCCTCGCTCAGCAAGAGAGCTGGCTGTAATCACAAGTTCGTTAGCCATTGCTATTTCCCAAAGTTAAAACGGGCAGCCGGTGCGGTGATCCCAGTCGTATTCCGCCTGGGCGTAAGCTACTGCCGAGATGAGATCGTTATATGCCTCGCCAGCTGCATCGCTGCGGAGGCCTTCGTATGGGCTTTTGTCCATCGGCACAGAGAAGCGGAACAGGCCTGACGGCTCTTTCGGCAGCGCGTCGATAATTTCCTGCGCCCGATCGTCAACCCACTTTTGCTTCTCTTCGGTGAGCGACTGTTCAGCCCATTGCCGTTCTTCGATAGCGTCGTATGCGCGGTATGCGTTCATAGCTCGCTCCTGAAATTTGGTTGTAAGAATCCCGGCACCGTATTGGCTGCCTGATAGCTCAGTTAAATTCTTCGTTTCGATTACCGGCTGAGACCTTGTCCCAACCCGTTCAGATAAACTTCAACCAGCAAGTCGGTTGTGTAAGTCCGCTCAATCCCGCGATGCAGGTACAGGCGGCCGCGTTTATTTGCTGATGCTGTCCAGGTGCTTTCCCGATGCTTAACGAGCATCCCTGGGAGAACGGCGCCGCGGTTAACGGTCTGTGTCCCGTAATGATGACTAACCATTGAACACCCCCGTAACGTGCAGAATTTTGATAATTAACGCTGTCCAGATAACGCCGCAGATCAGCAGGCAGTAAATCAGTGAACGAATGCCATTTCTGCTCATGCTGAACCACCAGGCATCAGGCAGAACGCGCTTGCTATCAGTACGCATACGACGATGGCGAATGCGTGTGCCAGAAACTTAAACCACTCAGTTTTATCTTCTTCGCGGATCATCTCTTCACCTTTGCCTTATCGCGGCTAACGGGAAGTTTTGACTTCACCCCGGCGTTGCCGGTGTTGTTTGGATGAGTCAATTTAAAACCATAGTTGTTTTGTAGTCAACAACAATAGTTGTTTAAATGGCTGGAGTGGTTTTATTTAGTTGTTTTTATTGGTTATTTATTTTTGTAAAGCGTGCTGGTAAGCTCAAAAAAACGCCAAAGAGGGTAGCGCCATGTCGAATGAGGATGAGTTTTTCGCAGAGATGCACCCGCAGATTGCGCAGGTTATCGGGATAGCGGTTATGCAGCTGCTGGTTGAGAAGCGCGAGCCCTCAAGAGAGGCGCTGATAGAGATGATTCAGGTGTTGTGGCAGGGCGACCAGGTAGAGCTGGCTGTGGAGTTGGCGCTTGATGTGCTGATGCTGCCGAAAGAGTAGGGCAATAAAAACCCGGCGCGGTGGCCGGGGTTGTTTTTTTTTGCTTAATGCTTAAAGATGGTTTGCTAAGCCACGAAAAATAATTAGTGGTGTTATACCAAAGGATCCTACAGGTCTCCCCATTATATTTCTCATCATGATTAACATGCTATTCATGGCATCTTTTAAATCATTGGATACTGTAGGGTATGGTGCGGTTGGATTATCCAGTTTTGTATCATCAGCATAAGCATCAACAATACATAGTATATGCCACTCACCGGGAATGAAGGGACCGTACTTTAAAGAAACATCGCTCAAGGTAGTTGTCAGGTTGGATGGTTCAACCGACATCCAACTGTAGTTTCCATAACTATCAGCAAAGTCAATGTGCGTAGTTGGAGGAAGCATCTTTACTAACTCCTCCGCATTTTCAAATTCTGAGATGCTTTCCTTCAGCAGGCCCTTAGCTTTAGGATTTTTCTCATTCTTCATCTCGTTGATTTTTATCTTTTTAACTATTGGCATGCACAAGTGAACCATTTGTGCATCGAATATTTTCATCATGCCTTTTATTAGGACTATGTCGCCTAGTCTAGCATCATTTAAGCTCGCTTTTATCCTTCCTGATTCAGAAAGTTTATCTAAAAGATTCAGCGGGATGCTCCATGATGAGTCAAATAATCTTTCTTGACTGCGATTCCAAGATTCAGAGGCGTTAGTTTTAACGCCTATCAATGACAGCCCAGCCTTAAGCTCTTTAAGGTCTTTTTCAGACTCTCCAGACGTCTGCTTAATACTATTAAGAACTCCAGAAGGGAAAAGCTGCGCAGTTATAGCATTTACACGCTCTTTATCCACATAAAAATAATCAAATAGTGAATCTGTGCTTTGTGAGTCTTGATCCATCACTACGTTCCTCTTGTATCTTTTCTTTTTCCCGAGCTATATTCTTCTGGGTTTCTTCAATTTCGTCATTGATGATCTGCAGCTCATCAATGCCTGCTTTCGGTTTGGCATTTTTGAGGTGTTTCAGCATTTTACGTATCATGACGATTCTCCAAGGGAACATATGATTAAATTATGTTCTCTTTAAGCCATTAAATCAATTGATGCGGCCTTATATAGCGTACTTCAACGCCTGCTCACCCTCCAGGTGTCACATAGCCACCAAAGACAAACCAAGTCAAAAACGCCACCGCTACGATGAATACGACCACGAGGAAAACTATCCCAATTTTCATAATCAATCTCTCATTTACCCATGCTTCCTGTATGTCTTCGGCATTACCAAAAACACATCGAACTACCAGTCTGGCTTACTCAAAGTCATCCCGCTCATCCTTCCGCTTGAAGAAAACTTTATCCAGCCTGAGCACTATCCCCACCAGTCCGATAATCAGCAAAGTAATGAGTATTGGGATAATCAGATCAGACATGCTTCCTCTGTGTGCTAAGGCTTTACCCATGCTTCCTGTACGTCTGCGGCATGCTTCCGATTACCTTGCCGAACACGAACACCCGGTTCATCTCGTCTTTTTCGATCGGGTCCCAGGCTGCATAGCTCTTGTTATCTGAGATAACCAGCAGCTTGTCCTTCATCTTCTGCAGGCGCTTCACGTGAGCAGTGTCGTCGTACAGGAAGGCGTATATCCCGTCGCCGTCGAAGCTCTTAACGCTGATGTCGACGAACAGCAGATCACCCGGCTCAATCGTGCCGGACATGCTGTCACCCCGGACGTTGATGATACGGATGTTCTCAGCCTTACGCCCATCGAACATGTGCCGGGCTTCCGCTGGCGCATACTCAACCGAGTGGAGGATCTCCACGAACTCCTGATTCACAATGCCCGGGCCGGCACTGACGGCCAGATCCAAAATGTCGACCCTGAACACATCATGATTTATGTGTGAAGGCTTCTTGTCACCTTCACCATCAGCCCTCATGGCGCCAGTTCCCGAAGAAAGCCACTCAGGTCTCACCCTTAAAGCCTTGGCTATATCGAGCAATTTTGTGGTCTGAGCAGCCCTTCCAGTTTCAATCTTCTGGATCGCAGCCTGACTAACTCCAACAGCATCTCCCAGAGTCTTCTGGGTCATGCTGGCAGCCTTTCTGGCTTCTCTTAATCGTTCTGCAAGTGTCGTTTTCATCTTCTCAATTTACAACCATGGTTTTATAGCGGCAAACGAAAATGGTTGTTGACTAAATACAACTAAGGTTTTATTCTTTGTTTGTATTTACTACGGAGGTTGTCATGAACCCAACCATTAAAACCGCAATTAATATTGTCGGCTCTCAGAAAAAGCTTGGTGAAGCCTGCGATGTTTCTCAGCAGGCGGTTTACAAGTGGCTCCACAACAAGGCAAAGGTTTCGCCTGAACATGTAAACAGCATCGTAAATGCAACTAATGGGGAGGTTCAGGCGCATCAAATTAGACCAGACCTTCCAAAACTATTCCCTTCTCCGAAGGGCGTTCCGGCCGCCTAACCAGCGGCCTCCCAATCAACACCAGAGGAAGTATCACAGATGGAGAGTTCAACGACACGCAACAAAGTGGAGGCTCGCAGGATAGAAAGCTGGTTACACAGTCAGATAGCTGAACTGGGGACCACAACTATCGCCAAAGTGGCCGGAGTGAATAAGTCGACGGTGAGTCGCTGGCGGGAAAGCCTGCTGCCGAACATGTCGCTATTGCTGGCCATCCTGATTTCTAACAGGACGGGAGAGAAAGGTGACTTTGAAGCATGAGTGGGAACAGAAAGGCGAAAGCCGCAGTGGGCAAACACTAACGGCTTTCAGGTGCAAAAACGAAGAGGTAATTGCGAGGTAATTATGCCTGGTAAATCTGTAAGAGTAAACAATCCGGAGGTAGCACGTGAGCATGTCACTTATGGCGAAAGCAATGGGGGTCAAAGTGGGAAACTCACTGCGTAAGCTCGTTCTTATCAAGCTGGCCGACAACGCCAACGACAAGGGCGAATGCTGGCCTTCGTATCAACACATTGCCGATCAGTGCGAATGCAGCAAATCCGCTGTTCGCAACCATATTGATGCGCTTGAGGATATGGGTCTGCTCAAGCGTGAAAATCGCGTTGGGGTCAACAACGGGAAAGGTAATACATCCAACGTGTATTATCTGAACCTTGATGCTACCCCTATGCCATCAAAAAGCACAGGGGTATGCCATGAAATAGCACCCCCTATGCCATCTGATGGCACACCCCCTATGCCACCAGATGGCACCAGAACCAGTCACTCTTTTGAACCAGTCACTGAACCAGACTCTCTCTCTGCGCGAGGGCAGTTTATCAGCGAGGCTGCAAAGCGACGGATCGGGATTTCACCCAACGGGGAAATACCTTTCCCTCCTGCCTTCAAGCCATCGGCAGATCACATTGCGATTGCCTCGGAGAAAGGGATCAACATTGAAACCGAGTTGTTGAACTTTCGTGATTATCACCAGGCCCGCGGCATAAAGCTGATCGACTGGAACTCGGCATTCCGGGTATGGCTCAGGAACGCGAGAGTTAATCCGCTTTCCGGGCGCCAGAGAAGCGAAACTGAATCACCACACTGGAACAGCCCTGAAGGCTGGAAGGACTTCATATGACCGCTCAGCTTATGACCGCGATCAGCAATCGCGATGGTGATGCGCTGGCCAGAATGGCCGCAGGTAGCACGGAGCCGCAGAGGCTTCTCGATTTCGAAGCTGAAAGGCTGGTTGACTCCCTGTTCCGTCAGCTGAAGCAGATCTTCCCGGCGTCTACCCAGACCAATCTGCGCACCGACGCCGAAGAGAAGACAGCGAAGCGCCAGTGGATTGCGGCTTTTGCCGAAAACGGGATCCGCACCCGCGAGCAGTTATCCGCCGGTGTGCGCCATGCGAGAGCCAGTGAATCGCCGTTCTGGCCATCGCCGGGCCAGTTCATCAAGTGGTGCAAGGACAGCGGCACCGTGCTGGGAGTGACTCTTGTCGACGTGATGAACGAGTTCCACCGCTACAGCCGTGAAAAAGGGCTGCATACCGGCGGTGCTGAGCGCTTCCCATGGTCTCACCCTGTCATGTACTGGGTTGTTACCGATACCCGGCGAGCAATGTACCAGCGCCAGCTCAGCGAGGCAGAAACCGAGAAATATGCCGCTAAAAAGCTGGAAGACTGGGCGCTGAAAGTCGCCGCCGGAGAACAAATACCGTCGCCGGTACTGGCTCTGGAGAACAACCAGGAAGCCATTCCGACAAACCACGTCAGCCGGCAGCAGGGGTTTCACCCTGAAGGCAAAAGCTTCGGATGTATGCCAAGCGCGGCATCGCTCGGTGCGTTAACTCCGGCTCAGTGGCTGCGGGATGAATACCTGCGCGGGAAAGAGAGAGGGCTTATCTGATGAAAAAGAACTCTGGCAAACAAGCCGTTATTAACTTCATCGGCCAGCATCCTGGCTGCAGCTTTCAGGATATCCGCCGCGGTACCGGTCTTGACTCTTCAGTGGTCAATTCCTCCCTGTGGCAGATGCACCGTGACGGCCAGGTTAAGCGTGAAGGTGAGTGCAGGAGCTATCGCTACACCCTGATCGACACAACAGCTGTAACCGAAAGCGATCCGTCTGTTCAGTATCGCCAGCGTCCTGGCGGCGTTAACCCAATGACCACCCTTTTTAACCAGTGCCTGGCGGGAGTAAGAAAATGAACATCGAAACAGTAAACGAGCTCATCGCCTCCCTGGAGAGCGCAGGCGAGCTGTCAATCAAAGAGACAAAGGTTATGGCGCTGGCGAAAGCGTACCAGCAGCTGGCTGCGGAGAATGTGGCGCTGAAGGGCTTAGCCAGAGGTTGGGCCAATGCAACAGACGACCGTCTGTTTGAAGAGTTTGGAGAAATTTCTCATGACTCTATCGATGATTGCGAAGCAGAGCTCAAAATAATCTGCCCCGCCACCGATCGCATCGTAGCCGGGATTAAGGCTGATGCCATTGATGAAGCCGCGGTAGATCTCGACCGGGTCGATACAGTGGCAAGTACCAGAGTAATCGGGTTTAAACTCCGTGAGTTTGCCAAGCAGCTGCGCGAGGGGGCCAAATGAGCAACTCACTGCAAATTCTTTGCATTAAGGATACCGAAGGATACTGGACTGAGGGTGAAATGTATCCGGCCCGTGTAGTTGCTGGCGGTTTTGTTCAAGTTGGCGACGATGACGATCCTAATGGCGAAGGTTGGAGTGCTGCACCGATGGAATATCGTGAAGATGGTTCGATCGTTTATCAGGTCGGTGGGATTGAGGGTGATGTGTTGTTCGAGGAGGCCAGCCATGACTGATATCACCGAACTGGCGCAGAGCCTGAAAGCGGCAGCAGAGAAGTGGCAAGAGGCATGGGGTAAATATGACAAAGTCGAAATCACTATTGCCGAGTTTATACGTGCCGCCAATCAATACGAAAGCATAGTGAAAGACCCAGCCAACGTCATCGAGCTGGTAGAGGCGCTGGAGAAGGCGCAGGGGATGGAAGCCTACTGGAAAACTCAATGCCGTGGGATAACAGACCACTGCGAGGAGTTGCAGGCGCGCATCGCAGAGCTGGAGCGCGAACAGGAGCAACTTCGACCAGTCGGTGTGATGAGCGAGCAGGCATTTCACCGTCTTGAAAATAGAGAATGCCGCTTTATTGCTCTGTGGCCGCGCCCTGGTATCTTTTTGCAGCGCAAGCGCCCCGAGGATGGCGTGATCGTTTATGCGCGTACAGCTGCCGCCGCTGGCATAAAGGTGGAGGCTGAGTGATGGCTATAGAAAACCCGAAATCATGCCCGCACTGCGGCGGTGAGAATGGATTCCACACGAAAGAGGTTGTGGATTACAAACAGTTTTATGCTTGGGATGGTTCATTCCTTGAGGGGCAGCACACCAGCGGCATTCGCGGCGGAAAAGCGTTCTACTGCTGCGACTGCGGTCGGAATATAACATCGCGCATTAATAAGCCAGGAGCCAACCAATGACCAAATATGAATTACTCGACTCAAAAATAATGAGCAAAATTGATGCGCACCCTACGCCATTTTCCAGTCTGTACGTCAGGAATGTAGCAGAAGAATGCGTCCGTATTGCAAAGGATGAGAATAAGCCAGAACCTTTCCGCATTCTCGATCGCCGGCTTCAGGCGCTACGTAAAGCGGGAAAAATCCGCAGTACATCCAAAGGCTGGGTGAGGGCTTAACCAATGACCAGCAAATTAACCAGAGAGCGCATTGAGCTAATCGCTAACTTTCATCGTGCAATAGCACTGCCGCCGTCTCACGCTGAAATTGAAGAATTGGCCCGCATGGCGCTGGCCGCAATGGACAGCGAGCCGGTGGCAGAAGTTTTATCTAACCGCCCAGGCAATGACACGTCGACAATCGACAGGGCGCTTCCTGTCGGCACTCAACTCTACCTCCACGCGCAGCAGCCGGTAGTGCCGGAGGAATGGACTATTGCTGATGCCGTGAAGTTTTGCAAAGAAACTGGTAGGCAAGATGCCGGATCTGCAATGGACGCCTGGAATGCCTGCCGCGCCGCCATGCTGCAGGAATTAAAAAAAAGTGCAGGAACTGAAGCAACCTGCAGGAGTAACGAAAATGTGCAGGCGGTGGAGGTTCAGTCGCTAACCAGCATCAATCCCACGCCAGATCTGGTTTCCTTGCGAAAAAAGGCTGAGTCGATAATCGGCAACTATCCGGGAACTCCGGATGGTTACGTGATGGTGCCGAAGGAACCGACAAAAGAGATGATTGATGCCGGGTGGCTGTACTACATGGGCACCAAGAACCCTTCATCAAAAGGCACATACAAAGCCATGCTCGCAGCCATCCAGCAGGAGGGAAAATGACTATAGCCATCGATCGACTTAAAGAAGTGACAAGGGACTTTGGTCGCAGGCATATCGCCTACCAGATGGCCAGGGAACTGCTGGAGATTTATAGCGGTAACGGCCCGTTAGTCTGGAATGTCATGGAGGATTTTCCACCTGAAGTAACCGGGAAATATCTGGTTATGACCAGCTAGGGGGATATTCGGACCGCCTGCTATGACTGCGAATCAGGGGAATGGAGGGCTTCAGATGGCACCATTACCGGAGTTATCAAGTGGATGGATTTGCCAGCCGCCCCGCATGAGCCAAAACCATGACAGAGGGAATGCGACAGCACCGCGCTTTCGTGCTGACTTGTTTGCTGGCAATAGCTAAGCGCAGAACGGCGCAGGAGGTGAAAGGTGAATAAGGTCGAATTGCTTGAGAAGATATCTGCGCTCGCTACTGAATGCCACGCGATGGCCTGTGAGCTTGATATTGGTGATGAGCGTACCGAAATGTTCGAAATCTACGGCGTGCTGCACAACCTCGGTCGCCGCGGCTACGCCAGTCAGGTGGGGAGGCGAATGAATCCGCTGCTCGCTTCCTGCGATGATGACGAGGATGAGGAAGATGACGATTGGCATGAGAATGACGACTGATGCCTAAATCCCCCGCAGAACGCAAAGCCGCGCAGTTGTAGTGATGCGGAGCAAAGATAAATATCAAAGACCATGCTATCGTGTGGTCTTTCTCTTTGAGGGAGTTGTTTATGACATGTTCTGTGTGTGAAAAGCAGCCAAGGCAGCGGCGTCAACCACCTTTAGAGTGCATGAAGTATATTCCTGAAGAACAAGGGGAATACATGAGTCTGAATGGTCGTGGCACTAAGGAAAGCTACTATATTTGTACTGAGTGTGGACATAAATGGTTGCATGAAACAGGCAATTACGGAATGGGCTGGCAGCCTTAAGGTGGACTAATGTCTCAGTGGAATATTGCAGCCAAATCGAAAGACGAGCAGGACAAGGTCAACGTAGACCTCGCAGCGTCCGGCGTAGCCTACAAAGAGCGCCTGAACATGCCGGTAGTCGCCGAAGTGGTTGCCAGAGAGCAGCCAGAGCATCTGCGCGAGTATTTCATGGAGCGCGTCCGCTACTACCGCGAACAGAGCATCCAGTTACCCCGCGCATCCGATCCGCGCTATCTGGAAATGGCTGAGCAGAACGCCAAGAAATAGCGATTTTGTCGTATATGCTCATTTTGCATTTATCCCCGGGAAGGACGATAATTACTTAGTCAGTCTGGACAACTGACAACTTTACCCCGGCGCCAAGTGGGGACACATGGCGCACAAAACCTTACAGCAATCACTGTCACCGATGGCGAAAGCCACCGGCGATTTTCTGCATTCAGCGTTTGGCCTCTGCGGAGGTGAAGCGTGAAGCAACAATTCTGCCTTATCAACGACAACGTTAAGCGTAACGTCGTCAACTTCATCCAGTCTCTGCCCGTCGACCACCGATCGCCGCTGATTATCGAGGCGCGCGAAGAGAGCCGCACCGACAAACAGAATCGCCTTATGTGGCCACTTTTGAAAGACCTGAGTGATCAGGTGATTTGGCACGGCGAAAAGCTGGAGCCGGCGGAGTGGAAAGACCTCATCACCGTGCTGGTCAGCCAGATGCAAAACCCGGAGCGTGAGCAGAAATCCGCCCCGGGCATCAACGGCGGCCTCGTCTACTTCGGCGTTCGCACCTCTCAATCCAGCAAGCGCTACATGGTTGAGGTGATCGAGGCGATTTACTGGTTCGGCACCGAGCACAATGTGAAGTTTAGCGAGAAGTCCAGCAGTCGGATTGCATGGGCCCAGGAATGGAGGGCTTCGCATGCACAGTCTGCTCGCTAAGGTCATGGAGCGCGGCATCTTCCGCGTACCGGCACGCCGCAAACGCAAGGTCGAAGTTAAGCCTTCCGACATCCCGACCCTGAAAGACTACACCGCCCGCCTGGTCGATAAGAAGTGGCTTCGCCTGAGAGCAAGGAGGCCACATGCGTAAACCAGCACGCCGTAAATGCGCCCACTGCCGCGAATGGTTCCATCCTGCCCGGGAGGGGCAGGTGGTATGCAGTTTTGAATGCGCCAGCGCGATCGGCAAAAAACAGACAGCAAAAGCCCGGGAAGCAGCGAAGGCCAGAGCGGTGAAGCGCCAGCGCGAATCCGAGAAGGAGGGGCGCCAGCGCCGTAAAGCAAGATTGGCTGCGCTCAGACCTAACGGTTACTACAAAGCCCAGGCTCAGAAGGCATTCAACGCCTACATCCGCGCTCGTGATGCTGCTTTGCCATGCATCAGTTGCGGCGAGACCAACCCGCCTGATCTGCATGGCGGCCAGTGGGACTGCGGCCACTTCAAAACGGTCGGCGCTTACCCTGAGTTGCGTTTTGAAGAGCGCAACGCTCATAAGCAGTGCAAATCGTGCAATGCCGGGGCTGGTAAGTACACCGCCAAAGAGTCGACGGTTGCTCAGCAATACGAAGCTGGCCTGGTAGCTCGTTACGGACAGGAGTATGTCGACTGGCTTAACGGACCCCACGAAATGACCAACTACCGCCGGGAAGACTTTATTCGTATCCGCGATGAGTACCGCGCCAAGCTCAAAGCACTGAAACAGCGGGAGGCCGCATGAGCCGTGACGTTATCGAACGCATCCGCGACCGCTGGCAAAAGCTCCGCCTCTGCCGGCACCGCGGAACCGTACTGGTTGACTACCGCATACTGAGAAATTTCGTTCGCATCTATCAGACCCCGGGAGAGACAGCATGAAACTGGAATTAACCAACGAACAGCACCAGTGGATAGATCAGTGGCTCCAACTTTGGGGCGCGTGGTGCCAGACAGGGAAGATAGACAAGGCGATGATAAATATGATTGCCAAATTCATGGCCACGGTTGAGCCGCAAGCACCATCAAGGCCTGTATGCAGCGATGATGATGGGTTGCTGATTGATGCCGTAATCCGACATTACCTGAAAAACGTAGATGAGAACGCATGGAAGGTGATTTTTGCCTATTACGTCTGTAACTCAAGCGAGATAAGGATCGCTTCATGGCAGCATGCTGTGAGCAAACCTCGCCTGATGAAGACCCGCGCCGGAAACCAGTATAAGCACCCGAGCATTTCAACCATCCGCCGGGAAGTTAAGCAGGTTATCAACGCGGCACTCTTTTGCCTGTACCAGCCGCTGCAAAATGCGTTTAACGATCGCGAAAGCGTGAAGAAAATTGCAAAAAATAGTCATAACGTGCTTGCATTTCAATGAACAAATGAGCAATATATTTAGTGTAGGTTGCCGTATTTGCGTTTGACCTATCAGAACACCGAGCCTCGCCATCGTGCGGGGCTTTTTGTCTCATGGTTTTTTAAAGTGGAACTCGTTTTTTTCAAAAAAAGCCATTTCGGTTTTTTCTGTGATCAATACTATTGATAACTCTTGATAAGAACGTATAATGCCGCGCCATCGATTACCTTACAGGTAAGATTTCGGTAAGTTAAACCGAAGACTAATTTGATAAAAAGTAGTGTTTTTTCTCTTGTGTGGATCCGATTCTTTATGTAGGTTGGAGTTGTAGAGCACACAAAAGGCCTACTAAGGAAATTTAATTTGAACAAAATACAGCCAGCTATTGTTTATACAATGACCTTTTTTGCAATCCCTGTATGGGGCATTTGGCTGCTTTCGCTCGTTAAATAACCAAACAACCGCACAATATCTGATTTTTAAAGATTTTTCTCATCTTATCCATATAAAATAGCCCGGGACTAACGATCTGCGCTGACGTTGGGTTATGTAAACTTGGATAAGGTGCCTGTCTATAGACGAAACTTCAAATACTGCTTCTGGAACAAAGGTATGGGCTCTGACCATAATGGTCGGGATAACTATTGCAATAGTTAGCTTTTTCGGCTCTCGCTTGGTCAATCAAGTCGATGAAATGGATAAGGCTCTACAGGCTACGAGAGAAGTACAGGCTTCCCAAACAGAAATTATCAAAGGTCAGCAGCGGGACATAGATAGTAACGGGAAAGAAATTGAGCGACTGAGAAATCAAGTTGATCGCCTGAAGGATGAAAATGCTGCTCTTAAAGCGAAGGCGGGTATCCCACTTACGCTGAACAACAAGCCACCTTCGGGTGGCTTTTTAGTTCCTGCACAACAGTTGACATCCTCGTTGAATGCTTTTTCTCGTGGTGAATCAGTAGGTTGATACGGCTGAAGAAATATCCGTTCGGGGCGGGCTTTAAAAATACCGGGCGAGGCGGGCTCATTAGGCAGGTTGAGCCGTTAAACGCCTGGCCCGAAACACTTGCACTATCGACGTCAGCCATCACGGCACTTTTGATCCCAGCCCTGGCATCCGCCGGGGCTTTTTTATGCCTGCGATCCGGTCAGGGCTCTTGGGTAGAGACGTGCTGCACGACACGTCGACACCCGCCGGTAAGAGCTCTGAACCAGACTGAAGTTACTCTGCAATAAGAAAACTGCATGTCATCATTTGCTTACATCTTATTGACCAGAAAATTAACATCTTGTTAATCTATTCGTGTGGTGAATCCCCCTGTGCGGTGGGGCGACCAGTCACTTACAGTGATCTGTAAATGCAGCGCGGGCCATGTCGGCTGGGACATGCTCACCGGGAGGCACCCGGCACCACGCAGTACTACTAAGACATTTGGTAGTGGGGTTGCTGTTTCGGCTCCTCCATCTATGTTTAAAAGGCAGTAACGGAAAAAGCGAGCGCTCTCCTGGTAAATCGGTAGCTCGGACTATTAGGTGCGCTTTCGTTTGTTACTACCTAGAATGCCTACTTTCTGCCCGTTCCTCTGAGCGGGCTTTTTTTCGCCTGATTAAGGCATTGCTACAAACCATAAGACATTAAAGGGCTGCGCTTTAGCGTGGCCTTTTTTTATTTCAGGGTCGCGGGAATCACCCTCGACGCTTTGTTGGTAAATCAGCCCGACGGCCCTGACCTTCTCACACACAGCTTCCCGATCTTTCATCGGAGGCGGTAACTATGGCTAAGCGTATGCAAGACAAAGAGAGCATTGCCGGGATGTCCTGGCTGGTTCTGCTGATCATTGCTTGCTGGGGTGGACTTGTCCGCTACCTGATAGATGTGAAGCAGAGCAAGGCAACATGGAGCTTGATCAATGCTCTTGCCCAAATGGTGGTTTCAGGGTTTACCGGTGTTATTGCTGGCCTGGTGAGCATTGAAAGCGGACTAAGCATTTACATGATTCTGGCAACCGCGGGGATAAGCGGCGCGATGGGCTCCGTAGCGTTGACCTATTTCTGGGAACGCCTGACGGGGATTAAAGATGCAAATCAGTAATAACGGCATCGCGCTGATTAAGCGATTTGAGGGTTGTAGGTTAACCGCATACCCAGACCCTGGCACCGGTGGTGATCCATGGACGATTGGCTACGGCTGGACGGGAAAAGTAGACGGAAAGCCTATCAAGCCCGGAATGAAGATTGACGACGCAACGGCGGATCGCCTGCTGCGCACTGGCGTGGTGAGCTTTGACCAGGCTGTAAGCAAAATGCTCAAAGTCTCCGTTCCCCAGAACCAGTATGACGCGCTTGTATCGCTGGCCTACAACATCGGTACGCGAGCGTTATCTACATCAACGCTGATGAAGAAGCTGAATGCAGGTGATGTGAAAGGCGCGGCTGATGAGTTCCTTCGCTGGAACCGGTCAGGCGGCAAGGTAATGGCTGGCCTCACCAATCGTCGCAAGGCAGAGCGGGAAGTCTTTTTATCGTGAATACGGGGAACCTATGAACTATCTCATTAATCGGCTGAAAGAGCCTTCCACCTGGCGCGGCATCATCCTGGTCATTGCTGGCGTATTTGGCTACCAGATGCCTCCGGGCATTCAGGAAACCGTCATCGCTGGAGGCGTAGCGCTGGCTGGCGTTGTTGGTGCGGTGATGCCGGACAGTGTTAAGAAATGATCGCGCGATAGGCATTACAGAGCCACTTCCAGAGGTGGCTCGATAATAAATGCCGAGAAGGAGTACCGAACTCAATCTCTCATGTAATCAGATTTTTTTGCTGCTCTGTAGTTTTCCTCTTCTTCGCAACTCTCGCAGAGCATATTCTGTTCATGATAGCAATGGGTTAACCGCCTTTCTTCAATCATATTTGGGCAGTCAAAATTGGAGCCATCATCACCATCGAACTCATCGAACCAACCTATGCATGGGACATTTTCTATCAATGGAAGGATGGCCTTTTCAAACAGGAAACGCTGTTTTCCTGAGAGGTTTTGGGTACTTTTCTCTCCGACAACTTGATTAGCTACGCCAAGAACATTTTCTGCATTCAGTCCGTTCTCTTCTGCAGACTCGATAATGATTTCTTCTGCGTTTTTAATCAGATAGTTAAGGGTATTTAGGTTCATTGTGACTCCTCTTTGCTGTGTTAAAAGCTTCAAAGTTTTTCATCTAGCATACGTTACCAGTTAATAACTGGATTAAACATGCTGTTAATCATTAATATGCCCTGAGCTTATTGGCACTTTAAAATGGGGGAAGGAGGGGCTTCCCCTAGTGATGACGCGCGACATAAATTATTAGCAAGCGGCGTACAGCCTGCAAAAAGCAAGCTTTCTCTGCTGTTTCAGCAGTGCGTTATTTGCATCAGGTAGGATCGGTTGTCCGGATAAGCGCTGACCTTACTGCAGACACACCGATCCCCGGAATGGAGGTTCTGTTTACGTGGCAGGCTAGTCTGGAGTTAAACGCGAAGCTTTACTCTGCGCTTGGGCAGTGCAATCTGGATAAGGCGGGGATTAGGACAATTGAGGAAGGACGCCGTAGTACTTTGCAATGATGCTGCAGATTAGGATGACGATGGCATTAATTGCTGGGGCAAACGGTGCCAATGAATTTAGTACTTCTAACATTTATACCTCCTTGGTTGTGAATGGTTGTCAGTGCTTCTCTTGTGTAACTTATTTCTCCCTGTGGTCGCTCCTACTCCGGTAACATTAAAGGCTTACCCGGAGGTTTGCCCTTCTATACTGGCCACTATTAAATGTCCAACACGTTGGACAAGGCCTCTCTATAGTGAGTCGCATCAACTTCTGAATAGCTTTTGTCTCTTATAGGAGGCAAATCCACTCACGCCGCCAGGCGAAAAGAAAGCAGTAATGGCGCGGCTATAAGGGTCGGTGCTGAACAGATAAGATAAGGAATGGAGTATGAGCAAACCCGACTGGGAGGCCATCGAGACGGCGTACCGGGCCGGGGTGATGTCCCTCCGTGAAATCGCATCGCAGCATGGAATCAGCGAAGGCGCTATCCGTAAGCGAGCAAAGCGTGACGACTGGTCGCGCGACCTGAATGCGAAGATTCAGCAAAAGGCTGACGATCTGGTACGCAAACAGGAGGTACGCAGGACGGTACGCAACGAAAGCACTTTGACAGAACGCGTACTGATAGAGGCGACCGCTGAGGTGATTGCCACGGTACGCATGGAGCACCGGGGGGACATCCGCCGGGCTCGTGAACTGACAAACATGCTATTCGATGAGCTGGCCGGTGAGTGTGGCGATGTTGCTGCGCTTGAGATGCTCGGTGACCTGATGCGCCGTGAGGATGACAAGGGCCAGGATAAGCTCAACGATCTCTACCACAAAATAATCAGTCTTCCTTCCCGCGTTAAATCCATGAAAGACCTGAGCGACAGCCTGAAAACGCTTATCGGACTCGAGCGCGAGGCATACAGCATTGAGAATAAGGCTGAAACGAAAGAGGTCACGCATAACGTCATGCTGGTACCAACCAGCGATAACGTGGATGACTGGGAGGCGGCGGCGCAGAAACAACAGGGTGAGGTGCTCGGTGGATGAATTACAAAGCTGTATGGAAGCCACTGCCTGGATCACAGTCTCTGGCTCTGAGTTGCCCGTGTAACGAAATACTTTTCGAAGGTACTCGCGGCCCCGGTAAAACTGCTGCCCAGTTGGCCCGGTTCCGGCGCAATGTCGGCGTGGGCTATGGATCGTTCTGGCGTGGCGTCATCTTCGATACCGAATACAAGAACCTTGCCGACATTATCACGCAGTCGAAGCGTATGTTTCGTCTGTTCAACGATGGCGCTCGATATCTGTCATCTGCGAGCGAATTGCGATGGGTATGGCCCACAGGCGAGGAGCTTCTTTTCCGCTTCGGCAAAGAGGCAGACGACTATTGGGATTTTCACGGGCAGGAATTCCCGTTCATTGGCTTTAACGAGCTGACGAAACAGCAGTCCCCTGAATTCTACGAAATGATGTTCTCCTGCCGACGCTCATCGTTCAGGCCGGAAAACTACCCGCTGGATAATGGCAAGTTACTAAAGCCGATCCCGCTGGAGACGTTCAGCACGACCAACCCGTTTGGCATCGGGCATACCTGGGTGAAGAAACGCTTCATTGAGCCAGCGCCGCGCGGAACCGTGCAGCGAGACCGGCAAATGGTGTTCAACCCTCAGACAGAGCGAGAAGAGGAAATCACGCTTACCCGCGTAGCTATCCACGGATCGTTTAAAGAGAACCCGTACCTCGACCCGCAGTACATCGCGACCCTGATGGCCATCAAAGACCCTAACCGGCGCAAAGCGTGGGTAGAGGGCTCATGGGACGTGACCAGCGGAGGCCGATTCGACCATCTATGGAATGAAGCGCTGCACGTCATTAAGCCGTTCCGCATCCCGGATAGCTGGACCGTCGATCGCTCTCATGACTGGGGTGAGTCGAAGCCGTTCTCTAACCTCTGGTGGGCTCAGGCCGATGGAACAGCCGCCGAGCTACCTGATGGTCGACAGTTCTGCCCCCCTGCTGGTTCCCTTATCCTGATCGGTGAATGGTACGGATGCCCGCCTGACGAGCTCAACAAAGGCCTGAATATGTCATCCACCAACGTCGCGAAAGGCGTAGCGTGGATTGACAAGCGACTGGTCGGCGAAGACGTCGACGAGCCGGAAGAGATTCAAATCGACGGTGCCACGCAGGGCCAGTTGCACATTATGCCAGGCATCTGTAGCGAAGTGATTCCCGGCCCGGCTGATGGGGCGATATTCAACACTGGCGATAACGAGTTATCGATCGCGCAGAAGATGGAAGCTCAGGGCGTTACCTGGTTGCCAGCTGATAAAAAGCCAGGCTCCCGTATCAACGGCGCATCTCTTTTTGCGGATATGCTCGAAGCGGTGGTTGAAGGCGTGAAGCTGGAATCAGGCATGCCTGAGAAGCCAGCATTCTACGTTTTTGACTACTGCCGTGGCTGGATAAGCCGCATCCCGGTGCTCGTTCGTGACGATAAAAACCCTGATGACGTCGACACTCAGCAAGAAGACCACGACTGGGATGGAACACGTTATCGTGTACTGCATTCACCACAAAAAATCACCGGCATGTTGGTGCGATCGCGCTGACGGAGGACACCGTGACCGAAAGCGAAATGAAACAACAGCGCGCCACCAATTCCAGCACTGAGAGGGAGCGTAATAAAAACCTCTCAATGCTGTTTAACGGCACCAGTAATACCAAACGCCAGCGACTTTATCAGGAGTTCGGTTACCCGTTACACCTCACGTTTGATGACTTTTACCGGGCGTACCGGCGTAATGCGGTTGCTGGCGCTGCCGTGACGCGCATGCTTGATGGGTGCTGGGAAGACTACCCAGATGTTTACGAAGGCGACCAGACAAAGGACGCATCGAAGCAAACAGCGTGGGATAAGCGAGTCAACAAGCTCCTGAAGCGCTGCTGGGAGCAGATTAAAGGCGCAGACCGCCGTAACCTGGTTGGGCGTTACTCTGCGATCCTGCTTCAGATTAAAGATAGTAAGAAGTGGTCTGAACCTGTTGACACCACCATCGTGGGAAGACTTGAGGAAAAGGCTCTCGTTAAGCTGATTCCTGCATGGGAAGCGCAAATCGACCCGATTAAATGGGACGATAACCCGGACAGTGAAACGTTCGGCGAAGTGGCGATGTACTCGTTCACTGAGTTGCCGGTTGACGGAAACTTTGACGCCCGCCCGGGCCGAGTCATCAACGTACACCCGGATCGCGTAATCATCCTGGCAGAGGGCTCTGATGATGGCGTGATGACGTCAGGAAAGTCGCTGCTTGAGGCTGGCTTTAACAAGTTGCTGGATATAGAGAAGGTGAGCGGCGGTGCGTCTGAGGGATTCCTGAAGAACGCGAGTCGCCAGCTCAACTACTCATTCAGTGAGAAGACGAACTTCTCCGCTCTCGCCAAGGCCCTTGGCGTGGCTGAGGGTCAACTTGCTGAAGCGCTTGATCAGCAGGTCCGTCGCCTTAACGACAGCACCGACAGCGCCAGCTTTATGCAGGCTGGTACCGCTGAGGTGTTGAGCGTTGCGGCAGCCGACCCAGAACCGACATGGAGAACCGCGCTGAGCGAATTCTGCGCGACCGTCCCTATCCCTGTGAAAGAACTCGTTGGAATGCAAACGGGTGAGCGCGCCAGCACTGAGGATGCCAAGGGGTGGGGGAGAACCAGGATGAGCCGCCGGAAAGGATTTCTGACCGACGTAATCACCGATGTAGTTTCGCGCTTCTGGACCCTTGGAATTATTCCGCCGGCTCAGAATGAAGAAATTACCGTAGGTTGGTCTGATCTTCTGGCGCCGAGTCAGGCAGAGAAGATTGCCAACATGGACAAGCTCGCGGACGTGGCTGTGAAATCCACGAATGCCTTTGGCCGTTCCGCTATCACTGAGAACGAAATTCGCGCCGCTGGCGAACTGCAACCGCTGCCTGAGCTTGATGATGAGGATCTGCCAGATGGCAACAAACCAAAACCTGATCCTCTGGCCGACCCTCAGTCAGAAGCCGAAAAGTCCGGTGATACCACGGTCGAAAGTTGACCCCACAATGTCGCGTAAGTCAGTCAGTAAGATGGAACGCGACATTGAGGACCGGTATTACGAGATAAAGGTGGCGCTAAAAGCTCTGTTCGACCAGCGCCTGACCGGGCGAGAGCGAGAGGTTAACAGCCACAGCTGGCACTTCCTGTGCCACGTTAACGGCGACGAGCCAACGCTCTACCAGGTCAATGCTGGCAAGTTCATCTACGACATGTCAGCGCAGGAGCTGGCCGACCTGCTCGAAGCGGTGCAGGTTATTCTCGACGATTACCTGCTGGAAGGCGGCGAACAAAGCCTGTGGGCGATGGATTACGTCGCCGCTGAGGCGCAGCGCGGAACGCTGGAGGCCTTCAACAACCTCTCGCAGCAGTCGCAGGTGTACGCCAGCCAGACGACGCTACAGCAGCTTTTAAGCAGCCCTGCATACCAGAACCAGATCGCCAGTGCCTACATCAGCACGTATAGCGACTGGAAGCTGGAAGCTGACCGGGCGCGCGGTGACCTGGCGAACATCATCGCGGATGCCGTTGGGCGCGGTGTGAATCCCCGCGAAACGGCGCAGGTGATAAGCAAGCGCCTTGATGTCTCTATGGGCCGCGCAAAGACTATCGCTCAGACTGAGCAGGTCGGCGCGCTGCGCCAGGCTCAATGGAACGAAACGGACTGGGCGGCGGATCGGCTTGGGCTGAATACCGGCCTGCTGTGGCTGTCGGCGCTCAAACCGACGACGCGCAGCTGGCACGCCAGCCGTCACGGCAAGGTCTACACCACCGAGCAGGTGCGAGACTTCTACGCCGAGAACGGCAACCGGTATAACTGCTATTGCAGCCAGATTCCGGTGCTGCTTAACGACGACGGCAGCATCTTTAACGAAGGTCTCGCGGAGAAGTTGAAGAAAGAGCGAGAGCAGTGGAAATTGGCAGAGGCTGCATGATACAAGGAGGTTTTGCGGAGGTTTTTATGGCGAAACCTGATGAGCCGTATCGTAAGCTAATTGTTGAGAGCTACTACCCAGCCAGTACCTCTGGGAGAAAAGGGAAGGTTCATATCAGACCAATGCCCGGACAATGGGCAAGCCCATCACTCGCTGTCGAATGTTCCAAAAAGTTGTCAGACTTGAAGTTGTACCCAATAGGTAGTCAGTTCGAAATTACTGCCAAACTGACCGACAGGGAAGAGGGCGGTGAATACATTTACAGCTCATTCCGATGGGAGTTTAAACACATTAAATAGGTCGCCACGGCGGCCTTTTTTATTGTCTGAAATCCACCAATGAGGACGAAACGTGAAGCTATCCAGCATCCACGTTAAATCCCTCGCCATCAACGCCTCAAACATCTCAACAACCACCATCAACGGCCAGGAGCACTACGTCATTCGTGGTGCGGTTCCGATCGTCGATGACATTGTTATGAATGGCGGCCTGTACCCGGCGGAGGAGATTAACAACAGCTACCAGACGATGGAAGGCAAGCTGATGCCTCTTCCGCACCCGATGGTAGATGGCAAATATGTCAGCGCCAATGACCCGCGGGCCATTAACAGCTATCACGTCGGAGCATGGGCGCAGAACGTCAGCAAGTCTGGCGACCAGGTCGTCATGGACGTTTATATCAATAAGGCGGTCGCCGAGACAAAGCCTGACGGTAAGCGTCTGATTAATCGCCTCGATGAGATGATCGCCGGCACCAACACCGACCCGATCCACCTGTCGACCGGCTTACTCACGAACAAAGAGAGAAAATCAGGCGAGTCGAAGCAGAAGAAATACTCATGGATCGCTCGCAATATGCAGTTCGACCATATCGCTATCCTGCTCGATGAGCCTGGTGCCGGCACTCCAGAAGAAGGCGTCGGCATGTTCGTGAATGCCGATGGTCAGGAAGGCGAAGTCGAAACGGCAAGCCTCGTTGAAGCCGCAAATAGCCTCAAAGATGGCCTTCTGAACAAAGTGAAGTTCTTCCTCACCCATAACTCAGATGCCTCATTCGATGAAATCTACCAGATGCTGCGTGAAGCCATTCGCGCGCCGTCAGGAAGCGATGTTTATCGCTATGTCGTGACCGTATGGCCAGACAAATTCATCTTCGAAGAGGGCAATAAGCTCTTCCAGCAAAAATACCTCATCGACGACAGCACGGTCACGCTGGTCGGCGATCCAGTAGAGGTCGTGCGCAAACCCACTGAGTACGAAGTCAAAACCAACGGAGAAACAAACCCGATGAAAGAGAAGATGATCGCCGCGCTCAATGCCGCAGGCGTTAAAACCGAGGGGCTGACCGACGATCAGGTCTGGGATGCCTATAACCAGCAGGTACAGAAGAAAGCAGGCGACCAGCCGGGTACTCAGATTAACTCTGACGCGATTACTGCGGCAGTAAATCTGGCAATTAAGCCGCTGACTGACGAGATCAGCACGCTGAAAACTCAGCTGCAGGCCAACGCTGAAAAAGACCTCAAGACCAAGCGTGAAGCGGTCAAAGCGAAATTCCCGTTCATGACCGAAGCGGCGATCAACTCGCTGGCCGGCGAAGCGCTGAACGACATGTACTCGCAGTGCCAGACCAGCACTGGTCTGAATCCGGCATTTCAGCAGGTCAATGCTGAAAATGACCAGTGGAAAGACTATGACCTCAACGCTGGCATCGATCAGGAGAAAAAATAATGGCTAACGTCATCTATCGCGGCCCGGTCGAGCGCGAGCCGGAAACCATCAACCTTCCTGTCGCATCTGCTCTCAATCCGGGGGTTGCCGTAAAAATCGCTTCCGGCAAGTTGGCGGCATCTGCAGACACTACCGGCCGCTGGTTCATCCTCGGAAATCGGCGCTTCATCGGTCAGGCGATTACTACCGCCTACGCAGCTAACGAGACTGGTGTGGCATATCGCGTGGAGGGGGAGCAGGAATACAACGTTCGCCTGGCAGCAGCAGCCTATACGGTAGGCCAGGAGCTGACCATCGGTACCGGCGGCGTATTCAAAGCGGCCGCAACAGGCAACCAGGTCGTCGCAACGTTCGACGAAAAAGCAGGGCGCACTCTGGCGGCGGAAGGTTTCGCCGACGTGGTGATCCTCTCCACTCCGTACGCCAAGGCATAAGGAAAACAAGAATGTTAAAGTTTACTCCACAGCAGCAAAAGCTGATTCTCAATGCCCGCCGTCGCTGGGACATGATGCAGCGCAATATGGCTGCACAGCATGGCTTTGCAGTCAACGATGCGAACGGTCAGTTCATTGCGTTTGATGAGCTTGTCGGTAACGCCTCCGTGCTGCCGAAAGATGTCTGGGGCGAATGGGACCGTTCGGCTATCACCGTACAGCGTGACGTGCTGTCAGTGTTTAACGACCTGGCTGCCAGCGTTTCCCGCCCTATGGCGCTCGGTAAGATCGTCCATTACTTCATGACCCTGTCCGATTCCGGCGATGTAAACATCAGCCTGGATGGACGCGGCAAGGCGAAGGGTGATCAGCCTGTCATGGATTACGAAGGTACGCCGCTGCCTATCATCGACAGTGAGCTGACATTCGGCTGGCGCCAGATGCTGGCTGCTCAGACTGAAGGTTATTCGCTGGACAGTGACGCTATTTCCAACCATCAGCGCAAAGTCGCTGAGAAGCTGGAAGACATGGTGCTGAACGGCGATCCAAACATCAACGTCGGAGGCGCGACCATTTATGGACTGCGTACTGCCCCTAACCGCGGAACCGGAACTCACGGCCTGACCCTGAACGGTGCCAGCGGCGCGCAGTGGGTTGCGGCAATCTCCGACCTGATTAACCTGCTGCATAACGAAAACTTCTATGCACCGGTGACGATCTACCTGAACTACAAAGACTGGTTCTACGCATCGGTTAACGACTATGCCGCGAACTATCCGAAGACCATCCTGTCCCGCATCATGGAAATTCCAGGCGTGGCCGCGCTGGTTCCGGCCTCCAGAGTTCCGACCGATGAACTGCTTGGCGTTGTTAAACGCCCTGACGTCGTTCAGATCCTGAATGGCATGCCGATGACCATGCGTCCGAAAGCACGCCTTAACCCGGAAGATGATTATGTCTTCTCGGTTCTGGCCGCCGCGGCTCCGCAGTTCAAACACGATGCAAATGGCCAGGCTGGTTACGTTCAGCTGACCAAAGCATAACCTGTGGGGCTTCGGCCCCATCTTTTTTACGGAGGCCGCATGGCTGGTAAAGAACAACAATGGCTGCTCACCCATGACAGCCACGAACTTAAAAAGGGCGAAGTTTACAAAGGTGAAACTCTCCCGCTTTGGCTGGTTGGTAAGGCAATCCCCGTGGGAGATCAGGTGCTGGAGGTAGCGACCCCGGCCGATCTGCAAAAGCTGCAGGCTGACCTCGACGAGGCTAACGGCAAAGTAGAATCGCTAACCGCTGTTAATGCCAAGCTGCAGGCTGACCTCGACGAGGCTCAGAAACAAATCGACGAGCTGAAGAAAAAGGCGAAATAACCATGGCTGACCCAATCACAGCGGCAGACGTGCAGGCGTTCCTCGGTGAATTGGGTTACTCCATCCCGGCCGCTCTGCTCGATCCGATTCTCTGCGTGGTGAACAAGATTATCCCGTGCCTTGATGGTGCGGGGTATGACGACTGCACGGCAAAGCTCATCCTGATGTATGCCGCTGCGCTCATGGCGACGTCTTCTGGTGCCCGGCGAATAAAATCGCAAGGGGCGCCATCAGGAGCGTCGCGCTCGTTCGATTATGGAGATGACGGCATTACCTGGCTGCGTGACTCGCTGGCGAAACTGGATACCAGCGGCTGCACCAGTGAACTACCGATCAGCGCCGGCAACAGTGTGGGCCTGTTTATGGTGGTCGGGGGCTGCTAATGGCGTGGGTTTCAGTTCAGCAACGGCTGCCGCAGACGTTTACCCGGGTGTGGGTGATCACCGACACCGGCCAGCAAACTACAGCGTACGTGAAAAGCGACGGCGAGTGGTTCATTAACTGCGACCGCATACGCGCCACAGGCGCCGCTGTACTGCGATGGAGGGATGACTGATGTCTTCGGTAGCCAATTGGTCATACACGGCAACAGCGACACTCTGGCGGCGCATACGCGATGCTGACGGTAGTGATACCGACGGCGGAGGTCAGCCTTACGGGTGGCAAGCGCCGATCGCTATCCTCTGCGACTACCAGGGTGGTCTCTCTGCAAAAATCGGTGACCTTGGCCGGGAGCTCGTTGTTAAAAACACGATATGGACCGAGTACGCAACGGCGCGGGAGGGAGATTACATCCTGATTGGCGCTTCGACCGATGCTGCACCGCCGGATGAGGCCGATGAGATTCGGCAGATCGTCCAGTTCGCAGATACGTTCGAGCGGCTGGCGGACGATTTCGCACTGATTACGGGAGTCTGATTATGGGCGCTAAAGTTCGCGGCATCCGCCAGGCCAAGGCCAACCTCGATCGCATCATCAAAGACGTCCAGGGGCGTAAAGTCGTGCGAGCAATCCAGTCTGCGATGCTTATTGGCAGTGCGCAGGCTGCGCTTTACACCCCGATCGATACGTCGACGCTCATCAACAGCCAGTTCCGCGAAATCATGGCTAACGGCACCAGGGTAACCGGGCGCGTTGGTTACTCCGCCAACTATGCGGTATATGTTCACGACCCGGCAGTGAAACAGGACTTCACGCGAGCAACGGCCCGCAAGGAGTTCTTAACGAAGGGTTTCGAGGATACCCGCAGCCAGATTGACGCGGTGGTGAAGAAGGAGCTTTCTCTATGACCCCTTTGATGTATATGCGCCTCAAAGACCTGTTTGTGGCTGAGGGGCTTACCGCGGGGTTTAAGGTCCAGTGGAGGCAATGGCGCGATACCGGGAAAGATACGGACCAGTTCATCGTGTTCAGGCCTTCCGGCGGCACCGATATCACCTTTGACCTCGGCGGCGACTGGTATGTGATGGTTGATGTGATCTCCTCGAAGGCCAATCCCGATGCTGCTGACGCCGCGGTAAACGCCATTGTCGAGTATATCAGCGCGCAATCCGGCGCCGATGATTGCGTTGGCGCGCTGCGGCTTGTCGGTAATGTCCCGGCGCCGATCCCTACCGAAGAGGGCAGATTAGTAACCCGGCTACTCGTCTCCTGCACATACGGCGAATAATCGTCAGAATCACCCATCAGGCTGCCATATGGCGGCCTTTTTTAATTGAGAGGCATACATGCAAGGCTGCGCTAATGACACCGGCAAGCTGATTGGTAAGGTGGCCGTGCTCCGCATGGCTTTTGGCTGTGCTGATACGGTTCCTGCGCTTTCCGAATGGAAGCGACTCGGCGCCATGACCACCAAGGGCTTCGACTACTCCATGAATACCGTCACCTCTGAGGCTGACGATACCAAGGGGCTGGTTGAGAACCTGGTCAACAATATGGACTTCACCATCTCAGGAGAAGGTGAGTTCCGCAAGAAAGACAAGACGACTGAAGTTGGCGCTATTGCCATCTCGAAATATATTTTCGATGAGGTACAGGCTGGTCGTCAGCCGACAGTCTGGGTCCGCTTCGACTTCACTGGTGAAGACGCTGGCACTTATATCATGGGCTACTTTAACACCACCTCCTGGTCTGGTGATTTCGGCACCACGGATATTTCGACCTTCTCCGGGGAATGGAAAGTCTACGATGCCGATACTGTCGTCTTTGAAGTTGCCGGACCGGCGCTGACTTTCAGCACCAACCTGCCGACGACCAAGAGCGTGGTGGCCGGATCGGCTCTGAATATGTCGGTAGTGGTTGAGGGTGGCACTTCGCCTTACACCTACGTCTGGAAGAAAGACGGCACGGTTGTCAGCGGGCAAACAACGGCGACCTTCAACAAGGCCAGCGCTACTTCCGGTGATGCCGGGGTTTATACCTGTGAAGTAACCGATTCTTCCGCGACACCAGTCACGATCACTTCTGCATCCTGTGCGGTCACTATCAGTTAACCATCAGGCCATTTTCGTGAATAGTACAAAGGGCGTTCTGCGCCCTTGATACTGTTTATGGAGCGACTATGACCCCGATTAAAGAATTAGGCGAATGCGTTATAGGTGCCGGTGACCGGGAATTCTTTTTCCGGCCGTCGTTTCGCAACATGGCGCGAATCGGTGAGCCCGAGGAGATTGTTCAGGCGTTCTATGACCTGTGCAATGACGAGGCGACGCCATTCGCGCAGCGCGCAGCTGAGGCCTATATCCGCGATGAGTACAGCCGCCTTCCTGATTGCGTCCTGCGGTTTATGCAAAGCGGGCTTCTGTCACGCAAAGCGATCATGGCCGCGCATACGGTACTGACAGCATGTTGTGACGATGATATCGGAGACCTGGTTGGCTGGATGAAGCCGGGGAAATCACGTAAACGTGGCTTTGTATGGCGCCCGGGCAGCATGCCGCCGGGAAGTATGGTCATCGTCGCGCAAAACCTGATGATGCACGGCATCATCGGCAAAGCGAAGGTGCGCAAGCTGCAGCGTTACGAAACGAACGAGACAACCGCAGAATTCCGCGCCGCCGACTACATCATGGCGGCCCGCAACCATTTCGGCATAAGCCGGGAAGAGGCCGAGAACCTCACGATGACAGAGTTCGCCATGATGATTAACGCCAAATACCCCAATCAGAACGGCTTCACGCGCGAAGAGTACGACACGGTCATGGACGAAGACGATCGCCGCTGGCAGGCGATGATGGAGCAGGAGCACTCCAGGACAACCCCCACGAAGAATTAACCTCAGCACTAACCGAATATCAGCCTCGCATCCGCGGGGCTTTTTTATATCCGTTTGTTCGTGAACGGCTAATGCCGACTCACTTCTGACGCGCCTCGCACGCGCATTTAACACAGAACCTTTCAGGATGACCCTTGAGGATGCCGGCTGGCTGTCGGTGCCTTCTGTGGGCCGGTTTCCTGTGCGACAAGATTCATCACTAAAAGGTAAGCCGATATGAAATATCCAACGGTATCAGTGAACGGCGTCTCCGTTCGTGTCGATGACCAGGGGCGATACAGCCTGAATGACCTGCACGCTTCGGCAGTATGTAGCGGGCAAGCCAAAGAGAATCAGGGACCAAGCCAGTTTCTTCGCTCCAAAAAGGTTAAAGATTTTGTTCAGACTTTAGCCAGAATGCAAAAATGCACTCTGGAGGAAAATCAACCAGTTAAGGTTATTAACGGTGGTTTGAATCAAGGCGTCTGGGCTATGGAGATCGTCGCTATTCGTTATGCTGCGTGGCTCAGTGCTGAGTTTGAAATCCGCGTTTATCAGACATTCCAGTCTCTTGTCCGTCAGGGATTTGATGCCATGGCCCGCCTAAATAAAATCGACCATGTGATAAACGCTGAAATGAAGGAAGTTAGTCAATGCGCAAGTCGAATGGGCAAGTGGGGTGCCGGAGGAAGAAAGCGTCTGCTTATGGCTGCCCGCGCCCGTGTGGTCGATGAGGTTCAGATGTACCTCCCTGGATTTGAGGCGTGAACATCCTAAACTTACCATTCAAGATAGCCCGCCACGGTGGGCTTTCATCTGGAGATGAACATGTACCTTCATATCACCTTGAATTCAGGCCGGACGATGCATGGCGGCATGACTCAGTCCATAATTGAAGTATACGACGTTTCCCTCGGAGTAAGGTCCCCCTGCAAAGGTGATGATGACAACGCCCATCCTGTGGTTTTATGGCGCACGACAGGGAATAAGGATTGCGAGGGAATAATATTCCTTCATGAGTTGGACGTCGCCGTCGTTAAATCAACCGATGGAACAGTGCTCCATGAATGGCACGGTGCTAAAAGCCAAAAGCAGAAAAGAGAGCAAATCACCTCATTCCTATAGCACAATATGGCGGGTTTTTTGTCGGCCACATCCCTGTTAGGATTAGTCCGAACAATACCAAAGGGATGATTACAAAAATGAAGAAAATTTTAGTCGCTACTGCGATTGCTTTAACTCTGGCAGGCTGCGCTTCCTCAGGAAACCAGCAGCTCAGCAAGGAAACCGAAATCAGCGTAAAGTCTAAACTGCAGGAAGGGAAAACCACCAAGGCCGAGGTTAAAACGACATTCGGCTCCCCTGATTCAGTGTCGTATACTGACGGTGGCAATGAGATCTGGAAGTACGCCTTCGCCAAAGTAAAAGTTAACGGGAGTACGTTCATACCTTTCTATGGCCTCTTCCATAATGGAACTAACGGCACCAAGAAAGAACTTACCATCCTGTTTAAAGACGATGTAGTAGCCAAGTACACAATGGCAGAGTCGGCAATCAATACTAAATCTGGCTGGGCCGATTAAGTACAGAGACAACCTCACATCGGTGAGGTTTTTTACTTGTGGTTGCATTGAAACCTGATATATCCCTGCTAATCTGTCCAAAACCAACCAGTGGGGATAGGGATATGAAAAAGGCTTTATTTGCGCTCTTGGCACTGATGTCATTTAGCGCAGTATCAGCAACGACATTCAGCATTCCAACGGATTCGAAAGCTAAATATACCATCATTGATAAAACCTTGAACGGCTCCATGGCGACCATCACGACCATGAGAGAGGGGCCGTCAGGGACATCTTACTCACAGCGCCTGTATGACTGCACATCGTGGACAGTTAAGTATCTTGGTGATGGTGATACGCTGGAACAGATGAAAGCATCCAAGCCTGACGAAGGCATGTCACCAATAGTTGATAATTCAATTGCGTATTATATAGGCCAACGGGCCTGTAAATAACCAAACCCGCTCCGGCGGGTTTTTTTATGCCCGGAGTATGCGATGGCAGAAAAAGCAGGTGAAATTTATTATGACATTGAGGCTAACGTATCCGGCCTGATCCAAGCGCAGCAGCAGGTTAATAAGCGTCTTGACCAAATGGACGCCAAGTTTGAGCAATCGTCACGATCTGCCGGGCGGTTTGAAGGTGCTTTAAATAAAGTTGGCGTTGCCATTGCAGCTGCTTTCACCATTGATGCAGCGAAGAAGCTTATCGCCATCGGCGACGAGATGGTTACGCTCCAGGCGAGGATAGCCAGACTAAGCCCCAGCATTGACGTGGCCAAAGAAACACTTGCCTCCCTGTCTGCAATCGCGGCTCAAACAGGTAATAGCCTGTCAGAAACTGAGAGGTTATGGGAATCACTGACGACAGCGTTAAAGGAAACTGGCGCCACTAACTCGCAAATTCTCATGTTGACATCGACACTGCAAAAAATTGGCACGATCGGTGGGTCCTCTACTGAGGAAATGGCAAACGCATTGCGACAGTTCGGCCAGTCTATTTCTGGTGGTATCGTCCGTGCTGACGAGTTCAACTCTATTCTTGAGCAGATGCCTGAACTTGCTCGCCAGATTGCAGCGGGGCTAGGTATACCCTTCGGCGATCTTCGCAAGAGAATGCTGGAAGGTAAACTGACGGCTCAGGATGCTCTGAACGCCATTCAACGTCAGTCGCAGTCGGTCAATGAAGAGTTCGATAAAATGCCGGTCAGCATTGATCGCGCAAAGAACAGCCTCGATGTGGCCTTCAAAAATGCTATTAACGACCTGAACCAGGCAATAGGCCTGACCACGACCCTTGCAGGATTAATGCAGAGCGTCGCGGATAACCTCAATTACTACAACAACAATGTCGGCGATTCTTCAAGAATGCCGAAGCTGATCAAGCTCCAGCAGGATCTGAACAATGAGCTGAAAGACGGCCAGAGATGGTATGAAACTGACTCAGTTTTTCAGGCCAGAAGGGCGCAGGCAGCAGTGCAGCTGAAGCAGACCGAGGGGGAAATAGCCCACATTCGAGCAAAGGCTCAGAAGGAAGCCGGAAGCAACCAGTTTAATGCGCCGCCGACCAAAGGCGATGACGCCGCAACCAAGAAGCTGGTTCAAAACTCTGAACGCCGGCTTGCGTTGGCCAAACTTGAAGGCGAGGCGCGAGTCAGGCTTCAGGCCCAATATGATGCTGCTGATGCCGGTGTGACCGATCCTAAGCGAATAAAAGCGCTGCAGGACGAATACGCCGAAACCTACCGGGTTACGGAGGCCAGGAAGGAAAGCGACAAAGCCGGGAAGCAGTCTGCTTCCACCGCTGAGTCTATAGCTCAAAAACTCGAAAACCTTCGCCAGCAGTCTGAGCTTGCAGCGGACTCAACTCAGGAATTGAGCCGTGAGCAGGCGATATTGCGTGCACAGCAGTCTCTCGGTAAATCGGCTACTCAGGCTCAAATCCAGGAAGCAGGCAAATACGCAGCAGCCGCATGGGATGCAGCCGCAGCGGCGAAGGGGGTAACAGAGGCGCTTAATGCCATTCCTGAACAGGCTGAGAATAAATCCTACGCTGAATCCATGCAGAACCTGAAAGCGGCGCTGAACGCCGGGAAGATTGATCTGCAGGAGTACAACGCAGCCACTGAGCAGATGGAGCAGCAGCATCAGGCCAACCTTGCCAAAATACGCTCGCAGCAGGTGGTTAACCCCACCCAGCAGGCACTTGGCGAAGTTGACCCTGTGCAGCAGCTGGCTAACCAGCACGCGCAGGAGCTGGCGCTGATTCAGCAGTTTGAGCAGCAAGGGGTTCTCGCTCATGAGAATGCATTGGCGCTGAAAAATGCCGCTGACCGGCAGTATGAGCAGCAGCGGATCGCAGCTCAATGGGAAATCCTCAGCCAGCAGAGCCTCGGTTATAACATGCTGACGAGTGCGGTGGATGCCTTTAGCGGGAATGCCTCCAATGCAATCACCGGCCTGCTAACCGGCACAATGTCAGCGCAGGAGGCGATGCGGTCGCTCGGCAACACCATCCTGAACAGCGTGATCAACAGCATTGTCCAGGTGGGCGTAGAAGCGCTGAAAAACTACATCCTCGGTCAGACGCTCGGCGCTGCATCGGTGGCGACATCAGTCGGACTGGCGGCAACTACCGCATCGGCCTGGGCTCCGGCGGCCGCGATGGCATCGCTCGCCTCGTTCGGTGCTAACGCTGGCCCGGCTGCAGCTGGTATTAGTTCGACAGTTGGGCTTGCCAGCGGGCTTGCGCTTGCGGGTGGGCGTAAGAATGGAGGTCCGGTTACTGCTGGAAATGTTTACCCAGTAGGCGAGGGAGATTTACCTGAGTTCATGCAGACCCGTCAGGGATTATTCATGATACCTGGCGATAACGGCACAGTGTTTAGCAACAAAGACGTTACTGGTGGTATGCCGCGTATCAAGAAGGCCTCGACGGGTAGTGAATACCAAAGCCAGAGCAGCCGCGACAGTGGTTCAACAGGATCGCAGTCGTCGAAATCTATATCGGTAAACGTTCAGTTCTATGATCAGACTTCCGGCGGACAGCATTCATTCCAGGCGCAGGCCAGCCAGGAGGGTGGTGTTGTGACCGTGGAAGCTTTTCTTACCGATGTTGATCGCAATGGGCCAATGTCCTCTGCAATTCAAAGCGCTTATGGCCTCGGAAGAAAAGCGCAAGGTGCTTACTAAACCAAACCCGCTCCGGCGGGTTTTTTTATGCCCGGAGGAAACGTGGCAACAGTTCAATACCCTCCGTTCCTGCCGCTTCCCCAGCGCGCCGATCAGAACATGACGCAGGATACAGCCTGGCAGACGACGCAGACGGCAGTCGGTCCATTGATAATCACGCCGATTACCACGGACCTTAAAGCAACCTGGACGCTGCAGTGGATATTCACGCTTGTCCAGGCCGAGCGGTTTAAGTCGTGGCTGCGCTCGCCGACATACTGCGACCGCGGGCGCGCCTGGTTCCAGATGCCGATCGACCTGGGTGACACGCAGGGTGTGCAGCAGCAGACGCTGCATTTCGTCGATATGCCGGTGCAGACCAGCAAGAACGGCAGCGTTGTTACCTGGACCGCAACGGTCATCAGCAACGGTATCGAGGACATTACTGAGGACTACGACGACTGGATTGTTGAGGCTCAGCCTGGCTATGGATACTGGCTGGATTACCTGATTACCGAAGTTATGCCGAGGGCCGACTGATGCCGACATTGAGAGAGTGGAAGGAGCGCCGGCCGGCGAGCGATATCAAACAGACGGTGGAATTTTATCATCCTGCGTTTGGTTATTACCGGGTGGTCAATAACATGTTTCGCCCGGCGACGTTTGGCGGCAACTCATTCGAGCCTGCGCGGTTCAGCGTAACAGAACCGGCGCAGGACGGAACGGCAGTGATATCCATGACGATTACCTTTGTCGCTGCGACGGAGCATGTCCGGCAGACACTGAAAAGCTGGCGCGGGGCGGCGCGTATGACGCCGATAAAGTGCCTGTATCAGCAGTGGAATGCGATCGGTGACACTACATCCCTGAAAGACTGGACGCTGTATGTGAACGACATTTCCGCCGATGCCAGCAACGTCACCGTGACCGCCGGAAAGACTAACCCGCTGACGCTGGCCAACTCCATCATTTACACCACGAAAGACTATCCCGGGCTAATCACCGTATGACACAGAGCGACTTTATCGGGCTTGTTAACGGCAAGCCCTGGGCTAATCGCGCCTGCAGTTTTGAGCAGATGGACTGCTGGGGCCTGGTGGTTCTCTATTACCGGCATGTGCTCGGCCTGGAGCTGCATCACATCGCCGGCTACGAATCGGGCGCGGATTTCATCACCTGCTACGAACAGGAGCACGCGCACTGGCGGCGTGTGCCGGTTGCCGCCATCGGCTGCATCGCGGTTTTTTACCGAGGCGACGTGCCGGCGCATATCGGTGTGATGATCAGCCCGGTTAAGTGCCTGCATGCCCGCGGGGAATTTGGTTTCGTGCGCTGCGATAGCCCGCTGGCATTACTGAAGGTTTACAGCAAAGTGGAGTACATGGTGCATGGTGCGATATGAGTTACAGAGGCTGCCTGGTGCGCCGCTGCAGCGGGGAACGGTAGATGCCGGCACCACACTGGTGAGTCTGCTGGATTCTCTGCAGCTGCACCGCGATGTTGTCGTGAAGCTGAATGGCCGTGCGCTTCCTGACGACTACGATATCAGCCGGCCACTGCGATCCGGTGACGTGGTGGCTGTGTTCGACCAGCCAGAGGGCGGGGTTGGCAAACTCATTACCACGATATTGCGTCCGGTCACGAAAATCCTCTCCGGCGCGCTGAAGGTGTTCGGCCTGTCAAATAAGCCCAGCGCGTCAGTATCGGTGGCGACAGGCGAATCCCCCAATAATGACCTGACCGGCCAGACAAACCGCGCGCGACTCTACAAGGGGCGCCCGAACGTTTACGGCCAGTGCCGCGTCTTTCCTGACCTAATTCAGGAGGCGTTATTTGAGTTCGTCGACAATAACAAACAACTGACGGAGTGGTTCGAGGTCGGTTACGGACGGTACACCATCTCATCGATCCGCTACTCGGAATCGAACCTCGGCAGCCTGGCGGGCGCCAGTTCTGCGATTTATAACCCGGGTGACGTGATCGGCACGATTGAGGTGGGGTACCAGTTCGATGACGTCGATAACGAGACAGTCCCCGGCCTGAACGAAAGCCAGGACTTCCCGGCACAAACCGCTACCACGACGGCGCCGACATCGGTGGCGATCGAGAGTAATCAGCTCAAAGCTGTCGTGCTGTCGAACGATGACAACTTTGCCTACTTCGCTGCGCTGGCGGTGCCGCATCCAGTGTCATTTGTCATCAATGCCACCTGGAACGATGGCGGCACAAGCGTCACGCGGAATGTCACCGGTGCCGGGACTATCATCTCCTCGGAGAGCTTTATCGGCGACGATACGCTTTCTTACACGACGTTCTATATTGGCGAGCTCTCCGGAGAGATTACGTCTCTTCCGGGCAATGCGGTCATCAACCCGACGCTGTTCACGCTGAATGACCAGACCCCTCTGGTTATCGGACCGTCAGTGTCGCCGATCGTCTCGACGCAGGTATGGGTGCATGTGCTGGTTCAGCTCGGTGCGACGGCCGGCACAACGCAATACCGGATCAAGTTCTGGCAGGTCGATGATGACAACAATCAGGTGCCAGGTACGTCAGAGCAGCACGATTATTTCTTCGATAACGACTTCCAGGTGACAACCCGGTATTTCCGCACAACGCATAAGTTCGTCCCGGCTGCCGGAGCGGGGCGCTATGCGGTAACTATCGAGCGCCTCGATAACAGCAATGACGCCAACGTCGTGACTCTGATGGCGATCCACGCGGTGAACGTACGCGAAAACGTCGTGTATCCGGAAGACACAATAGCCCGCATCACGATCAAAGGCTCGAATGACAGCAACAGCAACCGCGAGCAGAAGTACAACATGCTGGCGCAGCGGCATACCATCAGCTACGACCGGACAACCGGCGCGGTTGATTACACACTGCGGCCGAGTCGTTCGTTTGCTGACGCTATCCTGCATGAGTGGGTGGTTGTGGGTAAGCAGGACGTGGCCAGTATTGACGTCGCAGCTCTTTATGCCATTGCCGACTCTTTGACGGATGAGGCGCTTGGGTATTTCGATTACACCTTCTCGGATGAGAAGCAGCCTCTTGGTGAGCGCATAGCGACGATCGCCAATGTGGCCCGCGTTGACGGCAATAATATCGGCGATGTGCTGACGTTCTGGCGCGATGAGAAAGTAACAAATCCGGATGCGGTTTTTGCGCGCTCAAACATGTTCTGGGACGAGTACAAAGTGGCATGGCAAATGTCTCTCCCCGGTGGTTACGACGGCGTGGCGCTGGATTACGTCGACCCGCTGACTAACAAGAAGGCGTACATCTACCTGCAGATCGACAGCAGCGGCATCACTGAGGTTGAGGATGCCACTGTTAACGCGATGCAGATCAGCCTGGACGGCTGCCGGAACGCCACTCAGGCAACCGATCGGGCCTGGCTTGAGGCGAGGAAAATCCTCTACTCACGCCTGACCATGACGGTGAAAGTGCTGGATGAGACACAGGTCGTACGCGGTACGGTTGTGCAGTGTCCGGACATGTACGACAACGCGCAGCAGACCGGATACATCACTGGGCGATCCGGGGATGTGTTCTCGACGTCAGAGCGTATCGACTTTTCTCTCGGCGATATGTGGGTGGTGATGACCGACAGCCTCGGCAATTACCGCGGGCGCTGGCGGGCCTATCCGGTAAACGGCAAGCCCAAAGCATTTCAGGCTGTGGCCGATACCTTCGATCTGAACATTTATGACCGCGAAAATGTGCAAAACCCCAGCCGGTATTTCATCGCTACCGACTCGGAACTGAACTCCACTATCTGGCGCGTCGATAGCGCTAAACCCAACGGTGACGATACTCAAACCCTCTCACTCACTGAGTATTCAGACTCGATTTATCCGTAACACACAGCAGTAATTACCAACCTTCGCGCACACCATCAGATTCACTTCTGAGGGCTTCGTGCGCCTTTTATAGGGCGACATGCACAATGGCAGAAGTACCGTTACCAACTCCCACAGATAACGCTGTTCCGAGCACGGATATCCGGGATGCAGTTTATGCCGGCGCCATGCTGGATAAGGTTGTCACCAGTACAGAGCTGACATACACCGATCGCCTGGGCGGTGAGCACTACACCGTAGATGGAATTAAGGCGGAAGGGGATAAGGTCGTTGAGGAAACTAGGCAGAACTTAATTCCCCTGAGCAGGCAGTACATGACCCTGGCTGCAGCGCAGGCTGATATTGCCAACATTCCCGATGGCAGTGCTACCTATTACCGCAGCCCTGACGATAGCGCGCTGGCTATTGAGGTTATCAATAATGCTGGAACGCTGGAGCCTACTGGGCGGAAAATGCCGTCACAAGGCGAAATCGATGCTTTAAACGCATTGATCAGCAACGACCCTTCATTATCACCATTTGTTCAATGGGAAGGCGATGGCGGGTTTATTCTGGCGCAGCTTGCAAAGGATTATTTAAAAACTGCAGGGTTTGAAGTGGGGGCAGCTCGCTTATCCATGCGGTCATTAACTATAGATGAGGTTTCTGACAAAACAATTATTGTTCAGGATGAAAATGGGTTTGTGCTTGAAAAATACGCTCAAAACACATTCCAGAACATTAGCGGTAAGTTTATACCTACTAACGACAATAACTATGTGATGGAAGATGAAAATGGATTTAAGTTCTTTTCACCACTGTCACCGGTAGCCTCTGGCGGTACGAGCAACAGCAATGCTGACAGGATGTCATTTATTGCATCAATGGACAACGATGCGCTTGGTTATTCTCTCGCTATTAATAATAAATTAGTCACAGGTATACAGCGGCCTGTATTTGATTACAACCTTGTCGTTACATATGGGCAATCGCTATCTACCGGTACTGAGGGTTGGCCAGCATTGTCCAAGGTTGCAATTGAGGTTAATAACGTACTGATGTTCGGTAACTCAGTGAGGCCAAACACAGATCGAGCGACAGGAGGCAGCACATGGAACCCTCTAGGTGGTGCGGCGCTGAATCCGCTTATTGCAGTAACTCAGTCTATTGGGGGCGCCAGCGTCCTGACCGATGCAGAAGTTTCTGCCCTGGCCCCAGGCGCTGTGAATGAAGGCGAGACGGTCGATGTTGGGGCTGTTAATTTCTGGAGAAAATTGCAGAATGATTTTAAGGGGGTGAGCGTTAATCCTTCCAGGAAAATCATAGTGTTAAACTGTGGTGTGCAAGGGAGGACAGTAGAGGAGCTGTCAAAAGGAAATGCGCTCAACCACTATAATCGTGTTATCGAAGCCGTGACGAAGGTAAAGTCATTCATCAACTCTTCGAACCCTTCTGCCACTGTGGGAATAGTGGCTTTTCTGTATATGCAGGGGGAGTGGAACTACTGGACGGCTACATCTGGAACGCATGACCGGGCCACTTTCCTGTCGTTAACTGAACAGCTTCGCACCGATCTGATTAATGATTGCGCCTACGGAATTTGCGGGCAAACACTTCCTCCTGCCTGGATTACATATCAGACTGGTGGGAGCTACACAGATGATACTTATAATTTGGGGATTGGCATGGCCCAGCTTGATATGGCAGACCAAGTACCTGGGTGTTATCTCGCTACCCCTGTGTATCAGGTGACTGATAAAAACGGACACCTTGATCCAAATGGGTATCGATGGGCAGGAATGCAGTTTGGCAAGGTATTGCACCGTATTCTCGACAGGGGCCTCGACTGGAAACCGATGAAACCGATAAAAGTCGTCAGATATTCCGACGATGAAATTCTGGCCTGTTTTAATACGCCATCCCCGCCAGCAAAGTTTAAAGAAACCTATGTAGTGAATACGGCAACAATGTACCCGAATAAGGGATTCCTCGTTACCGATGCAAACGGTGTTGTGGGTGTTTCGTCAGTAACGACCGTCGGCCAGGCGACATTATCTGTAAAACTCAGCGCTCCAACCACAGGCGATGTGTACCTCTGGTACGCGCCAAAAACCACATACAACGGCAACGGTAATCTCTGCGATAGCGATTCCACCATTGCCCCATATAACTATGAATACCACGCAGGTAGCGGCCAGTACCCGTCAGCAAACATAGCTGCCCTGGTCGATAAACCATACCCGCTTGAAAACTGGTGCTGTGCTTTCAGAATTAAAGTAGAGGACAAATAAATGGGATTACGTCAAATAATTAGCGGTGTAGATGGTTCGGCAATCGCAATTGGATATTCACCTGCAGTGGCATCTGGTATCCAGTTTATAAACTACTATGGAGGCTCGATCTCCCAGGGGCGCAACCTTGCAACGGGTGGTGCATCTGCTCTTGTTGTCGGGTCTCCTGTAGCCGGAACGATGGCCGATGGGGTTCTTTGTAAATCACACACGGCTTATATTCAGAGCGTTGTGCCTCAGACCTCACAGATGACAATAATTGGTGTGTTTTGCCCAACATCAGATCAGCGCGCCTATGCGATATCCAACGCTAATGGTGCCAGGCCGATTGGGTTGTCGGTATATTCTGACCCATCAGGAACGGCAGGAGTTCACAACCTGCGCATTCAGTTTGGCGGAGTCCTGACTGCTGGCGGGGCTAATGGTACGGTCAGCGCAGCGATAGCGAACGCCGTTTCAAACAATGTCCCATTTGCGTTTGCTGCGACACTGGACTATTCAACCCTGACCGCTTCAAAAGTTGTAATCAAGGCGCTGAAGGCCGGCACCAGTCAAAACGCAACGGCTTCTTTCACAGCAGCCGGGTCCGGCGCTACTGGCATGATGATTGGTTCAGAACTGGAATCAGTTGTATATGGCGATACCAGAGTGTTTGAAATGTCCATATGGAACAGGGTGCTAACTGACGCTGAAATCACAGCTCAGTATACCCAGATCAGAAATTATTATCTGAACGTGTTGGGTATTAGCGTGTAAGTAGCCATGCGAGTGCATTGATCTTTGTTTTGATAAAAACTACTGTATATAAAAACAGTATTTATCGGAGGGCAGATCATGCTTCGACAGTCAGACATCGCCGCGGCTTTCCGCGAGTCGGTGTTGCGCAACGCCAAAGGCTACCAGTACCTGTACACCCGAGACTTCGTTACCGCGCTGCGCCGGCGCGGCATCCACTTATCAGAGGTGGAGGCGAACTCCTGGATCGCACGCGAGCAAACGTATTTCGTCGATAAGACGCCGGACCATAGCGAAAACAGGCTGTGGATGATGGCCAACATGGGGAGGGTTCTGTAATGGGCTTTCCTTCACCCGCGACGGATTACGTCGAGCAGCGACTGTCTGTCAACTCGATCTGCAATGTTGGGCCTAATACGTTGCTCTTCGAACGGTCTGGCGGTTACGTTGTGCTGGATGTCTCCCTGAAACCAAAGCAGGGTAGTCAGGTTCTGATCCAGCACGGCGGCGGGACGGAACTTGCCACGCTGAGAGGGAAGGCGCTGATTACCGAAGATGGAGAAGCGATCGAGGGCGAAGCACTGGACGATGTTGCTGTCATCGGGGTCGTGACGTTTACTATCTGCGATGTGCGCCAGGACAATGCGGTTGTTTAGTCGCTGTCAGCTCGAGGCTGTTGTGTCGTAGATGTGGCGTGACAGGAATGCACGATAAAGACAGGGATGTATTTAAACGACACGAAACGACACAAAACCGGATGCGAACGCGGAAAACATGTGTGATTACAGTGTGTTATTTAACGCTCTACTTTCTTCTAAGCCGTAGGTCACAGGTTCGAATCCTGTAGGGCGTGCCATACTCACTTCTCTTAGCGTCCTCTGAAGTCTACTCAACCCAGTATATACGCGGCATTTTCAAATATTCCATTACCTCAATGTCTTCTATGATTCATTGAAATCCACATTCATGTGGAGGGAGATTCCTGTTCAATGAAAGGAGATACCCCAGGTGAAGCTCGCAGCCCGCCAGGTCGATATATCTAAAACTAAGGACAAACCCTATAAGCTGTCTGATGGCGGTGGCCTTTATCACCGTTTGATGCGCGTGAGCTGGAATGCATTATTGTCAGCCAACGACACGTAACAGCAGGGGCACTTCATTACCCGCATCATGTTTTCAGACCGATAATCAGCGAGCGCTAAGCATGGCGGCTGTGGTAGGATACAGTTGCTGTCAGGAGCCCTCCTCAAAAATATTAAGGCTTGGGTAATATATGAATACTCGTTCGTTATATTGAAAGAACAGGAGCCTGATTTCATATGTCAGATATTGAACTTGAAAGATTTAAGGCAATGCTTCGTGATGAGTCTATTGATGACCTGCTAACCGCGCTTGCGTACAAGATTCCTTTGTACAGATTAGACCCATTAATCATCAGGGGGCGAACAGAGCACATCACAAATGCGGAATTAATCGAGTCGTTTGACCGATTATATCAGGCCGGAATTTTGATGACTGGTGAGAATGGTCAAGTAGTGAAGGGGCCTAAATGGGTTGAACCAGAGTTCGTGAAAATGGAGAAATACTTTCCGCATCCGCGGTAATAGCAACATCCAGATTACCCGAAAATAGGTTCATGGGCACGACGTAACCGACTAACTCGAACACCTTTGCAGCTATGTACTTTTATCCTCTAATTTCCGCTATCAATCCTGGATAGCACTCAGGGGGTTATTAAGTGGTAACTCATCAGCAAAGATGTGCATGCTGTCGATGACTTGGCATTCATTGAGTTGGCGCCTGGCGGAGCGTTAAACGGATTCATCAGTAGTTGATCGCCTGGTCTACCTATTGCAAGACAACGTTTAGCCTCGCCCTGCTTTTTGCAGTGATACTTACACTATCGCTGGCTTCTGAAGGGCGTCGGACATAACGCAAATTATGCATGGTTCGTTACTCTGAATTATTCATAATAGTCGCGCATTACGTTGAATATCCGCAGGCTATATACCTGGTAGACTCCTCACTGGAGCAGGGCCCGTACTCACATTTTGCGGGCAGGATAATACACCTTAAATATTTGAAGGGATAGGATACTTCAGCTCGATTTGCGGCGCATCGCTTAGCCGCCGGCCAGATTTTGCCATCAGGTATCCGGCGATTTCTTCAGGCGTTAAATCGACATGAAGCATGTCTTTATCCTGAAACCATTCATTAGGCCAGTAGATGAGGTCGGATGGATTGGCATCAAAGTTTTTCTCAAGCAGTCCCAGCGCGTAGCTTTGTTCAGATTCCTTACCTTCGGCCTGACACACAAACTGGATGATCTGAATCAGCTCATCCCAGGATAAATCCGCCACGTATTTTTCTTGATTAAACGCCATCCGGGTGAAGTCTTTTGCACTGGTCCATGAAGAGAAATCCCGGAAATCAGAGAATGCATACGGGTTAATAACCTGGCTATTCCAGTCATTTATCAACATTTTCAACCCGGCATCCTCTTCCTTAGCCCCGTTATCAATTTGCGCCAGTATCTCTTCGGCCATGTCCGCTAGCTGTTTCAGTTTCTGGCGGTTTACTTTGGCTGGTTGCAGACGTTCGGGTAATGGCATCGGGTTATTCCTTGTAAAATTGAGTGCATCAGTGACAAGCTATGCTCCCATCCTGGCCAAACATTTATCCAAAGTCTATATACAATCAATCCCTCTTCTGACAACGAGCGTCTAACGGTATAAATATCAGCGGTAGGTCCCGGACGTTCGTTACCCGCTATCCGGAAAAAATCTACTTTTCAAGATGAAAAGTGGCTTCGCAAACCATATCTGTTAGCCGACTTCTCTGTGCAGGAGGCCGCTTGCGGCCTGTTTCAGAGTACACCCAGTTGTACCGTTCCCCGCCAAATAACCGCAATCTGATAACAAAAAGTTTAATTTTTTTCCCCGCCGCGCTGACTATAGTTAGGGCACTTTCACTTGCCCAATAAGGTCACGATTATGAAATTAGTTATCGCCTCCGTAATTTCTCTGCTCAGCTTCAGCGCGCTGGCGGCGCCAGAGGGGACGCTCAGCGTACACATTCTTAATCAGCAAACCGGGCTCCCTTCACCGGGGGTGCAGATTGAGCTGGATAAACAGCAGGGGGAGAGCTGGCAGCATATCGCCACCGGTAAAACGGATGCCGATGGGCGGATTAAATCGCTCTATCCGCAGGCGGAGAATATGGAGCCGGGGGTGTATAAAGTGACGTTTAAAACCGGTGACTATTTTAAAAGCCAAAATATGAATACGTTCTTCCCGGTGATTCCGGTTATTTTCAATGTCACAAAGCAAAATCAAAAACTGCATATCCCGCTGCTGCTCAGTCAGTACGGATACTCTACCTACCGCGGCAGCTGATGACCCAAGCCGCTATCCAGCCAACGCCTGCGCGGCTTCCGCAGGCGTCACACTTTTCTCGCACCACGATGTCCACGCCTAACGCTCGGTCTCTTTCTCTTTAAAGTGTTTAACGGCTTCGTCGTACATCGCCAGCAGGCCGGAAATTTCGCCTTCATATTGCGGCACGCGCTGGGCGCGAACGAGCTCAATCAGTAGCGCATAGGCTGCTTCTTCCGGGGCCGCATGTGGATTAATAAGTCCAGACATATCACCTCCTTAACAGTGGGCCTTTAGCCTACCCCTCGGCGGGAAAACGCAACAGCCTGATATGCAACCAGTACTTCTTATATGGCTCTTATGAAACCTCAGAGGCGAAGACCACGGCGGAAATCAATTGAAGGAGGGGTTATCCAGACCACTGGCGTGGCGGTTAGCGGTGCATCTACACCGGCAGGAGGCTCATCATCAGCCAGGCGATGGCGATGCAGATAAGGGTCATCGACAGCACAAAATTCATGGTAGCTCCTCTTCATCCTTTCTTTACTCAACGTAAATTTTGACAGCGATGATCGCCTTTATCCTTGGCGATTTGTGCCGCTATCCGGCGGTGGGCTGGGGAAAGACGGCCTGTTTCCCCGTGAAGGCCAGCAAAATATCCTCTTTGCCAGGGTTATAGTGATGACATCAATGAATAAGCGGCATCACATTGGTTATGTTGGTCTTTCCGCCTGAAGAATGACTTCGGGTCGCTGATAAGCTTGCTGGGGGACTAACAGGATGAGCACTACACCGTTAACGCTTTCTTTTGCTGGACAACAACCGCCCATCGCCCTGCCGCAGGTGCCGGGAACGCGGGGGCCGGTGGGAGTTGACATGCGCGGGCTAAATCAGTCCGGATTCTGCAGCTATGACCCCGGCTTCGCCAACACCGCCGGATGCCAGTCGGCGATCTCGTGGATCGATACGGAAAACAGCGTGCTATTGCACCGCGGCTATCCGGTGGATCAGCTGGCTCGCCAGTGCGATTTTCTCGAAGTGGCCTACATCATGCTGAACGGTGACGCGCCGGATGAGGCCTGCTATCAAACCTTTCGCGAGACCATCACCCGCCATACTCTGGTCCATGAGCAGATAGCCCGCATGTGCAGCGGCTTTCGTCGCGACTCGCACCCGATGGCGCTGATGTGCGCCCTGGTGGGGGCGCTGGCGGCGTTTTATCATGACGTCCTGGACGTGGAAAATCTGCAGCACCGGGCGCTGGCCGCCACCCGGTTGCTGTCGAAAATGCCCACTATCGCCGCCATGAGCTACAAGTACACCATTGAGCAACCCGCGGCGTATCCGCGCAACGATCTCTCCTATGCCGGTAATTTCCTGCAGATGCTGTTTGCTATCCCGGCGGAAAAATACGTTCTCAATCCGGTTATCGAGCAGGCGATGAACCAGATCCTGGTGCTGCATGCCGATCACGGGCAGTGCGCCTCGACCACTACGGTGCGCGCGGCGGGCTCCTCCGGGGCGAACTTATTCGCCTGCGTCGCCGCCGGGCTGGCGTCGCTGTGGGGGCCGATGCATGGCGGAGCAAATGAATCGAGCATGCGAATGCTGGAGGAGATTGAAAGCGTCGATCAGGTTCCGGCGTTTCTGCGCCAGGCGAAGCGCGATCCGCAGGCATTTCGCCGGCTGGGTTTTGGCAACTCGCGCTACCGTCACCGTGACCCGCGCGCCGATATCCTGCGTGAAACCAGCCATCGGGTGCTGGCGGAGGTAGGCATGTCCGACCGCCTGGTGCAGGTGGCGATGGCCCTTGAGGACGTGGCGCTGACCGACCCCTATTTTGTGGACAATGGCCTGTCGCCAAGCGTGGATTTCTATACCGCGGTGATCCTTAAAGCGATGAATCTGCCTTCGTCGATGTTTGCGGTGGTCACCGCGGTCGGTCGGACGGTCGGGTGGGTGGCGCACTGGAACGAGATGCACCAGGCGCCGCTGACCATCTACCGGCCACGGCAGATTTACGTTGGCGAGGGCTATCGGGATTACGTCTCCCGACGCGGCGAGCGGTCTGCTGAGCTAAGGTAATGCCTTACAGGCAGGAGGCGCGCGGCGTCTTCCTGCCCAGGCGGGTTACTACTCAGAGATGCCGGGAGAGCAGATAGTGCTCGACGGCGGTATATTCGGTTAACCGGGTATACAGCGCCAACAGGGCGCTGAGAAAAGCGCCTACCTCACAGGCCTGCGGCCTGGGCGTGGCGAGTAATTGCTGTAGCGTAGCTCTCAGTTGATCAAGGTCGGGCTTCAGCACATACGGTATATGCAGGGTGCTGAGGATGGTTTCAGTCTGCTGGAAATCATGACGAGATGGCAACGCCTCGTCTGCGCTTAGCCAGCTCAGAATAATCAACATGAGGCGATTTTTAGCGTAGAGATACGATTTCATGGCCTGTCTCCTGTCGGTAGTGGCGCAACACCATCCCCTGAACTTTGTTCATCAGTTCCACGTTATTTTTCACCGCCAGCTTGCTAAGGACGCGTGAACGGTAGTAGTAGACCCGTTTGATCGTGAGCTGCATGGTGCTGGCCACGTGACACAACGGCATTCCCCCCATCAGCAGGCTGATTAAAAAAGTTTCCTTACGGGTCAGGTTATAGCTGTCAGGTATGGCGATATAGAGCTTGTCGGCGGGGGGCGATGTCAAGCGCGGACCGCGGGCAAGGGCAGCGCTGAGCCCGGCAAAACTGGTGATGAACTCTGCGCCGAGCACAATTGCGAGGCTGCGTTCGAGCTCGCTCAACGGGTAGCCTGATTTGGCAAAAATAAAGATCCGGATCAGGGGATTAAACGATTTTAAACTGAGCGCGACCTGCAGTACTTCGATGCTGACGCTGCTGTAATCAATAAGGATGGTGCTTAGCCGGGCTCCGGCATCGGTCGCAAAAAAAGTATAGAACATCTCACTCTGTCCACTAAACGGGTAACAGAGTATTTCTTTAATATCCAGAGGCTTGCTGTTTGGTTCATTAATATACGCTTTCAGGGCAATATTAAAATATTCTGAATCCGCAATGCAGATCAACATAATGACCTCCTGGCATAAATACGCTGTGCATGCTGTCCTGCCTGATTCGACAATTTACTGTAGAGAATACCCACCTGAAATAACATACTCCCTGCGCTTTCAATCCAGGGGGGGAGAACGTGGGAGGAGGTGGTTAATAATGAGGGTGAGATAGTTAGATCGCATTTCTCGAATGTTTTTTAGAAAATAAAAAATAAAAATTACCTTTTATTTACAGTGAGTTGTGTTTTTATTGTGCGTCAGTTTTATTTCTTTTTCAAAGTGGTGTTAAGACTTTTCTATAAAAAGTAGAAATGGTCCTGGTGGCGAATTTGAATAATAAATAATGAAGTGAGTAGGATGTCAGTGCAGGGAAGGGGTTAAAAGATAACAGGTTAATCCAATGGACTGAGCATTAATAAATTGTACGTATAAAGTACGCCAGGGTATTTCCTGAACGATTCTCCATAAGCGTGGTGATGAGGAGTGAAGATGAAAAAATACAGCAGAGGAATGGCATCTTTCGTGGTGATGATGATGCTTTCTCCGGTAGCGGCACAGGCTGCTGATGGCAAAGTCACCTTTAATGGTGAAGTCATCGAAAATACTTGTACGGTAGTGAATAAAGACAAGACGGTAACCCTACCGACGGTCCAGCGTTCAGCGCTCAGCAGCGCGGGTGAAACGGCGGGCGTGGTTCCCTTCACCATCGATCTGACGAGCTGCACCCCAGGGGCTGATGTCTCGGTGTACTTCGAGAAAGATCAATACGTTTCCACGGAGGGTCGACTAAAAAACACTCTGTCTGACGGCACGGAAGCAGAAAACGTCGATGTGGAGCTGCTGAACACTCGGTTTACGCCGATTAACCTCGCGGAGACCCCGGCGGTCGCTGCAGACGGCACCATTGCTCGCCTGGAAGCGATCCCGGTGGCGGTGGCTGAGCAGGATGGTTCCGCCTCGCTACCTTTCTATGCCCGCTACTATGCGACCGACGCCGCTACGGCTGGAAAAGTCGCTACCTACGTCAACTTTACGGTGGTCTATCCGTAACCCCTGTCCACGGCCCCGCTCAGGGGCCGTTTATCCACCCGGCAAGGAGGAGGTGAATATGCGGCGTATGGTTCTGGCACTGCTGCTGTCCAGCTATTTACCCTCGGCGGACGCCAGCATGGTTATTGACGGCACACGGATTATTTTTTCCGGCGACAAAAAAGAGATCGCCGTCCGGGCCACCAATATGGGGGAGACCCCCTCTCTGACGCAGGTCTGGGTCGACGATGGCCGCGTGCAAAATCAACCGGAAAAGGATGCGGCGCCGTTTATTGTGCTGCCGCCGATTGTGCGCATCGAACCGGGAAAAGGCCAGAGCTGGCGCCTGGTGTTTAACGGCAGCCGCCTGCCGCAGGATCGGGAATCGCTGTTCTGGTTCAATCTTCTGGATATCCCACCTGAGCCGAAAAATGGCAAGACTGACAATTACCTGCAGCTCGCGATACGGTCGCGTATCAAGCTGTTTTACCGTCCGGCAGGCGTGGCGGCGGAAAAAATAGCCGCGGAAAAAGCCCTGAGCTGGGCGCTGGCTCCTACGGGCAACGGGCTGCGGGTGAGCAATGCCTCAGCGCGCTATATCACCATCGACAGCATCACCCTTAACGGACAAAAACACGCTGCCGGCATGGTCGCCCCGTTTTCCTCGCTGGAGATCGCGCCTAAAGGGGTCGCGCTGCGCACGCTGCCAGCCAAATTCAGCTTCACCACCATCAATGATTACGGCGCGGTAGTGAATCATAATTATCCTCAGTAAGGACATTATTATGAAATTCAGGGAGATCAAGGTTGGGTTGATGCTGCTCCTTCCCTGGCAGGAGGCATGGGCGGCAGAGGCGTTTAGTTTTAACCGCGCCCATTTGCACGGCGCCGCGCAGGTTGATCTCCAGAAATATCAATACGGTAATCCACTACACGCCGGACAGTACCACAGCACGCTCTCGGTGAATGGCCGGGACCTGGGGGAAGAAACGTTTGTTATCCAGGAACACGATGGCCAGCTTGAGCCCTGCATCTCACCCTCGCTGTTCGACGCTCTGCAGCTGAAGGATGCCCAGTGGCCAACCTCGGCCACCTGCCTGCGTTTTTCGCAGATCGATAAGGCGATCGGCTGGGAGTATGACAGCGGGGAAAACGTCCTGCGGGTAAATATGCCCCAGGCGCTGCTGCAACCCCATTATCGGGGGGCGGTGAACCTGAAAAAGGTGGATAGCGGCGTGCCCGCCGCGGTGCTGCGCTACCAGGCCAATAGCTATCAGAGCATCGTCGACGGGGACACCAGCAGCCATCATTATCTCGGGCTGGATGCCAGCCTGCGCGCCTTTGGCTGGCGGTTACATCACCAGTCCAGCTACCAGGCGCAGGAAGGGAATACGCACTGGGATAGCATTGCCACCTGGGCTGAGAGAAGTGTAGTGAACTGGGCGTCCACGTTACGGCTGGGTCAGGGATGGACCGACGGAACCTTCTTTGACAGCGTCAGTTTTATCGGCGGCAGGCTGGCTACCGATGTGCGCATGCTGCCGGGCTCTCGCCGCGGTTTTGCGCCGTCGGTCAGCGGCGTGGCGCGCACCAACGCCCGCGTAACGGTCACCCAGAACGGCGCTCTGTTGTACGAGGCAACGGTTCCGCCGGGCAAATTCACCTTCGACGATCTCTATCCCACCAACGCCGGCGGCGATTTACAGGTGACGATCCACGAGGCGGATGGCAGTCAGGACACCTTTACCGTGCCGTACGCCACGCTGCCTGGCCTGGTGCGGGCAGGCGCGGTCTATTATGATCTGTCGCTGGGCTATCTGGATGAGGACGGGATCGCCGGGCGGCCGGGATTTGGCGAAGCCACGCTGCAGTACGGCTTCAATGACTATATCAGCGGCTATACCGGCGCTAACGCGACGACAGATTATTACTCGACGCTGGTCGGCAGCGCCTTCAATACCTACTGGGGCGCGCTGGCGGTCGATCTTTCCCGTTCTGCGGCGAAGGGCAGGGAGCACGGCTGGCAGGAGGGCTACCGCTGGCGGGTGTCCGCATCAAAATCGTTTACATCCGATACGCGAATGCTGCTCTCGATGAGCCACAGCAACGACGGCAATTATCGCTCCATTCGCGATGCCGCCTGGGAGCACGACCGGCACCCCAACGACTGGCGGGAGATGACCCGCTACAGCGCGACGTTGTCTCAGCAGGCCGGCAGCGGCAGTCTGTCATTTAACGGAATCTGGAGTGAGGATGTCCGCCACCACCGCTGGCGCTCATATCAGCTGGGCTATGCCAACCGCTATGGTCAGCTCAATTATTATCTGTATGCCCAGCAGAGCCAGGATATCCATCACCGCAATAATCAGGTGGTGGGCGTCTCCTTTTCGCTGCCGTTCGGGCAGGCGGGCAGCCTGACCACCCGCTTTAACCACGATAAAAACTACGGCAGCCAGCTGCAGTCCAGCTATACCGGCAGCGCAGGCGAGAAAAACGCCTTCAGCTACGGTTTGACCGCCAGCTACGACATGCCGCGGGAGAACCCAAATGAAGCCAGCGTTGCGGCCAACGGTAGCCTGCGGACGGATTATGCGTACCTGAACGCCAGCGCCAGCGCCGGTCGCCATCAGCAGCAGTACTCGCTGGGGGCATCGGGCGCCCTGGTAGCGCATCAAGGCGGCATGACCGCCACCCCCGAACTGGGGGAAACCTTCGCCATTGTGGAAGCGCCCGGCGCGGTGGGGGCCCGGGTGGCTAACCGCCTTGGACAGCCGATTAACCGCCAGGGTTTTACGATCATCCCTTACCTCGATCCCTTTACCGCTAACTGGCTGGATCTCGATCCGCAGGGTCTGAACGACCATGTGGAGATTGTCTCCAGCAGCACGACGGTGGTGCCCGATTCGGGCGCGGCGGTGAAGGTCAAATTTGTCACGCGTACCGGCTATCCCTGGTTTGCCCATGTCACGCTGCCGGATGGCGCGGCGCCCCCGCTGGGCGCGGAGGTGTTCGACGACAACGGTCGGGCGGTTGGCGCCGTCGGTCAGGGCGGGCTGCTGTATGCCCGAGTGCCGCAAGACCACGGCAGCGTCTCGGTAGTATGGGGCGAACGCAGCGGGCAACGCTGCCGGTTGGCCTATGCCATCCGCGACGACGCGGTGCAGCAGGTTAGCAGCGGCACGCCGCATCAGGTCTGCCGGCCGGGAATAAAGGAGAAGTAATATGAAAAAAATCATCGCATCAGGGGTACCTCTTCTGCTGGCCGGCGGGTACTGCGCTTCGCTGTCGGCAGCGTGCCAGATGGTCAGTGGCAAAACTATCGAGTATTCAGTGAACGTCAGCCAGGCCAGTATCAACCTTGACGTCAGCGATCTCCCCATCGGCTCCCTGCTATACAGCTACGGAGGGATGATTATCACTAATAACGAACGCTGGGAGATCGCCTGCAGCGGCAGCGAGCCCGGCGGATTTCAGAGCATTGGCGGTTCCCGGGTCGGCCCGGCGGGAGACGGCAAGCCGGGGGATATCTACAGCATCGACCGCCTGCCGGGCATCGGCTACAGCTTTCAGATGGGGGAACAGGATGGCATTAATTTCGATCCCCTGTTCACGGCCTGGCCTTCCGCGCCGGTATTTTCCGGCCAGCGCGCATTTCAGGCGGAAAATAAAAAACCGACCATCTATTTCTGGCGGATTGCCGATAACGGCGGTCTACCGCCGCCGGGCGAATATTGCCTTAATGATTACCTTGGCGATATTTATCTTGGCGGAGTACAGGCGATGCGCTTCAGCGTCAGCGGGCTCTGTATTCAGGTCAAATCACCCACCTGCAAGATTACTGACGACAGTAAAAACATTAACGTCTTCCTCGGACGGCATAACAAAACCGCATTTACCGGGCTCAACAGCACCACCGCCCCGGTTCCTTTTAACATCAACCTGACGAACTGTGAAAATGTCGGCAGCGTGTTTATGCAGTTTAACGCGACGGTGGACAGCGCTGTCGCCGCCAACGAAGTGATTAAAATCGATGACCAACCTGAAGGGGCATCCGGACTTGGCGTGCAGATCCTCAGTGCCGGCGGCTCGCTGGTGCCGCTAAACCAGGTGAGCCAGGTCTGGTCCGGGAATAAAGGCAGTCAGACGAACTATCGTTTATCCTATCAGGCCCGCTATATCCAGACGCAGCCCGCAGTGACTGCGGGCGAAGCGAACGCCAGCGCGACCTTCGTGGTGACTTATAACTGATCTGCCTGGCGGCGCGGCGCCGTCAGGCATGCGCCAGTAAAGGAAACATCAACTTCCTGTCTTTAAACAGGTTTTCCTTCTGGTCATAGACGAAGAGGATATCTTCTCCCTCTATCTTCTCATACTCGCCGAGCCGGTCTTCACTGGGGGTAAAACCGAGGATGGCCTGGTAAACGTGGTCATCGGCCAGTTCGTTGACCAGCGTCGACAGGCTCTTGCCCACGTCGCAGAACAGATCAAAGCAGATCAGCACCGGACCGTTTTGCATGGCGATGACCACCGCCTCATTTTTTGCCGAGTAATAGACAAAATGCTTCATAAAGGCTGAGCAGTAAAACATCAGCAGGCCAAAGTTATGCTCCACCCGCAGCGGTGAGAACGGGTTGGATTTTTCATAGTAATGGCGGAGCAGGGCGACATCGTCAGGGCTGTCCATATCCAGTTTACGAAAATCACCGGCTCGCGGGGAGACCGGCATAATATATTGATACTCTTCGCTGCGGGTGAAGCCAAATTTGGGGTAAAAATCCACCGTGGTGGGATTGGCGAATAAAAAGAAGGCGTCCGCCTCCTGCTGCCAGTCCTGCAGGATGTGATGGATAAGCTGGCCGGCTAATCCCTTATTACGGTGGTCCGGCTCGGTCATCACGGTGCCAATCTGAATATAACGCCGGGGCTCGCCCTGCCAGCGCAGGTCGATGATGTTGGCCGAAGCGTTAGCGATAACTTTATTGCGTTCGACAAAAGCATAGGGGATATAGGCGTCGGTCCAGTAACCTTGCTGATACCACTCTTCAAAAGACAGGTCAAAAGTCTTAACGGCAAGGTCAATGAAGCTTTTTCTTAATGGGTTATTTTCTCTGACTTGCTTCACTAATTGATAATTCATTGTCATAGTTCCTTCTCACTATGGCTTCTGAAAGCGGCGACGTCGGCAAAGGCACTTGCGTCGAATGAGCGCTGTAAACGTAGCATATCTGGGAAAAGGATCCGCAATGTCGATGCTTAACCTTTGCCCCAGTCACAAATAACCGCATGCTGGCCGTGTCAAACCGGGCGAAACGGACTGTTTGCGTTCGCTATCGCCATAATAAAGCGTGAGTAAAAGAGGTATTGGTCGAGAGGCTGAGGCAAATGTACTGGCTATTTTATCGACAATCGGCCGAGCCGTAGAGGTTAGGTTTATTTATTTATGCATTAAACAGGAAATTTTACGCGTTGCGTCTAATAATAGAGTAGTCCCCAGCGTAAGGGCTGAATTTATCCTGGAATCGGCTTATAATAACGCGCTTTGTGATTGAGTATTACCGCACGAATTGGAAAAATACTACGTGCAGGATCCGCTACTTTATTTCGCGGTTTTTGCTCAGCTATTATTGAGTGAATTAACAGGATTACTATGTCAAATTTACCCAAATTTTCCCGCGCGCTGTTGCACCCGCGTTACTGGCTGTTGTGGCTGGGAATTGGCTTTTTGTGGCTGCTGGTGCAATTACCGTATCCGGTGATCTACCGTCTGGGAACGGCGCTTGGGCGGCTGGCAATGCGGGTGATGAAAAGCCGCGCGCGGATTGCCAGACGTAATCTCGAACTCTGCTTTCCCGAGATGAGCGCCGCCGACCGCGAGGCGCTGCTGGTGAAAAACTTTGAATCGCTGGGCATGGGGCTGATGGAGACCGGCATGGCCTGGTTCTGGCCGACGCACCGGGTAGCGCGCTGGACCGAGACCAGCGGCGTTAACGAGGTGGTGGAGCTTCTGGAAGAAAAGCAGGGCATTTTACTGATCGGTATCCATTTTCTGACCCTCGAAATGGGTGCGCGAATGTACGGCATGTTTACCCCAGGCATTGGCGTCTACCGGCCCAACGATAACCCGCTGATTGACTGGCTGCAAACCTGGGGACGCTTGCGCTCTAACAAGACCATGCTGGATCGAAAAAATCTGAAAGGGATGGTCAGGGCGCTAAAAGAGGGGGAAATTCTCTGGTACGCGCCGGATCATGACTACGGTCCGGCCAGCAGCGTCTTCGCCCCGCTGTTTGCCGTCGAACAGGCGGCGACCACCACCGGTACCTGGATGCTGGCGAAAATGTCCGGGGCGACGATTGTGCCGTTTGTTCCGCGGCGCAAGCCCAACGGCATGGGGTATGAATTGATCTCCCTGACGCCGGAGCGCACGCCGCCGCTGGCGAGCGCCGAGGTTACGGCGGCCTGGATGAATCAGATTATCGAACAGTGCATCCTGATGGCGCCCGAGCAATACATGTGGCTGCACCGGCGCTTTAAGACCCGCCCGGAAGGAGTACCGCCGCGTTACTGAACGCCTCGGCCAAAAAATAAGCGCATCGGTAGCACGCTTAGTAAATCGCCGTCTATACTGAAAGGGCCTGACTGAAGGCTAATTCCAAGGAGATTGCAGGATGAAAAAAGTGATAGTCGCGTTAGCCCTTTCCGCCGTTGCATTTGGCGCCTCCGCCGCGCAGTTGATTACCAAAGAAGAAGTGAAACACTTCAAACTGACCAAAGTCGGGCCGATCTCGGTGGGGCCGTCCGGTGGCGAATTCTCTTCGCCTTCCGATCTGCACGATCAGCTCTCCAAGCTGGCCGATGAGAAAGGCGGAAAGTACTACGTGATCACCGCTGCGCGTGAGCATGGCCCTAACTTTGAAGCCACAGCGGAAGTGTATAAATAACCTTTTTTTAAAGCGTGCCGTATCGGCGCGCAACGCATTGAGCCTGGAGCGCGTTAAGCCTCCGGGCTTATTTTTTTCTGCTATCGGAATTGCCTTAGGCAATAGCGGCAGCGGAAATGCGTTTTTATCGCTATATATAGATTTCATGATCACGATGTTAATGAATTATTGCTTTTTATTGTTAATAAAGAGCCAATTCCGGCCTAATGCCTGAGGGAGTGACCCCTGGCAAAAATAGGTAGGACAAATGTGTTATCATCGCGCCTTTCCCTTTTTGTCTGGGGCTTTCTTGTATGCTACAACCTGTTGTTCGCGTCGGTGAATGGCTGGTAACCCCCTCTGTAAACCAAATCAGCAGGAAGGGGCGCCAGCTTACCCTTGAACCGCGTTTAATCGATCTTCTGGTCTTTTTTGCCCGCCATCCGGGGGAAGTGCTTAGCCGGGACGAGCTTATCGAAAACGTCTGGACCCGGAACGTTGTGACCAGCCACGTCGTCACGCAGAGTATTTCTGAACTGCGCAAGTCGCTCAAAGACGGCGACGACGTTAGCCTTGAGTACATCGCGACGGTACCCAAACGGGGGTATAAGCTCACGGTGCCGGTGATCTGGTGCACCGAAGAGGGGGAGGAGCTAGCCCCGTCGATGGAGGCGCTGACGCCTTCGCCGTCGACCGCCGTTCCTGCGCCGTCGACCGCCGTTCCTGCGCCGCCGGCCGCCGGTGCGCCATCCGACGTCTCTGTCCCTCTCCCTGATGCCGCCGCGCCGCCACCGGCTCCTACCGTGGCCAGCGCGCCGTCAGGCCGCAAGCGCCTCACTACCGCCCTGGTGTGGGGGCTGTTCCTGTTGGCGCTGGGCACCTGCGTGGCGCTGGTGGCGCTGTCGAGCATGGAATCGCGGCCGCCGGTCAACAAGGCGCGTCTGCTGCTCAATCCGCGCGATATCGATATCCACCTGGTGAATGGCAACTCCTGCGCTAACTGGTCGTCGCAGCACTCCTACGCCGTAGGACTGGCCAGCCTGATCACCACCTCGCTGAACACCTTCTCGACCTTTATGGTGCATGACAAAACGGACTACAACATCAATGAGCCGAGCAGCTCCGGGAAAACGCTGACCATCGAGTTCGTCAATCAGCGCCACTATCGGGCGCAGCAGTGCTTTATGTCGGTCCAGCTGGTGGACAACGCCGACAGCTCGACGATGCTGGATAAGCGCTACTTTGTGACCAACGATAACCAGCTGACCATCCAGAACGATCTGATGAACAGCCTGTCGGATGCCCTGGCGCAGCCGTGGCCGGCGCGAATGCAGGCGATGCTCAGGCAATATCAGCCCTCGCAAAGCGTGGCGTTAACCTATTTCTACCAGTCGCATCAGCTGTTAATGAAGGGCGACGTCGATTCATTAAGTAAGGCCAGTAGCCTGCTGGATGATGTGATTAAGCGGGCGCCGGATTTTATTTACGCCTATGCCGAAAAAACGCTGGTGGATGTATTGCGCCATTCACAACAGCCGCTGGATGATAAACAGCTGGCCGCCCTCTACAGTGAAGTCGAGCGGGTAGGGGCGATGCCGGGTATAAAAGACATGGCGATTTATTATCAAATAAAAGCGGTGGATTCATTGGGGAAGGGCAAAGTCGACGAAGCAAATACCGCAATTAATAGTGCGATTGATTTAGAGATGTCATGGCTAAATTATGTGCTGTTAGGCAAAGTCTATGAGATGAAAGGTGAGAACCGTCTGGCTGCCGATTCTTACATCACGGCGTTTAATTTACGTCCTGGCGAAGATACCCTGTACTGGATTGAAAATGGGGTTTTCCAGACGTCGGTTAACCGAGTCGTTCCATATCTCGACAACTTTCTCTCTTCAGAATAAGTAAACCCTCATCATGTGCAAGGTTTTGGGCATGGTGAGGTTAAATTTATGTTTCTCATGAAGCCTCTTGTTGTTATTTTTATTTAGCATTCGGGAGGCTTTAAATAACAGCCAGATAACACGTTCTCCTTCTTCTAACTCACTGTAATACAACGATGTTTATCTTTTTCTGACACCCTGTTGTCATGTTTATATGTTAAGCGAAAAAGGTCAAAATATCATTTGTCTGATGTTTGTTTTTATATCACTTTATCTTTAGGACTTATCTCGTACAAATCAGTAATCTTGTTGGCAGTTGGTCGGGTCAATTAATGGTTCTGTATCATGATCTGTACCTCCCAAATAAACTTAGGAGAAAAACAACCATGAGTTCTGCCAAGAAGATCGGGCTATTTGCCTGTACCGGTGTCGTCGCCGGTAATATGATGGGGAGCGGGATTGCATTATTACCTGCGAACCTGGCCAGCATCGGTGGTATTGCCATTTGGGGCTGGGTGATTTCAATTATTGGTGCGATGTCTCTGGCTTATGTTTATGCCCGACTGGCCACTAAAAACCCGCAGCAGGGCGGTCCTATTGCCTACGCTGGCGAAATATCTCCGGCATTCGGTTTCCAGACCGGTGTCCTTTATTATCATGCAAACTGGATTGGTAACCTGGCCATCGGGATTACCGCAGTTTCTTATCTCTCTACGTTCTTCCCAATTTTAAATAACCCGGTGCCAGCAGGTATTGCCTGTATTGCCATCGTGTGGATCTTTACTTTCGTTAATATGCTCGGCGGGACCTGGGTCAGCCGTCTGACCACTATTGGTCTGGTACTGGTGCTTATTCCGGTAGTCATGACCGCGGTCGTCGGCTGGCACTGGTTTGATGTCGCTACCTATCAGGCGAACTGGAATACCTCCAGCACCACCGATAGCCACGCGGTTATTAAAAGTATCCTGCTCTGCCTGTGGGCCTTCGTTGGCGTAGAATCCGCCGCCGTGAGTACCGGGATGGTGAAAAACCCGAAACGTACCGTGCCGCTGGCTACCATGCTGGGCACTGCGATGGCCGGTATCGTCTACATCGCCGCGACTCAGGTTATCGCCGGTATGTATCCTGCTTCTCAGATGGCCGCGTCCGGTGCGCCGTTCGCAATTAGCGCCTCTACCATCCTCGGCGGCTGGGCTGCACCGATGGTATCCGCTTTCACCGCCTTTGCCTGCCTGACTTCTCTGGGCTCGTGGATGATGCTGGTTGGCCAGGCCGGTGTACGTGCCGCCAACGACGGTAACTTCCCGAAAGTGTATGGCGAAGTTGATAACAACGGTATTCCGAAAAAAGGCCTGCTGCTGGCCGCAGTGAAAATGACCGCGCTGATGGTGCTGATTACCCTGATGAACTCCGCCGGTGGTAAAGCCTCTGACCTGTTCGGCGAACTGACCGGTATCGCGGTACTGCTGACCATGCTGCCTTACTTCTACTCCTGTGTTGACCTGATTCGTTTCGAAGGCATCAACATCCGTAACTTCGTTAGCCTGATTTGTTCGGTACTGGGTTGCGTGTTCTGCTTCATCGCGCTGATGGGCGCAAGCTCCTTCGAACTGGCCGGCACTTTCATCGTTAGCCTGATTATCCTGATGTTCTACGGTCGCAAAATGCACCAGCGCCAGAACAACGCATCGGATAACAACACCACCGCTAACGCGCACTAATCAGCAACCCGTTTTCCTGAGGCTCCTTCCATCACCTGTCATCACGCGACGGGAGGGGCTTTCTACATCTGGAGATTTGACTATGAACGTTATTGCAATCATGAATCACATGGGGGTTTACTTCAAAGAAGAACCCATCCGTGAACTGCATCGTGCTCTCGAACGCCTGGACTTCCGTATTGTCTACCCGAACGACCGTGACGACTTATTAAAACTTATTGAAAACAACTCTCGTCTGTGCGGCGTGATCTTCGACTGGGATAAATACAATCTCGAACTGTGCGAAGAAATCAGCAAAATGAACGAGTACATGCCGCTGTATGCGTTCGCTAACACCTACTCCACTCTGGACGTTAGCCTGAACGATCTGCGCATGCAGGTTCGCTTCTTCGAATATGCGCTGGGCGCTGCGGAAGATATCGCGAACAAAATCAAACAGAACACTGACGAATACATCGACACCATTCTGCCGCCGCTGACCAAAGCGCTGTTCAAATATGTCCGTGAAGGTAAATATACCTTCTGTACCCCAGGCCACATGGGCGGTACCGCGTTCCAGAAAAGCCCGGTAGGCAGCATCTTCTACGATTTCTTTGGCTCCAACACCATGAAATCCGATATCTCCATTTCGGTTTCTGAACTGGGTTCCCTGCTGGACCACAGCGGCCCGCACAAAGAAGCGGAAGAGTATATCGCTCGCGTGTTTAACGCAGAACGCAGCTACATGGTGACCAACGGTACTTCTACCGCTAACAAAATCGTCGGCATGTACTCCGCGCCGGCCGGCAGCACCGTGCTGATTGACCGTAACTGCCACAAATCGCTGACTCACCTGATGATGATGAGCGACATTACGCCGATCTACTTCCGTCCGACCCGTAACGCCTACGGTATCCTCGGCGGTATTCCGCAGAGCGAATTCCAGCACGCGACTATCGCCAAGCGTGTGAAAGAGACGCCGAATGCGACCTGGCCGGTACACGCGGTTATCACCAACTCAACCTATGATGGTCTGCTGTACAACACCGACTTCATCAAGAAAACCCTGGATGTGAAATCCATCCACTTTGACTCCGCGTGGGTGCCTTACACCAACTTCTCGCCGATCTATGAAGGCAAATGCGGGATGAGCGGCGGCCGCGTCGAAGGGAAAGTGATTTACGAAACCCAGTCCACGCACAAACTGCTGGCGGCGTTCTCCCAGGCGTCGATGATCCACGTGAAAGGCGACGTAAACGAAGAGACCTTCAACGAAGCCTACATGATGCACACCACCACCTCTCCACACTACGGGATCGTGGCCTCCACCGAAACCGCGGCGGCGATGATGAAGGGGAACGCTGGTAAGCGTCTGATCGACGGCTCTATTGAACGTTCCATCAAGTTCCGTAAAGAGATCAAACGTCTGAAAGGCGAGTCTGACGGCTGGTTCTTCGACGTCTGGCAGCCGGAGCATATCGATGGTCCTGAATGCTGGCCGCTGCGTTCCGACAGCGCATGGCACGGTTTCAAAAACATCGATAACGAACACATGTACCTCGACCCGATCAAAGTCACGCTGCTGACTCCGGGGATGAAGAAAGACGGCACCATGGATGACTTCGGTATTCCGGCAAGCATCGTGGCGAAATATCTCGACGAACACGGCATCGTGGTAGAGAAAACCGGTCCGTACAACCTGCTGTTCCTGTTCAGTATCGGTATCGATAAGACTAAAGCGCTGAGCCTGCTGCGTGCGCTGACCGACTTCAAACGCGCGTTCGACCTGAACCTGCGGGTGAAAAACATGCTGCCGTCGCTGTACCGTGAAGATCCTGAATTCTATGAAAACATGCGTATTCAGGACCTCGCGCAGAACATTCACAAACTGATTGAGCATCACAACCTGCCGGATCTAATGTTCCGCGCGTTTGAAGTGCTGCCATCGATGGTGATGACCCCGTATGCCGCGTTCCAGAAAGAGCTGCACGGTCAGACGGAAGAAGTGTATCTCGAAGAGATGGTCGGCCGCGTCAACGCCAACATGATCCTGCCGTATCCTCCGGGAGTGCCGCTGGTGATGCCGGGTGAGATGATCACCGAAGAGAGCCGTCCGGTGCTGGAGTTCCTGCAGATGCTGTGCGAAATCGGCGCCCACTATCCAGGCTTCGAAACCGATATCCACGGCGCTTATCGTCAGGCGGATGGTCGTTACACCGTTAAAGTGCTGAAAGAAGAGAATAACAAGTAATAGACGCACACCAGGGAAGTGGCTTGCCACTTCCCTTTTTCACGCTGCAAGGAGAACACATGAAAACACCCTCACAGCCGCGCGCGATTTACTACATCGTTGCGATCCAGATCTGGGAGTACTTCAGCTTTTACGGCATGCGCGCCTTACTCATCCTTTACCTTACCCACCAGCTTGGCTTCGACGACAGCCACGCCATCAGCCTGTTCAGCGCTTACGCATCTCTGGTTTACGTTACCCCTATTCTCGGCGGCTGGCTTGCCGACCGCCTGCTCGGCAACCGCACGGCGGTAATTGCCGGGGCGCTGTTGATGACCCTCGGCCATGTGGTGCTGGGCGTTGAGTCGACCTCCGCATGGAGTTTGTACGTCGCGCTGGCGATCATCATCTGCGGCTACGGCCTGTTTAAATCCAATATCAGCTGCCTGCTTGGCGAACTGTACGCTCACGACGACCCGCGTCGCGACGGCGGTTTCTCGCTGCTGTACGCCGCCGGCAACGTCGGCTCGATTGCCGCGCCCATCGCCTGCGGACTGGCGGCGCAGTGGTACGGCTGGCATATCGGCTTCGCCCTTGCGGGGATCGGTATGTTTATCGGCCTGATGATTTTCTTAAGCGGCAGCCGCCACTTCCGGCATACCCGCGGCGTCGATAAACCGGCGCTGCGGGCGGTGAAGTTCGTGCTGCCGACCTGGGGCTGGCTGCTGGTGATGCTCTGCCTGGCGCCGGTATTTTTCACGCTGCTGCTGCAAAACAACTGGTCCGGCTATCTGCTGGCGATCGTCTGCCTGTTCGCCGCCCAGATGGTGGCGCGGATCATGATCAAAGCCCCGGAGCATCGTCGCGCGCTGTGGCAGATCGTCCTGCTGATGCTCGCCGGAACGTTGTTCTGGGTGCTGGCGCAGCAGGGCGGGAGCTCGATTAGCCTGTTTATCGACCACTTCGTCAATCGTCGTCTGCTGAACTGGGACGTGCCGACCGCGCTGTTCCAGTCGGTTAACGCGATAGCGGTGATGGCGGCCGGCGTGGTGCTGGCGTGGCTGATGCGCCCGGAAGGCAGCGTGCGTTCGGTGCTGCGCGTCTGGCTGAAATTTTCTTTCGGCCTGCTGCTGATGGGCGGCGGCTTTATGCTGCTGGCGCTCAATGCCCGCCATGGCGCGGCTGACGGTCAGGCCTCAATGGGCATGATGGTCGCCGGGCTGGCGATGATGGGCTTTGCCGAACTGTTTATCGACCCGGTGGCGATGGCGCAAATCACCCGTCTGAACATGCCCGGCGTCACCGGCGTATTGACCGGCATTTATATGCTGGCCACCGGCGCGGTGGCCAACTGGCTGGCGGGCGTGGTCGCCCAGCAAACCACCGAATCGCAAATCAGCGATACGGCGATTGCCGCCTATCAGCATTTCTTCGCGCAGATGGGCGAATGGACCCTTGGCTGCGTGGCGGTGATGGTCATTATCGCCTTTGCCGCGGCCTGTAGCGTCGGCAAACGTCGTGCGGCTGCCGGTGAAATTACCGGCGGCGGCGCCTGACGCTCGTCCCGGCTCGTGGCGTAAACACCTTGTCCGGGCTGCGATTCGTAGCCCCGGTAAGCGCAGCGCGACCGGGGACATTACCTCAACAGCGGAGCGCGAAGTCGCTCCTTGCACAGCTTAGTGAACAGGAGGAGGATATTCTGGCATGCGCGGAGGCCAACGATAAAAAATACCGTTACTGAAGCCATAGCTGAGTGAGATCAGCTTGGAGTGAATCCAGGATCGTTAAGATTGTGCTCTGGTGTCTTCCCAGAGACAGGCCGCGCGGAAGGGTGACCTGGTTCAATTTATCGAAGCTAGTTTGAAAGCAAGGTTATGAGGAATCCATATGTCTGAACAACAAGCACAAGGTGCCGATGAGGCCATTGACCTTAATAATGAACTGAAAGCTCGTCGCGAAAAACTGGCTGCGCTGCGTGAGCAGGGCGTAGCTTTCCCCAACGATTTCCGTCGCGACCATACCTCTGACCAATTGCATGCTGAATTCGATGCGAAGGACAACGATGAACTCGCTTCCCTGAACGTTGAAGTTGCGGTGGCTGGTCGGATGATGACCCGTCGCGTGATGGGCAAAGCCTCCTTCGTCACCCTCCAGGACGTCGGCGGCCGCATTCAGCTGTACGTGGCGCGCGATGACCTGCCGGAAGGCGTCTACAACGAACAGTTTAAGAAATGGGACCTCGGCGATATCATCGCCGCCCGCGGCAAGCTGTTCAAAACGCAAACCGGCGAACTCTCGATCCACTGCACCGAGCTGCGCCTGCTGACCAAAGCCCTGCGCCCGCTGCCGGATAAATTCCACGGCCTGCAGGATCAGGAAGTTCGCTATCGCCAGCGCTATCTGGATCTGATCGCCAACGAAGAGTCGCGTCATACGTTCCGTATCCGTTCGCAGATCCTCGCCACCATGCGCCAGTTCATGGTGGCCCGCGGCTTTATGGAAGTCGAAACGCCGATGATGCAGGTGATCCCTGGCGGTGCGTCAGCCCGTCCGTTCATCACCCATCACAACGCCCTGGATCTCGATATGTACCTGCGCATCGCGCCGGAACTGTATCTGAAACGTCTGGTGATTGGCGGTTTTGAACGCGTGTTTGAAATCAACCGTAACTTCCGCAACGAAGGGATCTCGGTACGCCATAACCCAGAGTTCACCATGATGGAACTGTATATGGCGTATGCGGACTACAAAGACCTGATCGAACTGACCGAGTCGCTGTTCCGCACCCTGGCGCAGACGGTGCTGGGCAAAACCGAAGTGCCGTATGGCGACCAGGTGTTTGATTTCGGCAAGCCGTTTGAAAAACTGACCATGCGGGAAGCGATCAAGAAACACCGTCCGGAAACCAACATGGCGGATCTGGATAACTTCGACGCGGCGAAAGCGCTGGCGGAATCTATCGGTATTCAGGTAGAGAAAAGCTGGGGGCTGGGACGCATAGTTACCGAAATCTTTGACGAAGTGGCGGAAGCGCATCTGATTCAGCCGACCTTCATCACCGAATACCCGGCGGAAGTTTCTCCGCTGGCGCGCCGTAACGACGTCAACCCGGAAATCACTGACCGCTTTGAATTCTTCATCGGCGGCCGCGAAATCGGTAACGGTTTCAGCGAGCTGAACGATGCCGAAGACCAGGCGCAGCGCTTCCAGGATCAGGTGAACGCCAAAGCGGCGGGCGATGACGAAGCGATGTTCTACGACGAAGACTACGTGACCGCCCTCGAGTACGGCCTGCCGCCGACCGCCGGTCTGGGTATCGGTATCGACCGCATGGTGATGCTGTTTACCAACAGCCATACCATCCGCGACGTGATCCTCTTCCCGGCCATGCGTCCGCAGAAGTAATCCGTTGCACTCCCTCCCGGCCTGCGCCGGGAGGTCCTCCCTGCATTATCCCCGGCCTGTCGGCAGAGCGATGTTATTACAGGACTTTTTGCAACGTGCCGCGCTGGCTGCCGTTTGCCCATACGCCGTTAAAGGCGTCGTTCAGCGTAAAGGCTGAGCTTTTCACCCGGAAGGTCAGTTTACCCTGGCTGGCTTTCGCCTCCTCGACCAGATGGCCGCGGGTTTTCACCGTTTTAGCGGTGACGGTAATCTCATCAATTTTATCGCCATACTCCGTATAAACATACCAGGTGCTCACCCAGGGGCCGAAGCCGCTATCGGCCTGCTGCGCGGCGGCGGCATTCTCGGCTTTGGTTTTATGAATATCGCAGGTGATCCCGTCGGTCATCTGCGTGCAGCCGGAACGTTCAAGCTGTTCCCGGTATTTCGCGCTAATGGCGTGGGCCGGCGCGGCGGCGACCAGCGCCAGGGTGAGGGTGGTGAAAAGCCAGGTCTTATTCATCTTATTGTTTCTCATCGCGATAGCGGCGTGCCGGGCCAGAGAGAGGGATACACGTTGGTGTATTCTCCCGTTGGCGTCAGAATAAAATAACCCAACCAGTCCTGATAAGTAATTAGCAAGAGGCTCTGGGGTTATTTATTAGTAAAGCATCAAAGTTTCATGCTTATTTCGCAAGCCAACCTTCCCACAGCTTGTCATATTATTGCAGAGAGAATGTTAATTATTTGATGTTTTAAAAGCGGCTATGTGTCATTCAGGCAAATAACAGCAGGCCTGTCCTTGGCGCACGGCAAAAGCCCGCGCTGGTGCGGTGTTGAGTTTTTTTCATATCGCTATCATCATATTTCGAATGAAAGGGATAACCTCTGAAGCGGGTTATTAAGCCAGTAATTTTTATCCGCAAAATAAGCCGGCGGCAAGCATTATTTCCATTTATTTTTCAGGGTTACCTGAAATAGCGAATATACCGCCAGCGCAATGATGGATTTCCATCATTTCTCCGTTTTCATCGTCGGTCGTCACCTGCTTATAGTGACGCCAGACAAGACCACAGGGTGGAAAGGAGAACAAGATGGCGACAGAGCAACTGCGGTGGGGCGTGAGCCCCCTGTGCTGGACCAACGATGTACTCGAGGATTTAGGCGGTGATATTCCCCTGGATACCTGCCTGCGCGAGGCGCGGGAGGCGGGCTATCAGGGCATTGAGTTAGGACGGAAATTTCCCCGCCAGGCAGCAACCCTGGGCCCGCTGCTGGCGGCGGCCGACCTGCGCCTGGCGTCCGGCTGGTACAGCGGCATGCTGGCCGACCGCAGCGTGGAAGCGGAGCTGGAGGCGGTGCGGGAGCACGCCCAGCTCCTCCGGCAGCTCGGCGCGAAGGTGATGGTTTACGGCGAATGCGGGCAACTGCCAGGTGAAACCCCGCTTGATGAGCCTATTTCGCTCTCGCCGCCGTTAAGCCGCGTCAGCCTGGCGGCGTATTGCCACAAGCTGAATACCTTTGCCGACCTGCTGCTGCGCGACTATGACCTCCAGCTGGCCTATCACCATCATCTGATGATGCTGGTGGAGCACGATGACGAGCTGGAGCGGTTTCTGTCTCACACCCATGACAACGTCGGGCTGGCGTTTGATACCGGGCACGCCTTTGTCGCCGGGGTCGAGATCCCGCGCGTACTGCACAAATATGGCCACCGTATCCGCCATCTGCATCTGAAAGACGTGCGTCCGCAGGTGCTGGGGCGTCTGTATCGGGAAAACCTGAGCTTTAACGAGGCGGTGCGCGCCGGGCTGTTTACCATCCCAGGCGACGGCTGCATCGACTATGCGCCGATCCTCGACTTTGTCCGGGACAGCGACTACCACGGCTGGCTGATTATCGAAGCCGAGCAGGACCCGGCGATGGCGCCGCCGCTGGCCACCGCCAGCCGCGCCTATGCCTGGCTGGCGCACCATTTATCTTCCCCTTCATCGTCAGAGGAGTACGCATCATGAGCGCGCGGTTAAATATCGGCCTTATCGGCTCAGGTTTTATGGGGCAGGCACACGCTGACGCTTACCGTCGCGCGGCAATGTTCTATCCCGATCTGCCCAAGCGCCCGCATCTCTACGCGCTGGCGGATCAGGATCAGGCGATGGCCGAACGCCACGCGGCGAAACTGGGGGCGGAAAAGGCCTACGGCGACTGGCGCGAGCTGGTAAACGATCCGCAGGTTGATGTGGTGGATATCACCTCGCCGAACCATCTGCACTACACAATGGCGATGGCGGCGATCGCGGCGGGTAAACATGTCTATTGCGAGAAGCCGCTGGCGGTCAATGAGCAGCAGGCGCAGGAGATGGCGCAGGCGGCACGGCGCGCGGGGGTGAAGACCATGGTGGCCTTTAACAACATCAAAACGCCGGCGGCGCTGCTGGCAAAGCAGATTATCGCCCGGGGAGATATTGGCGAACCGGTGCGCTTTCGCGGCACCTTTGATCAGGGGTTTTATAACGACCCGAACCTGCCCTGGTCCTGGCGCTGCTCGAAAACCCTCGGCGGCAGCGGGGCGCTTGGCGACCTCGGCGCCCATACCCTGTCCGTCGCCCAGTTTTTGCTGGGCGGGATCCGTGAAGTGACCGCCAGCGCGCAAACCTGCCTGCGCCAGCGTCCGGTGCCGCAGACCGATGCCGGGTATGCCAGCCGGGTCGCGGCCGATGCCGAGTGGCGGGAAGTGGAAAATGACGATCAGGTTCAGTGCCTGGTCAATTTCGACAGCGGCGCCGCGGGGGTGATTGAGGCCTCGCGCATCGCCGCCGGTCGGATCTTCGGCGTGTTCTGGGAGGTCTCCGGCACCGAAGGCACGCTGTATATGGATGGGGAGCGCTTTAACGAGCTGCAGGTCTATCGCTTCAACGATGACAAACATGACCGCGGCTTTAAGACGCTGTATGCCGGGAGCCAGATCCCGGCCTATGCCGGCTTCTTCGGCTTCGATTTTGGCGGCGGCGGGCTGGGCTATTTTGACGTCAAGGTGATCGAAGTGCATGACCTGGTGCAGGGGATTTGCGGGGAGGGCGACTGCTATCCCAACTTTGAATTTGGTTTGCAGAATCAGCGCGTGCTGTCGGCGATTGAAGCCTCGATGGCCAGCCGTCGCTGGGTGAACGTGGTTAAAGACTAAGGAGCCGCTATGTTTCCGTCACACTTACCAACCCCGCGCCGCCCGGCGGCGCAGAGCATTCCCATCCTGCGCTGGGGCATTATCGGTCCTGGCTGGATCGCCGAGCGCTTTGTGCACTCATTGAAAACCTACAGCCGGCAGCAGGTGGTGGCGGTGGTTTCCCGCAGCCAGGCGAAGGCCGACCGGGTGGCCGCGGAATGGGGGATCCCCCAGGCTTACGGCCAGGTGGAGGAGATGCTGGCGCGTCCGGATATTGATGCGGTGTATATTGCGACGCCGCACAACCATCACTTTCCCGACGGCATGCAGGCGCTGAAGGCGGGCAAACACGTGCTGATAGAGAAACCCTTCGCCCTCAACCTCGGCGAAGGGCGTGAGCTGCAGGCCGAAGCCGCCCGCCAGGAGAAGCTGGCGCTGGAGGCAATGTGGTGCGATTACGCGCCGAAATATGATGTGATCCGCCAGCTGCTGGAGGATGGGGCGCTCGGCGACCTGCATACCCTGCTGGCCGATCACGGCGAGTATTTCACCCCCGAGCACCGCATCTTCAATGCCGATCTTGCCGGCGGGCCGATGATGGACCTCGGCAGCTATGTGACCTCGTTTGCGCTGATGGTGGGCGGCATGCCGCAGGAGATTGTCGCCCGCGGCAGCGCCACGGCGGAGGGGCTGAACGGTCAGACGTCGATGCTGTTCGGCTGGCAGAACGGGATGCAGGGGTTGTTAAACACCACTTTGTTCAGCAACACGCCGGGCGGGGCGGTGGTGGCCGGACGCCAGGCGACCCTGACGATCGACGGCCAGTTTTACGCCCCCGGCGGCTTCACGCTCGCCGCCAGCCAGGGCGGGCAGGTGCTGCGCTGGGAAGAGCCGCGCAATCGTTACGACCAGCTGTTCTGGCAGGCGGAGCATTTTGCCTGGTGCATCGGGCAGGGGTTGCAGGACTCGCCGCTGCGGCCGCTCAGTCGGGTGCTGCAGAATCTGCAGGTGATGGATGAGGTGCGGCGCCAGGTGGGCGCGGTGTTTAACGAAGAACGCTAAGGAGCCGGCCGGGCATTGGTTTGCAGATAGCGCGAGCGTATCTGCCATTGCCCGGCAAAAGGACGCGTACGATGTCTGTTGCCCGGCGGCGCTGCGCTTGCGCGGGCCTGGGATATCTATGCAACCGTTTGATATTACGGTGTATTAATGCCTGTCTTCTGTAGGCCGGGCAAGGCATCGCCGCCGCCCGGCATAAAACGGCTCCGCGTCGGCTGTTCTTGCCCGGCGGCGCTGCGCTTGCACGGGCCTACGATTTCACTGCAACCGTTTGATATTAAATCAGATTAATGCCTGTGTTATGTAGGCCGGGCAAGGCGGCGCCGCCGCCCGGCATAAAACGGCTCCGCGCCCGCTGTTCTTGCCCGGCGGCGCTGCGCTTGCACGGGCCTACGATTTCACTGCAACCGTTTGATATTAAATCAGATTAATGCCTGTGTT